>Ga0207421_10001417_pt1 | contig 30931 bp, 43 predicted proteins | sample SodLakKL_010_SED_4_FD_187542 | JGI IMG/M metagenome (GOLD analysis project Ga0207421, IMG submission 187542) | Alkaline sediment microbial communities from Lake Tanatar, Kulunda Steppe, Russia - 8KL_010_SED (SPAdes) (version 2) | ecosystem: Environmental > Aquatic > Non-marine Saline and...
AAAAGGCCCTCTCCCTTGACCTCATCGACGAGCTTTTGGTGCATAAGGAGATAGCCGACGAGGAGACCAAACTAACCATCGAAATGGGCGTCGAGTATGACCTGTATAAATACCTCTTGCACACACAGGGCATCAGAATCGAGGACCACCTGTTAGTGAACAAGGAAATGTATCACACCGACCTCTTGGCGGTCCACGAAGACGCATTGGTCTCTAAGGGACTACGCCACGAGCAGAGCCTTTCGCTGGACGATAAATTGGTTGTCCACAAAAGCATTATGAAAAGAGGAGACATTCAATTCGGGGAAACCCTATTTAGGCACCCCGAACTGGTAGTGACAGAGAACTTCATCTTGGACCACGACCGTATCCTCAACAAGAGTCTTATAAAGACTGAGCGCATTGAAGCCGAAGAACTGGACCTGATGCACAAGATGGCAATCCTTTACGATTCCCTTACCACCCGACAAGACCTGTTATTGCACCCTGGCTTCATACACCGGGGCGAGATTGGTCTCATCGACCACGTGTACCTCCGCTGGCCGCTCTACTGGGCCCAGATAGAGATATGGAAGATGATGGAAGACCGGGAAATGGACGGTAAGCATCTGCTGATGGCCGAACACCTAGTGGACCGTCTGAGGCGTGTCAGGGCGCTCGTGGACCTACAACAAGAGGTCGTGCCGTCTCTCCCCGGCGATACGCTGGAGGTAGACTTTGCGCCGGATTGTGTGGACGCCGAGGAACCGGTGTATAACGTCTTTCCCAGGCCACGGGTGTACAATGTCACCGTGGAGGCTACCAGTGAAGACGTGGGAACAGAAGTTGAGGCCATTAAAGTGGTCTTAAAACCAGAGGAAGTGTTCATCGAACCCTCTGTAGAAAAAATAGTTCTTGAGAAGGAGAAAGTGATACCAGACGTGGTAATAGAGCAGGGTTCAGAATGAATATACCGAAAGGTTTAAATAGTGACCGAAGATTACCCATAAATATTTATGAGGAGAGTGTTACTAATTGCACACCGAATGCACGGGGGGAAACAACGTGAACGGAGATTGCCCGAGACACGAAGACTTTGAGAGGCGTATACGAGACGCCGACCAATCGCTAATTCGTGTCTATGACCTCATGAACGAATTGACACAGCAACACGCTGAAGTCTATGCGCAGTTCTCCCGTTCCGTGGCGGTGCTCGATTCGTTGGAGAAACGAGTAGACCGACACGAGAAGGAGGCTCAAGATAAACTCAATAAAATCGAGTGCAAAATTGGTAACATAGAATCCAAACTGGAAGGCAAAGTGGACAACGTGTGTAAAAAACTCGATGTTATACGTGCCGAACATAACAAACTCAGTGGCAAGGTGGGCGTATGGGGAGCAATCATATTGCTCTTTGCCGCTAACGTCTTGCAACTCATGTGGGGGCTATAGAATGGTAGACAAAACGTATGGAGAAACAATGACCGCCAAGGCGAGCAGAGTCTCCGACACGGTTCTGCGGGTGCAGGGCACGGTTGAGGGCGCACGGGCCTTTACGAGTGACGGCGTTTACGCCACCATTACCGGTGAGACCCTTCAAGCGCTCGCTGGAACCGGGGAGAACGGTAGGATTGCCGTGAACCACGAACTCTTTAACGGGGGCCGTATAGCCTCTGGCGGAGAGATTATGGACAACGCAATCCAGTTCGACGTGGAAGTGCCGCAAGTCATAGCCGACTACGTGATGTGCACTGAGGATAACAAAGAACCGCCCGGCGTCTCCCTGGAGTATGGCGGAGTGGTGCTTAACGAGGAGAACGAAATTGTGGATGCCGAGATAGTCGGCATATCCTTCACGATGCCGCCTCACAAGTCGATTTGTTCGACCAAAGAGGGGTGCAAGGTGGTCACGGCCGCCGCATCTGAGGTATTCGAGGAGGAGCAAGACACAGGAGGTATTGAGATGAGTGAGGATACAATATCCGTACAAAAGGACGAATATAAGGAACTCTGCGCACAGGCTTCCGAACTGGCCGAACTTAAGGCCGAGAGGGATGCGCTGTCGGAGGAACTGGAGTCTCTGAAGGCCGAGAAGGCCGACATTGACGCCAAGGCTTCCGAGTACGCTGAGCAACTCGAGAAGTTCGTCTCAGAGAAGAAAGAGGAGAAACTCGAGGCTCTTTCCTCCCTCATCGGCGAGGAGGCGGTTGAGTCCTATAAGGACAAGTCTCTCGGTGTTATTCAGGAGGCAATCGATGTCGCTGAATTCGCCAAGAAGACTGCGCTCGCTTCCGTAGAGGTCGATTCTGGCGCCCATGGTGGCGAGACCAAGACCGACCCCGCCGTAGAGGAGTTGGAGAAAGACTTGAAGGCTTTCCTGGGGGTGAGATGAAATGACTGGTACAGATTACACTGTTAATTACGCCGAGACCAATGAGGGCGGCGTACGCCTGGTGTGCATCTTGCAAGAGGGAGACATAACCGTTAGCGACGACGCTTTCTCGCCGACCGGTTTGAAGAACTCCGTGAGTACCCTTGCAGATGAACTGAAGAAGGGCGACTGGGTGGCGCTCGACAGCGATGCCCATGCCAAGTATGAGGACACTGGTGGCTGGCCGGTTATGAAGAAACTGGTCGACAGCGAGGACCTCGCCATTGGCAAGATTGTAGACGAGCCCCGGTGGCACAAGATTCCCGAGGAGAGTTTCACCGATGGCCTGGATGACCAGCTGGAGAAGGGCTATTACAGGATAGCGACTGTTTTCATACCGTCGCTGTGCGGTGTGACTGAGGCCATCTATGAGGCCGACGGAAGCAACGCCGTTGCGCCCGGCTCGAGCAATCTGGCCTTGAAGGCCGCAGACAGCGCCGGTAAGGACCAGCCCATTGTCCAGTACGACGGGAGCGGTACCGGTCTGATTGCGCTGACCGCTTGCCCGTCTGGGACCAACGAAGATACACACAACGTGTTGCTTGGATTCACCGGCGGGTTGTTGAAGGTGAACGCTTAAGGGGGGATGAAATATGGTAGGTAGACAAGTTTCAGCAACATCCGACAAGTACCTCCGCCGGGAATACATAGAATCGGCGATTATGAGTTACATGGAGAACCACCTTGTGGCGTTTGACTTTATGCCCAAGGTGCAGACGGACTCCCGCTCGTTCACTTTCTTCAAAGAGGAATCGAGCATGGGAGCCAGCGATAAGAAGAAGAAGCCCAAGTCCATGACTGCTAGCGGCCCCTTCCCTGAGATTGAGATAGCCCGGATTCAAGCGGAGTCCGGTCTGCTCAACAAGGTGGGCTACCAAGTGGTTCTGGACGAGGACGCCCTTACCCAGAATGTGTTCGACGACCTGAACAGGGCCTATAAGAACCTGGCCTTCTGGATTGCGATGGAGGTCAATGCGGAGATATTCGGCACCCTCAAGGACGGCGCTCAAACCAGTGGCGCCTCTGTGAGTGACTGGAGCGACTCCGCTTCCAACCCCATCGAGGACCTGAGGTTGGTTCGGAACACCATGAAGCAGGAGGGCTACCCCTATCGTGGGACCGACTTCTTCCTGAACGACGACCAGTTCGAGGAACTCGAGGGATACCTGATGTCCATCGACGCACACCCCGACCGCCAGTCCAGGCTGTTCGGGTGGCCTTCGCCCCGTGGCGACACCTACAGGGTGCCCGTCATCGGTTGCGACGTGACCCGTGTGGACGATGGAATCGACTCGAGCGAATTGCTACTGCTTGACAGGGCCAACCCTGCTGGCACCGTTTATTACAACGTGAACCCGAGGTACGGAAGTGCCCAGATAAGTTACGTTTCCATGATAAACGACAGCCCGCAGATGGTGACTGTGCCCAACTTCGGACTGCAGGTGCACCCGTACTTTGACGACGAGTTCCACCTGCACAAGATTCAGGCGTGGGTCGACATGGCGGTTGGCGTTAAGGCGCCCAAGGCCGCTATCAAGAAGACGGGCATCTGAGCGTGCCCGGGCTAGGCGTAAGTCCCGGTTCCATGGTGGGGAGTTCTCCCAGCCATCCCGGGCGGCCGGCCAAAAACCGACTATCCTAGTAGGTTACATCAAGGAGGTATAATATGACGTATACAGCGATAACAGCGAGAGGATTCCGTGACCGCAAGGGCACTCTGTCCGAGAAATTGGGCGTGGAATTCAAAAAGATTGAAGACCGTGATGAGGTAATCGATTCGTGGCTCAACTCTATCGACATGACGATTGAGGCACAGACCAAGGAAATGTTCGTTAAGATGGACGACCCGGTTGCCATCAACACCGGTGGTTCCACTGAGATTGACCCGGCTTTCACGCCGCACACCGACGTGAAGATAGCCAACGTGTATGTGGTTCTCACCGAGGACTACGTGAAAGACACGGTGGACGCCGTGGTCGAATTGCAGATGGCCGACGACACCGTTATTGGCTCCGTCACTCTGGACGACGGTGGTCTGCCCGCTGGCACCGTGGTCGCCATGGACATGGTGGCCGCCGAGCAGGAGCAGGATGCGGGCGAGCAGATGAAGGTCGTCATCACGGAAACCGATTCGAGCAGTGGCGAAGGCGAACTGTTCGTGGTGATAGAGTATCAGCACTGAGGTTGAGGAATCATGGCGAAAAATATCGGCGAAATGTTCTATTTGTTCTCGGGATACACCGATGATGCACACGGAACGCCAGTAGCCGGTTCCAAGAATGAAGTTCCTCTCGATGACGTCAAAGAAAACTACGTACCGACGGCTGTTAGGATACTGGAAGACTGGATTGTCGAGGATATCGAGGTTAACTACACCACGATGACCACCGATGACGTTTTCCTGGACACGGTTCTGGCGAACCTTGCGATATTCGTGGCGACGATGGTGTCGGGCCTGGAGCCCTACAGCCCTCGTGACGGCACGGACGAGCGCAACATATATCTCCAGAGGGCCGAGGAATTGATATTGAACAGTTCCTTCGGCCGCACCGACCGGGAAGGACGCCGGGTCGTCAAGGGGTTCCTTGAGGACTTGGTGGCGTCGCACGTACTCGGCAAGACGGTCCGGAGGAGGTGGGTATGACACTGGACACGGGTAATGCACTGATAGCGAAGACGATTGATGGTATAAGAAACCATCCCATATTCGGCACGCACTTCACCATTTACCCAGAGTATCCCCAGGTCAACGCCTACCGGTATCCGGCGGTCGCCATAGAGCGCCAGTATATCGGCGAAGTAGACAAACTGCTCGGGCAGGGTGACATATTGGGTCTCCAAGCAATAGTGGAGGCCGCCTTTCACCCCAATTGGCAGATACAGTACGGTGGGATGAGGTATGGCGGCGAGCCGCTGTCCCTCTTTCTGGAGAACGAAATGCGTCTGCTTCTCGACGAACTCCCCTGGGAGGACTGGCCTGTCACTATGGCAGAAGTCGTCGGCGTAGAACAAAAGAACGCCATCGAGACGGGATTCAACTTCTACGGTTTCGTCTTGATATTCCAAATCAACTATGTGGAGGGATAAATATGGCTTATGTAAGAGGTAAAAAAGCACTGGTCTTCTTGACCACAGAATCCGCTTCCGCAGGCATCAAAGATGATGGTGGTACTCTGGCCCGCACTACTGTGACGGGAGATATGGCAATCAAGAACGCTCCGTCAATCGTAGACGTCTCGGTACTCGACACGACCGAGGCCATAAAGGACGTCTTGACCGTGGAATACGACCCGGCCTACGAGAGCGAGGAACACGACACATTCAATCAATCTGCTTTGCCTGTCTTGCCCGAGAGGCGCAAGCACGGCACTGTGACCATCACTTTGCTCGGGAAGGACGCCCTTTATGGAGCACTTTTCAAACGGGCGCCCTACGGGGTCGACGACGGCGAGGAGGAGATACAGAGCGACCTGAAAGATATGCACCCTTCCTACGGGTATAGGGTGACCATCTATGACGGGTCAAAACTGTTCACCTTTGCCCATATGAGGCTCACGAGTTATGGGGAGACACCCAATAAGGAAGATACGCTCATCCAGGAGATACAGTTCGAGGGATACCAGTGGTATACTGACTTGGAAATCGGAACTGGCTCTGGTGAGGCCGGCGGCGTACTGGAGGTGGAATGATGACGTACCTTAGAGGCAAAGACGTCTTGGTGTTCATAACCACTGAGTCCGACGACTATGGCGTCGCCAACCTTGACGCTGGGACTCCAGAGGCCAGCGGGACTCCAGGTCACATATCCGACAGGACCGGCATCTACTCCCTGGGGGGAGTGGTGAACCACGAGTCTTCAGACCACAGGATTCCGGGCGTCGTGGGTGCGGAGTATAACACGGGGGAGAACGTCACCGAGCACGACATCTTCAACGGTAAGACCTATACCCAGAAGATTAGACACAATTCGGAGTGCGATGTCACCATCACCATGCTGTCGGATGAGAAGAAGCCCTTCATGCGACTCTTTGGTACCGACGGTCGGCATGGCGTGACCGAGGAGAGTGACTCTCCGGTCTTCGTGTCGTCTCTGAAGGAGGTTCCCGACGACGTTGGATACCGTATCTACATCTATCACAACGGTCGCTGGCTCATCTTCTATCACATGAGGATGGCGGACGACGGTTGGAAGGAGAATGTGGTAAAGCGTGATACCAACGTGGAAGTGGTGAAGTTCCGTGGGATGTATTGGGACATCGGTGTGCCTTTGGCTAACATCGACGACCCATTCGACATCCGGAATGGTTAAACACAAACTTGGCGGCAAACGCCGCTCTTTTTTTTCTTTATAAATCTTTCGGTCCTAGTGTAACCTTTACCCATAAATACTTTTGAGGAGGTTGCTAATATGGACATCGAAATAGTAGTTGGTGCCGCCATCGCAGTGGGCGCTGTGATGGGATTCGGCTCAGAGTATTTCTTGACAGTACGTAAGACCAAGAAATTCTTCAAAACGGTACAAGAGTACCAAGACAAAGGAGATTTGACCGAGGAAGAAATAGCGCACATCTTGAAGAAGGCCATGACTCTCAAGGATGCCTATGATGAACTATGGAATAAACTTTCCATGAAGGGGGTATTTAGTAGATGAGTAAATTGATGGATTTGAACAGAGCGTCTGCCGAGAAGATACACGAAGTCACCGTGTATGTAGAGAACGAACCAGTGACCATAAAGTGGATGAATCTGACGGCCAGCGAAGAACCTATTAATGTCGAACTTCCGGAGGGAGTCGAGGAGGAACTGGCCGACGAGGAGGAGGTTAAGTTCGCTAAACAGTTCGCTATGTGGCGTGAAATGACCTGGCGCCGCATAGATAAAGCCAACAAAAAACTCGGCGAGGAGCAGATAACCCGGGATGAGTTCTTCAACGAACTCCTCTCTGAAGTACAGGCCCAACTGATAATGGCCGTGATGCAGGTGCAGGAGCGTCTGAATCAGGATTTTCAGAATGGGCAACAGAGGCCCCAGAAGCAATCACTCTTTACGGGCCGCTCCTTGAACGAGGAATGACGCTCAAAGAAATAAACGAACACAGCACACAGGAACTATTCACCATGGTGGTCGCACTTCAGCGGTATCGGGCCTTCGAGAGCGCAAAGGAGATATATGCCAAAATGGAGGCCGGTGAGAAACTGACACCCCGTGAGAAGGTAGCGCTGGAAGAACACTACTTCCAGGAACTGGAGAGGATGGGAGAAGAATAATGGTATCACCGCTCGATGTAAGGGGGACGGAATTCCGAGGATTCTACAACGTATCACGCCTAGACATGGCGCCTTTCCAGAGCGGCTCCTTTTCTTCCTTCACTTCCGCCCGCCGGATGAGAATACCCCAGTCGAGTTTGGATAGGTTTCCTCGAAGTCCCCTGACGACCAAAGGCGGTCTATATGTCGAGAGTAATGTGGACCAAGTGATAGCGGACGTCCACGTAACCACGCAACAGGTTCCTCAGATTCTTGCATATTACAGCAAGAGGGCCGCTGACACGATTAAGAAATCGGTGATGCAGTTTTATCAGCTTGCTACGATTACCTCGGCCCCGAACACACTAGCCACCATGCTAGCGAAGGACGGCAACGTTATGCGCCTCACGGAAAGCGGGAGGCTTTCCATGGCGGTAAAAAACACCACCGTCGAGGTAAACATGGGACCCGGGGGACAACAGAGCGCTGTGAACGTGGCTCCCATGGCACCATTTGGCTTCGCCCAACACTCCAACCGGATGCTGTCCTCAAAGGTTTCTCATTTGGCTGGAGGGTTCAACATGAACATGGGCGTGATAAGTGGCTCGGTCAACTTCGACTTTCCCACTGCAGGCCACACCGGGACGTTGCCTGGCCCCACATACGGGACCTTTTTGAGAAACGTACACCGCCGGCGTGAGAATCCTGATGCCATTTATCCTATCTTCCACGAATTCGGAACCTCTGGGTCCCCCAGAATGTTCAATTTCGGTGTTCCGGCGTTGGGAAAACACAAGGGGTACCCGAGAAGGCAGTGGATAATTCCGGGTATCGAACAGGGAGCACGTGGTGCGGCCATTATGATGCAGGCGGCTTGGAGTATGCTGTATCAAGCCTATTACCGGGCCGGCAGAGTCAGGACGCCAGGTAGCGGCAATATGTTCCTGAGAGACTGGAACCCTAGAGCGGCCGACGTGTCTTACATGATAGCGCCGCCCAGCCAGCACTATTCGACCTTCGGAATGGCTAGCGACATAAGGGGCGCAGTAACCGGCGCCTTCGACCGACTCAATGCGGCGGCCTGGCTATCCAAATATGTACGTGGTATGACCGGTGTCACCAAGCGTGTCCACATGAGAGGAGTAAGAGGCAGTTTCCATGGAGGGGCGGCCATATGATAAAGAGGGGTGATATTCGATGGTTTCGGTAATAAGGAAAGGTTCTAGCCCTATCGCTTATAACGGCGCCAGTATTCATAAAGCATATTGTTATGACGGCTTCGAGCGATGGCGCTCTTTCAATGGCGTCGTTTTCGACAACGACCCCCCCTCTGGCGACGCACTCGACGGGAGCAATTGGAAAGTTCTCATGGCAGAACCGGGCGACTCTTGCCATGCGGGCAATGGCATGATGAAACTTAGCACAAGCGGTACCGTCAAACTTTACATGGACCACGAACCACTTAAGAGATATGTCCTTGACGTGGAGGTCATAGGTGAGAGGCCCCGTTTGATTTTCGGCTTCGTGGACAACGACAATTATCTTGACCTGATGATTGACCAGACCTACCTGATTCTCAACAAGATAGAGGCAGGTACGCCCACGGAACTTTTCAATTCCGAGCATCCCTCCTTAGTGCCTGTCTCTTGGGCACGGGCCGTGATACGGCATGACACGGTGTCCGGCCGTCTGCGGATATTCCTGAACGGTGAACTCCTCTACGACGAGACCGAGGCCGACTATCAGACCTCTCCGGCCCGGACCGGTATAGGCGGCACCACCAACGGTGATGACCACTACTTCCGACATTTCGGCGTGTATTCCATGCGACAGCGTTACATCGACTGGACGACCATCAACCTCACCCAGTTCCGGCCCACCGAGAACTTCAGGACCGCCTCGGTGGCGATAGCGGGCCGTGATACTGGCGTGGTGCAGTTCGGTAGTAGAGCGGGCAGAATGTGGGAGATAACCGGGGTGGCGATGCAAGACACCAAAGACATTACACGGGGTTCTGACATCACCCGGCCCGTTTACAATCAACCCACGGCTAATCGGGGTACCCTCGTCGATTTCCTACGCAATATGTCCGGTGAGTTGGTCTGGATTAATATGCCCGTTGCCGGTGAGACCGTCTGCGGCGTATTGGTGGGGGGCGTGAGTTTACCCAGTGTCAAGGCGTCCACCCGGGGAAGAATCTCAGAATACACATTCAATGTAAAGGAAGCACAGCGCAACGGGGTTGATGAGTAATGGCAAACGTTGTATTCACATTCATAAGCGATTTGAAGGCTTTTCGACTGGAGGCCCTCCAAAGTGACCTACTCAAGACACAGGTTTTGACCAACAACCTCAATGTTGCTATGCAGTCCCTATGGAACGCTATTTCCTTGGGTACCATGTCCATCGCCGCGATGGCGATACCCTTTATGATTGCTTCCCGTAGTGCTGGCGAGTTCCAGCGCTCAATGACGCTGGCGGCGGCCAAGACCGAGGACCCCCGGTGGAGGGCCGGCCTGGACACCACCATCGAATACGCCAATGAGATAAGGCGCACGTGGGGTATCGCCGGCCAGGAGATAAGTACCGCTTTCCTCGAACTCGCAAAGTCGGGTTACGAACTTACCGATGCGATGGAACTCATAGAGCCGATTGCCATGCTTACTCAGGCAGAAGTTGTGGGCATGGCCGAGGCGACCTCTATCGCTAACCAGATGTGGATTCTGTTCGGCCAGGAAGGCGGCGTCACGGGTTACGAAATGATGAACAAGATTTTCGTGGCCTCAAAGGAGAGCCGGCTGGAACTGAACGACCTCCCCATCGCTATCCGTGAGACCGGTGCGGCCTTCAAGATGGCTAACGTCAGTATGGACGAGTATCTGGCGACTGCGGCCGCCATGTCTCAGATTAATGTGAGACTTGGCTCAGAAATGGCTTCGACCATCTATACCTTACTCGGCGACCCCAATAGGCGCAGGCAGATGGAGGAGTTCTTGGGCATCACGCTTATGGAAGACGGGCGACTGGCCTGGACGGAAATGATGCGGGCCGCCGCCGAGTTCCGGGGCCAAGAGGGTGTCGGCGAAGTCCTTTACGACATCTTCGGTATGAGGAGCATGAAGTCCTTCTCACAGTTAATGGAAGGTTCAGAAATCTATCTTGAACTCATAGAATCAATCACCCACGCCGGCGACCAGATGGAGGAAGCCGCAAAGCAGACGATGGGAACTATCTCTGGTCTTATGACACAGATGAGACAGGCCGTAGAAACGGCTATCCAGACGCCCGAAGTTATAGCGGCTATGACGGCCGCCTTCGAGACTTTGAACCAGGCTGTCACCGAGCCGGCCATGGCCGACGCCATAGCGCAATATATCACACTCACATCCCAATTCATGGAAGAATCCGGTCCGGGAATGGTTTACAGTCTCTTGAGGATACTCAATGTCCTCAACGACCTCAGTCCCTTGCTGATACTGACATCCAATGTTTTCCTCCGTGTTGCTGAGGCCGCTACGAAGATAGATTCTTCTATCTATATGCTCATATTCACCCTCATGGTTTATAAGAAAATATTGCCTGCCGGCATCGTACTCACCGGTGTCTTCAGCACGAAAATGGGCATGGCGGCCTTCCAGGCGCACGGAATGAGGGCGGCGATGTTGGGTATAGTCGGAGGTCTCAGCATGGTCGTGTGGGCCACCACCGATGCGATGGAGAAGATAGGTGCCTTCATAACGATAGTGAGTTTCGCTACGGCGGCCGTGTGGTTGCTCAATGCCGCACTTGCGGCTAAGAAGACATTGACACTCGGTATGTATGCCGGAGCCGCAACAATCGGGGCCGCCTTGGGCGGGGCCGCTGTCGTGGCCGCACAGTCGGCTGACTTTATGAGGCCGCCCGATTACTACTATGGTGCCCCGGCGTTAGGTGGTACTGAGCACAGTGAGGATAACCGACAGGTAACGATGAATATCTTTAACTACGATAACGACATGGACGCAGAAGACCTGGCAGATGCTCTAGAGGTGTCATGAAATGAGAGGCATCTACTATCGTGTTAAGTTGGCCGGTAAAGATATTACTCCTCATGTCACCCGTATGACATTCGGCACCGAGGTCAACAGTTACAGTACCGGGACTGTGATTATATCCAATCCCAATTATAAATACACCAAAGAACCCGAAACCGTTGAGACCTACGGTAGGAGCCAAATAGAGATATGGTGCAAAGAGAGGGAGGAAGACGAGTGGGTACAGATGGTTGATGGGGTAATAACTACGCCCCGTGCCTCCTTCCCCGCCGGCGACGACAACTCTACCGTCGAATTGCGCTTCGTAGGCGGTCGTGGCCTCAACAAAACCATGATGACGCCCAACACTATTACTGCCCGGTCGGCAAAGGAGATTAAATCCGTCTTTGTAGGACACCCCTATCATAGTTATACGCCGACGACCATAATGATGGAAGACGGAAGCGGTTACGCAAGTTGGTCCAGCGCCGACGACGGCGACAACTGTGTGGTATTTCCTCCTGACGGTACCTCCACTCTCAACGCTCCCCCTGAAGGGTGGGATTTTGCCGAATGCGAAACCATATATCTCGGTGTCCGCCTCGACGGAGGAGGATACCACATTAGACTCGAGCAGGAGGATGGAGGCGGCACATTCGACCTCATACCCGGAACCAATTACGTTTCAAAGATAAAGGAGGAGTTTGGCGGTAGCGCTAAGGTGGATACCATCGAGGTGTATAGAGACGCTTCGACAGAGGTCAAGGTTAGCCGCATAGCCGCCATGAACGGGCCGCCCGAGAACCCAGAAGACGTTTCGTGGGATACCGACGCCCATGACAACTATCCCGACGGCATCCTTTATAAGACAGGGTACAAATACAGCCCCGAATCGATAGTGGAACTGTTTGAACACCAACGGGACCTACCCCATTCCTACAAGCACCCGGACCGCAAAACCTTCGGCACCATAAGGGATATCTGCGAACTTTACGGTTTGGTGTTCTACATAGACGATATTAATAAAGAACTCATCGTTATGAAGGACCCCCAGACCGTAGAAGACGAGGTCGAGAAGTTCCCCATTCACGACTTCCACATCAAATATGGAGTTAATGTGAACTCTCTCAACGACGAAATCGATGAGCGAGAGCATTACGACAAAGTGACGGTGGTTGGTCCGACCTATCAATGGACCGAGGGCAACGGTCCGAAAGAATACATACATCACGATGAAGAACTCGTCGGAGCCGAGAGCGTAATAGCGAAGGCCAAAGAACTCGCCGCGCGGATGATTGTGAGGGCGGACACGCCCCTTTTCCACAACACGACCGTGAGGATACCGGGGACGGTCGAGCCCCTTATGATGAAGCGTGTAAAGGTCTCGGACCACCGCATCGGCATGGAGGAGCGTTACCGTAATGTGGTAGGCGTGGAACACGAAATAATGTCAGACCGCTGGACCACCACGCTCGTTTTCGAGAACCAACGCTTCAGTACCGGGCGGGTACTGGCTGAGATACTGGAGGAATTGGAGGAGGAGGAGGACGAACCGCTCATAGGCACGGCCTTCCTCGCCGCAACACCGGAGTTCACGCTCGGCATGACCGCATCCAACATCGGCGGTTTCTGCGTACTGGAGGAATCCGACGGCGATGCCGATTGGACCACGGCCAACATCAAACGGGCCACCGGCACAGTCCTTACCGACACACACCAATACGGCAGTTACAGTGTGAATAGTGGGGAATACAGTGACGTGATACACCGCTTCGGGGTAATAACCAATACTCGTGAGAAGCCCGGCGATGTGTACATAGAGCAACGGGATTTTGATGTCGAATATATAGACTCCGGAGACCGTGAAATAGCGCATTACAACGATACGTTTTGGATTAGGATAGACGACCCGGATGGCGAGCCCGCCAGACAATTACCCGTCTTCACCAGCAGAATCAATGAAATCGTGGTGAGAGAGGACGCACCGGAATCTGATTTCCACAAAAAACTGGGCCTCCGGGACGCTACCGAAGTTTTGGTTGCGAAGACCGACCTCAGTACCCTTCCTGCCCCGGCTTCAGACGACTGGACAGAAAAAGATGGCCCCGTCGCCTTCGTGAGTCCCGACAGCAACTATCTGGGTATCCTCTCCGACTTTACCGGTTCTGGTATTATGTTGGAAGACGGCGAACTGAATATGTTGAAGGTAGGCCACGAACTCGACATACATACACCCATCCTCCGTGGCGTAAGGGAAATAGGCATCGTTCTCATCACGAAGGGCGCCGATGTCGGAGATATAACAACCCGTGTCTACAACCATGGTAGTCCGGGGTGGGGGACACCCCTGACAAACGTAACCCGTGAAGAATGGAACGTCGGCGTTGAAGGATACCACATATGGCAAATGAAGACGGCGCCGGGGGACTACGGGGACCTGAGAACATATTTTTCATCTGATGGTCATTTCGATTACATAATAGAATACACCGATGATAACAACGCCCTCATCGCTCACGCTTTCGCATATTTCGTTATAGACAAAGATTGGTATTTCGCCGATAAACATCCAGCGGTGCTGGAACAAGCGTTTGTTAAGGAAGCCTGGGTAGAGAGAACCGGTATTTGGACATACTACGACCCCTATCTTTGTAAAGTTATAGAGTTCAGTGCCTGGGAAGCCCATTTCAGAGTTATGGTATCTAACGATATATATGGACCGATGGGTGCCGCTGTATTCAGAGAAGCGATACGAGACAAAGACACCAGAGAATTCAAAGACCCGGACGACCGCTGGGAGGAGGCCGAGGAAACAATGACCATAGAGGATTCCCGAACAATCCGGTTCAGTGTGACGGGCGGCGGGAGACCGATGCTAGAGGAACTCGTTAATTCCTATACTCGGCCTTCTGGACACCCCGCTCTCGACCCTCCCACCAAATCGCTCTATATTGCATACCATCACGAAGTCCGTAAGAGATACACCATGCCGGACCCCGATACGGTACCACGGGATTCTATCTGGCTCGTGCCGGACCCGGATTCCCTCGGGCACCACGAGGTCTGGTTGAGACTGGACCGGCACCTTCCGCCTCCGGGGGCACCCCTCCTTTTCGACGTGGACAGTGTAGGCACCGAACTAGCGGCGATGGTAGAGTTCGCCCCGGAAAGCCGGATAGACCAGGGCATCGACATGGGTGTTCCCAAGACAATAAGGTTGAGCGTGGAGGTGGACAAGAATGGGTAAGAGTGGCAGTGTTTATCTGGTGCATCAAGATTGTGATATGCTATGTACCGGTCTGAATACCGACTATAACAACAGCGCCGGCATAGGGGGCCACTTGAGCGATGGTAAGAATTGCACCACTACCTGGTGCTGGAAAGAGGTGAGGGCGTCTTCTCTAGGAACACATACCGAGAGGTCTAAAATATTCAACCCGGGCGCAGATTTAACTAATGTGGACCAGGTGGCTATCAGATGGCGTGCCACAGACATGAGAGATTCGGGCGGCAGTCGATGGAACGCCGCATACATAGGTATCTGCGACAACGGATTGACACTCAGATACGACAACCGAAACCACGCTTTAATGTTTCATTATGCGCAGAGGACCGGCGACAGTAGCTGGGGTCCCGGTACCACAGTCTTCGATACTTGGGCGTTGAACGGTGTATATAAGATTGGTTGGGGCGCCGGCTGTACCGGTAGCTCCTTCAGCGCCGGACGGGCACGTGTGAACATCTACGAGGTACGTCTGGACTATTCAGAACCGGGTACCACCATAACGGCTCCCTCGACAGCCTCTTTCCAGAACGATATGCCCGTCACTTTCAGCGGTGACGGTACTATGGGCGGTAAGGCGCCCTACACCTATGAATGGCGATGCTCCGACTGGCCCGAAGTGGAGACCGGCCAGACCATCCATAAAAATTTCTCGTGGCCCGGTACCTACGAAGTCGAACTGACCGTTTATGACAGCATCGGCGGTTGGGCTACCAACACCCACACCATAACCATGGAGGACAGCGTTCCGCCTACGGCAGTGATAACGCCTACCCAATTAACTATCAACAAAGGGTCTACGGCCGTCCTGAACGGAACACAGTCTTACGACGAGATAGAGGTTGGTACGCTGCTGTATGACGGAATCAAAACATACACGTGGACCATTTACGACGACCACGCTACAGAGACCCGGGAAGGTCCGATAGTATATTATGCCTTCAACGAGGAGGGCGAATTCATCGTGACGCTCACCGTCGAAAACTTCGGCGGCTTGTTGGACACCACCACCGACGACGACCGGTTCACTGTCACCGTAGAGCCACTGACGAGTGTCGATGTGAAGGGAATCGGAATAGACCCCCCCGTCTAGTTCTGGACACCACCTGTCGCATCCACGTACATCTTGGCGTAAAGTTTTAGGGCCGCTTCCTCGCCGCCTCCATAGAAAAGCAGACCATCATACGCTTCTTGGTTTGCCATCTGGAGGCACATCTTGGCGAGGCCCCACGGCTTTCCTAAGCCTATCTCCTCGAATATTGCCATCGCCCACGCTCGATACATGATGTGTCGGGCCTTCTCCCTTCCGATGATGCCGCACACTTCGTCCCAATATTCGCCCCTTCCTACTATCGACTGCGGAGAAGATTCTAATCCCTGCTTAGCCCTCTCTAGGCACTCGTAATGCCAATTTACCGCTGTTTCCCGTTTTTCACGTTTTACCGTCTCTATCGACATCTTCCCTCCTCATAATTTGCCCGAGAAGGTGCCTAGCAGGCCCGTGACGGGCATCGGGACCCCTACCCTATACCCTACTACCCCTAGGGTATCCGATTCGATTCTAGGCCATGTTTTTTGGGAGTTATTGCTCATTTTCACCCTCTAGGAACTCTAAAATAAGTTCTATGTCCTCACGAACCTCGGAGGTCTCTTTCATGTGCTCGAGGAGTGCCTTTAGGCGTTCTATTACGTCCATTTCAACCCTTCTTCTTGCGCTTCTTTCGGCGAGCCGCCTTCAAAATCTCATCGTAGTCGGTGATGATGCGTCCGTCGTCCGTGAGGGCGAATGGGTAGGTCTTGGGGACCTCCCCGGCGGCCTCGATGTCCGCCTTATCGAATTTGTCGAGCCTCTTTTCCCGGACAAGAACGAGGGTGTATTTCTCGTTCTCCGGCAGGTCGTCGATTATTCGGTCGCAATCCTTCTCTATCGTACCGTTCTTCCTCTGGTCGATGAAGACGTACATATGCGGTTCTTCATACTCGGTCATATTCCTAACCTCCCTCTTACTTCATCCATCTCGTCCTGTTTCTGTTGTATACGGGTATCGATGGTGTCTATGATGTGGTGCTTCTTCGGTATGATTTCCTGTATCGTGCCTTTGCCTATGCGGTCTCCTACTGTCCTCACATGGAACGGTGCTACGGGGTCACGACAATACCGCTCAACATAGTCGTCAGCGTGTTCGGGCCAGTGCTCGTACATTATTGCCTTCGTGCGCTCCGTTATCATCTCCCAGTGGGCACCGGAGTCGAACAGCGTCTCGTGGCTCTTGCTCTTATAGAACCGGGTGCCACGTTGATTGGTGTTCACGTAACCGGCGGACACGAGGTTCATCAACGAAGACGCAATGTAGGACTTCTTCTTGCTCATGCCACGTTCCAGAAGTGAATCGGCTATCTCGTCGATGGTCATACCGTAGTCGTCGTCGCCGCCACGCTTACCGCCGAAATCCATACCGTAGTCTTCCAGTCCCAGGCTACCGCCCCCGAACTTCTCCGGCACGATTTCCAGCAACTCTCTCCCGATGTCATTGACGTGCAGGGCCGCATACATGATGGAACGGCCCGCCAATTCCCACGCCATCCAATTGTCAGCCGGCGTGGCGAATATCCCGTCTTCATAGAGGTCTTCCCTCTCTGGGTGATAGAAGGCCGCAATGGCCTCCGGTACGTCCAGAAAGTAGTCAATCACCGAGTTACTTATCACGAATTGTTTGGGTATCAGTTCTTGCATCGCCGGGGCGCATGGGTTGTAGATGGGCACCGAGAAAGTGCCATGTCCACTGGTCAGCGTCATGCACTCGTGCATATGAGACCGTATCTCGTCCAGCCGGCTGGCACTCCCTGAATATATCTCCGAGCGTGGCAACATACGGAGGTCGGCCTTCGTGGCGTGTATCTTCTCATTCAGTGCCAGATTGGAATCCATCTGTAGCGTCATCATGCGCCGGCTCAACTCATCGCCCAACTCATATTTGTTCTCTGTCGCTATGGTGAATAGAGAAGCCAAAGGCTTCAGTTTGAGTTTCACCACATCGCTTTCACTACCACGCATGGCGGTACGACTATAGACGTAGGTCTTGCCCTCGCTGATGGTTTTGAGAATGTCTTCGGTAGTGCTGTTCTCGCCCTTCAACATATATTGAAGTTCGGGCACGATGAAAAACCGTGCGTCATTCCACTTCTGGATTGTGGTCTCGTTAAGGAGACCTTTGCCCGAAGTGCCCGTGACATACACCACGTCTGAGTGCTCGTCGTCGAACACACTCTCGCCCCAAATGAGGTTAGCCATGCCGTCCACCATCACCGTCTTGCCCACGCCAGAATCTCCCCTCACCAACATATTCTCCTGTCGGAGAGGGTAGAGGAGCGCCAAGAGGGTTCGGGTGCACTCGTTGCCGATGAGCGGTCTCATCTGGCCCCGATACGTGCAGGCCCGGAAGTAGTCGTTGAGGTCAGTAATCTCTACTTCACTCATTGTCCGCCTCTATGTCTCTCAGCGCCCTCTCGGCCTCATACGATGTGAAGCCGGCCCCTTTGAGGAAGTCCACTACCTCCTTCTGCTTTTCCTCCTGAGGCAACGGGGAATTCTTGTACGCCAACTTGGCACGCTTTATCGCCTTCAACTCGGCGTTGGTGAATGTTATCTGGGGCTCCTCCGCCTTCTTGGGGGCATCATTGGTGGCCTTAAAATCCAAATCTTCGTCACCGAACACTTCGTCGAAACGGTCCTTAGGCTTACTGGGCTTGGCCTTGACATCCGCAACGGCATCCTCGAAGGGGTCCTCCTCCTTCTCAGTCACCTTGTTGGGCGCAATGAACTGTACGTCGTACCACGGACGCCCGTCGAGTTTCTCGACAACGAAGTGGGCCTTCATAAAGTCCTCATGTGTCATAAGACCGCCCTCGACGACCTGCTTGTAGACCTCTGCCACCCTCATGGAGAGAGAAGCCTGCATATCCAGTATGAAGTCCTTTCCGCCCCATCTGTGACGTCCGTCGTTTGTGACGTAGCGACCATCCTCGGTCTTACCGGTAGCTCCGCCTTCCTGCCAGAACACCTTAATCCGGACCTTGTACTTGTTCACGATGTTCCGGTTCTGCTGACAGTGCTGACAGGTACTTGTGCCGTCACACTGACCAAACGTCCATCTACCGTTCTGGTCCCTCCAACTGTGACCTCTCACATGTTCACCGACAAAGACACGTCCGTCTTTGGCTACACGAGGCTCATCTATCAGTTGAATCTCCGCTCGCTCTCCTTTCATCAAGAAGAAATACTCATCGTTCTTTCCTGTACTCATCTTATCACTTCCTCCATTAGCTTCCTTTCCTCGCTCTCCGGGTCTCTGTAACGTCCCCATTCGAGCACAACTACATCATCATTCTCATATTTAAGCTTTTCGGCCTGTTCCGGTCCCACATCGTAGTAGTACTGCACCTTCTTACCCTTGGTTGCCTTCACCATCGCTCTCACCTATCTCCCCCCGATTTGAGGCTCATGCGCTGAGCCTTGTTCTGCACGGAGGAGAGGGTACGGTTGAGGTACTCGGCCAACTTGCTCGTCGGTATCCTACCGTAGTAGGAGCGGAGAACGGCCTCCTCCTCTCCCGTCCACGGCATCCTGTCCCTCATGCCGACGTACTCCTCCAACTCCGGTATCTTAATCAATTTCAACAACCTCCCCGTGTCTCAATACAGTACAGGCTGGCGCCGGCGACAGAAACAGTGTTTCCTCTACTTCCACTTGATTACCAACGTCCCATCTCAGCATTACATATCCGATATGGGGGCACCACGTCCCGCCAATCTTCATGGCGAAGTCGTCACGGGCCTTCCAACCGGGTATCACCACGCCGGTCTTGCCCTCCATACGAATGGAGACGAAGTAGTGGGCGTGAGACCTCAGTGCCACGTCCACGTCGCCGTATTGTGTCTCGTCGTCGTGCATCATCAGCGTCAGTAGTTCCTTCGCAATGGCGGTAGTCCTATAACCGGTCGGTCCGGTAACGCCGACTTTATGGGCTATGTGGAATCGTTTCTCACCGATGTCCAGCAGTAGTTCGGAGGCGAAATATGCCTTCTTGCCACGCTCTCTCAGGCGGTCCGCAATATACTTCTCTATGGGCGGTGTTCCCTGAGCACCACGACTGTGGTATCCGCTTCCCATTGTTATGTAGAACGTCTCTGCCGGTATCATCTCCAACAGTCCGACGGCTACGTCGGCTTGCTGATAGATGTCCGTCGTCCAGACGCCGGCACCACGTTGTTTGTATTGCTGTCCCTCACAGATGTCGCCGTTCACTATGACGGCATCCAGATTCTCTTTCTCCAGGGCCTCGCACATCGTCTTCCAATACTCATACAGACGGCGCTGACTACGGTTGGCCTCGAACCACAGGGCTTCCTGCCTAACCTCGTCTTCCACGTGGAACGTGGGCGGTGCCAGTCCATAATATGAACCGACGTGCATATCTCCTACCGCTAACACTTTAAAGTCCTTCATGTTATTCCTCCTCTATCCCGAACCGTGGCATGGTTTCTATGCTTTGCATAACCACCTGAGACACGGCGGCGAGAGCCACTCCCAGTATTTCAACCCTCTCTCCCATGTATCTGGCGCCCAATAGGTCTACCAACTCATCGGAGATTGCACAAACCCGTTGCCGGTCCTCGTTGCTCATACCGAACCATGTCTCACGTATCAGGGCGTCTCGGCTTTCTTCGCTTTGGAAGCCGTTGCCTTGACCTTTATCTTCCCGTTCTGTCGTTTCACTTTCCATCCTCTACCCTCCAATTCATAGTTCCATCCATGTTCCATTAAATCCTTTATCCACGTTACGGCCTGCTCGGTGTCTTGGGGCCACCAGACCGGCATAACGAAACTCAGTTTTCTGGCCTTGGTATGTACCGCTTTCTTGTATCGGTAGGCCGGTATCTTTCCAAGATTCTTGGGAACCGACTTGAACGGCTCGATTAGCACTATCGCCTTCCCGTCGCATTTCCCCATCAGCTCCGCCAGTTGGTCGTTCATCCTTCCGTTCACTGTACTGTCGTAGGCGTCGCTGAAACTCTTTCTCTCGATGCCTACGATACATCCACCGGGGTGGACTGGACTTTCCTCTGGAAATACGATTATGAAATCTCCCCACGCCGAGTAGTTCTCCTCTCCAAGATACTCCCGGCTTATGGCGGCATCTTTTACTACCGTTTTTATATTCTCGTTTTCCAACAGGGCCCCCGCTAGGGCTGACCATTTTCCACGTCTTTTCTCCATCGCATCCACCAGTACTACTGGGTCCGTCGGACTTGTAAATTTTGTTCTCACCACGTTTCATCACTACTCCTCCATTCCCACCACTCTGGGCGCTATCACTGCACAGGCTTGTATTTCACCCGTGTCGTAACTGATGTACAGGGGCATATCCTGTCCCAATATCAACGTCACGCTTTCTACTTCCTTCGGCACCGGCTTCATACTGAAATTCAGAAACTCGGTATCGAATTTACACAAGAGTTCACCATCGGGCACGTCGGCTTCGATGATGTCCTCCGGTCCTAACGCATACACCGCTCGGTCTCCTCCCTTCTCGGCGAACACTATGAAACGACCATCGTATAGGAAGGTCGCTTCAGTCTTGACTGATTCAATCATCTTAATACCGTCCCTTAGCGGGGTAACATGAACCGTTATGGTATTGTTACCCATCACTCGGGGCATCGCCGTCGGTCCGTCGATGGCTCCCATTGTGGGGAAACTCCTTTTGAGGTTCCCGTCTTGGAACGACACTTCGCCTTTTTCTATCAAGACTTCAACCGATTTGCGGGAGGCAAAGATTCTTACGGCCTCTTTCAGCTTCTTCGCAGGCAACCAATGTACCTGTGTCTCTCCTTCAAATACCTCGAAGGATTCCTCCGGCACTATCACCTGTACCATCGTGGTGTGGGTGACATCGGCCATGATGATGTCGATTCCGCCGTCGAATCGGAACCGGACGCCTTCATGTACGTAAGGGTCGATAATGGACACTATCTGTTTCAATAACTGTCCATTACATTTTATTCTACACTTCATCGCTCTCCTCCTCGAACTTTATCACTACCTCGAACTCTCCCCTCTCCTTCGGGAAACTGCCTCCGAACTCCGGACAGACATGCATATAATCGCACCACGTACAGAACCGGTTCTGGCGCGGCTCGAAGTGCCCCCTCTCGATTCCTTCCTTCACAGTCTCGACGGCTTCTATTAAGTCGTCCACAGTGAAATCGTCACTTATAGGCAACAACTCACCATCAAGAAGGAACAAGAAATAACCTTCGATGCCGGCAGTCCCCCTCGGGTCCAGTAGTGTAACGTATAGTCTCCCCTGTAAATATTTCTCTCTGTCTCCGTCATAGTATCTCGAACTTCCTGTCTTCCAATCTATCATTCTCTCTCCGTCGTAATAGTCGATGTACCCATGTATCTTGGGTAGGTCTTCCCGTCCCGGGATACGTCGCTCCCAATGTCCCTCCACAATCGCCGGCGGCGGCTCTCCTCTCTCTATACGCTCCGCCTCGAATCCGATGAATGAATCACGAATCTGGTCTATACGGCCTAGATAACGGGGACTGATGTCCATTTCCTTCAACCCATCGAAGCGTTCAAAGAGGTACCGCTCCCACCCGCCTTCTACGTCGAATTTGTAATAGTCCTCTATTATTTTGTGGACCGCCGAACCCAATAGGAGAGCGGAAGTGTCGCTCTCTCTGGGCGTGATGTCCTTGGCCGAACAAAGATATTTGTAAGGACATTGCAAGTATCGGTTAATACCCGAAGCCGAGAGTCTCTCCGGCACACTGGGTAGGTCTACAACCATCTGGGTACCTCCGCGCACACTCTGGTCTGTCTCGCTGTGACCACATATCTCTCACTCGGGTACTTCTTATAGAAAGCGACATCAGGAGGATTGTAGTCCAGCCCGTACGCCTGTGCCCGTTGCTCTATGTAGGTCAGCAGGTCTTCTATAAGATACTCGTGGTGAGTTTCTATAATCAGTGCGTGCTCGGGAGCCTCTTTGAACAGTCTCCTCATGCGTCCCATATAGGTGGGGAACTCACTCTTGTATTCTACTTCTATATCTTCTAATGGTGTCATAGTTATCACTATCCTTATGGTCTTTCTACTATTTAAACCTTTCGTTGTTTTCTCGGCTTCGCTTTCTTCCGGCGGCGTCTGTCGGCAATTTGGCGCTTCTTCTCTTTGTGCCGAAGATATTGTATATGGTAGTCTTCCTGTTTCATACGTATCCCCTTTCCTCCGCTATTTTTAGGAGTTCCAAAAACATCTCTCTGTCTATAGAGCCCGGCCCGCACTCATGACACTCTAAGAGCCCTTCCACGACAGCCAGGGCGTGCCACCCACTACCACCAACACCGCACCGGAAACAGAACCAGACATTCTTGTGCGGATTTACGGACAGATTCTGTCCAGTAGATGAACCATGCACGGGGTGGATACCACGCACCTGGTCTCCCACCGAGCACGGTTGTTCGGGGGCCATTATGTCCATCACCCGGGGAGCCGGGAAATCGGTACTGCCGCTGGCGATATTCTCCGGCGTCCTTTTTCTTATGGCGAAAGAATCCATGACATCGTGTAGGTCGGCACAGGGTATGTAGGCTATGTCAATAGGTTTCTCCACGGTGTAGATTCTACCGTTGGGGTGTATACTGCCCGGCCCCACCACCTGTCCTCCTATGGACTTCAGGTCCCCGGCGCTCCCTGCTCCTTCTCCGTCCAGTTTCAGACGGAGTGGGGGGCACGGCTCGTCCATGTAGAAGTAGTAGTGATGTCCGCCGCTTCCTGTCCTTACGGTAAATGTCGATGGTAACGCTAACCGCACGAAACGGTCCAAACGCTCATCGTCGATGTCCAAAACCACCAAGCCGCCATATCCCGTGACCACGCCATAGTTACCGCCGTTCTCAATATGGTCAATGAGGTCGGGGTGGTCGGAGGGTTTCGCCGCCTCTTTCTGCCACCCTTTAATCCTCGGACCTTTCTCGAGTGGCGGTATCTCTATGAACCGATAGTCCTCATTCATCAATTGGGCAGGTATCATAGAATTCTTCCCACCTATGGAATTGTCTCTCCCTTTCCGGTCTCATTACAACTACCGCCATAGGCTTGGGCCAATTCTTACCCGTGTCCGGCTCTCTCAGATGTCCTCTGAACAGAAATACCGAACAGTCCATCACCCACTTGTGCCACCAACGAGCGTTGGTCTCAGCCGGCAAGAAGAACACCACAATCTCGGCATTGTCACGCTTAAGTTCAAAGTCGGCTCTATCGAGAAACAGGGACAGCATACCGGGCGGTGCGTGGCAGAAAATTCTGCCCTTCTCCCGTGTGGTCTTCCATGGCCTGTCTGCCAGTGCGCTGTCTTCCTCGGTAAAATAGAATTTACACAGCGCATTGTCGGACGTCGCCGCAGCATCAATGTTGAAATTGAAGCGCCGGTTCAGCGTCTCGAAGACGTCTGGCGGCGTCCTGAATTCATCCTGCCGAGTAGGTTTTGAAACATAAACCCGAGGCTCCCTCGACAACTCTCTCCACGAAAGCGCCATGCCTACTCCTCGATGGTTCTGACGCTGAAACCCTTCACTATGCAGGAGAGGCATACCTCCTCGTTGTCCTTGTTCAGACAATACAGGGCTATCTCGTGTTCGTTATCTGTGCGTTCCTCGACACGGCAGAAGTACACTTCCAGCGCACCGTCCAAGCCTATGCCGTTTATCAATTTTCTCCCCAAAAACTTTCTCAGGGGTATATTGGTATCTCTCGCTTCCCACATCCATTCCATCATTCCACTCCGCCTCCGTAGTCGGTTATTTTCCTCTGGTTCTTCTCGAAGTCGATTTTATGGCGCAGACGCTTAAATTTCCTCTTTAGGGCTTCGCCCACCGCATCGTTTGGGTCGTTGAACATAAGGTTCAATTGTCCTACCACGATAAGGACGTCCGCTATCTCATCGATAACCTCGTCTTCGTTGTCCACCCCTCTCTGGTAGCGCACTAGCGCCCTAGAGAGTTCGTTCAGTTCTTCGACGGCCACCATGAGTTGGCACCCAACGCCATATGTCCTCAGTGCGTCCGCCATCGTCTCTACGTCTTGTTTATCCATCCTTATTGCCTCCGTCATACCGTATGTGGTACTAGTATTTAAATGTTTGGTGGTCCCGGGCGGATTTGAACCGCCGTCTACGGGTCCAAAGCCCAGAATGATTGACCGCTACACTACGGGACTTCTGTTTCATATTTCGGTCTCCCTAACCCGGTGCTTCAACTCCGTCAGTTTCCCATCGTTCCAGTTCGATGTCTTACTGAAGTAGCCCGTCACCCGTGTGATGTGTTCCAATTCATAATGCCCACAATCCGGACACTCATCCAGTAGACCACGGTGCGTCATTTCGCACTCAAGGCAGGCACTGAACTCCGGACTGAATGTTATCTGGGTGTTCTTGGTGTTCAAGTACGCCTTCTTCACAAAGGATGCCAGTGCGCCTGGGTCCGGCTGTGTCTCGCCGAGCCAGATATGGCTGATTGCGCCGGCGTTAATCAGGGGGTGCATTGCGCCCTCCTTCTTGACACGCTCGATGGGAGAGATGTCGCTGTGTTGGTCAAGATGCGTCGAGTTGGTGTAGTACTCCTTACCGCTATTACCTTTCAGACACAGGACACGTTGCGGATACTTCTTCTTATCGGTCTGGGCCATGCGGTAAGCGGTACTCTCGGCTGGCGTCTGTTCCAGTACCAATTTGATACCTTCCTTTTCCGCATACTCTTGCGTCACATCACGCATCATAGCAACAATCTTCAGCCCGGTCTTGTAAGCGTCTTTACTCTCGTGCATCCTTTCCCCAGTGATAGACAGAACGGCCTCGTCTAGTCCTACCATGCCCACAAGATATGTGAGTTTGGGTATCCTAAGATACGGCTGTCCGTCGAGGTCCATCCTCAGCAATTCCAGCGGGGAACTCTTTTGTGTCAGCAGATTACACACCAAATCGGTCTTGCTCTTATGGGCACTGACGGCCGCTTCCACTGCGGTCCTTAGCCCCTCCTCAAACGGGACCCTATACGACTGCTCACGGTAAGCGAGGGCCGGCAGGTTGATAGATACATTCTGCATCGCCGCAGACCTCATCAGCCACGGTGTCGCAGTCTCTCTCAGGTCACAGGCATCCAGTTCAAACTGGAGGCGACAACACTCGGAAATCTTGACGTTCTCCCCACGGTCGAAAATGTAATACGGGTTCCCCCACCGGGAAGATACCTCAGCGCAACGTTTGAGGAAGTCTTCGTGACCGTCGGTCTTGAACAACTGGTCGGTGATATGAATGTCCGGCTTGGGGAAGAAGAATGGTCTTCCGTATGCGTCTCCCTCGTCATAGACGTCCAGCAACGCAAAGAGGAACCTCTGGGATTCATCTTCGTAGTCGGCGTAGGTCTCGCCAGTATAGACGCCACCGGGACCTATGGCCGGCGTGTTGGCAAAGTGTTGCGGAACCTCGTAGTAGAGGTTGATGTCGCTAAATATGGACTGGCCTCCACGGGCCACCGATTGCTGACTGTATTCATAGACCAAGACCTGTGCCAACTGGTGTATCTCTCTGTCATCCAGTCCTCTCAGATACGGAGCCATCATCAGATTCACTGCGTCCCATCCGATAGCGCCTGAGAAGTGGCACTGCAACGCCGCTGAGAACTTTACCATGTGAGCGATGAAAACATCAGCCCTCTTGGCCGGTCTCGCCACCACTGGGGAGTTCGGTATCTGCAATCCGAACTTCTTGATGTATTCGGGGTTCTGACCGCAACAATACGGTCGGATACCGAGCCCAAGGTCGTGTATATGTATCTCCGCATCGCGGTGCATATTAGCCACCCACGGCTCCATCACCTGCGTCAACATATACTCTTTAACCATTTGTTCGGCGATGGTGAGATTGACCGCCTCTGGGTTACTGGGTACGTTGGAATTCTCTGTACTGTGCTCGAATATGATACCCTGAATGTCGGGCCTTTTTAAAAACAACATATCGTCCTGTGAAATCATGCATCTTGCCTCCCGGGCAAAGGGTTCCCCTCTCTCCGCATATGTATTTATGGGTAAACCCTCCCGGTATTAAAGCCTTTCGGCGGCACATCTTTCGCAGATGTAGCGGTCGCTTTCCTCCAATTGGAAGAATACCGTGCCACACGTCTCACAGGTACGATGTTCCTCCAATGGTCCGTCATAATAGTGTGCGTATTCGCCCCACATCAGACCTTCTCCCTTATGAGCCGTATCGTTCTGTGCAACTCGACTAGGCCGATAGAGGATATTTGCCGGGTAACGCTCTCGATATCGAGTTTACCGTCCTCACCGGTCTTGAGTTCGAGGGGCACTTCGCCCTCCTCGAAGACCGCTGTAGTCCTCACTTCGGCACCGTCGCTGGAGTACTGCTCTTTTCCGGGCCGCTTTGTCGAAACCATGACCTCAATCTCTCTCACGTGTGCCATTTCACTCTCCCTCCACACGCTCGTAGTGTCTCTCATGCACCACCGCGTATATATCAAACTCGCTCTGTGTGATGAACGGCGTCGCCACCGTCATAGCGAGGTTTATACGCTCCACCGATTCACTTGTCACGAAGCCGCCGAAGATAATCTCACCGCTTAAGACTTCGTGTATGAAAGCGTCCGTGCACTCTGCCGATTCTTGCTCGCTGATGATGAGTTGCCACCGGAAGTCATTGAAGACCTTAAGGGGCGTCCTCTCATCGAACTTTACCATCCCTGTCACATATTTTTCCATGTTTATCACCTATCACCTATATGTCTCATCTAGTATATAAATCTTTCTTTACTCATTCTCCAATCTTACCCTCAGTGCGTCTAGGATTACCTGAGACGAGTATGTCCCTCCGGTCCGTTTTTTCACTTCGCCGAATAGGCGATTAATAGCGTTGGGATTTTTACGGTAATCCTTGACAACCTTGGGGTTCTCGGCGATTACATCGTCTATTATCATCTCGAAGTCCACATCGGCTTCGGCATCAATCTCGTCCGCGGGGATGCCCAGGAAAATTTTGATGTCCCGTTCCATTTCGAGGCTGTTTATCTCGCCCCGTGCATACTGTGCGCCAATCTGATATAACTGCTCGTAGAACCAATCGGGGTCAATCTTCTCCAACGCCCACATGATTGCCTGCTTTGTTCTGCCGCCGGGAATGTTGGCGAGTTTGCCGGCGGGACTTTCCTGATAATCCACCCTGTTCATCATATCACTCCACGAACATCTCCCACCCGCAATGCGGGCACCATAGGTGACTTCCTCCGTCACCGCCAATTATCACTCGTCTCTCACATCTTGGGCATAACATATTCGTTGCCTCCTAAACCCATATGTACGTGCTAGTATTTAAACTTTTCGCACCCTAATTGAGGCGACATAATAACGTATATTATGTTTACTTACGTAAACATTTAGTTCACGTAGTGAACTTATTATTGACAGTGCATGGAGAAGACAATAATATGTCTACGTAGTAGACTAAATGGTCACGTAGTGACCTTATTACAATAACCGCAAGTTATATATAGTAGTAGATGTATATACCTATTTATGCAAGAAGACGAGTTTACTACAATGCGTTGCAGAGCGCACTATCGGATAGGTTGTAAAAAAGAGGAACCATGCAAGATAACGGTGTATAAGCCGGCTAAATGGGGTATGCAGGTACAGTGCAGGGTAATTCCGACACGGTATGTCCCATTTACGACAGACTTCATGGCTAACGCAATACGGCAGGGATATAAAGTATGAACATACACGACGTACAGGCAATGTTGCCCGGTAACATGGGTTGTCGGGCTCTAAGACAGGAGGGTAAATCTATCCTCCTGGGCGATTGGGGAATGATACCAGATGTCACCATAGAGGCACACTACTACGTGCTCCAGACGCACGAGGACCAGAAGGTGTACCCTGTGGACCTGGCTGACGAACAGGACGCACTGGACCAGATAGCGGACGACATGGAGGAGGTTGTCGGTGACGCATCCGCCTTCCACGTAATCTGTTTCACAGATGTCCGCTTCGATGAGGAGTTCGACCTGTCGTTGCAGTTGTGGGTTGACGACGCATATCAGGCGTGGCCGAGGAGGGTTATCACCCTGGGCGACAGGGGAGAAAGCCCCCCCTATTATTCCTGGCGGTCTCCCGGACTCTTGCCCTACGGTGGCCGGATACCGGAACTGGTAGAGGCGATACACGAAACCGATATGCACCGGGACTTGCTTCGCTCGATGCTGTGGGAGGCGATGGAACGCAGGGAGCCAACAAGCCACCTGAGAAATCACATCTGTGAAATCTTGGGGCATCCGTTGTATCCGCACGAGGACGACTGCTACTGCGCCCTGTGGAAGTGAACCCACGCCGGTTTACGACCACCTTTCTTTTTCTATTTCGGTTCCAGAAAATTTTTCAATTCCCAGTTTTCTTCTAAGCAGCCTCTGGCTGGCACTAGTGGCTCCCGGTAGGTCGCCGCCGGGGGCTTAACGGTGTTAAGGAAAGGTTTATATACTTGGTCAGCCTAGCCCCGCCCATGCACCGCCGTCGCCGGAAACCGAAGAATCCGACGTCCGGGAACTGTCCCGGTATCTTAACGGCGTTAATCTTAACACCCCTTAAGACGTTCTACTATTTAAACTTTCTTCATAAGGTTACGAAGGATTCTGTCGATACCCTTATATATGAAGACGGCAATCGTGATATTGGTGATAGAAATGTGTGATTCACTAAAGTCGGTACTGGAAAAGAAATGTCAAGACGCTGGGACGGATACCCGTCTGATAGACGAATGTGTCCGGGCGGGTATGATAGAGATAACTGAGTTCGGCGTTTTCTGCGGACATTGCTATACTAGTCTTAAAGATAACGAGGGAAGACCACGTATAGAGTTTTCCTATTTTGTTGCCCGGGACAGTACGATGCTCATGGAGAACGGTGTGGTTGATGAATATAATAACTGGGAGGACGTGGCGACGGACTTGGCTGGTCGGTGTACCTGTCCCCACTGTGGTGAAACGGTTATCTGGGAATGTCGAAAAGGTTTAGAGCCATATGTCCGAGCCAGTGTTGAAGCGTTGCTGATGGTTCAGGACGCACTGTCGTCCGATTGTATCAATTCCACCGACGTGTTCAATGCGTGGTACAAAGGGCACGGCACGGTATTCTCATCCCCGGGACTGGCTATCGAAGTTATAACCGGGTTCGACGTCCATGTACTTAGGACGCTGAAGTATCTAGAGCGAGGGACTGTCAGCGAGAGCGTAGTCGAGGACGAGATTTATAATTATTTCACTGTGTCCAATATACGAGATATGTGTGCAGTCGTACTTAATGGTATGGCTCAGTATGTGATTGATAGAGGGTGGCACTTAGACGCTATGGAGGTATCTGACGAATGAGAGGAAGTGGATACGGGAGTATTCAAAGCGTTGCTATATGGGGAGATGGCTATGGAGAGATGGTTAGAACGGGAAGGAGTGTGAAACTATGATGGAGATGGACGAGAAAGGATTTTACGCCTGTGGACGGTGCGGATTCGTACCTATGTACATTGAAGAACGCTATACATCGTCGTCGGTATATAGCGTTACATGGTTCTATGACTACCGGGACGAGGATTCGGTGATTCAGACCGATGCGTCGGAATTGGATATGCAAAGCCATACCGACTATGAGTTACTGCCGTTCCGGTGCGATAGGTGTGATGCGGAACTACCGTTGCTGGACTTCGATGAAGTGGTTACGGTGATATTGCACAACAATGGGAGGGTTAGAAAATGAACGAATACGTAGAGGATAACGTGAAATACACGGATAAAGAGATTGAAGGGACGGTATCAGAAATGATTAGGGACACCATAGAGAACGTTGGCGAGGTAG
>Ga0207421_10001418_pt1 | contig 30922 bp, 25 predicted proteins | sample SodLakKL_010_SED_4_FD_187542 | JGI IMG/M metagenome (GOLD analysis project Ga0207421, IMG submission 187542) | Alkaline sediment microbial communities from Lake Tanatar, Kulunda Steppe, Russia - 8KL_010_SED (SPAdes) (version 2) | ecosystem: Environmental > Aquatic > Non-marine Saline and...
TCCCTCAGGATGGGAATGGGAGTTTGGCGACGGCAATACCTCAACAGAGCAAAACCCCTCTCATGCCTATGAGTCTGCAGGTACTTACGATGTAAAACTCACCGTATCCAATCAATTTGGATCAGACAGCGATACCAAAACCGGTCTTATTAGTGTTGAAGAAAAAATAACTGTAAAATGGAAATTTGAAGCCACTGACCCATTATTTACATCCCCGTCAATAGCTTCTGACGGTACTGTTTATATTGGCTCAAGAGGCAATAATCTTTATGCTGTCAATACCGGGGGAACTGAAAAATGGCGGTTTGAAGCTTCCGAAAGTATTATGTCGTCCCCCACAATAGGTCCCGACGGCACTATTTATGCTGGTTCCCATGACGGTCATCTTTATGCTCTCGAAACTGACGGAACTGAAAAATGGCGGTTTGAAACAGGCGACTGGGTGCTGAGGTCCCCTGCAATAGATTCAGAAGGGACTATTTATGCAGGCTCCCTTGACGGTTATTTATACGCTATCAGCCCCGAAGGAGAAGAAGAGTGGAAATTCGATGCAAAATACCCGATAAGATCATCTCCCGCAATAGGTGAGGATGGCACAATTTATTTCGGAGTATACGGGATTTACAGTTATCAGCTGTATGCACTAAACAGTGATGGGACAAAAAAATGGGGGTTTGAGGCAAATGACAGGATAAGTGCCTGCCCTGCAATTGATGCAGACGGAACAGTCTATATAGGCTCAATTGACAACAATATTTACGCTGTCAATCCCGACGGAACGTTAAAGTGGGAATATGAAACTGACGGGTATGTACATTCATCCGCCACCATTGGCTCAGACGGGACAATTTACATAGGGTCAAATGATAATAATCTCTATGCGCTGAAACCCGATGGAGAACTAAAGTGGAAATTTGCTGCAGGCCGCAATATTAGCTCTGCCGCAGCAATCGATTCAGAGGGTACTATCTATTTTGGGTCAGATGACAATAATATTTATGCAGTAAATCCCGACGGAACGGAAAAGTGGCGAATTGAAACAGAGGGAAATATAAGCTCTGCCCCGGCCATTGGTCCTGACGGTACTATATATATAGGTTCCGGAGATGGTTTTCTTTATGCAATATACGGGGGGCAAATCCAACTGGCCGACACACCGTGGCCAAAATTTCATAATAATTTAAAAAATACCGGAAGAAAAGAAGATTAATTTCTGCTTTCAACAATTAAGCTAACCTAAATTGCGTAACTAAAGAGTGAGTTGAACAGAAAAATTTAATGGGAAAGAAAGTAGCTTTACATACTCTGGGGTGTCCGCTGAATTTTGCTGAAACATCCACCCTGGCCAGGAAACTTCTGAGTCAGGGTTATGAGCGTGTGAATTTCAACCGAAAGGCGGACATTTATGTGATAAACACATGCACCGTAACCAGTAATGCCGACAAGCAGAGCAAAAAGAAAATAAAAAAAGCAAGAAACCTGAATCCCGAAGCCAGGATCATAGTTGTGGGATGTTATGCCCAGCTCCAACCCGAAGAAGCTGCCTCAATAAAAGGGGTAGACCTTGTGCTCGGTAATTCGGGAAAATTCAGTATTGCGGATTATCTTGAAAAACAGGGAAAAAATGAAAGGACTGAAATCCAAACATCCACCTGCAATGGCCTTGCAGAATATCACCCCTCGTATTCCATAGACAGCCGTACCCGTTCATTTCTCAAGGTACAGGAGGGATGCGACTACGGATGTACTTATTGCACCATCCCCCTTGCCCGTGGAAAAAGCCGCAACCAGAGCATCGAAAGCCTTTTGGAGCAAGCCCGCAATATTGCAGCCTCCGGGGTAAAAGAGATCATTCTAACGGGTATAAACATAGGTGATTTTGGAAGATCCACCGGCGAGACATTTACCGGGCTTATAAAACAACTGGAAAATGTTGAGGGGATCAAAAGGTACCGCATCTCTTCAATCGAGCCAAACCTTCTGGACGAGGAAATTATTCGTTTTGTATCCCGGTCTGAAAAATTTCTCCCCCACTTTCACATTCCCCTGCAATCAGGATGCAACGGTATACTGGCAAAAATGAGAAGAAAGTATAACCGGGAGTTCTTCAGGGATAAAATAGAGCAAGTTAAACAGCATATCCCCTCCGCTTTTGTCGGAGTGGACGTGGTCGTAGGTTTTCCGGGAGAAGATGAGGAAAAATTCAAAGAAACATTTGAATTTCTTGAAAATTTAGATGCAGGCTTTTACCATGTGTTCCCCTTTTCCAAAAGACCCAACACCCCGGCCGCCGAAATGGACTACCAGATACCCCTTGAGGTGATAAAACAAAGAAGTAAAATACTGCAAGCCCTTGCCGAAAAGAAACAAATGAATTTTTACAAAAAGCACCTTGGGGAGAAAAGAAAAGTACTTTTCGAAAGCTGCAATCAAAATGGCAAAATTTTCGGATATACCGATAATTACATAAAAATAGAAAAAAAGTATCACCCTGACCTGGCCGGGAAAATAAAAAAGGTAAGTTTAAAGCAAATTAATCCCCAGGGAAACGTAGAGGGTGAAATACTCAATGAGCCCTCATCATCCTTTGGCTGACAAAATAAGATGAACAAGCATGATGGTTGACCTGCGGTCGATTTCACATGTAAACAAATCATCTTTTAGGAGGATTTAGATGTGAAATTTATACGGCCAAAGCCGAATCCTTGCCACCGCTCCAGTTAAATACAGCTTTTTCGCGGTTTACCATGTAATAATTTTCTTTAAAATCCTTTTCCGGCTAAAACGGGGCGCAATGTAGAAAAAATAAACCATGCAAAAAATAATTAAATACCGTTTCACCGTTTAAATGTGAATCAATAATTTATTAAATTTGAGGACAGATTGCGGGAATAGCTCAGCTGGCAGAGCACGACCTTCCCAAGGTCGGGGTCGCGGGTTCGAGTCCCGTTTCCCGCTCAAACCTTTTTTCTCATTGCTATATAGACATCACAGAGCTTCTATAGCGGCCTTTTCTGCATGTATTGCTGTGGTATCAAAAACCGGCACCGGAACATCCTTTTGATTGATCAACAAGGGAATCTCCGTGCAACCTAAAATAACCCCTTCAGCACCATTATCAAGGAGTTTGTCAATAACTCTTAAAAACTCTTTTTTGGATGACTCTTCCACTTTGTTAAGACACAGATCACTATAGATAATTTCATGAATTATCTCCCTGTCCTTCTCATCGGGGATGACAACATCAATGTCAAATTTTTCCGAAAGCCTGCCTTTATAAAAATCCTGCTCCATGGTAAATTTTGTACCTAACAACCCTACTCTCTTAAGCTCACGCTGCTGAATTGATTGTGCCGTTGCATCGGCAATATGTATCAAAGGTACGGCTATATTTTTCTGAACATCGTCTGCCATTTTGTGCATGGTATTTGTGCATATAACCATCAGGCCGGCACCGGCTTTTTCGAGCACTTTTGCCGTATTAACCATTATCTTTGTAAGATCATCCCACTTGTTTTTATGTTGCAGCACCTGAATCTCTTCAAAATCAACTGAATAGAGAATTAACTCAGCAGAATGATGCCCGCCCAGTTCTTCTTTGACCTTCTCATTAATAATGCGATAATACTCAAGGGAAGACTCCCAGCTCATACCACCGATCAGACCAATTGTTTTCATTGTTTGATGCCTTGTGAAATTTTGATTAATACTTTTTTGCTTTAATCTATAACCCCTGCATCTTATTCTCCCTTCAAAAGCTCCTCCCTCAAAGCCCCCTCAAGTTCAGGGAAATGAAATTCATAGCCAGTTGATTTTATCTTTTCGGCCGAAAGGCGGCTTCCCCGAAGGATAATCTCCGCCATACTGCCGTACAGGGTTTTCATTACAAAACCAGGAACATTGGGAGCCCTGAAAGGTTTATCCAGCACCCGGGCAAGGGTCTTCATAAAATATTCGTTTGTTACATGCTGCGGGGCCACCGCATTGTAAGGACCCTCAACATCATTATTCTCAATTGCATTGATATATAAATTGCAAATATCTTCAATATGTATCCATGGCATGTACTGCCTGCCGCTTCCCACAGGCGATCCAACTCCCAGCTTTACAGGGGTCAACATTTTAGGCAAAGCTCCACCCTTACCGGAAAGTACAACACCAGTGCGCAAAATTGCAACCCTTTTCCCAAGATTACTGAAACTGTTTGCCGCTTCCTCCCATAATCTGCAGGTTTCTCCCATAAAACCTGTTCCGGGTGAATCATTTTCGGCGAAAATTTTCTCAGAGGTCAGCACACCGTAATAATTGGCACCTGATGCTGAAATAAAAGCCTTCAGTTTGTTGTCCGTATTTTTAAACTTGTCGAACAATAATTTTGCAGTCTCAGCCCTGCTGTCGACAATCTCCTTCCTGCGCTTTTTTGACCACCTTTTACCTGAAATATTTGCACCTGCAAGGTGAACAACAAAATCGGCGGTTTCAACTGCCTCCCTGTCAACTTCACCTTTGGCCGGATCCCAATAAAAGGTTTTAATTTCAGCCCCCGGATTTTTTCTTCTGCTTAAAAGAGCTACATCATAACCCCTCTCCCGGAGCCTCAGGCCAAGCCCACGGCCAATTAATCCTGTTCCCCCGGTAATAATAACCCTGGTCATATTTCTGCTGTTTAATAAAAATTATAAGTTTTGAGCCCTGAACATCACTTATCAAATTTAGTATTTTTTTTTGTTGCATACGTGTGTTGTAACAATATCATCGTCAAAATAACCAGTGAAAACCAAACTTTGTAAATCATCCAAACTGAATTTTTTAGTCTTCAGAATATAGTGTTAATTATTTTAACGTAAATTTACATACAACTTTCAAATATATTTCTGAGTAACATGATAGCATTCGGACCTATATCATCCCGAAGGCTGGGCAAAAGTCTCGGAGTAAACAATATTGTAACCGATAAGATTTGTCCCTACAGTTGTGTTTATTGTCAGATCGGCAACACGCCCAATAAAACTACCACAAGAAAACAATTTAACGACCCGGAAAAACTTGCAGAAGAAGTTGAGAAGCATTTAAAAAAGCTGGATAAGTCTCATACGCCTGATTACCTTACTTTCGTGCCCAATGGTGAACCCACCCTTGATATTAACCTTGGAAAAGAGATAAGATTATTGAAAAAGCACGGAATCCCCATAGCTGTAATATCCAATTCATCACTAATTTTCGATGAGCATGTCCGCCAGGATCTGATGGAAGCAGATTGGGTTTCGTTAAAAGTTGATACTGTAAATGAAAAAATATGGAAGGATATTAACCACCCGGATGAAAAAATAGTTTTTAAAAAAATACTTGAAGGGTTAACAAAATTTGCTTCCCTTTACGAAGGTAAGCTTCATACCGAAACAATGCTTGCCGAAGGTTATAATGATGCCCCTCAGGAGTTGGAAAAAACAGCAAGTTTTGTTTCAGGTCTGAAACCAGATATTGCCTTCCTTTCGGTTCCCGCAAGACCGCCGGCGATAAAGGAAGTTAAGGCAGTTCCGGAAGAAAAGCTCACCGAAGCATGGGAAATATTCAACAGCAAAGGTATAAAAACCGAAGTGATAACCGGTTTTGAAGGCACCGACACCGGTTTTACCGGCAATGCCAGGGAGGATATTTTAAATATAACTGCAGTCCACCCTCTGCGGGAAGATTCCATAGCGGAGCTTTTAAAAAAAGATAAAGCCGACAGGTCCGTCCTCCAATCTCTTCTGGAAAAAGGTCTTATAAAGGAAATAGAGTACAATGGTAAAACATACTATGTAAGAAGCTATTATTAGCTCCAATCCACCCGCCAGGCTATCATCTAAATCATTTTCGGCCCGTGAGTCTTAAACCGGATGATCCCACCGAAGCATATATCGTTATAAATCAGCAACATTAGGCAGTACGTAAAAAAAAACAACAATCTTTCCTGTAACTATAAATGAGTTAGTTCGTCTCTTTAATATAAATCCCTTTTATTTTTCCAAAACCTTAAGTTATGCTTCGATATGTAATTTTGATAATATTTTGCTCATTTACAATACAAGCATTACCGGATGAGAAAAAAATCTATAATGCAACAAAGATAGAAGAAGCGCCTCCTTCTATTGACGGGATTTTGGATGACCCGGTATGGGAAATGGCAAGTCACGCCACCGGTTTCATTCAGCATGAGCCACATGAAGGTAAAAATCCAACCGCTCAAACCGAATTCAGGATACTCTATGACAATGATAATCTCTACATTGGGATACGTGCCCACGACAGCAATCCCGATGAGATTGCAAGCAGAATGACAAGGAGAGACAATATCGACGGGGATGTACTAATGGTACAGATTGACAGTTACAATGACAAACGCACAGCCTTCAGCTTTGGTGTCACTGCTGCAGGTGTCAAAATAGATTATTTTGTCAGCGAAAACGGTCAAAATGAAGATTACAGCTGGGATCCGATCTGGCACGTAAAAACAAACATTGACGAATCCGGCTGGACCGCTGAAATGATGATTCCATTCAGTCAGCTCCGGTTTTCGGGAAGAACCGATAGTTGGGGATTACAGGTTGGAAGGTTTATTTACAGAAAAGAAGAAATATCTATATGGCAATTTATACCCAAGGATGCTGGCGGCTGGGTGCATCTGTTCGGAGAACTTAAAGGAATATCAGATATCAGACCCAGAAAAGAGTTAAACATCACACCCTATACGGTCACAAGTTTGAACACCTTCAAGGAGGAAGCAGGCAACCCATACATGTCAGGGATGTCCGGCAACCTTAACGGCGGAATTGATGCCAAGTTCGGTATAACTAACGACCTCACACTTGATGTAACAATTAATCCCGATTTCGGGCAGGTAGAAGCCGATCCGTCAGTTGTAAACCTCACGGCTTTTGAAACATTCTATGAAGAAAAAAGACCCTTCTTTATCGAAGGAAGGAACATATTCAACTTCAGGCTTACTCCGGGAGATGGTGATTTGTCAGGTGAAAACCTGTTCTATTCGCGAAGGATTGGCAGAACTCCCCAACACAGGCCGGAAACAGATGGCAGCACCTATATGGATATGCCGAAAAGCACCCCCATACTCAGCGCCATAAAGCTTTCGGGTAAAACTGAAGATGGGTTGTCAATAGGTGTAATGCAGAGCCTTACCGGAGAACAGCATGCAAACATATTCACTTCAGGAACCGAATACCAAAAAGTTGTAGAGCCTTTTACAAGCTATACTGCAGGAAGGGTACAAAAAGATTTCAACGAAGGAAACAGTATCCTGGGCGGAATGTTTACTTCAACCATTCGGAACCTGTCAGACTCCAGCCTTCACTTTTTACACCGGTCAGCATACAGCGGCGGAATCGATTTCTCTCAATACTGGGATGAAAGAACATGGTATTTGAGCACAAAATTACTTTACAGCCACGTCAGGGGAGAAACAGAAGCAATCACCCGCACACAACAATCTCCAGTTCATTATTTTCAAAGACCCGATGCTTCACACCTTGAAGTTGACCCAACTCTCACATCACTTAGCGGCCATGGGGGAACAATTGAGGGCGGGAAAACGGGAGGAAAATTAAATTTCATTGGAATATTGCACTGGAAATCACCAGGTCTGGAATTAAATGATATCGGATATATAAGAAATGCAGATGAGATTTTTCAAATCCTTTGGTTCGGCTACAGTATATGGGAACCTTTCGGTATTTTCAGAAGAATGAACTTTAATTTTAACCAGTTTTACATATCTGATTTCGGCGGCAATACACTTGGGAAGGGGGTAAATATGAGTGCTAATACACAATTCACAAATTACTGGTCATTGGGTGCCGGCACCAATGTGCAGCTGGAAAGATATTCCACCCACATTTTAAGAGGAGGGCCTTCGCTGCTTTTACCCGGCAGCAATAACAACTGGGTGAATATAAGTTCAGACAACCGCAAAAATGTAAGATTTTCAGCAAACTTCTCCAATTCCGCCGCATTCGAAGGAGAAGACAATCATTACAGCTATTCGCTTACAGCAACATTCCTGCCTCACAACGCTCTCAATTTCTCATTGAACCCCTCATACCAAACAAACAAAAAAGAGCTCCAGTATGTATCAAGCGTAACATATAACGACAACCCCAGGTATATAATGGGCATGCTTGAGCAAAAAACCCTTTCCATGGCCCTCAGGGTTAATTACAGCCTGACACCTGAGCTTTCACTGCAGTTTTACGGGGAACCATTCATTTCATCGGGTAGATACAAGGATTTTAAATACATAACTAACCCATCAGCCAGAGAGTACAACGAGAGGTTTTCATTGTATTCTCAAGAACAGGTGCGTTTTGACAAGGACTACAACAGGTATTACTTTGATGAAAACAATAACGGTAGATACGACTATAACATAGGGAATCCCAACTTCAACGCATTGTATTTTAATTCAAATCTTGTATTCAGGTGGGAATACCAGCCAGGGTCGCACATTTACCTTGTATGGTCACAAAGCAGGAACCAGTTTGCAGCGAACGGCCATTTTTCATTCAAAAACCACACCCGGGAACTGTTTGACCTTCACCCTCACAATGTGTTTATGCTTAAAGCATCATACCGGATAGGTTATTAAAGAGCTCTTACATTATATTTAAAATGTCAATACCTTGTCACTTTCCACTGTCCATTGAGCAAACTCTTTCATATTGCTCAGCTTAACCCCTTCAATAAAGGTGAGCTTGTCAACTCCACGAGCCTGTGAGCATCCTAAATAGCTAATCAAAAAGGAACACCTTTCTCCCTTTTTGCTTTTAAAGCTTCAGCATACCATATTAACTCATCCAGGAACCTGGTGGTAGAACGGTCAATTTGTGATTTCTTCGGCTCGAAATTTTCATCAAACTTATCTTCTATTTTCGGTAGCGGCCGCATAGACGATATGGGAGGCATACCGAGCTCCCCGAGGATCACCCTTAAATGGACAGCAGCTCTTACACCCCCATATATCCCCGCCGAGTAGGAGGCTATTGCTGACGGTTTAAATAAGTATTCCCTCTGAAAATGATCGAGCAGGTTTTTTAAAGCAGGGGGAATACTGTGATTGTACTCTCCGGTAACAATCAGGAATCCGTCAGATGCCCTGAAAATTTCTGCAAGTTCCTCCATGGGCGCAGGCGCTTCTCCTGAAGCATATTCTTTGTACATCTTATCAAGAAAAGGCAGCTGGTACTCCAGGGGATCAATCAGGTGAGTCTTGATACCTCTTTCACCGACTCTCTTTTCAAGATACTTTGCCGCTTTTATCCCCTGTCTTTCCGAACGGACAGAACCGTAAAGAATGCTTATAGTAAGATCCATAGTTGAAGTTTTAATCATATCGAACTTATTTTTCTTCAAAACTGACAGCCTCTTTCCCTCCTACAACGGGCAACCTGAGGGTTGTCCCATCGAGATCAACTGTTATTTGCGTTCCGGGGTCCGGCCATAAAGTGAAATCCTTGTCACTTGAGAATATCATCAATCCTATTTGCTGACCTGGCCTGATAATCTGATCATTAGGTTCAAGATCGAAAGAAACATCGTAAAATTTACCGGGCTCAAGCGGCTCGCTTTCGATAATGGAATTACGGTTCTGGGGATCAGCCCAGCCACGCGTGATAATATTGTCGGTTATCCTTGCATTTCCCGATGTTGACCACGGCAATGAAACCAGCCATACAGAAAGGTTTGCTGCAGGCCTGTCCAGAGCCAGCCTGATGGTTACAGATGATACGCCGGAAATGTGCAGCTCTTCTTTCAGCTCGTCAGTTAAATACAATAACCGGTGATCTGTCCATTCGGCCTGTGCCAACGCTGAACCATCAAAAGAAAAGTTGTCGGTCAGCGTTTCTGTCCCCTGACCCCCTACCTTTTCGGTAACAAGAGAGCCTTTTTGCGGTGCGCCCGGTTTAAGGAAAAAGTCAACTACAGAAGCATCAGGGTGGGGATAGTCTTCGTATGGTGTAGGCTCGTGGCGGTCATCATCTTCACGCACTATCCACGCCACAGGGTCATCCTCCACACCATTCTCCACACCGAAAAGGTAGCGTGTAAACCACTTGACCATCATATCTTCAGGAGGGTTGCCTCCATGACCTCCCTGGTGATAATAGATCTGATGAGGCACACCCATCTCCTTCATAGTCTCTATTACCCGGTAACTATGGCCTGGCATCACATTCCAGTCGTTGAAAGCATGGGACATCAGCACAGCCGCCCTCAAATCTTCCAGATTTGCAGCAAGGTCCCTTTTTGCCCAGAAGTCATTATAATTACCTGTAACCCGGTCCATATTCTCTGCCATTTCGGTATCCCTGACTTTAAGGTTGCAATACTCACGAACGTCGGGATTTGATTGGACAAAATCATACAGAAAGTCTATATCCTCCCCCAGCCATCCTCCCGGATGAACTATAAGTCCGTTAGACCGGTAATAATGATAATATGAAGTATTGGGAGCCACCGGTATTATGGCCTCAAGCCCCTCCACACCTGTTGATGCGGCAGCAAGCGCCAGGGTGCCGTTATATGAAGTACCTATCATGCCAACCTTGCCTGTAGTCCAGTATGCCTCCACCTGCTCATCACCGAAAGGAGTAGTATACCCTTTAGCTCTCCCGTTAAGCCAGTCAACTACTGCTTTTGGCGCCAGTGCTTCAATATCTGTTCCCAGCGTAGGACAGCCCTGTGAGTAGCCCGTCCCCGGAGCTGATGAGTGAACAGCAATAAACCCCCGGGGCACCCAGAAGTCAACCATTGCATTGGATATTACAGGACGTTCAACATCCCTCCCGGGGGGTGGAGGAGATTCGCGCGGTTCAGGTTCGGTATAAAGCTCCTGCCTGACATTCCAGAAATACCTTCTTTCTATGGAGCTCCTCCCTGCGTAGTAGGGGCTGGACTGGAAAACGACCGGCAATTTGAGCCCTTCTTCGGTCTGAGGCGGACGGGTAACTGAAACGTGAATCCGGTCGGGGTTGCCGTCACCGTCAATGTCGAATCCGGTTTCAACCCACAGGTCATGGCGTATCCAGGAATCCTCATCAGAGAAAGCCTCAACCTTTTGTGCCAGTCCGTCAACAATTTCAGGACGTGCATCTTGCTCAACAGCTTCAGCAATATGGGTGTAATGTGTCCATACAAAGAATGTTGTGGCAATAATCAGTAGTAACTTAAAAGAATTGTTCATTTTAGTTTAGAGGTTTGAAATTTTTATATAAAACCATCGCCATAAAATGTCAGTTTTCTCCTTTTCGAAAACTATAAACACTCCAGGCAATCCTATTTAATTTGATATCAAAGTAATTTTTTTAGCATAATCACTTATTATTTTTTTTACTTTGAACAGAACATAAAACTTCCACTATTGAACCCATAAAGGTTCTTGTTGCCAATCAATTAGTTTGCCATAATTATCTGTTGGTATCCCCATAAATTGGATGGGAGTATTAGGATATTTATCCATAACTCCGAATAACCTTTGTTTAAAATGACTGCCAGGATTAACTGTTTGCAGGAAATATTTAATCAAGCATAAAAAGTAAAAACTTCTGCGATTAATTATATTAGGATGGGATAACCATGCTAATTTCAATGATTTTTTGGGTATTTCCGGTTGTATAACAAAGTCCCTGTTCCAAAATCGACAATGATGAGCACATAGGTTTCTGGCATATGTCAATGTATGCAACCAGCTTTCAAATATTGTATGATGCAAAGAAAAATAATCTGCAACTTTTCTTTTATCATCATTATTTTTCAAGCCGGAATAAAGTCTTGATAATTCTCCAATAGTAAGCAATTCCACAACCATCCAACTCGGAGGATTAGAAGGGGAGTTATATTTTTTGAGATAATGTTGAATAAAAATCTCCGGATACTTACTCCTGCAATGTTTACTGATTATATTCTGAAAATCAGTGTATACATCTTTGGTAACCATAGCACCGGATTTCTCTCTGTAACGTGATACCTTAAAAAGGGAAGGATTATCCTGCCAATGTGAACCATATTTATGAGCAAGATTATAAATAATCTGCGTTCTTATTGCTATCTCGATCCTTTCGATGGCATCCATCACAACTAATCTGAGCTCCCGGTCAAATATGTACAGGTGAAGAACATCATCAAATGTTGTGCCCCTGTTGAATCTATCTTTTGATTTTTGAAAAGCTAATGCATAAGCACTAAGACGGTAATAACTTATGTTTCGAAAATAAAATTCAGCTTTATTTCTATCCGGTATAATAAGGCCCCTTTTTTCCCAAAGATCAATTTGTTGTGAATGAGTAAGAGGTTTTTTGTTGTAGTTCATACCCCTCTATGTTAAAATAAAAAAAGGGCCGCCAAGTGTGCATCATTGAGAGGCCTGGCGACCGCGTTACATTAAAAACGTAACTTTACATCCAATTATTATACTCATCAAATACTATAAGTCTTGAGTATCAAGTATTTTCTAAAAAATTTGCTCTCTTGCAAATATATAAATAGTCTAATCTAAAAGCAAAATATTTTTCTGACACTAATGCTATATTTTATTTATTAACCTTGTGTAAAAGCCACATGCGTCAATAATCTGACTCACATCACAATTTTCATTTCGCATATGTGCAAGTTTATATTCCCCGGGGCCAAAATCAATAGTGGGTATGCCCATGCTTACTGGTGCTACTCCATTAGTGCTGAAATCCCAGAAATCATATCCGGTTGGTTCTTTGCCAAAATTTTCCTTATAGGCAGAAATGCAAGCCTTTGACAGTTCGTGACTTAATTCTGTTTTCCAGGCAAGATGAAAAGGCTCATAATTAATTTCCATATCGGTCCAGCTTTTCCTTTGAAGCGTTCCAACTTCCCATGTGGCACTTTTCCCTTTAACAACCTGTTACATCTCCTGTTTTATATCATCTATTGTTTCCCCCAGAATCATCCTTCTGTCCAGATTCGAGTTCAAATTCCTTAACTGATTCACGTGTTATTCCCAATGTTTTTCACTGAAGCTGTTCAGGTCGAGACGGACCGAGCCAGTCTTTAAGGCAAAAATACCCTCCAGTGAGCGCAATGTGGTTTTAACGGTAATTTCTCGTTTTTCGGGTTCAACGTTGAAGACAACCCCAAGACCCCTTGTGAAACCGCTGCTGTCGCAAAAAGCCACGAGCCTACCTGTATCGAAATAGGGTCGTGGCCATACTGCAAGAGAAGTCCATCGTACATTAAGAAGCCCCCCCTCCCTGAAGGCTTTTGCAAATTTTTCAGTACGGCAATCCCGTCGTTCTGTCATATTCCGGGAACGAACGGATTCCACAGGTGTAAGCTCTACCAGACGGATGCCCGGATGATGCCGCAAAGGTTTCAGCAGAAGTTCAAGTTCCCTTTCCTGCTGCAGTGCTATTACCAAGGAAGGCTGAAGAGTGTCAATCTTGGCCTGTTTCAGGTACATACCGCCACGCACCGGATCGATAAAACCGGAGGTATCATAAAGGATCACATCCGCTCCGGATTGACGGGCTGCCTCTTTCAATCGTTGCGCCCCCACTATAACAGGGAGCATATGACCCGAAGGTGTTGTTGAGCCGACAAACCATTGTATTATTGAATCATTTGCGGTTGCCGTGCTGATCCGGCAGGCCAGGCTGGCGGGAGCGGCAAGGGAGTTCTGGCCCGGATCACCGTCAATATGGGCTATATTCCGGCCGGCAGCCCGCAATTGTTCGGCAAGATAGTGAGTCAAAGTTGACTTGCCTGTATCAGTACCGCCAATAACAAGTACCACCCCCTGCCAGGAGACCGGTTTCAGGGCTCGCCACCTTTCAGGAATTTCAAGTTGCATTGAAGAACTAATATTAAGTTTAAATCCTTTTTTTAAACCATTTTAACGTAAATGATTCAGGACTTTATTGTCATCCTGTTGATGGCAAAAAAAATCACAATATAACTGAACATATGTTCGTTTAATTAATAAATTTGTAAGTAAAAACTGATATTATGCCACAAATGAACGGAACCGGTCCCGAAGGAAAAGGACCGAAAACAGGCAGGGGACTTGGGAAATGCAAAAAAGTCTCAAAAGAGGAACTGGAAAGGAACCTGGGAAAAGGATTGGGAAAACGCAGAAAGTCATCCGATAACAGCGGCAAGGGCCGCGGCAAAAGGTTAAGGTACGACATCTGAGTACTGAAACGGGCAAAGATGGAGCCCTGCACTAAACCCGGGGATGACTAAATAACGAAGGTGCAGATCACTCAAAAAACGGTCAATTCGAAAGCTTTTTGGTTTAAAAATCTTTATATTTGGCTCAAATAAGATCGCTCAATAAGAACAAAACTTCTTGTTTATCCAAATTACACCAAATGAGACCACAAAAGCGATTGAGCCGTTTATTCAGGACAACAGCTGTTATCTTGACAATTTCAAAAATTATCCTTTTTTCTGCTTGTGGAGATGAACCCTTATCTTCCGATAAAGGTGATCCCTGGCCCGAAGTGCTTGAAAATGGTCATGGAACACTGAAAGCTCTTTATGTGCCTGCAGAAGGATTTGCCTACCGTGATGACCAGGGCAGGCTGACGGGCGTTACGGTTGAACTAATAAGGGATCTGACCGATTTTGTAAATGAAAGGTACGATGTGAACCTTGAAATTGAATTCGAAGAAGAAGAAGACTGGAGCGTCTTTTACAGACGTGTAGTTGAGGGAGGTGACGGTTTAATCGGTTTCGGGAATGTAACCATTACTGAAGAGCGAAAAAAAGAATTGATTTTCAGTCCGCCATACATGAACAACATTGCATCTCTTATCACCTGCCGGGATGTACCGGAATTAAAGAACTTTGAAGATATGCCCGAAAAATTCGAAGGAATGGATGCCCTTGCTTTTGAAGGCACACTTCACGAAAACCGGCTCAGGGAGCTGGTGGAAAATTATTACCCCGATGCAGGCCTTCAATTCGCAGGCTCAAATGATGAAATTGTGGAAAGGGTGAGTGAAGATTGTTCATATTTCGCATATATCGATCTTTACAACTACTTTCGTGCCTCAAACAAGGGAGTGCCCCTGAAGCGGCACAGCATTGGAGATGATTCGGCTGAACAATTCGGTTATATCATGCCTTTGGATACAAGCTGGGATGAAGTAATAGAGCAATATTTTACTTATAATGACGGGCTGACTGCCTCAGAGCGGTACAGGGAAATAATGGAAAAGCATCTTGGCGAGGAGTTAACCCGCATGCTTGTCGATTATAACTAGTAGACAATAAATCAAATATCCTTTATAGATTTCCCCGCCGGCCCCAAACAGTCGCCCGTCAACTCCTGAAATGGATATCTCAGTCGCCTTTTACACCTTTGGCAATGCGATCTCCGATCTCTTTGTCAATATTTCTCCAATATTCGAACGCCCGCTTCAGCACAGGTTCGGTTACCCCTTTCTTAAGGTGTCCTACAACGTTGGCTACTAAACGGTCACGCTGTGCATCGTCCATAACTTTGCGCACCAAAGTGCCGGCCTGTCCCCAATCGTCATCGTCCTTTCTCAAAGTATAGGCAGCACGGATGAAATCGCCGCTGGCATTCCAAACCTCAACCTGTGGATAACGCTTGCCGTCAGCCTCCGGACCTCCTTTTGAGTTCGGCGCGTAAACGGGGTCGGAAACATTTTCAACCCGCATTGCCCCGTCTTTGCTATAGCTATGCACGGGGCATTTCGGACGATTAACCGGAATCTGCTTATAGTTGACCCCAAGACGGGCACGGTGTGCATCAGCGTAAGAGAAGAGTCTTGCAAGCAACATCTTATCCGGACTCGGTCCGATGCCCGGTACGAGGTTATTAGGCTCGAAGGCAGCCTGCTCAATCTCGGTGTGAAAATCGGTCGGGTTTCGGTCCAACGTCAGACGGCCAACCTCGTGGAGCGGATAGTCACCATGCGGCCATACCTTAGTCAGATCGAAAGGGTTAAACCGATAGGTTTCAGCCTCCTCAAAAGGCATAATCTGTACTTTCAGCGTCCAGCTCGGGTAATCACCGCTTTTGATCGCCTCGAACAGGTCCCGCCGGTGGTAGTCACCATCAACACCGGCGATACGGTCAGCCTCTTCCTGGGTGAGAAAGTCGATGCCCTGATCAGTTTTAAAATGATATCTTACCCAAAAACGCTCGCCTTTTGCATTCACCCACATATAGGCATGACTTGAGTAGCCGTTCATATGCCGCCAGGTTTTTGGGATACCGCGATCACCTAGCAACCAGGTAACCTGATGCGCCGATTCAGGCGACAAAGTCCAGAAGTCCCATTGCATATCATGGTCACGCAAACCGCTGTCAGCCCTGCGCTTCTGTGAGCGAATAAAGTGCTGAAACTTCATAGGGTCACGTATGAAGAATACCGGCGTGTTGTTGCCTACCATGTCGTAGTTACCTTCACTTGTGTAGAACTTCAATGCAAAGCCTCTGGGGTCACGCCAGGTGTCCGGACTGCCCCGCTCCCCGGCCACAGTGGAAAACCGGATCAAAGTATCTGTCTTGGTGCCCGGCTGAAATACCGCCGCTTTAGTATAGGCGCTGACATCACTGGTTACCTCGAAGCGGCCAAAGGCCCCTGAGCCCTTTGCATGAGGCTGACGCTCAGGAATTCGCTCCCGGTTAAAATTGGCCATCTGCTCAATAAGGTAATTGTCCTGTAACAGTAAAGGGCCATCCGGTCCAACGCTAAGCGAAAACTCATCGCTAGATACAGGGATCCCGGCATCAGTTGTTGTAAACTTGCGCTTTTTGTTTTTCATTGTAAACCTCCTTAGTATTTGTAGTTTGTGGAAAGTGCATTTATTACATGCTTTACATGTTATATAAATTGCCGGCAGGGTTATCAAAGCAGTTTTTTTCCAATGCTTCGCCTGGTCAGTCACATTTAGGATTTGACCAGAATTAACCGGAAAAAAATATTATCCAACAGTAAAGCGGAAAAGCGAAGTGTGGTTTTTATGGTTTCCAGTTTTTAAATTTATTTTAAATCAAACAGATTTCCAAACAATTACATGATATTAATTGAGCCTTATCTATCAAGAGCTGATGTCTTGAAATTTAAAAGTACTCAATAATCGAGAAATCCCTTTTTCTGTGTTTAAAACCCTCTTTTTGTATCGAATAAAATCCATTTTTTTGAAATATTTTTTATTATTGTTACATTTGCAGTAGTGTCAATCTGTCAATAGTGATTTAACATTATTACAAATCTAAAATTGGAGGTTTTATGTGTTGCTGTCATAATGTACAAAGCGCTTCAGAATCTCAATGCTGCTGTACCGGAATCCACAGAAACTTCCTTACAAAGGAAGAAGAGAAAGAGATGCTGGAAAACTACCTGGAACAGCTTAAGAAGGAACAACAAGGTGTGCAGGAGCGCCTTAATCAATTGTAATTTTAACTGTTATTCGGGGCGTTTCAAAGAGGGAGGCTGCCATTTTTCCCTGGTTTTTCAGAACTGGAGAACATCTCATATATATTTCAAAACAGGGCACCTCCCTCCTGCTCTTTATCAATCAAAAACCAAATAATATGTGTGCATCAAGTGACAAAGAATGCCACGGCCGTGTAGTTTGCAGCTGTGAAGAGTACGGTCCGAGACTTGAAGGGCTCATCATACCTTCTCTTCTCATGCTTTTGAAGGAAAAGCCGTCACACGGCTACGAGATAATGGAAAAACTAAACGAACTCGACTTTTTGAAAACGGTACCCGATCCCGGAGCAGTCTATCGTCACCTCAGACGTATGGAGGAAGAAGGCCTGGTGAGGTCGCGTCTTGAAACCGGCGGTTCCGGCCCGGCAAGAAAGGTTTACTCCCTCACAGACGAAGGTGATGAATACCTTTTATCATGCACTGCAAGTGTTAAGAACATCAAAAAATCAATTGTAAACTTTTTATCCGCCGTTAAAAATTATACTGATACTAAAGAGTCTGAATAACAATCTTTTTCTTTAAAAATTTTTAATCTAATTACCCGATTCTTTTCAACCGATACCGAAAACGCCTCTCAGATAGAAGAAAGAGACACCTGCTATTGTTAACCATAAGATAATTCCGCTTAAGAAACTGCTTATTCCGGCTTTGCGGGCTTCGCCCATGGATATGCCCGAACCTATAAGGAAAAGAGCAACAACCAGTCCCCTTCTGCCAATTAAGCTGAGGTTAGAAAAAAACACATCAAATTGCGGAAGCAGATATGCAATAACAATTGCAGAAACGAAAAAAAGTATGAACCACGGCAGCTTACCAGCTTTTTTTATATTTCTTTTCCTGTAGAAGCCTATTATTACAGTAAGAGGGATTATCCATAATGTCCTGATCAGCTTAACGGTGGTGCTTACCTCAAGTGCCTCCTCCCCGTACATTGCACCTGCCCCGACAACGGAGCTGGTATCGTGTATGGCAATGGCCGCCCAGTAACCGAAAAGCTCCTGCCCGATTCCCAGGTGATTTCCGATCAAAGGAAATACCAGCAGCGAAACGGAATTGAGTATAAAAACAATTGCCATTGCGATCGATATCTGGTGGCTCTTTGCTTCGATTACCGGAGCAACGGCAGCAATAGCGCTGCCACCGCAAATAGCAGTACCGGAAGAAATAAGCAGTCCGGTATTCCTTTCTGTTCTGAAAAGCCTGCCGAGCAAAAATCCCATGGAAATAACAAACACCACAGCCAGTCCGGTATGAATAAACCCCGGTCCTGATGCATTTAAAACTTGTGTGATATTCATCCCGAACCCTGTCAACACAATTGAAATTTTTAAAACAAGAGGTGAATGGCGGGAAAAGGAAGGAACTTTCACCCCGGTCAGAGACAATGCAATGCCGCCCCCAAGAGCCATTACAGGTGTAACAAACGGAAGCAGGCACAGCAGCAGACCAACTCCATATATTACACGATTAATTTTCACCCACTCCGCCATTTTCATTTTTTGGCAAAAATAACAATATAAAGCAATAATTGCTGCAGTGCATAATATTCAAAAAAAAACATTACAGCCGCAAAAAATGGAGTTGTTAAAACAAATACAGCGGCTCAATAACACCCAACAATTATGAAGGGAATATTGGCGGCACAACCCTGCAGTACTTGAAAAGTTTGGTATTTACAAGGCATCATAATAAAAAGGGAAGAATTCGGGAGAGATGGGTGAAGCCTTTTCATAATGATCATTTTTTAGCTGCCATTGCAAGTTTGAAAAGTAATTAATATTTTTGTATAACCATCTGTAAAAAACCTGATTAACAAGGCGCCAGACAATGGCGGGAATGTGCTCCAAAATCTCAAGGTTGATTTACCTGTCAATTGATAACTTAAAATACATTACTTGCGGCCGGCTTTGATTAAAAGTATTTTGTAAACACACAAGTCCCCCTGCAGATATTTGCTGATATCAAAATATTAAAATTTACTTGCCATGGCTAAAAATCATTATGCTCCCTTCCTGTCTTCAGATAAGTTATACAGCAGATTTTACCTATGCCTGTTGTTAATACCTTCTTTTTATTTACTTGCTTCCTGTAACCAGATTGAAAACGCCAATACTGAACAGGCAGCTGACTGTCAGCTTGTTCAGGAAGGATATGGTCCGTCGGGTACCGTTGAGATCAAAGCCGAGACTGTAGTAACGGGTCTTGAGGTTCCGTGGTCAATAGTCTTTCTTCCCAACGGCGATGCTTTGGTTACAGAACGTCCCGGCCGGTTGCGCCTGGTTACAGATATTTACAATAATCCCGAACTTGTTCCTCAACCGGTTATATCTGTAGATATCCCTTCTACATCTGAAGGCGGAATGATGGGAGTTGAGCTTCATCCGGATTTTGAAAATAACAGGCTGTTTTACCTGTGTATAACTGTTTCTGAGGATGGAGAATTAATAAACAGAATTGAACGGTGGCATCTCTCAGAAGACGGCACAAGTGCACAACAGGAAAGTATAATTTATGATGAAATTATTGCTGCCGGCATACATAATGGCGGTCGCATAAAATTCGGCCCCGACGGTATGCTTTATACAGGGACAGGTGATGCAGGTGATCCTGACCTGAGCCAGAATCATCAAAGCCCGAACGGCAAGCTACTTCGGCTAACTCCGGAAGGGGAAATACCCGGTGATAATCCCGAACCGGGCAGTCCTGTATTCCTTTCAGGTATACGCAATACCCAGGGATGGGCCTGGCCTGATGAAAATGATGCAAATATTGTTTGGCTGGTTGATCATGGCCCCAGTGGTGAAATGGGGCGCACCGGCCACGATGAGGTCAATGTGGCAAATGCAGGTGATAATCTTGGTTGGCCAACCATATACGGTTGTCAGGAGCAGGAATCGCTCAAGGCGCCTGTACTTTCATGGGTCGATGCAGTCCCTCCCGGAGGCGCCGAAATTTATACCGGTGATGCCATTCCGGAGTGGCAGGGGAATCTGATTATAGGGACTCTTCGTTCAAGACATCTGCACCGGGTCATTCTGCAGGATGGACTTGTCGAAAAACATGAAGTGTACCTTCAGAATGAATATGGCAGGCTTCGCGAGGTGATTATGGGTGGCGACGGTGAACTGTATGTCACAACCAGTAATTGTGATGGCCGGGGCACCTGCCCGGAGGAACAGGATAAGATCTTTCGTGTAACACGATAATGTGAAGCTAAATACCAATTCTGCAGCTGCCACAGACCGGATATACTGAACAGCAGACTACCCTGGAGCAATACATACCACCCCGACGGGTGTACATACTGCTGAATCTCCTGTTGGATTTAGAGTTAATACCGATGGCTTAAACCTGAACCAGCACTTCTTCATATGATACGGCAGGGACAGTCAACTAGGTATTAATTAAATTCTATACTCCTGCGAAATCTTTAAAATAATTGTATTCTACCGGATGATTTTGTAAAATCCACAACTACTCCGGCTCTGGCCTTGCAAAGGTCAGACCGGAAAACTCAATTGTCCCGTTTTCGGTATCCAGAAAAACAGGTTCTGAAAAGTATCTGCCAAAACCCTGCATTATTGCGGTATCTTCATCCACCGGCTCCAGCAAAATATTCATTTCACTTGTAATACCGTAGATATCCCTTATAATCTTTTCCGGCAGCATGCCCAGAAACAACTTATTGTCCCTGACTGAAACAGTTAACCTTTCATAATGTAGAAACGAGCCCTTTTCACAGGGATCAACAACGTAGTAACTCCCCTTTGCTTCCTCCCAACTTTCAGGTACAGAATATTCTTCGATTTCGCGGTGCCTGCCAAATGGACTAAGAGCTCTGTCTCTTAAGCTGAAAAGGATCTTTTCTTCACCGATGGAATCTGTTTTGAAGTAAAAACCCTCACGGAACGAAAAATAACCGTCTTCAAAAAAATTCACAGAAAGTGTATCTGCACCGGTAAGAGCAACTATACTGTCTTCATACTCTTTATGCTCTTTAATCCGGATAATATCTGAATGGGTATAATAATTGCCGGTAATTTTCCTCTGCTCCTGAAAACTCAGGGAATCTTCCCGGGGGATGTAACGTGGCTGAGCTTTATATTCATCACCTGTTTTAATTTCCAGAGCTTTTGATATTATATCTCGCCCCATCTCCATCAATAATTCATAAGAACCTGCAGTATTGCAGAAAACAACCGTCCCTATCCCGTAATCGGGCGCGATTATAAACACTGCATTTGAAAATACCGCCCCTCCCCCATGATAGACCAGCTTGCCAGAAAACGGGTCAGGTAACTCTTCAAGGAATACCGAAGCCCCTATATTTACATCATGGTCAAGCAATACATCTGCATTTTGACGGCTAAACATCATTTCAAGATATGGCTCCTTTAACATCCCATCATCCTCATTCACAGAGGGCTGAAGCAACATTTCAGCGAAATTCAGCATATCCGGCACATTGCTTTTAAGTCCACCGGCAGCCATATAATTAACAGGCATTTCATTATACCCTATATCAGATAACGTAGTGTAAAAACCGGTTTCAACACCTTCATTACCCTCAGCGAAAAAGCTGTTTCCCATTCCCAGGGAGTCAAGGATATTTTCGCGCATATAGGATTGGTAAGACCGGCCGCTTATATTTTCAATGACCAAAGCCAACAGCTCAAAACCGGGATTGGAATAATGATGCCTGTATACTGCGGGAGCAATCTGCATGTGATTATTGAGATAATCCAAAATTTCTTCCGTCTCCACCGGACAATATCCCTGGGCCTTACTCATAATATCGCGGGTTAACCCGGCAGTATGAGTCATTATGTGCCTTATGGTAATTTCAGGAGAATCCGGATAGGGCTTTTCTAATTTAAATTCAGGCAGATGATCGCTTAACTTATCATCCAGTTCAAGCTTCCCTTCCTGTATAATCTGCATAACAGCTGCAGATGTAACAACCTTGGTAACCGAGGCCATAGGGAAAAGCGAGGAATCACTTGTATTGCCATACCCCTTTTCAAACCTGTAATCATTACAGTAATCGGTGAATCCTGCAGATATCCCCTTAATATCATTCTCCTCAATGTATCTGTTAGCAGTATTTTCTATATACTCCTCCAGTGGTCCATAATCAATTTTTTCCTCATATTCGTCTTTCTCCTCATAATCTTCTTTTTCCTCTTGAGGGCCGCATGATAAAAGCAGAACAGCAGGCAACTGTAAAAGAATCAAAAACCTTATTAACTTCATATGCAGAAACAATATTTATTAAATTTAACAAAACTCGCTCGCGCCTTACCACTCCTCCGGCAGGTCATAATCTTCACCGGTAAGGCCTTTAAGTATTTCATTATTTAATGTTGAAATACCTATAATTCCGGGGTTATCTCGTGTCGGCGACTTATAGTCGCTGAAATATTTCTCATATAAGGGATGATCATACCTTACGGGATTTTCAACCCCGGTATCTGTAAACCTGCCTGTTTGGGTATCCCAGATGAAAAAGTCGACCAACGGGTTGATATCTTCATCATAACCGGCATGATATGCAAAAATAATTTTACTGTTGTCTTTTGTAAACTTTGTGCGTACGACATTGATAGAACGCATAGCCTCTTCGCGGGGAACCCCAACTATTTCAAGCTGATTCAGGTCAGGCTCATATCTGTAAAGATAAACCTTCTTTAAATAAATCCTGGTAGGCAGCTGAATTGGCATAATGAACCAGAACCTGCCCCCTCTTTTCCAAATCTGATAATCAAGAAGAAAATATATATCATCATTATGCTCAAAACCGTAAGAATGTGTTTTGGAGTAGTTCACCGGCCTCTGTGAATTGCAGGAATATAAAGAGCCAATGATTAAAAAAAACATCAAAAATTTGGCGACTGAGTTCATGGCAGAATGGGAGTTTGTGTTTAGACCTGGCAATGCAATTAACCTCTTTTGCAAGTTAATAAATTATTCTGTGTCAGCCGGGTGATATATACAACTTTATCAGGCTTGCACTTTAAAAGGACGGGGGTTCCCGTAAAGAAGGATATGTGAGGAAAACTGATTTATAAACAGCTCCACATAGCTCCCTTTGTCAGTAATACCTGCTTCCCCGGCTGCTTTACCTTCCAGTTCCTCCCGGTGTAATAATCTTAGCTGAACAGGAGAACCCCCTGCTGAAAGGGGAACCGACTTCCTTAATTTTCTGTTTATTTCATTTTTGGATTCATCAATATTTTCAATAATTATGAAAATATCAGCATAACCTTCAGAAAATCCCCCGGAGCAAAACCAACCGGCGGCACCAAAAACAGATACAGGGGGCACGGGTAAAACCTCATGAATTGATTCTATGATCTCTTTTACCTCATAAAAATGTTTCTCATAATTAGAGCAGGTAACTGTATTGTATAATTCAGGCAGCATATCCAGAACCGGATTTCTTATAAAATCACGGCTAAATACATCTTTATCTTTTATTTGGTTGTTAAAAACAACAGGGTCAAGATCAATGGTTCTGGGGGCGTTTTTATTGCCTGTCCTCACGCGCCCAAGCTTATGTTCAATTTCCTTAAGCCTTTTTTTCAGTTCCTGGTATTCATGCGAAGTTTCTATCTGGAATACCCCGTTCAGGAAATCATCCTGACTTTCATATAGCAACGGTTTTGTATAAACAAAATCAGACTTCCTTATAATACTTGCCAGAGAAGCAATTTCCTTTTCCGCCTTTATTATATTCTCTTCGGGTCTGATATTTGAGCCGACTCCTATTATTGCACTATTTATCATCGTCAGTTTTTATTGCAATAACATTATCACAAAATCTTAAGGCCTGTGGTTTCTCAACCTTAACCTGAACATTTTTTAAATCTCCGCTCTCTTTTACAACTTTAAATATGTGACTGGCAAGGCTTTCGATCAAATTAAATTTTGAGGCTTCAACTTCTTTAATTATCTTTTTTGTAAGTGATTTGTAATCTGCAGCATCTTCAATGCGGTCAGATTTTTCTGCCCTTTGCGCATTATAGGTAAATCTGACTGATATAACCACATCCTGAAGATTATCCTTCTCCCATTCATTTACGCCTATGATTGTCCTCAGCCGCAGATTTTCTATTTGTATACTTGTCATAATAGATTTTTTTTATAAGTTATCTCCACCGTCAGGAAACAAAATTTGCCCGGTTACAAAATCATTATTTAAAAAGAAATCGATCGAGCTTAAAATATTTTCCGGCCAGCCAGTCTTTTTCATAGGGATCTTTTCAGCAAGTTCCTCAATATACTGAATATCCTTGTCTTTCGGCGGCAATATAATTCCTGGGGCAATCCCGTTAACCCTGATCCCGGGTGCCAGCTCCAAAGCAACCTGCCTTGTAAATACTGAAAGGAATTTTTTTGATAAAAGGTAATCGAAATGGCTGGTGGCATTACTGCTTATCTTCGTATCCAGTAAATTGACTATCAGAGAACCATCAGGGGCAATCTCGGCAAACTGTTTTGTCAGGATATATGGCGCCATAAAATTAATATCAATAAAATCTGTCAAAGCGGATGTACCCTTATCTAAAAACCTGTTTTCATAAAATATTGAAGCATTATTAACCAGGCAACTGATCTTTAATGTGGAATTCACTTTTGAGATCAGATTCTGCGTCTCCTGCTTGTTACGAAAATCTGCTTTAAACAACCGGCATTCAACCTCGTGTTTTGATTCAATATCCTGCCTTGTCAATTCGGCTTTTTCAGCAGAGCTACTAAAATGAACTGCTACATTATACCCAAGAGAAGCGAAATGCATGGCAATTTGCCTGCCGATCCGGTCTGAGGCACCCGTTACCAATACACCTTTATTGGTTTGCATTCGAGTAAATTATGTTTAGTTAATTAATTATCACAGTGTTCTCAAATTAAAACCCAACCCTCTGGCTTTTCAACCCGGTGAATTTCAAATCTTCAAAAACTTAAATTACACATAAGCAAGATAAAAAAATTAACCAGTATTTTAAAAATGGGGAGCACCATATTAATATGTTCCCGAAAATTAAGAGATAGTACGTATTCGTACAATTGAGTTTCAAAAATGAACACTTTGAAGATGTACAAAATATTCGTCAGCTGTGTTACGAGCTGACTTAGTGCGGCTTACACTTATTGGCTTTAAATTTGTAATGATTTTTTTGTACTGCCTCCATTAATGTTGTGAACTGAAATACTGTAATTTATGTTGATCATGTGAAAATTATTATTAACTATTTAAAACAACAATCATGAACAAACCATTATTCTTTCTTGCCGTAGCTTTGATAAGCTTCCAGATAACCGCCGGCGCCAGCACCGATCCCGCATCAGAGACCGGGGAAATTAAAAAGGTGATCGAAAAGGCATACATTGACGGTCTCCAGAACTGGGGCGATACCGATGTGATAAGGCAATACGTAGTTCCTGAATTTGTTATGCTGAGGCTTGCCGGCAATGAGATACAGAAGCTGCCCATTGAAACCTGGATTTCCAATATTGAAAAGCAGAAAGCAGCATATCCCGGAGGACCCCCATACCCTGCCACCGCCAAATATCTAGATATTGACGTAGTTGGCACAGCCGCGATGGTAAAATTTGAGCTTCACAGACAAGGCCAAAGGCAATTTACAGATTATGTAGCATTGTACAAGTTTGAAGATGGCTGGAAAATAGTTGGCAAGACCTTTTACCGGCACTGATCCCGCCATTGTTTTAAAACCAAAATTGCCGGGGAGTTAAAAATAAAAACCAAAGCACTCTTGTAATTTAAAACATCACAACAACAAATACCTTATACATGTTATTTTCTGCTTTATTTTAAATAAACTGAAAAATGATAAAAAATTACCTTGTAACCGCCTTCCGCAATCTAATCAAAAGGAAGGGGCCATTTCTGGTGAACCTGGGCGGTCTGGCCATCGGGCTCACCTCCTTCATACTCATTCTGTTATGGGTAGATCACGAAACCAGTTTTGACAAGTTTCACCCCGGGCATGAAAAAATAAAAAGAATCGGCTTTGAGCTGACAGGCGAGGGTTTTTATGATCATGCCCCGGTTTCAATGGGTCCTTTGGCCGGCGAGCTGATTGAGAGTTTCCCTGAAGTCGATAATGCAGTAAGAATTACAAGAACAGGGGAAGCTACCGTAAAAATAGATGAAAAGATATTCATTGAAGAAAACTTCTTTATCGCCGATTCCTCATTTTTTAACATTTTAGGCTTCAGGCTTGAATCGGGTGACCCCTCTTCCGTACTAACCGATCCCCGCACCATCGTTCTTACACGTGAACTGGCAAACAAATACTTCGGCAACAGCGATCCACTGGGCAAAACAATACTGCTGAACAATTCACAGGAATACACCGTTACGGGCATTGCAGAAACACCTCCCTCAAACACCCATATCAGGTTCGACGCGGTAGCATCCAGGGCTACAACAACCTATTCATCGCCATTTGACTGGCTCAGCCTTTCGTTTTACACCTATGTTAAATTCAACGACCTTTACGAAGAAGAGCTATTCAAAACTAAGACAGAGCAGCTGTTTGAAGAACAATTCGGCACGGAGGCAAGAGAATTCGGCGTTACCATAAAACCTTTCCTTCAACCTGTTGCATCGGTTTACATGGATCCTTATGTTGAAGCCGGTTTGTCACAATCCGGCAGCAGAGCCAGGGTGCTTATTTTCACGGGAATTTCCGCACTAATTTTAATACTTGCCTGCATTAACTTTGTAAACCTTTCAACTGCAAGCGGCTCGATGCGTTCCAGAGAGGTAGGGGTAAGAAAAGTGGCGGGCGCCACCCGAAAATCCCTTATTTTTCAGTTTCTGGGTGAATCACTTCTGTTTTCACTTCTCGCGGTTATTGTAGCTTTATCCCTGACAGAGCTCCTCCTGCCCTACTTCAACAATATTACGGCCATGCACTTATCCTTTTTCGACATAAACAACATAAGGATCATCTTAATGATACCTTTATTGTTGCTGATAGTGGGAGTACTCAGCGGTATGTATCCCGCCTTTATCCTTTCCGGATTCAAACCCGTAAATACACTGAAAGGTATAACAAAGGTCTCCTCCGGACGGTTCTGGGTTAGAAGCTCGCTGACAGTTTTTCAGATTACCATTTCAGTTGCCCTTACCATCTGCACCCTCTTTATCTGGAAACAACTCAATTATATAAGCAATAAAGAGATGGGGTTTGAAGAGTCGGGGAGAATGGTAATTCACCTTCGAACTGCAGATCTGCGCAGCAGGTATGAAACAATCCTTCAGGAAATATCCGGCATCCCGGGTGTTGAAGAGACAGCGGTATCTGACATGGTCCCAGGTCGCGGATTACGAAGCAGGATCTATAAACCTTCCTGGCTGAATGAAGATGTACCCTTCAACTCCATCTACGCCGATTACACCTACATTGACCTGATGGGTATTAATATAGTTGAAGGCAGGAACTTCAGCAGAGATTTCCCGGCTGATGCCAATGCAGTCATACTGAATCAAAAAGCAGTTGTTCAGTATGGACTCGATGACCCGTCAGGCAAAACAGTCGACCTGAAAATTGGCCCGGACGAATACGAGCCTTACCATATTATAGGTGTAGTTGAGGATTTTCATTTTCAATCCGTCCATCACACCATTGAACCATATATTATTCATTTGCTTGGAAACCAAACCCGGTATATTACGATCAGGAGTGATGAGGAAAACCTCCTGCAAACAGCCTCCCTTGTCGGTTCCCTTTGGGAGGAAATCAATCCTTTTGATCCGTTTGAATATTTATTGGTTGAAGACATTATCGCCGGCCTATACAGTTCGGAAAGACAGATGAACATCATAATGGGGGTTCTTACATTAATAGGGATTGCGATAGCAGCTTTCGGGATATACGGGCTTTCCTCGTTTATAGTCCAAAGCAAAACCAACGAGATTGCCGTGAGAAAAATTTTCGGAGCCTCGTTTTGGGTAATCTTACGCGATATAATGAAAAAATTCGGCTACTGGATCATAATAGCCAATGTTATCTCCTGGGTAATTGCATGGAACTTCATGAACAACTGGCTCGATGACTTTGCATACAAAATATCACTCAATGACCCGTGGGTATTCGCCGGCTCCTTTTTCATCTCAACACTGCTCGTGGTAGCAACAGCAGGCTATCAAACCATAAAGGCAGCCCGGCTCAGCCCGGCCAGATCATTGCGTTACGAATAGCAGAGCTTTTTTGCAGGTATCTTTCCGCATAAGATGCATTTTAAACACTTAACTAAAGTTGCCATACCCTGGTTCCATTGCCTCATATGTGTAACTCAATTGCCATATCAAGGCTATATTTTCTTATGTGTTTGCCCCCACTTCCATCGTGGATCTGTATTCTCATTTTCTTTACCCTACTAGTCATATCCTGGAGACATTTTCTCATATGCTTAACCCAACTGCCATATTTTGATCCCAGAATTTATATTCTCATTCGCTTTACCCTACTAGTCATATCCTCGACGCATTTTCTAAAATGCCGGTCCCAAAGCCATATTTTGGTTATATTTCCTCAACTGACTGACCCAAAAGCCATATTTTGATTGTATTTTCTCAGCTGCCTGATTTTGGGATTTTCTTTCAGCAGCCTTAAGGGGCAAGCAGGATGTTCATAAATACAGAGGAAGGTTTGTAGAAAAATTCATTTTATATTCTTTGTCAAATGTTATAAAAATGAATAATTTGGCTGAAACACTTTTCAAACAATCCATGTAAACCTTAAAATATGTACATAATTAAAAAACTATTTGTTCGCACAAGTATGGTTAATAAAATTAATATTCAATAAGTTATTATAGAATGTCACTTAAGTTTATCTCTTTTGGCCGTATGGACCCCCATGGTTTATAAATTTTTTTGTGAGCTTTAGCTGATGGGCGTTCATAAGACAACTTTTTGTTTTTATTAGTCAGCTATTTATTAAAAACCTGATAATTAAAAATCGAGACCTCAGCAAACAACCATTCCCCAAGCATATAAAGCCACCTTTAGAGAAATCAAAATTAAAAACCAACAGAGATATAAGCATACAAATAATAAAAATCCGGCAATTTTTTAAACCTTACCGGCAGAAATACGAATAAAGTATTTTAAGATTATAAAAGAATTTTGAGTATATGAACATATTTCCGGATTTTAGCCATATAAATTCAACACAAACCAAAAGACATAGTTAAAATAAATTCAATACAGAACTTATAAATATGTTATATGCCATTGCTTTTCAAAATCATATCCTATTAAACTAAAAACATTATGAAATTTCTGCAAAAAACAACCACCGCCCTTGTCGCTAGTTTTGGCGCATTATCCGTGCCACTAGCCATATTAAACATGTTAGGCGGTATCGTCTCAGGTATTTGGCTGGCCTTTCTGGGCGAATGGGGTCCGATATTTAGTGGCCTCGGATTTATGATCTTTTCGGGCTTTGTAATTGGATTTGCCTTAATGCCAGGCATGTTGTTCGCAGGCCCAGCTATGATGTTTCTTGAAAAAGGTAAAAAAGTAATCGGAGCATTTTTTGGATTTTTGAGCGTGCTTTACACAATCGGCCTGCTCACAGTTTGGTGCCTTTACATCTTAGATAAGTTTACATTGCTTGCAGATAGTAGCTCACTAATCCCAATGTTGATTTGGTCATACGGTGTTGCTATGGCACCTTGGATTTTTCTCGCCCAAAAAGACCAACAGGGCGGTGGTAATGAATGGTCAATATTTACAACTTTTTTTGCAGAAATTTCATACGTCATCGCAATGATAATGTTTTATTTTGATGCCTCGTTTGCCAGTATTGCGATAACATTTGGCTCAATAATGCTGATAAGTGGATTGATACAAACATCTATCGCATTCGTAATTGATAGGCAAACGGGACGGATATGATTTTGAAGCAACAGCATATAACAGCGTGTATGAGGTTCGGCATTTGATATTATCTCTATGAAAAATAAGATTCAGACAATAACGATTGTAAAAATTATTGCTATCATAATGCTCTTTTGGGCGCTCGCTGATAATCCATATGGGTATTATCAAATTTTGCGTTGGGTAATTGCGTGTGTAACCGGCTATTCTGCATATCTTGCTTATGAACAAGGTAAAAATACTTGGACGTGGATTTTGGCAATCACCGCAATTCTGTTTAACCCAATCGCGCCCATACATCTTGATAGAGAAACTTGGTCAGTGCTAAATATAATTGCCGCCGCAATAATTTTTACAAGCATCTTTAAATTAAAGGTCGTTACGAAAAAAGAGGAATAATATCAAATGCCTCACCCAAATTGCTCGTTCGCTTAGGCGGTGGGGCTCCGCCCAATTATACCGCCTCCACTCACTTCGCAACTTCTCATACACGCAAACGTTACCA
>Ga0207421_10001419_pt1 | contig 30908 bp, 25 predicted proteins | sample SodLakKL_010_SED_4_FD_187542 | JGI IMG/M metagenome (GOLD analysis project Ga0207421, IMG submission 187542) | Alkaline sediment microbial communities from Lake Tanatar, Kulunda Steppe, Russia - 8KL_010_SED (SPAdes) (version 2) | ecosystem: Environmental > Aquatic > Non-marine Saline and...
GGTTCTTGAATAAGCTATAAATAGGGGTCCCAATATAGTCGTGTTTACTGGTCTAATAGATGAGTTATATATCGTCTAATACAGGTGAATAGCAATGGGTTCTAGTTTGTTTGGAAGTTTAACAGGTGGAAAGAACAACCCCTCTTCAGGCCCCTCGTGGCTAGCAAAACACTGGGATACAACAGTAGTTCTAGTGGGTATATTCATAGTTGCAATTATGGTGAGAGCCTATTTTGCATATGAGACGGCCACAGAATTTGGGCTGCCATATCTTTTAGGAGGAGGAGCTGACTCGCATTATAATGCTAGGATAGTAAATTATATCGCTGAATATAATGAACATCTTTTTGCAGATCCATTGAGAGCTTATCCTCTTGAAGGTTATGTTAACACACGTCCACCTCTCTATCAATGGTCGGTAGTTCTAGGAGGTTACTTGCTTGTTCCATTTGTAGGAAATCTTGACAAAGCTATCAATCTATCTTTCATATTCTCAGCTGCATTCTGGGGCGCACTCACGATCTTCCCGACCTATCTGATAGGGAAGAGGACTTTCGGGAAGAAAGCCGGGATAGCCGGAGCGTTCCTTTTAGCTATCAGCGCTGCACACCTTGAAAGAGGTGTCCTTACGAATACTAATCACGATGCATTTTCTATGTTCCTGATCGTTACGGCTTTCTTCTTTTTCATGCGTTCTTTAGAGGAGATCAAAACAGATAGGAGATGGGTCTCTGATTGGATGAAACTGGACGCTATCAAAGAAGGCATTTTGGCCTACATGGGCAAAAATAAAAAGAGTATGCTCTATGCTGCCATGACCGGTATAACTATCGGGACTATAGCTCTTACATGGAAAGGTTACGCGTACGTGATGGTTATAATACTAGTGTATTTCTTGATCCAATTGCTCGTAGACAAATTTAGAAAAAGAGACTCTTTGGGCATAACGGTCAACATATTCATAATATTCATGCTGGCCTTCCTTATAGCACTGCCTTGGTATGCCAAGTACAGCCCGGGGATCTTGACTAATTGGTTCCAATGGCCACTAGATAGATGGTTCCAAGTTCCGTTCTTGATATTCATAGGGACTTTTGGAGTTGGTGTTTACTTCACCGTTACAAGAGACTTGCCTTGGGTACTAACATTTTCGATATTAGGGGCTGCCGGTTTGATTTTCTTCGTTCTTGGTCCGGACATCATACAGACTGCTGCGGCGCAGTACTTTATAGACAATAAATTATATGCGACCATCGCAGAAGCACAAGCCCCGATGTTCAGCAGATTGGTTATGGCTGGAGGTGTAGTGACTTTCTTCTTATCCTGGGTCGGTATCGTTTTCGCTGGATGGCACTTAAGGAAGGAATGGTCCCGTTCATTTATTTTCATTTTAGTTTGGACCGCTTTTGCAATCTACATGGCTACGACAGCTACTAGATTCATATTCAATGCGGCTCCAGCGTTCACGCTGACTGCAGGTTGGGTAGTAGCATTGACCTTCGACAAGGCCAACTTTGGAGAGATCTCACGATATTTCAGAACACACAGAGGTAGCTTTATAAGAAGTCTAAAAGAAGGAGTCCAGATAAAACATGTTTTGGTTGTTTTATTCGTTGTTTTCCTACTTTTGACCCCGAATGCTCTTTATGCAGTAGATGCAGGGATACCGTTCGAAGAAAAGGAAAGATACAACAGGCAGATCCATGACGCTTTACCTAGCTTTTTGAGACCACCTGAGGAAGAGGGCCAAGAAGGTCATCAATATCTTGGTGCCTTTGGGTATTCGATGGATAAACCGACCGATCATTGGCCTACTGCCTGGAGAGATATCCAGGACCAGAATTCTGGTATACCCCCAGAGGAAAGACCCGCCTTCCTAAGCTGGTGGGACTACGGTTTTGAGGCGATGAATCAAGGAGAGCTGCCCACAGTTTCTGACAACTTTCAGCACGCTCATAGGTTTGCCGGTAATTTCTTGATGGCGCAGAACGAATCCGAGATGTTGGGTTTGCTCATCGGAAGACAACTTCAACTCCCATACAATGAAGAAGGGTCTTTTGAAGGTGATGTCGAGCGGATATTGATAGACCATCTAGGGGAAGAGAAGAAAGAGAAATTAGAAGATATCTATGACAACCCGGGATCTTATCGTAATGAGGTCTTGAACAATCCTGATCGATACCATCCAAGAGCTGATGATATAGATAATGCCAATGTTAGATGGGCTATGGTTATGGGTACTTTATCTTATGAGGACATTGAAACTCTATCCTCTCTCTACAGAGAGATCAGTTATGATTCAGGATATGAAAGGCTGGAGAACAGGATAGGTTATTTTGCTGTTGATTCTAGATTGTTCCCGACTTCCGCTCGCGATACAGGTATTTTCCATGCTCCTGCCTTCTTGTCAGGTCACCGTGTACAGGAAGAAGGCGAAACTCGAGTCCCTGTTGATTTTTACACAATGCAATTCATAGATCAGCAAGGCAGGTCTTATGAGAGTCAAGAAGAGATTCCAGAGGAAGCCCAAATAGTTGACCAAGAGATAGAGTTCAAAGAGATGTTTTATAATTCCGCATTATACAGGATATTTGCGGGTTATTCCCTTCAAGAAGTCGAGGAGGGAGAAGGAATACCTGGCATAGATGATCAACAGTCTCCTTCGATGCCCGGATGGAATCTCACACATTTCAGCGAAGTTCATAGAACAGCTTACTTCAATCCTCATCCTCAAGACGAGGTACAGAATCATACTGATGCCTGGAGAGCAATGCCTTATCGTGAGGCTATGCAGTATGATCCTGAAGAGGACAATGTCACAGTCGATGATACCCCCCGATCATATATGAGTCAGGGTGTGGTTTTCTTAGAGTATAACGATGGTGCCATAGTCGAAGGTCAGGTGAGGACTGAAGACGGCGAACCGGTATCAAATGCTAAAGTAACGGTCATCGATACTGAGATCGGTACTCCTCACCATACGACCCGGACAGACTCAGAGGGGCGATACGAAGCGATATTACCTGAAGGCGATATGACCGTGACCGTATCTACCGGTGGTTTTGACGATGAACCGATGGGGCGACAGCAGCAGAGAGAACAGATCGCATTAGGCGCTCAAGAGTTCGAGATAAGTAGAGACCAGGCGATGAGGAGAGAGATAGACAGAACAGGTGATGGACGGTGGGATTATCTCTTAGAAGAGGATATTATTGTAGAGCCCGGACAGGTCGAGGGCAGGGTATTCCTTGATAGAACCGGCGATGGAGAATATAATCCCGAAAATGATACGCTTGTCTCGAAGGACGGTCATGTGAACCTTATGAATGAGCAGTCCGATGTAAATTATAGTGTTGAAATAGAGGAAGGCAATTATAGATTCGATAGCGTAGTTCCGGGTAGATATACTATCGACACGTCAATAGAAGGGAGTTCTCCTATCGATGGTTTGATAGTAGAACGAGCTCAGCAAACAGATAGGGACATCCCAGTTTCGATGGGCAATCTAACCGTGACCTATGATGGTCAGCCTCTCGATAGAGAGAGCGTCACTCTTTCTCTCACTGGTGCTGATCAAACTACTGAGTTGACCTTAGGCGAACAAGATTCTCACGAATTTGAAAACTTAGCACCGGGCACATATACTTTAGAGATCGAAGAGGAAGGCTACACTTTGAAAAATGGCCCACAGGAGATAAGGATCGAACCTGGCGAGAGTCTCACGAGAGCGGTAACAGTTGTAAAAGCCCATAGGTTAGAAGGTGTGTTGACAAGGGGTGGTGAAGAATTAGCCAACCAGAGATTGAATGTTTTCAGTAAGGAGTACGAGGCAAGAGCCGCGATTGATAGGGATTATGACAGAGATGTAATGACTGATGAAAACGGTGAATTCAGCATAAAATTGCCTCGCGGCGATTATCAACTACATGGCGTTAATAGAAGGGACGGAGAAGTCACTGCTTATCTGAATAACATGGTCATTGAATCTGACACTTATATCGAAGGTGAATTCGTTAGTGCCCACAAACTACGCGGTACTGCGGAATATGAAGGAGAAAATGTCTCAAGTGCAGAGATCTATATTATGGATGGTTCCGGAAGACAGTATTATCTGACTACAAATGAGAATGGCAGATTTAGTACTCATCTACCTGAAGGACGCTACACGGTTTATGGTTGGAATGAACGTGATTTCCAGGACCCAGACGATATAGGAGAAAACCTATACTTTTGGAGAGAGATAGGCCTGCATCGAAATAGAGAAATATCTATCGAGGGTTCTCCTGGGCGTTTGATAGAAGGAACTGTATATCGAGAGCAGTTAGGGGTAACAGATCCTGAACCTGTAGGAGACGGCATCTCAGCTAATATCAAACTATCTGTTAGTGGAAGGACGATACGCACTAGAACCACCATAGACGGTTATTACCGCTTCTTCACTCCTGAAAAGGAGACTAGAATGACGATCGAAAAAGAGGGTTATTATCAAAAATCAGTAACATTAGATCCCTCAGAAGTTACCGGTGATAGAGACATCTACTTGAGGGCAAAAGATGTCATCGTTGAAGGCGATCTAGATTTTGATAGAGATGAAGAATTGGCTATAGAATTCAGAGCGGTTGATGATGGTGCGGTTGGAAAGGAAGTTACAGTCGATGGAGATAGTTACAGTGTCGAACTTCAACCAGGACGATATGAAATAGTCAGTGAGCATATGGTGATGGATGGTGATGCCAAGTATGAGATATCAGATCAACTCACTATCAGACCCGGAGATGAAAATATAGAGCGATCTCTTACTTCAGTATATAAGCTGAGGCTTTTTGGAGATATACACATCGGGGAGGATCCCGCTGATGCCGAGATACATTTCCAGGGTCCTGAAGAGAAGATGATATACGGTGAAGGATCATATGAGGTCTATCTCGAAGCAGGTGATTACTCAGTCAGGGCTGTTCATCCCTATGAAAGATACACCATGCAGATGAATTTGACATTAGAGGAGCCTAAAGAAAGAGATATCGCTCTTGAAGAGGCGGTCCATCTAGACACCCTTATAGATGGACCTGGAGGACATGAGATACCTGTGAGTTTGAGAAATCTAGATACAGGATATATAATAAATACTGAAACTGATGTTGAAGGAAATCTGGATTTGAATATAACCGGTGGCCCATATGAGATCACAGTGGATTATGTCATTGCTGAAGAGATAGCTGACGAAGAGAGACAGGTCAGATATCATTTTGAAGGCGAGTACGAGATACCCCCCACTCCAGGAGTAATAAGCTTAGATAGCGAGATATTGAATTCAACATTGAGTGGACAGGTTTCTCTTAACGGAGGATCTGTTGCAGACCTCAACGTTATAATAAGGTCCGAAGAAGGTCATGAGAGAGTCGAAACGACAGACGAAGATGGGATCTATAAATTTGATCAACTTATCCATGGCCGCTACTCAGTCTACATATCTCACGAGACCAGTGGTAGAACATACAGTCATTTTGAGTCTTTTGAGATGCCGGTCGATGACAAACAGATGGATATCTCTCTCGAAGAAGGTGTGATATTTTCTGGACGTGTCGAATTAGATGGCGCCGGTGTGCAGACATCTATCAGTTTAACTAGACGTGAAGCCAGTCAGGTTTTCGAAACTTCTGAGGATGGCTCTTTCAGGATATTGCTTCCTGAAGATGTCTATCATGTAGAGAGTGAAACGACCGATGATAGTCTATATGGTCTGATCGACTATAGATATTCTTCTGAATTGGACATAACCAGCGATATTCAAAGAGACATAGAACTGAGCAAGGTGGAGGAATATGGTATGGAGTTCCTCGGTTTGGATAGTAAACACGCTCCTTTAGGTGAAACTATAGAATACGATCTTCATGTAAGAAATACAGGCAACACACCAGACGAGTATGAGTTATCTGTTGCAGATACCGATTGGGAAGTTAATATAGATCCTGCGATGACCAGTGAGATAATACCAGGCGATCAGAGACAGGTAAGTATGGAGATAACCATACCTGAAGATGCGAAAGTAGGTGAAACCGTAACTTTGAACGCTCGTTCTGTGAACTCAGATGAAGCAATCGAAGAAGAGATCCCCCTAGAGGTAGAACAGATCTTCGGCGTGGAGCTATCAGAAGAAACTAGAGACGGGACATATAGGCGTGGTGAGCTCTCCTATTCTTTAGACATCGATAATATGGGGAATGGTCCTGATTCATTCCAATTGGATATAATGAATAAACAACGACTTAGAGACCAAGGTTGGGAAGTAACCGTTCAGGAACAAACAGAACAGTTAGATTCTGAAGAAACTAGTTCTGTGCGGATCTATCTGAATGCGACCAGATCTAATCCAAGACCAAACGTGGAGGTCGAATTGAGGGCCAATTCGCTAGGTGATAATACGGTTTCAGAGTTGAGAAATATCCAGGCTTCAATACCTCAACTAGTTGCTTATGAAGACTCACTCGCTTTTGAAGGTGAAGAATTCATCATCGAAGATGAACCGTTCCAACTTAGTAATCTGCAGTGGACTGGTATAATCATACTGGTCGCGATAGCAGTTGTCTTCGTTATGAGGAAAAAGAGGTGGATATGATGGTGTCTAAGAAGCTGCTAGTGTTGATTTTAGGTGTTTTTATGATCACCTCGGCTCTAACCATGGTCGCTACCGTACCGACAGCGCAGGCTGCCACTCAAGAAAGCAGGATAGATCCTACCGTGGTCGATGCTCCAGATGAATTATTTGTGAATGAAACCGTGAACTATCAAGTGGAGATAAGAGGGGCGTTCGAGCATGATGGTGAAATCTTTGATAGTGAAGAAGCCGATAACTGGACCCTTCGAACTGAAACAGATCTAGACGCTACTATCGAACCTACTGAGGAGGAAAGCACCGTCACCAATGTTTTCAACGTTACCATAACAGTTCACGAGGAGGCTGAAGGCGACCTCGTCTTCACAGCATACCTGGGTAAAGAAGAGGCCGTTTACTTCAATGAGAGGCACTTCAGAATTGATGCGGAGACGCCTGAAAGGACCTCCTTGACCGTCACAAATCCGACTGATACACATATAGAAGAAGTCGAATTAGGTCTTTTCATAGATGGCGAGTTAAAGGCAAGGAAAACATTGGAAGACCTGGGGCCTAATGAGGATCGTCAAGTCACTTTTGCTTGGTCAAAAGAGAGTTTATCGGCTGGTGAACACGGTCTAGAGGTCTGGATGGATTACGGTTTTTCAGAGGAGGCAGAATTCAACAGAGATCACTTGATCATGGAAACCACCTTTGAAATCGAAGACCAGATCAGTACCTGGATATATGGTGGTGTAGCCATAGTGGTCATAGTAGGTGGATTCTTCATATTCATTTGGTACCAGAAAAGAAAAAGAAAACGTAGAAGACCTTGGTGATCTAGAGAGATTCCCAAACCCTATTTTTTTCTATATTACATTACCTCGCATCCTGGAGAGAGCTCTTTATCAAGTCTGATCGGTCCTTGACTATCTTTTAACACGTATCCTTTATCTCCCTTTAGTAGTGCTACACTGATACCATCGAATCTCTTGGATTCTACGGGTTCTATTTCATCTTCAGTCATGATCTTCCCGTTCTCCCATCTTACTGTGGCAATCATGTATTCTTTAAACTCATCGAATGATATCTTATCCTCTCTACGTTCTGTTCCCTGTATATTTTCACCTATCTCTCCGGATGGTCGAAGCAGTGATACCGTATCTTCTTCCTGTGCAGCAAGCATCATCCCTTCTGATTCTATACCTCTTAACTTTGCAGACTCAAGGTTGGAGACGACGACGATCTTTTTTCCTTCCATCTCCTGTTTATCGTAGTAAGGTTTCAACCCTGCCACTAAAGTACGTTCTTCATCACCGATGTTGACTCTAGTGATATACAGTTTATCGGCGTTAGGGTGTTCTTTAACCTTTGTGATCTTTCCTATCCTTAGGTCTAGTTTTCCTAAGGAGTCGATAAGTTCTGAATCTTCTCTCATCCCTTCAAGCTCGATAGTATCGTAGAGTGGTTCTGGCTCATCTAGTTCTCTTCCAGCTTCTAATGGTTCAAAAGCTTCCTCCCAATCTTGGTCATGAACACTTCCCTCGTGATAGAGATACTTCCAAAGTGAATCCATACTGTGGGGGAGATAAGGTGAAGCAGTCACGCATAGAGATTTTACCAATCTAAGTGAGACATTAAGAGTTGTTGCTGCCCTTTGCTTGTCATCAGGAAGATCTTCCCAAGGAGCTTTATCATTGAAATATCTGTTACCTGCACGGGACAGTTCCAATATCTTTTTAAGCCCTTTTTTAAATTTTCTAGATTCTATGCTTTCACCTATCTCACCTACTTTCTTATCGATCATGTCTATTATCTCTTGGTCTCTTTTACTCAATTCACCAGCTTCAGGTACTTCTTTGAAGTTCGAGTGAGTGAAAGAAAGAACTCTATGGATGAAATTCCCCAAGTTTCCTACCAACTCTGAATTTATTTTATCTTCGAATTCCTTCCAAGTGAAATTAGTATCTTTAGTCTCTGGCATTATCATAGTCACATAGTATCTAATGGCATCACTGCTGAAATTCTTTAAGATATCGGGAAGTGAAACTATTATCCCTCTAGATGTTGAAAATTGTTCGCCGCCTAGGCGCATATATTGGTTCGCGGGTACGTCGTAGGGCAGATTGAGTTCTTCATCGTATCCCATCAATATCGAGGGCCATATGATCGTATGGAAAGGTATATTGTCCTTTGCTAAAAAATAATAATGCTCAGCATCAGGATCTTTCCAAAATTTGGTCCAATCACCATTTGTCTCTTCAGACCATTTGATCGAGGTCGATAGATATCCGATCACCGCCTCGAACCAAACATATATTTTTTTGTCTTCATAACCTTCGATCGGAACGGATATACCCCACTCCATATCTCTAGATATAGGTCTGTTTTCGAGACCTTCTTTAAGCCATCCCTTTGTAAAATTAAGGACGTGGCTTTTCCAAAAATCTTTGTCTTCGATATAAACCTCAAGATCATCTTGAAAGTCCGAAAGGTTTAGAAAAAAGTGCTCGCTTTCTTTAGACTCAGGGGTCTCACCGCAGTGCATGCACCTTGGCTCTATCAGTTCTTCGGGCTCCAAAAGAGTTCCACATTCGTCACACTGATCCCCTTTAACGTCTTCTTGACCACATTCAGGACACGTCCCCAGCACATATCGGTCTGGAAGAGATCTTTCACAATTATTACAATAAAACGTCTCCATCGAATCGAGACCTATGTGTCCTTTCTCATATAAAGTTTTGAAGATGTCTCTAGCTATCTGTTTATGTGTTTCGTTCATGGTGTATGTGAAGTGTGTGAATTCGACACCTAAATTTTCTAGAGCTCTAGAATTGATCTTATGGTATTTTTCTGCTGTCTCTTTTGGAGTGAGTCCCTCCTCCTCTGCAGTCACTGTTACAGGGGTCCCGTGTTGATCTGAACCAGAGACCATCAATACTTCATTACCTTTCATCTCATGATAGCGTCTGAATATGTCCGGAGGTAGATAGCAACCTCCTACCTGTCCTATGTGTATAGGCCCGTTAGCGTAAGGCCATGCGACTCCGATCATTATTCGTTTCATGTTTATTAGAAAAAAACTCTTGGGATATAAATTCAATGATTGACGAGATATGTTATCGATCTTCGAGTTTCAACTTAACAAATCCCGCTCCTCGGCAGACAAAAATGAAATGCAGGCGCCGGGACCCTAGTCACAATCCCTCATCACATTCGGGATTCCAACGACTCACATATCACAGGAAACAAAAGATATGTTCGTGAACTAAGGTTCAAATCCCTAAAAAAGTGCAGGCGCCGGGATTTGAACCCGGCCAATGAGCTTGGAAGGCTCAGATCCTAGCCAGACTAGATCACGCCTGCACTCAGTGTGAATATCAAACAAAGAAGGTGATATTAATCTTTTCTGCCGTCGTGAATTTTGATATCATAGAGATCTTAAGCCGACTTACAGATACGAAGTCCTCCTTTTTCATCATCATATAGACCGATGATTCCGATAGATTTTTATTGTTTGTCGCTAATCACTCTGTCGGACGTGAATGCCATGATAGGAGATTTCCTTAAGAAAAAGACTCATCTAAAAAAGAAGGGAAAAAGTTCAGACCTCGGTGGAGAAGAATACATCGATCTTACACATCTCTCTGATGAAGGGGAAGAAAAAGATGTTTTCGATGCGGACACTTTGATCAAGATAGCTGAAGTTCATCGTTATGAAGATGTCAGAGATGTAACGGAACATGTGTATGACGGTAACATACTTCTCGTCGATGTAGAGGCGATAGCGGGCAGCCAAGAATCGCTAGATAGAGTTCAAAGTGAATTAAAAGCGGTCGCTAGTGAGGTGTCTGGAGATATCGCTAGAGTTGGAAATAATTTTATCGCTCTAACGCCTAAAGGGATAGGTATAGACAGGAAAAAGATAAAACCATTCTGAATATATTTCATATATGAATACCGATCCGAGACAAACCCGCATCAGTTAGTTTGGTTTATATAGATTCAACTCTTCGCTATTAGTCCGTCCTTGGTAGATTTTATCATATAGGGAGTTCCACCTTTCTTCTCAATTTCATCGGCTACTTTTTCAGGTTTGTCTGTTAGTGCTATCATAGAACCCCCTCCTCCTGCACCGGTCAATTTTGCACCGTAGGAATGTTTCCTTGCACCTTTGATAAGTCTCTCGAGTTTTGGATGACTAACTCCCAGTATTGAAAGGAGGCGGTGATTTTCATCCATCAGTTCACCGACCCGCTCTAGATTTTCATCTTTTAGGGAGATAGTTGCATCTTTCACTATGTCTCCTATATCTTTGATTATCTCCCTTGCAAAATTGCTACTTTTGTAAAATCTCTTGACTTTTTTTACCAATGGTCCCGTGTTGGAATGGACTCCAGTGTCCCCTATAACCAGATCTATATCCGGTATTTCCTGATGATGGATATTCCAGATTTTATCCTTTTTCTCGATCCTCCATAAAAAACCGTCTTCTTTTTGTTTAGAAATCAATAGGGCATTGCCGTGAGTCGAAGTCGAAGTATCGATAGGACTAGCACTACCTTGGACCAAATATTCGATATCGAAGGCATCCTTTGCTATCTTTTCTTCATCAAACTCTTCTGATAGAAATTCTTTTAACGCCCCTAATGTTGAAACAGTAACCGCGGCGGAAGATCCCATGCCTGCGCCGCTGGGAAGATCACTATCCGTCTCTATCTGGAATTTCTCGTCGGTATCTAATTTTTCTATACACTCGAGGATATAACCGTGATGTTTCCTATCTATGGGATACCCGTTAACAAAAGTCCTTGAAGACGAAGTCGAAACTTCGCACTTGATCCTCCTATCAACGGCTAAAGATAAAGCTGGTTCCCCATAAACTACAGCATGTTCCCCGAACAGGATAGCTTTACCCGGTGCCGAACTTTTTGCACTCACGAGTTAGCAAAATCGCAATGGATACTTATAGATTTTTGAAGAAGTGGGATAAAAACATCATAGATAGCTGAATTCCGACGCCATCTTTCTAAGTCTCTTGACTCTTTCCTCCGTTGGAGGATGGGAAGAGAAAAGCTTAACGAATGCACTAGATTTGAAAGGATTCACTATGAATAAAGATGAGGATGTGGTGTTTTTGCTTTTCATCGGATTGCTCTTATTTGCACTATCTAATTTTTCGAGTGCTCTCGCTAGAGCTCTTGGATTTTTAGATATCTCGCCGCCTTTTTTATCCGCTCCGAACTCTCTTTTTCTAGAGATGGCCAATTTGATTATTATGGCACCTATCGGCGCCAAGACCATGGCGATCAAAAAGATAGGATTTACTCTTCTCCTGCTGAAGATCATCTGAAACCAGACCATCCTTGCCATGAAAGTTATAGCTCCTGCGAGTGTAGCTGCGATGGTCATCACCATCATGTCCCTGTTTTGGATGTGTCCTACCTCATGGGCTAAAACACCCTTCAGTTCGTCGTCATCTAAAACCTGAAGTATACCTTCGGTTGCTGCTACGACCGCGTTGTCTTCATTTCGCCCGGTAGCGAAGGCATTGGGTGTATTGGTCGGAACTATGGCGACCTTCGGCATCTCTATCCCAGCTTCGTAAGCGACTTCTTTGACAAGTCTGAATAATCTTGGGTTGTCTTTTTCTTCTATGATCTTCGCATTATGTGAGCGTAGGATCAGCTTATGACTGTAGAAATAGGAAACGATGTTCATTATCGCTGCTATAGCCAAGAATAATATCGTACCCGCTATCCAATTACCAAGGAAAAATCCACCTATAAGATATCCTATGGCTATGAAGAAGACGATCATAAATGCGAAAAGTCCGCCGGTTGTTGCTCTAGCACCCATATCAAATCATTAATGTCGTTCAAGGAGTATATAAACGTTGCGGCATTTTTTCCTGGCATATCTACTCCAAAAATCTTTTACGTAGAAACAAGATTTACGTCTGTGAAAGGAAGCGACAGATCAAGGAGATTTCTTTCTCGAGTTTTAAGAGACTACTACTCGACTGTAGATATACGCCTCCCCTATAGGTTCACCATGAGAGAGTTCGCTTTCATCTATTTCGACAGCGAAGGTATGCACCGTCCAGTCGCCTTCGATTCTAAAAATGAGTTGGAAAAATTTTTGAAAAAAAAGACACCTCTGCATTCATATTATTCAACTGCATATTATTCTAATCCACAGGCACCTATGGCGGAAAAAGAATGGCTCGGTGCTGACCTGGTGTTCGATCTAGATGCCGATCACTTACCAGGTAGTCAGGACTTAAATTATATAGAGCAATTAGAAAAGGTAAAAGAAAAATGTATCCTTTTGATAAACGACTTCCTTATGGATGACTTCGGTATAAAGGAAAAGGATATGGAATTATATTTTTCCGGCCACAGAGGCTACCACGTCCATGTAAGGGAAGACAAAGTTCTAAGCCTTTCTAAACAAGCTAGGAGAGAGATAGTCGATTATATAACGGGTGTAGGATTGGACATGGAAGTAATTCTACCTTACGAGAACATAAAAGTCGGTGAGTTCAAAGACATAGATAATATCAAAAAGGCACCTAGGCTTCCCGATGAAAAAGAGGGAGGATGGAGAAGGAAGACGAGAAAACTTACGACAGATCTTCTTGAAAGATGGCATGAGATGGATAAAGAGTCTGTGATAGAGGAAATGGAAGAAAAACACGGTGTTGGGTCGAAGACGGCTTCTGGACTTTACGAAGACTTATATAGAGAAGGGAAATGGAGGACCATCATCGACACTGCTGTTCTAGATGTTTTTTCAGAAGATAAAAGGATGGTCAATGCATCCACCTTCAAGAAGATAATCGAGGGCATATTGAATGAAGAGAATGTCCGGGAGATAGGATCGAAAATAGTAGGTTCGACTGATGAACCTGTGACAGGAGATACGAAGAGATTGATCAGATTTCCTTTTTCTATACATGGAGGTTCATTTATGACGGTCGAGAAAATAGGTCTTGATTCACTTTCAAATTTTGATCCTCTGTGTGATGCAATCCCGAACTTTTTGGGCGATAAAAAATATGATATCCGGTTTGACAGCCTTCCTAGTATCGATGATATATCTTTAAAAGGCGAGGTATTTGAGATAGAAGAGGAGATGGGATTACCGGAATTTGCCGTGCCCTTTTTTATATCAAAGTTAGGAGCGAAACTCCTATAAAGGGATTCGGAGATTACAGGATGCTTATATGGTTGAAGAGGAAGAATCCTCCGGGGACACCAGTCCTGCATTGAAAGAAAAATTGAAAAAGTTAGAGGGCGAAGTAGATAAACCCACTCAGATCACCCGTATCAAAAGATTGAAAGAACTGCAGGATAAACTAGAAGGGACTCATGAGATCGATAGGATAAAGAAAGTAAAGAAAAAATTGATCATCCCCCAGATAGTGGGTATTTTTATATTGTTCCCTTTTCTCCTCTACCTGAATGGAGCCTCTCAAGATCCTCTTTATTTTCCCCTTTATTATCCCATACTGATGCTCTTTGGATGGATATTGATCCTCATCGTAGAATCTTTCGTTTTCAGGGTCATGAGGATAAAGAGACACCGGAGTAAAAGCACAAAATACATTTTAGCAAAAAAATCCATGAAGAAGTCTCTAAGTTTTATGGTTATAGCCTTGATAATATTTGGAGTCATTTACACTCCTTTCCTGACCGATAGTATCAATGACCGCCTGTCAATCGAGGATGGGCGTATCGACGTTGAAGAAGCGGACGATAGATATGAAGCCCGATTTGAATTTGATGAGCTAGGAGTTTTTTCATTGAGTGGAGTGAAGAACTTGACTATAAGGCCGCATGAACATGATACTCAAATATTTTATACACTTTATGAGATCGGTGGTGATGAGCAGCAGAGTGGTGTGTTGAGAGAAAACGATGGCACACATTTCGAATTCGATAATGATGATTTCAGAAAATGGGTCATCTGGATCGAGTCTGATGACCGATTTTCATTAGAATATGAAAAAAGGATCGAATTGCTTGAAGACAAGATGAAGGGCTTTTCGATACTATCATTTTTCTACGTAGGTATATTCCTTCAATGGCCTGCGATACTCTATCCTATCAGGCAGAAGTACACTGGCAAAGGCATATATCGTTAGATCACACAGCACTTTTGGATACGTTTTACTTCGAAATTCTCTTTTGCCCATCTAAAAGTCTTTTTGGAAGGTAGCACTATACCTATAGCCCCCCGCTTCAGCGCTTGGATCTCCAGATCGTTCCTTCTTCTCTCTCTCATACAGCCCAACACGATATCAGTAGACTCGTCGATATGGTCCATCACTTGAATGAAATCCTCTTTTGAAACTCTTTTCCCGAAATCGTTCGGGATGAGTGTATTCAAAACTATCTTTTCTGGCTTGTCTAACAAGTCTATCGCTTTCATCTCACCATCGAGTTCTCCTTCGTTCAATCCTACAGTTATGTGAGGTGAAACTTTGATACCCTTGTTTTTCAGAAGTCTGTATCCCTCTTTGTAATCTTCCGGTGTTGCATCTAAACCATAGATCTTTTCTATCGTTTGCTTAGATCCTATCATGTCGTATGAAACAGCGTCGATCCCAGAATCTGCCAAGCCTTCGATCATCTTTTCAGAAGATAAACCTGTGTGGACATTTATAGATAGCTGAGTTGTCTGATCTATCTTAGAGAGTTTTTTTAGATATTTTTCGATCGGAACTCTACCTTTCTCTGTACAACCCCCGCTCAGTAGGAAACCATTGCCGCCAGATTCATCTAATTCTAAAGCAAAATCATAAAGTTCATCGGGGCCGGATACGTGGACCATCCTCTCTAAAAATCTTCCATCGCAGTGAGGACAGGAGAGAGCACACTCTTTTCCAGTGACCGAAATACTCGGGAATTTTTTTCCGGGGTAGTAAAATTTCTTCATCATCAAAATCAATGATATGGGACGTAAATAAACTTGAGGTTTTTTGAATTCCTTTGATTCGAGGAATTTGATTCCTCGTAAAGTTGTGCAGGACTAACGTACTTGCAGTTCCGAGGCTTACTAGCCGAGGGAATAGAGGAATTTATTCCTCGCATCCTCGAAGCAAGTTCTGCGGATGTGGATGACGTACTGGAACTGCGTTCCACTTACTCGCAAGACACCTGTCTTGCTCACGCAACGCAATTACAAAGTGATATAATTCCTTTTCTCACTCAAGCGTAGCTTTCATGATAAAAATGATCACGAGCGTCTTCCACTATAACTATAGAGACTTTGACCAATCCACCGAGTGATTTATAAAAAGAGAGTGCTTATCTGAAATGATGGTTGTAGGCGACGATAGACAGAGGTATATCGCTTTCGTGATAAAGGGAGCGAAGACCGATAGGAGAGGTATGATCGATGCTATCAGAGGACAGTTTTCAAGGGAAGAATACGATGCGATAGAACCTTGGTTGACCGTATTTGAAGGAGATAGAGGTATAGTTAGATGTAATCATACAGGTAAAGATAAAGCAATAGAGATCTTGAACAGGATAGAGATCAGTGGTGGCGAAGTAAGGACCGTTGTTACAAGTGGCAGTATAAAAAAGGCAAAGAAGGTTTTGAAAGATCATGATCGATGAAAGATGGAAAAAACCGGTAGATAGAAGAGAAAAAGTGGATATCCTAGTTTTAGACGGTTATGTAGACGAGCCAGGACTGTTGGGTGTTCCTCCTTATCTTTCCCCTGAACCTAGGATGTTAGTCGGTGTTGCAAGGGAATTAGACCTGACCTGGGAATACATAACAGCAGATGAGTACAGGGAATATGGAATACCCTTAGGAGATATCATCCTGGTACATGGTGGTGTTACAGTCCCGGGTAAATATCTTGGCGGGACCCCTCTGACAGTGGAAGAGGCGGAGGATATAGCTGATGAACCTGGAGAGACCTTTTTAGGAGGGCCATTAGCTAGATATGAGGATGTAGAGGGATATGACCATTATGCTACCAAGGACCTTGCAGCCTATTTCTATGACTCTCTTTTCGGCGAAGGCGAGGACAGATGGGCCCAGCCCGAAGAGATCGAGGACTGGCTCAAATATGGTCATAAAGTGGTCGAAAGACATCCGCTTTATCCTGACCCCCTTTTATTAGAGATGACCGCTTACAGAGGATGTCCACGATATTTTACAGGAGGATGTTCTTTTTGTTCAGAACCCGCTTACGGTGAACCAGAATTTCGAGATCAACATGATATAATAGAGGAATTTGAACTTCTTCATGAGAAAGGAATAAAGTACTTTCGTCTAGGCGGACAATCCTGCACTGTCAGTTACAAGGCAGAAGGGATAGGTGAAAAAGAAGTTCCGATGCCCCGGCCGAAAGAAGTCGAGAGGCTGTTCAGAGGTATAAATGAGGCGTGCCCAGGGATCGAAGTTCTCCATATTGATAATGCTAATCCTGCCGTTATTGCTGAACACCCTGAAAGGAGCAGAGAGATCTTAAAGAGCCTAGTGGAGTATACCACTTCAGGAAACGTTCTAGCCCTGGGTATGGAATCGGCAGACGAAGAAGTGATAGAAAAAAACAATCTGAATTCAAATCCCCTGCAAGTGAGGAAAGCCGTGCGGATGATCAATGAAGTCGGAAGCGAAAGAGGTTCGAACGGTATGCCCGAACTTCTCCCCGGGCTCAATTTTTTGGGCGGTTTGAAAGGGGAGACAAGAGAAACATACGATAAAAACTATAGCTTTTTAGAGGAACTGCTGGATGAAGGTCTTCTTTTGAGGAGGATAAACATACGTCAAGTACTTTCTCATGATGATAGCGATTTTGAATTGAGGTATAAAAATGATTTCAAGCGGTTCAAGAAGAAAGTGAGAGAGAAAATCGACAACCCGATGTTGGAAAGACTACTTCCTCCTGGTACCGTTCTAAAAGACGTCTTTATGGAGAAGATCGATAGCAACGTTACTTTTGGTCGTCAGATAGGGACCTATCCTTTGTTGGTCGGTGTTGAATATGAACTGGATCTGCATGAATACTACGACGTGTTGATCACTGATCACGGACATAGGAGCGTTACTGGAGTCCACTGTCCTTTCTACGTTTCCGATGCTTCCTTTTCACAGCTTCAAAAGATCCCCGGGATCGGTAAAAAAAGAGCGGCTACGATATTCAGGAAAGCTCCTAAGAATGAAAAAGAGCTAAAAAAACTGATCGAAAACGATGAAAGTTTAAAAGAGATATTGAGATTTGTAGATTTCAAGGAGTGATCGCATGGATAAGATCGAGGTCGAACCCGTATGGGCCGACAGTATGGGTGCGAAGAGTACGTGTGTAAAGGTTAAAACTTCTGACACTTCTATCATCATCGATCCCGCCGCAGCCGTAATGCAGAAGAGTTTTCCGTTAGAAACGGAGCGAAAATATGCTCTATTGGACGAGGCGAGGAGAAAGATAGAGTTATCCTCAAAAGATGCTGAACATGTCTTCATTTCACATTATCATTATGACCATCATTTCCTACCGGATGCTAGCGGTATCGATTTCAAAGATGTGTTTTCTGAAAAGGAGATATGGATAAAAGATCCGAACAGATGGATAAACCCTTCCCAGTGGAAACGGAGTAGAAAATTTTTACAGGCCATCTTAGACGCTGAGGAAGACGGAGAAGACCTAGATGATTTTAAAATCATACCTGATGAGGTAGAATATAAAGATCCTTTAAACGAACTACCTTTACTTCAAGAGATAGACGAGGGCGATTATAAGGACAGAAGAGAAGAACTTCACAAGAAGTGGAGGAGAAAATTCTTCGATAGAACTGATATGTGGAATGAGAAGAATCAAGTCGAAGAGCCTCTATCGAATATTCACTACGCTGACGGCAAAACCGTCAGAATAGGAGAAACCACTATCAGGTTCACTAAGCCTCTTTTTCACGGTATAGAGTACTCGAAAACCGGCTGGGTGATCGCTTTAGTCGTTGAAAAGGGGATGGATAAGTTCATATATACATCGGATATCCAGGGTCCTACGATAGAGGACTACGCAGAATGGATAATACATGAAGCTCCGGACTATCTGATAATGGACGGACCCGCAACATATCTTTTGGGTTACATGCTGAACAATTTCAATCTGAATCGATCTATCAAAAACGCATCACGGATCATCAGAGAGTGCGACTTCGAGACCGTTCTATACGATCATCATCTCACCAGAGAGGCCGATTTTCGGGATAAAACTGAAGATGTTTGGTGTGTGGCCGAGCAAGCTGAAGGCGACGTACTTACTTTTAGAGAAGCTCTGGAAGAAAAAAACCCTCTAGTAGAAGAGATCGGTTAATCTATTCTTTTCAGATCTTCTTTGTATCTTTTAGAGAAAGAGACGTATTCTTTTTTGATCTCTATCCATTCTTTTTTGTATCCCTCTGATATCTTTTTGATGACCTTTGAGGGTATACCGACTGCAACTTCTTCATCTTTTATCTCCTGACCGCTTTTTACTACTGCACCTTCTCCTACGACGCTCCATCTTCCTATTTTTGCCTCATCGCTCACGATCGCTCCCATACCGATAACAGCGTATTCATCGACCTTTCCACCATGGATTATCGCCCCGTGTCCTACAGTGACCCAATCTCCAATTCTCGTTATTTTTCCCGGTCTCGCATGAATCACACAGTTCTCTTGAACATTAGTGTATTCTCCTATCCTGATCTTACCATAGTCGCCTTTTATCCTTGCACCAGGAGCGATATAGCAATCCTCCCCTATAGTTACGTCTCCTATCACAGTGGCGGTCTTAGCTATGTAACTACTATCTGAAATATCAGGTTTTTTACCCTCGAACTCATATATTGCCATGTGTTTTAAGTAGATAGAACAGTTAAAAATTTTCTCTCGATGGAAAAGGATATTATCAACTTATGATCATTGCTTGATGATGAAGTACGTCCTCGATACTTCCGCTATACTATCGGGAAAAGACATCCCGATGGACGACGATATGTATGTCCCTCCGGGTGTATTATCAGAGATAAGTGAAGGTGGTCGGTGGCATAGAAAGCTAGAGATGATGAGATCAGCCGGTCTGACAGAGATGAGTCCTCCGGGAAATCTTATGAATAGGGTCAAAGAGCAGGCAAGCAGGACTGGGGACGATATAAGAATGTCAGAAACAGATATGGAAGTAGTAGCTCTGGCGATCTACGTGGAAGGGACTATATTAACCGACGATTATTCTATTCAAAATTTAGCTAAATCCATGGAAGTTGAGTACAAAGGAGTCGCCCAAGAAGAGATCGACGAGGAGCGGGAATGGACATACAGATGCGAGAAGTGTCGTCGGTGGCTTAAAGAACCTAAAGAAGAATGTCCCAGATGTGGAGGGGACGTGGTGAGTGCGAAAATGGTCAGATAGTGTCTAATTTTTTATTTCTTCTAAAATTTTTTGTGCTCTTTTCAACGTCTTTTCATTTTGGCTCTCTTCCCCTTCTAAGAACTCCTCTACCTGATTTTTGATCTGGTCTAGATGCTTCTTTTTGTGTTCATCATCGATAGGTTTTTCTCCTTGGATCTTTTGGTTTCCCTCATGAAAGCCTTCGGAAAAATACCAATCTTTGAACCAGGTGAAACCTCTTTTAAAGAGTTCATATCCCAAACGGGAACATGGCTCTGGTACTCCTGAAGACAGTTCTCTCATACTTATTTTGTCATTCTGATACTCTACAAAGATCCTCCCTCCTTCATCCATATGAGAGGCGAAAATATCTAGTAGTTCTTTTTCAACTTTTGAATCGAAATAACTGAATCTTTCTTCGCCGAAATTCAGGGAATTTCTTATGGAGAACATCTCTATCCAAGGCTTATAGTAGGGTTCTTTTCCTTTGTATATGCTTATTCTCATCAGTCTTTTCTCTTCACCATCCATCTCCAGTTGAAGGTCAAAATATTTTTGTTCTCTTATCCTACCTTCTTCGAAATTCCTCCCGAAAAGGGAGAATTCAGTTTTTTTAATCTTCTTTTTGAATTTTCCGATCAGTTTTTCATACATTTGGTGACCTCTATGATTCTAAGTTATGTTTAATTACGTTTGTTTGCAGGTATAATTAATTTTGCCCTAACATCTTAATTCAGAGACTCGGTTTACTCTAGCTAAATGTTTTTACAAACTACTATCTGCTGCCCCGAATTGTTGGTGAAAGGCGATCTATCAAAATCACCGTACTTGTGCTCTATCTCGAATCCATTGTATTTGAAGACAGCATCAACTTCTTTAGGAAACCATACCCTGCTGGTCCATTCTCTGCTCATTTTACTATCTTCGAAATCGTAGAACCATGTCAAATGTAGGATCTGCTCAGCCTTCTCGTAAGAGGTCTTCTCTGTGATCTCCACTTTCCCTTCTGAATCTGGATCTTCATATTCTATGACCTCGTGTTCCTTTTGAGGGTCCCTATTCAAGATATCAAGATCTGGATTGAAGAATTCGGTTATGAATCTCCCTTCTGGATTCAAATGACGTTTTACATTTTGAAAAACTCTTTCTAAATCTTCTAGAGATAAGATATGCTGTATAGAGTTGAACGGGATGAAGATCAAATTGAAACTTTTGTCTAAAGAAAAGTTCCTCATGTCACCTTCGATCCAACTGACATCCGATCCTTCCTTTTTTGCCTTCTCCTTACCCCTCTTCAAAAATTTCTTTGAAATGTCTAATCCGATTATGTCATAACCATCTTCAGCTATCGGGATCGTGATCCTCCCGGTGCCGCATCCCAATTCCAAGACTGGATCACCGTATTTTTTTACCTGATCTTTGTAGAAAGGTATATCCACGGTTCTTTCAGTCCAAGCATCGTAATGTTTTCCGTCGAAATATATCGGCAGGTCTTGGTTCGACTTCATATTCTCACTCAAACATCTGTCCTCATAGATTTCTTAAATAATAAAGCCTGTTGGTCTGTCCTTCTAATTCTACGTCGACTCTTTTTTCTATCTTGAAGTGTTCGTTCAAGATATTCTTTACCTCTTCATCTGTCAGATTCCACAGGTAGAGTCCGCCTTCCTCCTTATACAGACTACCGTTGATATTTTTAGCGTTCCACTCATCCATCTGATCCGGATCTATATGATCGTTCAATTTTAGAAATATTTTGCCATCTGGTTCGATGATCCTGTTTAATTCTTTTAGAACTTCTTTTGAATCTTCTGGTAAAAGATTGTCGATGATGTTTGATAGAATACCTCCATCGAATTCGTTCTCCTGAAGGTCTTGAAGGATTTCCTTTCCACCTACGACAAAATCCATCCTACCGTTTGAACCGGTCTTCTCTGCTATCTTTTCGGCCTTATCGATGCCTTCCGAACTGATATCTATACCGGTCCCTTTTTCGGCTCCTTTGGCTGAACATCTAATAAGTAACTTTCCGTTTCCACAGCCGAAATCGATGATCGAAGATCCTTCATCGACCATCCAATCAAGACAATCCTCGATCTTATCTACCGATATCTTGCATTCTGGATCGAACTTCATTTCGACGTCTTCAAATACCGCGTTCCAGTACTCTTCAGTTTCTTTGTATGTATTTTCGTTTCCCATCTTCTCCCTGAACCTGAAAGAACTTCTTTCCTTATAATCTATTAGGTTCTAAGACCCAAAGTTAAAAGTATACGTTTGAACTAATAATCTTCTATGGATCTGAAAAACGCTGTAGTTCTCATCACTGGTTTCAGTTCCGGGATCGGAAAGGAGACCGCGATAAAGTTTTCAGAAGAGGGCTCTAAAGTAGCGGTGACTTACAAGGAAGGGAAAAGAAGAGGGGAAGAGGTTGTACAAAAGTGTAAAGAAAATTCTGAAGCGATGCTGGTCGAGTTAGATGTTACTGATAGAGATTCGATCAGGGAAGCTGTAGGGAAAGTAAAAGATGAATTCGGCCGGATCGATCTGCTTATCAACAACGCGGGAATATCAATCAGCGGAACTTTGAGTGAGATGGATTTTGAGGAGATAGAAAAACAGCTTGAAGTGAATCTGAAAGGTCTCATACAGACGACAAAGATCACTTTGCCTCATCTGAAAGAAGGATATAGTGGTATGATAATTAATATCGGAAGCGGTCTAGGGAAAAGCGGTAGTTCAGAGGTATCTATCTATTGCGCTACCAAGTTCGGGGTGAGAGGCTTCACCCAGTCTATAGCTGAGGAATTCTCTTCAGAGGTACCGTCTTACGTAGTAAATCCTGGACTTACAGCCACACCAATGACTGATCATGAAGGAGAAGATCCCAGGAATGTGGCAAAAGTGATAGTCAGAACTGCAAGGGAAGAATTGGGTAAAAGACCGGGTGAAGACATAGACGTCTACAAGCAGATATGAGAAAAGGAAAAAGAGGTTTTAGAGCAGTTTGAGTGTTTCTTCCATGAACGCGGGTAGATCACCGGGATGTCTAGAAGTGACCAGATTGCCATCTACTACCACTTCCTGATCCAAAAACTCCGCTCCGGCGTTCTCCAGATCAGTTCTTACCGAATAATAGCATGTCGCCTTCTTTCCTTCCAACAGATCCGTTTCTATCAGTAGTTGAGCGCCGTGACATATGGAGGAGATGACAAGGTCGTTATCCACTGCATCTTTAGTGAGCTTCACTATATCTTCCTTTATCCTCATCCTATCAGGACCTCTACCTCCGGGTATCACTAAAACGTCATAATCCGAAGCTTTAACGTCTTTCGCGGCTTTATGTGATCTTATATTTTGGCCATTTTTACTCTCGTATACCTCATCGGCTTCTTCCGCAACAAGATCGACTTCGAAACCGGCCTCCTGTAACCTGTAATATGGGTATGTCAACTCCGTATCTTCGAATCCATTCTCCAACAAAACGATAGCTTTAGTCATGTTATTCACCTGTTATCATTACCTTCTGCGTCGTATTAATGTTTTGTCGAATCGAAAGGGAAAATTAAATTACACTCGGAACAGATAATAGATGTGATAGTGGAGGAAAAGGAGATGTTGTTTAAACAGATAAAATCTGAAGGTTTAGCGCATTACTCCTACATGATAGGAGATAAGAACGAAGCTGCGGTTATAGATCCGAAACGAGATGTACAAGAATATATCGATCTTGCTTCTAAGCACGGCATGAACATCAAAACGGTACTAGAAACTCATAGGAACGAAGATTATGTGATCGGTTCTTACGAGTTAAAGAAGAGAACTGGGGCGGAAATTTACCATGCTGACAAAGATCTAGACTACACTTACGGTGAACCGGCTGAGGAAAACGATACCTGGGACGTCGGTCGTTTGAAGATAGAGGCGATCCACACGCCTGGCCACACTTTAGGCAGCATGAGCTACATCCTATACGATCCCGACGGAGAACCTTGGAAGGTATTCACTGGAGACGCACTCTTTGCAGGTGACGTTGGAAGGATAGACTTCTACGGCGAAGAGAATCTCGAGAAGATGGCCCATACACTTTATGATTCCATCTTCAACAAGATATTATCTCTCGGGGACGGTGTGATCGTCTGCCCCGCTCATGGTTCCGGATCGGTCTGTGCAGGCGCTATAGCAGAACGTGAAACCACTACAGTAGGTATAGAAAAAGAAAGGAATCCCAAACTCCAGGTAGAAGATAAAGACGAGTTCGCCGAAAAGATATCTGAGATGTTAGAATATCCGCCCTATTTCGAGAAGATGGAAGAGATGAACCTCGATCTTCCTGAGTATCCGATGTCAGAGGAGATGATGGATTATCTTTCTCCGAAGGAATTCAAAAAGAAAGCTGAAGACGCGGTGGTTCTAGACACCAGGAAGGAACTCGCTTTTGGAGCATCACACATCCCCGGAGCTATATCGATATGGGAGGACGGTATACCGAGCTTTGCAGGTTGGTTTTTGCCTTACGATAAACCTATCTTGTTGGTTGATGAAGCAGGTAATCCAGCACAAGCGTACACTTATCTGAAAAGGATAGGATATGATAATGTGGAGGGATGTCTTGCCGGCGGTATGCTGTCCTGGAATATGAACGGTCACGAGAGCGAATCTATAGATACGGTGAATGTCAATGATGCCTGCGATATACTAGACAGCGAAGAATCTACTTTCCTGTTAGATGTCAGACCTCAAGAAGAGATAGAAAGTGAGGGGGAAATTGAAGGAGCCAAAGAGATACACCTGACTCAATTACCTGAGAGAAAAGAAGAAGTGCCGAAAGACAAACCGGTTTACGTGTTCTGCGGTAGTGGTCTGAGATCTATGACCGCAGCTAGCCTACTGAAAAAACATGGATGGGATGATCTTCATGTCATCCTAGGAGGCCTTTCAGGCTGGAGCTCAGTGACCTGTCCGATCGACTGAAAACCCTCAATCACTTTTTTTATCTTTCATACTTGAATTTGTACCAGGCCAGCAGGAAGGTCGGTGAGACGAAAACCGCAGCGAGGAAAGCGAAAAAGATGCTTAAAGCGCTCACCTGACCGAATTGAGCTAACGGTGGTATGACAGCAAAGGATAGGATACCAAATCCTGCTATAGTCGTAGCGGCTGAACCGAACAAAGCGCTGCCTGTATGACTTGCGGAAACACAGAGAGCACATTCTGAATGAGGGATCTCTTCCGTGTCCTCGATGAATCTTTGGGTGAGATGTATACTGAAGTCGATTCCTATACCGACTATTATAGCTGCTATAGTCACGGTGACAGGATTGAGCGGTATGCCGAAGAAGTACATAGCTCCGAAGGTCCAAGTGATCACGAAAACGAGAGGAAGTACGGTCACCGCTCCAAGCAGAGGTCCTTTTCCCAGATAGACGTATAGACCTGCTAAGATCAATAGGGCTAGTATAAACGTTATAGCCAAAGTCTGTATCTGACCTTCGTTTATAGATTGAAAGATGGATTGACTGACTATCGGCCCGCCGGTGACTATGACTCTGTCAAGGTCGTTATCGTCGAATACTCCAGCGGCTTCTTCCATCTGTTCCTGAGTTTCCTGGACCTTCTGTTCTTCCTGTGTATCTACAGGGATGCGGAGTAAAGTGCCAGTGAATTCATCGTTTTCCTCTTTCAATACTCTTCTCGTGTCGCCCTCTCTTTCACGTAACATCGCCCTGTATACCTTTTCTACGTCATCTCGAGAGGCCTCATCGTCTTCTTCGACTATCCTGAGCCAACTTTCAGTTTCGTTATCGTCAAAACTACCCCCTTCGAACATATCTTCTCCTATATCATAAACAGTCTCGGGGCTTCTAGCTGTAACAGCGTAATCGCTCTCCATAGCTTCGTCTCTTGCTTCTTTCACATTTCTCAAAACTTCAGGCTGCGTAACGTCTCCCTCCACCAGTATATATATCGTTTCCTCACTGAAATCGAACTCGTCGACGAACATGTTGATGTTCTCGGTCACGTCCTCACCTTCAGGAAGAAAATCGGTAAAGCTGTATTCCGCTTCTATCTGTAGACCTCCGTAAGCAGCGACGGATGTGATGAGAAGAACCACCACTACCACTGCCAATGGAGTTCGAGCGGCTATGGCACCTAGACCCAAACCATTGTTCACACAGTCTCTGTCCGCTTCACAGAAACTCTCAGGTTCGCCTAACTTATCCCAGAATCTCTGTCCGAAGGTCCTTTTGTCCTCTTTTTTATTCTTTCTTTTAGAAGTCTTTTTCTTCACCAGTTCTTTACCTTTTTTCGTTCTCCAATTATCTATGATGTTTTTAGCGGAAGGGAAAAAAGTGAGCATCAAGATGAATGCACTAATTATACCTACCGCGCACAAAACGCCGAACTCTCTGATTATGGAAATATTAGATGCAAGATTGCTCAGAAAGCCGATCACAGTAGTTATGGTGGTCAGCAGTATCGCGAATCCGACCGTAGCGCCGGTTTTAGACATCGCGTCTCTTACCTCACTCCCTTTCCCGATCTCCTCTTTATACCTTGAAGTGAAATGTATACCGTAATCTATACCTAAACCGATGACAAGAACCGGTACAGTTGTCATCATCGGATTGCCGAGATTGATGCCGGCCAACACCCCGATGCCGTAGGTCCAGATCACCGCCATGATTAGAGCTACAAGGTTAAGGATAGTATCGGTAAAGTTGCGGTACATTATGGCTAGAACAACTATCACAAAAACGAAGGCGAGAGGCATCAAGATGCCGATATTGTTGCCCGAAGCTTCGTTGACCTGTTCGTCGACCAGAGCATCGCCTATAACTCTCAATCTAGTTCTCGTCACACTGCCTTCTTCGACATCTTCAGCGATGCTTAGGATCTCCTTTTCAGTGTCAAGGAGCTCATCATCTTCGAGTCCATCGATTATGAAGACGCTGGTGATGGACTTCGAGGCACTACTCTCCCCATCGTAATCTTTAGAAAGCAAAAATGGTAGGATCTCTTCAAGATCAAATACATCTACGTCATATAATCCTTCGAGATGCTCATCAGGTGAAAACGGCTCATCGAATGTTGCCGGTCCTATAGTAGTATTTTCACCTTTTAATATCCCTCTAATTTGTTCAAAGGTAAGTTCTATTTCCATTGAAGCTCCATCTTGATCTCCATCTATTATCCCCATATCTTCCATTTCTTTTAAGAACCTCGTCTGCGCTATCAATCTGGCAGGAGAAGAAACGCCGTTAGGGGCCTCCCTAGTCTTTCTCAACCTTTCTTCTAGTATTTCGCTCTCGTTCAGATTCTCTTCCAGATCCACCTGCATCAAGAGATTATCAAGACTCAGAACGTTGTCCTCGGCATCGGAGATGATGTTGACCTGTACACCCTCTTCTCCGTACTCTTCTCTGATCATGCTGTTCGCCTTCGCGATCTCCGTATCTGGCTGGAAGTCCTCATCCCCTGCATCGAATTCGAACTGAGCCACTTGAGGTGCCAAGAAAATAGTTATCACGATCAAAACAACAAGAAAGACTTTTGGATATTTAGCTACGATATTCTCATACTTACCGATAATGTTCACATGTCTCACCACAATAACAATAAGAAAAGATGCTAAATATATAAATTTAATCACGATCAGTAATCATTTAAGTCTCTCATTTCGAATTTTTTCTCTACTTCGGTTTTCGTTCTTTTCATATATTTCTTAGGCATGTTTTTATTGAATAGCTCCTTGTTCTTTCTATTCTCAGAGTACTGGCTCTTGTAATAGGTTTCCCAAAGCTTTGTCAAATCTATCTCTTCCTCCAGCTCAAAATATTCCTTCAACTCTTTCAACGTTGTTTCAAGAGGATCTCCTTTCTCATTTGATATGCCTTTCTCGGTATAGATCGATACCCAACTCTCCCTTTCGTTACCAAGAACTATGATGTACCCAGGGAATCTTTTTGCGAACCAATCTGCTACCATGAAACCTATATCATGTTCTGGCTTCATGTAGCCACATTTCACTTTTTCACCTAACTGTTTGAATCTAACGAACCCTTTCATCTTGTGTATCTCTCTACCGGTTTCTCTGATCAATTTTCTTATATGGATTATATCGTCTCTTTTCGCAGTTTCCAGTCTATCATCATCTATATTTTTAGCCAACTGGATATCATTTTTTTCGGTGTTTTCATTCGCCTTCAACAACTCCATTTTTCTTTTACTTATCAACTCGACCACCTGTCTAGAGTTGAATGCTTCCAACCGTTCACTTTCAGAAACGTTCTAGCTCTTTTGAGAACGACTCCCAATTTAGAGAGCTCACTCCACTTTGTGATATCCTCCTCCTCTCTAGATTTCACTATCCTTCCAGCGCTTTTAGGACCGATCCCTGGAACTCTTATCAATCTATCATATGAAGCTTCATTCGGATCGACTGGCTCCTCTAATTCCTTCTGAGCGATCTCCATCTTAGGATCTCCATCTGGAAGAAAACCCTCCTCATCGAAAGCAAGGGTTATCTCGCTGGGATCTAAGTCGTAGACTCTGAAGAGCCAGTCGGTTTGATACAGTCGATGTTCTCTAGAGTTGGGCACGTCTTCTCTATCATCTAGGCCCGTGCCTTCTACCGGAGTGAATGACGAGTAATACATCCTTTTGATGTCCATCCTTCTGTATTCTCTTATCATACTCTCAAATATCTCCTTGTCACTCTCTCCCGCTCCACCTACTATCGTTTGAGTTGTGTGTCCCGCGGGAAGATCCTTCTTTTCCATCAGATCTCTGATGTATCGCTGCCTCCGAAGTATGTCGTAGTCGTAATGCTTCGTAGAACTCACTTCATGGAGTCTGCTCTTTGAACACGATTCGATATTCAGACTCAGTCTATCCGCATATTCTAAACTCCTTTTGATGTAATCCTTGTCAGTTCCCGGTAAGATCTTCAGATGTATGTAACCCTCGTAATTATATTCTTTTCTCAAAATACGGACCGTTTCGATCAATTTTTCCATGATTATATCTTCATCCTTACCCGTACCGGAACTGAGGAAAAGCCCTTCTACATAATTGCCTTGGTAAAGAGAGAGCGTAATATCCGCAAGTTCTTTTGGAGTGTAAGAATAAGTCTTACCTTTGCTCGAACAGTCATCTGAGTTTGGACAGTAACTGCAGTCGTGAGAACATTCGTTCGTGAACAGAGTCTTGAAAAGACTGATACATCTGCCGTCAGGAGTGAAAGAGTGGCAGATCCCTCCTCTAGAAGTATTGCCTATCTTCTGAAGTCCTTTTACCATTCTAGGTGTAGCGGTGGAGGCGCAGACGTCGTGTTTCGTTCCCGCTCCTAGTGTTTGTACCTTGTTCAGATCTAACTCGTCCCAGTTTTTCCTGGGAGTAGAAACGTCGAATTCGCTCTCTTCTGCAAGATGGGCGATCTTTTCTAGATTTGCCATCTAAGTCCATCAATCGCTGAGAACATATAAGCATTTCATAGGGAGGTCAGTAAAAGTAGACTTTATAATCCACCCTTTCAGTAGATTTTCTAGATGGACGTAATAAACGAATTCGACCCGTGGGACAGCGAGATGTGCACCTGTCCCGAAAAATACTCGCTGAATCCCTACACCGGCTGTGGACACAGATGCATCTACTGCTATTCGACTTATATTCCTAACTTTTTCGAACCCAGGAGGAAGAAGAACGTTGTTGAGAGAGTGAAAAAAGACGTTAAAAAGATCCCTGAAGGATCTCTGATCTCTATTTCTAACTCTTCAGATCCTTATATTCCAAAGGATGAAGAACATGGGGACACGAGAGAGATTCTCAAAATCTTAAAGAAGGAGGATATGAAAGTTCTAGTGGTTACTAAAGGTGTGCACGTTAGAAGAGATATAGATGTTCTAAAGAAGATGCATTCTGCCGTGACTATCAGTATATCAACACTGAAAGAAGATATACAAGAAAAATTGGAACCTAACGCTCCCTCTCCTCGAACAAGATTGGACTTGGTGAAAAGTCTTGCTGTGGAAGGTATTTCAGTGGGAGTTCGTTTCGATCCGATATTTCCTGAACTTACTGAGAGCGAGATACCCCGTGTAGTTAGAAAAGTGGAGGAAGCGGGAGCGGAACATATTGTCTCAAGCACATTCAAACCTAGAGGGGATAGTTGGAAAAGATTCAAGTTAGCTTTTCCTGAGATAGCCGAAGATTTAGAAGAGCTTTATTTTGAAGAGGGGGAGAAGATCGACAACAGTTATTATGTTCCCGAAGAAAAGCGAAAAGAGATATTGGGAACTGTTGCAAAAGAGTGTGAAGAGAACGATATACCATTTGCAACTTGTAGAGAAGACCTTCCAAGCTTGAAAACTTCTGCTTCATGCGACGGGAGCCATCTCTTAAAATGAGAAGTTAAGGGTTTCTTTCTCAACGACGAGAATAAGGAAATAGTTAGAAAAGCAGGTTTTGAAATACTGAAAACTTATGAAGAGACTGAAGAGGAACACCATCTTTGGATACTGGCCGAGAAAGAAAGTCTAAATGGGACTTACTGAGAAGTAAACACATTCAACTTCCACTTGCGGTCCCCCTTCTTCACCAGAATTCCTTCTTCTCTCAAGTACTCGTCTCTCCGCTTTATGTATCTGATGGAGTCCCTCAACTTCCATTTCGGTGTAGGTCGCCCTTTGATCTTTTTCTTTTTTGGGATGGGCGATGATTTCTTTTTCCAATCTTCAAGCTTTATCTTTCTCATTCTTGATCTCCTTCACAACTTTATCTAACATCTCCTCGGAAAGTTCTTCTCTACATCTTTTTCGGACGTAATCCCAGTCTATCTCATCGTAGAATGAGGCGCCTATCCTAACTGCCTGCTCTTTGTCACTTTTGCTCTCCCAGTGTTCAGCGGCTTGTATCCTA
>Ga0207421_10001420_pt1 | contig 30890 bp, 32 predicted proteins | sample SodLakKL_010_SED_4_FD_187542 | JGI IMG/M metagenome (GOLD analysis project Ga0207421, IMG submission 187542) | Alkaline sediment microbial communities from Lake Tanatar, Kulunda Steppe, Russia - 8KL_010_SED (SPAdes) (version 2) | ecosystem: Environmental > Aquatic > Non-marine Saline and...
CAACGTCATTCCGGGCAAGGGAGCGTAGCGACCGCAGACCCGGAATCTATGGTATATTCAAGATGGATTGCCGGGTCAAGCCCGGCAATGACGAAATCGTTGGAAGGTTCTATCCTCCGTAATTTTTTTGATGTTTAATAAGTTTAGCAAAGTTACCCGAATATTGCAAAGTTAATCAAGGCTAAACCAGAACCTACCGAAGGGGTCCAAAATTCCTTCACCCCCACCTTAATCCTCCCCCCTCAAGGGGGAGGAGATGTTTAACCCTTTTCGGAGAGGACTTAATTAAAAACGAGGAGACTAAGAGGGAAGCAGTTTCGTCTAATCGGGTGAATAGATGAAGCTGAAGCTATATTTGCGATAACGCCGGGATTCCGGATCAACAGCTCGGATCGTTACGGTATTCCAGCTATTTTTTAACTCACCGGGGATCCGGGCGACCAGTCTGCCGGCAGACCTGTCCTTCCAGTCCCAGTCTAATTGACCGGCGCCCAGCAAATAAATTTCAACAAGATCGTCTAAAACGTTTTCGGGCTCTTTCAAATTGATGTAAATAGTATCCGGGGTTGAATCAAGCCGGGCCCCGGCCGCCGGAGAAAATTCCTCTACGGGCAGCGGCCGTCTGTCGATGGTGGTGAGAAAACCCACCGCAAGAGTTGATTCACGAATTTCAAAACGGGGCAAGAGAAAGGTATCGTTGCGCTGGTCAACCACACCGGCATCAGAAGTTAAAACAGTATTGTAGTCGGTATGATCTCGAATTTCATCGAGCATGTACGTGTCATATATACCATAGGGAGGTGCGTAAGAAGTAATTTCCACGTCAAGACGTTCCTCAAGTTTTTCCTCCGCCTTCAGAATTTCTTCTTCAATCCAGGTGTCATAATCATCCCGGGGATTTAAAAAGTAAGAGTGCGTGTGCGAGTGGTTGCCTATGTCAACGCCGGCATCAACCATTTCTTCCAGCATATCCCAGGTAACAAAAGACGGATAATCTCCCGGGTGCTCCTCTTCTATTACTTCGGTATAGACGTATAGCGCCCAGGGAATGTCGTGTTTTTTCAAAAAAGGAAAGGCTTCAGTGTAGGTGGATAAATAAGCGTCATCTACTGTGATAAAAACAGCATTGTCCGGAAAGGAATCGCCTGTCCTGAGATGCTCTTCCACTTCCGCAAGTGAAAGAAAATTGTAACCGTTATTTTTCATATAAAGTATCTGACCGCGAAAAACATCAGGCGGTAAAAAATATTCGCTGAGCTGGGTGCCAAAACCGTGGTAGGTAAGCACAGTAAGATGGCTTTCTGCCTGCGAAGCCGGGGGCAGTAAAAATACAACACAAACCAACGTTATTAAAAAAAACATTAGATTTATCTTTGGTCGCTTCATCATATCACCTGCTTGCCCTAAAAAGCTATTTTAGAAATAATACAAAATTATGCGGTGATTATCAACTAATTTCTGGACAAAATCCCCTGAATACCCGATAATAATAGTTAAGTACACTCTGGATTTTCTTTACCGTCTGGGAAAGACTTGGATGTCTCCTGAACTAACAAACCTGATAAAAATAAAAAAAGAGATGAACGGCCATGTCCTATTTGCGAAAAAAATTCAAAAGTTATTTTTCTGAAAATTCCTTGTATATATTCTGGTATACGGTTACCCGGCTTCCACGGCGGCTTTACAACAACTTTTTTCAGAAATACCACCTGCTGAAAGCTGCTGCGCTGAGTTATGCAACGGTCCTCTGTCTGGTCCCTTTGCTTGCTCTAAGTTTCTCTGTTGCCAATATTGCCCTGGATCACCTGGGACCAGATCAGACAAATGAGCTGCTTGACAACCTAATTGTGAACACGGTTCCACAGCTTCGCCTGCTGGAACATGAAAACCAGGTTGAACTTAATCAGAATTTTGAAGCTCAGTTTGATGCTATGCCCCGTATTGAAGACATACGTGAGCGAGTTAAAGAGGTTATCGAATCAGTCGGTAGCGGTCAGATGGGTTTGATCGGGCTTGGTTTCCTGCTATTTCTGTCCGTTTCACTTGTCTTGACGATGGAACACATATTTAATGACATCTGGGGGGGAACCAGCAGCCGCTCTCTATTGAGCCGGGCAGCTCTGTACCTGGTTATAATAGTCATCGGCTTAATTTTTCTCTCGCTGGCGGTAACATTATCCGGCCAGTGGCAGCATACAATTGTTGGTCGTCAACTTCAGCAAATTCCCTACTTAAATCCCTTAATTGGCACCATGACTCCATTTGTCCTCTTCTGGTTTATACTCACTTTTATCTACCTGATCCTGCCCAACACAAAAGTAAAATTTTGGGCTGCTATAATTGGTGGAGTCGTAGGGGGGTCACTTCTTCAACTAAACAGCATGTTAAGTTCGCTTTACATAGTCAATCTGATAATGATCAGCCGAATTTACGGGAGTCTGGGAATATTACCGATATTCCTGGTGGGCCTGTATGCCTCCTGGCTAATAGTGCTTCTGGGCGCTGAGTTAGCACACTCTTTAGAAGAGGTGGCGGAAAAGGGGCAGATGTTATTCGGCACGCCTGAAGCCTGAAAAACAAGCCTACAAAAGTTTTACCACCACGGCTGACGATTCTGAGCGGCCTCTACAAACTTCTCTACGCTGCGGTCATACGTTTTTTCGACATCATCGGGAAAAAGGCAGGCCGGCAGTTGTCCTGATTTCCAGTGATACTGGATACACTCACAACACTTACCCTTACGGGGGCAGGGCTCATAAGTACAGGTACAAAAATCCATGTTAGCACTTTCATTTGAACACTCCACAATCAATCACTCCCCGTAGAAGAGTAGAGATAATCAATTACGTCGCTGGCCGTATAGTGTGGTTTTTTGGCAGAACCAAGCGGTAGATTGACAATTTCATCGCCGGCTGTAAATATTTCCCCTTCATTGCCCCAGGGGCGTCTCTGGGCCAGGCCGATGTTTGCAAACAGAGCGTTACACAAGCAACCGCGTCCTTCGGTTTCTTCCTTGTCTCCACCTTTTGCAAGATAAGATTGAATGGGTTCAGAAGGACATCGGCGTTTGATCTCACAATCTTTGTCCAGGTAAATCTGCTGCAGATAACCAAGTTCACAGACGCGTCGTCGTTTTTCCATATTTTCGGGAATCCCCAGCGTCCCTTCAAGTTCGACCACCTTAAAAGGAAAACCAGTTGGTGAAATGCGTCCGTCAGTTCGAACCGCCACGTTATCCCGGTGAATCTCACGAATAAGTTTCTTTTTGCATTCGGGGGGATAATTTGACTCGTCGGCGAGAGAAAAGAGGGAGCCGACTTGAATTCCCTCAGCGCCAACAGCGTGGGCCTGTTTCAACTTTTCAGGGCTGCCGTAGCCACCAGCCAGGTAAAAGGGATAACCCAGCTCCTGCATCTTCTCCATTCGTGCCTGGTCGCGATCATCATAGATGGGATTCCCGTCGTCGTCATATTGCTTATTACGCGGTGGGGCATTGTGACCACCGGCGACCGGTTTTTCAACCACGAAACCGCTAATTACATCAGCGGAGATCTTATGATCAAGAATACGGGCTAACGTATCAGTGGATACAATTGGAAAGAAATCAGGACACGGTAGTTCAGGGGGGGCAGGTAGAATATCAGCTGGATCAAGCTTATAAAAGTATTGGTTGCGAGGATTTGAGCAGAGCGATTTGTCAATTTCAAGAGTCAGGCGAGCGGGCTTACCAGCGGCGAGATTGCTAATTTGGTTGGCCTCCTCCACAGGAATACCCGCTCCCATGATAATCAGGTCAACATCGGCAAGCATTGCCCCATAGAGACAGGCAAGCGTATAACGTTTCAGTTTGCTCAGCAAATTCATACCAACGACACCGTCATGTCCCTCTTTCGCCAGGTAAACTTCACTGAAAACAGCGGCGGATAGAATACGCTGCAGACGCGGCTCTGGATCCACTCCGTGGGTTGGCAAAACCTTGTAGGGTTGATCCGGCGAAATTCCCTCTTCTACGTAAAACTTCTCCTTGATGTGCTCAACAATTTCCTGGTCGGGATAGTGACTGAGCGCTTCCAGTCGGCCATCGGGGTCACCATTTTGAAGTTCCCGAATCATCACGTTATCCAGACATATTCCAGAGATGACTCCAATTTCACCGAGCTTCGAGACAGCTCTAGCTAATTCCCAACCGGAAACTGCTACACCCAGTCCTCCCTGAATTATGTTTGGTTTCTTGTTTTTAAGATTGTTGTCCAGTGTAATCACACCCTCTGCATACGATGCAATATATCAAGTATAGTTACTATCCATAATTCTGCTTTAGTGTTCGCTAATCAAGTTAGTTGAATCTTTTAAAACTATGCGTATTAACCCTCTGCAGGCTCATTTATGCTTTCAAGAAGATTAGACAACTGGCTGAAAACGTCAACAGGAAGTGGGAAGGCGACAGTAGTTTTGCCTTCCGAAGAAATTTCAGTTAAAGTCTGCAGAAAGCGAAGCTGGATACCAACCCGGGTCTGACCAATGACCTCGGCAGCCTGGTTAAGTTTTTCAGAAGCCTGGTATTCACCTTGGGCGGCAATAATTTTAGCACGCCGTTCACGTTCAGCTTCAGCCTGGCGAGCAATAACTCGCTGCATTGAAGAAGGCAGCTCAACGTTTTTAACCTCTACAGCGGTAACCTTAATTCCCCAGGGGTCGGTTTGCTCATCAATAATCTCCTGGAGCTGTTGATTTACCTGCTCGCGTTCAGCCAGCAACTCGTCGAGTTCAGACTGCCCGACCACACTTCTAAGCGTGGTCTGTGCGATTTCACTTGTGGCCTTGTAATAGTTGCTGATTTGAATTATTGCATCCTCGGGCTTTTTAACCCGGAAATAAACGACAGCATTTACTTCAACAGGTACATTGTCCTCAGTCATAACCTCCTGTGCCGGCACGTCAAGAGTTATAATACGCAGTGGAACCCGTTCTTTCTTTTCGATTACCGGAATCACGTAAGTCAAGCCCGGTCCCCGCGTGCCTACGTAACGTCCCAACCGAAAAACAACTATTCGTTCATATTCTTTAACAATTGTTACCCCACTCAAAATAATTAGCGCTACCACAGCTAAAAAACTTACCAGTCCGACTGCCAATTCCATCACGCCTCACTCCTTTCCTTACTCAAAGGTTTAATAAATAATTTGTTACGCTCCTGGTCAACCACTTCAATTTCAGTTCCTTCGGCAACAGTTTCACCAGACTCACTCACAGCAGTCCAGTATTCTCCCCAGACGTAAACCTTGCCCTCGGGGTCCAATTTCGACCGGGCTACCCCGGTCCGTGAAACAATTGAATCATCACCAATTTCAACCGGATTACCCCAGCTTGTTGCTACCAGATAGCCGGCGGCAACAAAAAATCCGACAGTCGCCAGAGCTACACCGGCAATTACTCCCGGTGAGACGGCGAAGGCCGCGGTGTCAAAAAGCATAACAGAGCCAAGCACAAAAGAAAACAGTCCACCGAGAGTCAAAACACCGTAACTCGGCACAAACAGGTCAAGCCCCATTAAAACCACTCCTAAAAGCAGCAAACCAAGCCCAGCATAGTTTACCGGCAAAATGTTTAATCCGTAAAGAGCAATCAAAAGACAGATTCCTCCAGCGACAATTCCAATTCCCAGGCCGGGATTGGAAAACTCATAAATTAGCCCATAAATTCCAAGCGTAAGAAAGATAAAGACAAGGTTGGGATTGAGCAGGACACCAAAGAAATTTTCACGCCAGGTGCGCTCTATTTCGACAACTGGCGCCGCGACTAATTTAACCTCATGATCCTCGCGAATAACAAGCTGGCGGCTTTCTAACTGCTCAATTAAATTCTCGACCGAGTCGGCCAGATAGTCTACAACATTATTTTCAAATGCTTCTTCATGACCGATCGCCAGGCTGCCACGAACAAATTTTTCGGCATATGTTTCATTGCGATCGTGACGACGGGCCAGGCTCTTGATCTGAGCAACGGCGTCACTGACAACTTTTTCCTTCATCTCTCCCTCAAGATCCTCACCCGTTCCTGTTACCGGGTGGGCGGCACCAATTCTGGTCCCCGGTGACATTGCCGACACGTGAGCGGCGTAAGTAAGAAAAGCGCCGGCCGAAGCTGCCCGGGCACCGGCCGGACCAACCCAGACAATTACCGGCACGTCAGTGTTTAATATGGCGGAGTTCATGCGAGAAAGAGATTCCATCAGCCCGCCGGGAGTATCCAGCTTAACAATAAGTCCCAGGGCACCGTCAGCTTCGGCAACCTCCAGGGCCCGCTCAAGGTAGTCGGCTGTGATAGGATTGATAGCGGTATTTATTTCAATTTGGTAATAAAATTCATTGGCCGGTTCTTCCGCACTCACTCCACCGGGAAATAAGGTGCCAGCAAAAACAAATAACGCCAAAAACAAGAACGCAAAAATAAAACGAGCAAATATATCTTTAAAAGCTCTCATTTGACAATCACTTCCCGGCGAAAATTACGAGAATGCTAACTGTGAAGCGGTTCGGCTAAATTGCGCACAAATTGTTCCACTTCAGATTTAATTTTGTCCGGCTCACCGAGGTTATCCTCAATTTTTTGAATCAGTGCACTCCCCGTTACAACCCCGTCAACATAGTCAAGATAAGGGGCAATCATTTCATAGTTTGAGACACCAAAACCGGCAACCAGTGGAATTTCACAGGCCTCACGTGCGACCTGCAGACGTTCGGCCAGTTTTGTGTCATAACCGGTCCGAGCGCCGGTTACACCGGTAACCATAACATAGTAAATAAAACCGGTCGCAAGCTGACTTAACTCACGGACCCGTTCGGGAGGCGTTGTTGGTGTTGCCAGCAAAATTGTCTCCAGCTCGTAATCGGCGGCACGCTGATAAAACTCCAGCCCCTCCTCGGGGGGCAGGTCAACGACCAAGATAGCATCGAAGCCAGCTTCAGAGGTATGCTCTAAAAACCAGTCCTCTCCCCGTTTTAACACGGGGTTGTAGTAAGTCATCATAACCAGCGGCAGCTCCGTCTCAGACCGTAGATCAGATACTGTCGCAAAGACTTTCGTGAGGCTAACGCCCGAGTCAAAACTACGCAGGCCCGCCTTCTGAACCGTGGGACCGTCGGCCACCGGGTCGCTGAACGGGAAACCGTATTCTAACACGTCGGCACCATTTTCATCTACAGTTAAAACTAATTCGCGTGAAGTTTCAAGATCTGGGTCGCCGGCACAGAGATAAGGAAGAAAGAGTTTTTGACCTGCCTCAAGTCTCTTTTTAAACACCTTCTTAAGTCTATTCACTCCGCCTCACCCCCGGCAAGAAGATCACGGCCTTCATATTCAGCCACTTCAAGCACATCCTTATCACCACGACCGGAGAGATTTATAACCACCTGTTCACAGTCTCCGAGCCAGTCGGGCTCCTCGGCCAGTAATCCAAACACATGCGCCGGTTCTAACGCCGGTATGATTCCTTCCAGTGCCGAGAGATATTTAAAACCCTTAATGACCTGGTCATCTTTAACCGCTTTAACCTGCAGCCGTCCCTTTTCTTTAAGATCAGCAAGCTGAGGACCAACTCCCGGGTAATCAAGACCGGCGGCAACGCTGTGAGGGGTCTGCACCTGACCGTCTTCATCAGACATCAGGTAACTTTTACTGCCGTGTAAGACGCCGTGACCGGAAGTAACAAGCGGAGCCGAGTGACGACCGCTATCAATACCTTCACCAGCCGCCTCAACGCCAAATAACTCTATCTCTTCATTATCAAGGAAAGGGGCAAAAAGGCCCATAGCATTAGAACCGCCCCCAATACAGGCGACAAGACCATCCGGGTCGGTGCCCGTCTGAGTCTGAAATTGTTCCTTCGTTTCTTCGCCAATAATCGCCTGAAAATCGCGGACCATGTCCGGATAGGGATAAGGACCGACGACCGACCCGAGCAGATAGTGAGTGTTTTCAACGTTGGTCACCCAGTCACGTATCGCTTCACTTGTAGCGTCTTTCAGAGTGCGGGCACCGGTTTTAACCGGTTCCACCCGCGCCCCGAGCAGCTCCATGCGATAGACGTTCAGGGACTGGCGCTTAATATCTTTTTCACCCATGTAGACTATGCATTCTTTGTCAAAATAAGCACAGACAGTAGCGACAGCGACACCGTGCTGGCCGGCGCCGGTTTCAGCAATAATTCTCTCCTTATCCATGCGGTCAGCAAGTAATATCTGGCCAATAGCGTTGTTGAGTTTATGCGCTCCGGTATGATTGAGATCTTCACGTTTTAAATAAATTTCACGGTTGAGATCCCGGGAGAGCTGCTGCGCATAGGTCAGAGGTGTCGGACGACCGCTGTATTCCGATACTATACGCTTAAAATCTTTTTGGAACTCTTCGCTACTCGCAAAAGTTTTATACGCCTCTGTTAGCTCCTCAAGCGGAGCGAGCAGAGTCTCGGGGACATACTGTCCACCAAATTCTCCAAAATGTCTCTCCTCGTGATATGAAATTGGCATTTTTATGCTCCTCCGGCTATTTTAGCTTCAGAAATAAATTTTTGCACCTGATCTATCTGTTTGCGTCCTTTCTTTTCCACGCCACCGGCGACATCGACCCCCCACGGTCTGACCGTTTTGATAGCGGTGGCAACATTATCCGGCGTCAATCCGCCGGCAAGAATTATCTCTGTCTCCCCCTGTTCAGCAGCAATTTTATCCCAGGGAGCCACTTCCCCGGTCCCACCGTATTTTTCCGGATGATAGGCGTCGAGCAGATAACGCCAGACTTCGTAGTCCTTTAGTTTTGAAAAATCAAAGTCAGGCTCAATCCTGAAAGCTTTGATAATCGAAGCTCTTTGAGTGCGCAGACGGCGCACATATTCCGGTGATTCGTCGCCGTGTAGTTGTATAATATCCGGCGCGAACTCATCGGCGTCAGAAAATATAACATCTACGGGGGCGTTGACATATAAAGCCACAACGGAGATGTTCGGATTAATTCGCCTGATCAGACGACTGAATTCGGCGGCCCGTTTGCGTGTAAGATAACGTGGGCTGGGCTTATACCGATTCAAACCAATAGCAGACACACCGTCAAGACGAGCAATCTGCCGGACATCATGAGAATTACAGAGTCCACAAATTTTTATCCACATAATTTAATGGTAGCACAAAAACATGATAATATCATCGAGCCTGTTGAGTGAACTCAACGAAATGTTTGAGCTTCTCGACAGCTTTACCGGAGTGAATTGCCTCGCGCGCCAGCTCAACTCCCTTTCTTATGCTTTCTGCCCGGTCAGCCAGCTCTAATACGGCTGCGGCGTTCACACAGACTATATCTTCCGCCGGACGCGGCGCTTGACCGGCCAGCAAATCCCGGGCAAGCTGACAATTTTCTTCCGGGCCACCTCCCCGTAGCTCAGCAAGATCCACTCGTTCCAGGCCAAAATCCTTTGGTGTAAACTGCCCGTGCTTTAATTCGCCGCCTTCCAGCCGGGCAAATTTTGTGCGCCGGCTGAGGGTTATTTCGTCCATCCCGTCGAGACCGTGGACAACAAGCGCTCTATCTATATCCAGACGGTTTAAAGCGTTAGCAACCGGATTTACCCATTCGGCGCCAAAGACTCCAAGTAGTTGCCGGTCAGCACCGGCCGGGTTGGTAAGTGGACCGAGAAGATTAAAAACTGTCCGTATCCCCAGCGACTTGCGGGGGCCGATAGCGTGCTTCATGGCAATGTGAAAAATTGGTGCAAACATAAATCCAATTCCCACCTCACGGATACACTCTTCTACCGCCTCGGGAGCCAGTTCTATTTTCACGCCCAGCGCCTCAAGCAGATCAGCGCTACCACAGCGACTCGAGACCGACCGGTTGCCGTGCTTGGCAACCCGTGCTCCGCCGGCAGCCGCCACAATAGCAGCAAGGGTTGAAATATTAAAAGTCTCGGCGGCATCCCCACCGGTACCACAGGTGTCAACAAGCGGTCGATATTTTGAGCTAATATCCAGCGAACGGGCATGGTCGCGCATGCTGTCGGCAAAACCGGCTATTTCTTCCGGCGATTCACTGCGGGAACGTAAAGCCACCAGCAGTCCACCTATCTGGGCACCGTCCAGCTCTCCATCCATTATACTGTCCATCAGCCGGCGGGCCTCGTCAAAAGTTAATCTCTCTCCTGCAATTATTGACTCCAGAATTTCCGAAAAATTCAAGATTATTGCTCCTCTCTTTTTTTATTTATTCGTATTTGGTACCTGTTTAGCGCCACCGACGTCATTGCGGGTTTGGCCAGCAATCCATATCATCTCCGTTCTGTCATTGCCCGGCTTGACCGGGCAATCCAGTGACTTTCGGTCGTCATTGCCCGGCTTGACCGGACAATCCAGTGACTTTGAGGTTGACCTTGTTCTACCGAAGTTACCGATCACCGAACTTCCGCTGGATTCTCGCTTCCACGGGAATGACAACCAGAAAACGTAGACACTTACGGTTACATTTTCGACCGTAACCGGTCACTAAGTTTTTTTCACCAACTCCGAGTCCCCCAGCGGACGGGGGTTGCGAGCATAGTCTAAAAAATTTTTAATGATTTTTTTGCCGGCCTGGGTCAAAATTGACTCCGGATGATATTGAACTCCTATTAGTGGAAATTCAACGTGATGCAGACCCATTATTTCGTTGTCTTCAGTAAGTGCATCAACGGCCAGCTCGTCGGGCAGGGTGGCCGGATCAACTTCGAGCGAATGATAACGAGTCGCCTCAAAAGGATTTTCAACTCCCTTGTAAAGCGGCGTCTCGGCGTGATAGATCGGCGAAGTTTTGCCGTGGTAAATTTCTTTTGATTGAACGATTTCCCCCCCAAAAACAGAAGCTATACACTGCTGGCCGAGACAGACCCCCAGTATCGGCAGATCCGGGCCAAGCTTTTCAATAACGGCAAGTGAAATTCCAGCGTCTGACGGGCGGCCCGGTCCGGGACTGATTACAATTGCCTCCGGCGGATCTTTCTTTATTTCTTCCACGGTTATTTTATCGTTACGAACAACCCGGGGTACGCTTGCCACCTCGCCGATATACTGCACAAGGTTGTATGTAAAGCTATCGTAGTTATCAATTACTAAAAGGTCCATATTATCACTCGCAGACGGCATTCTTGTTTCTTTCAATTATTCAACAACTAAAACTCCGGAGCACCTTAAATAAAACCTCTCCAAAAAGCTTTCCCCCTCACCCTAACCCTCTCCCTCCAGGGGAGAGGGGACTTTTCTTCGAGGAGCTAAATAAAGTCGGTGTCGGGGAGTGTTTCGAGGGCGCGCAGAAGAGCGCGGGCTTTCTCACGGGTCTCCTCAAATTCTCGTCCCGGACGCGAATCGTCCACAATACCGCCACCAGCCTGAACGTAAACTTTATCCCCCTGATTAATCAACGTTCGAATAATTATACATGTGTTAAGATCACCGTTAAAACCAAAAAATCCGGCGGCACCCGAGTAAGGACCACGGCGGTCGGGTTCACAGCCGTCAATTATCTGCATAGCGCGAACCTTCGGAGCACCACTTACAGTACCGGCCGGGAAAGTAGCTCGCAGCGCATCCACAGCAGTGCAGTCGTCTTTTATCTCCCCAACAACGTCTGAAACCAGGTGCATCACGTGAGAGTAGCGTTCAACCACGGCTCTTTCATTTACCCGGACCGTTCCCGGTTTGGAAATACGACCGAGGTCATTGCGCCCCAGGTCGACAAGCATAGTGTGTTCGGCCTGTTCTTTGGTATCGTTTTGTAACTCACGGGCCAGCGCCTGGTCTTCAACCGGATCAGCTCCGCGGCGGCGGGTGCCGGCGATTGGCCGTGTTCTAACGGTGCTTCCCTCTTTTTGAACGAGCATCTCGGGCGAGGCGCCAACGAGCTGAAAATCTTCGAAGTCAAAATAAATCATATATGGTGAGGGGTTCAAGCTCCGCAGACGGCGATAAATATTGAACGGATGGTTAGGATCTTCAAGCTCAAAACGCTGCGATATAACAACCTGGAAGGCATCGCCAGTCCTTATGTGATCCTGCACCGTCCGCACTGCTTCAAGATACTGTTCTTTTTTGAAATTTGACCTGACACGTTCACTCACCGGCTGGTCAGGCTCTTTCACCGGCGGGGCCACCGGTGCCTTAGTGAGCATTTCACGCCAGCGCTTCAACCTTTTTTCTATTTCAACATACTGCTGTTCTATTGCCTTCTCGGCTCGTGTATCCAGGTGTCCGACCAGATAGACGGAACGCTCCACATGGTCAAAAATAACCATCGACTCAACATAATAAAGTAAACAGTCGGGAAAGGATATCTCCTCTGTCGGCGGTTTGACAGGCACACTCGGTTCAATCTGATGTACCGTCTCATAGCCAAAATAACCGACCAGCCCGCCGGTAAAAGCCGGCAGAGCATCGTCAGCCCTGTAATTCCACTTTTCGGTAATAGTATCCACAACTTCGTAGGGATCGGCAGTTTCAACCGGCGTTAGAAAATTTGGCATATTAACCTGCCCGTTTTTGACTTCAATCGTGCCGCGGGGTTCAACCCCGACAAAAGAATAACGAGCCAGTTGATCTCCCTTTTCTACACTTTCCAGCAAAAAACCCGGTTTGCTAGCTCCGTCGGTTAAGTTAAGGTAAGCGGAAACGGGAGTTAGAGTATCGGCATTAAACTTACGATAGACCGGTATTAAGCCGTCAAGTTTCCCGGATGGGGGCAACTCATCAAGCGATGGAGTTAGCACAGCAAATAATCCTCACTTGCGCCTGGCCTGAAGAACTTCAGCTAGGTCGCTTAACTCAACATCAAGCCGGCGGCAGAGAACCAGCAGATGGTAGAGCAAATCACCGCTCTCCTCGACAAACCGACGGTTATCCTGGTCTTTAGCAGCCAGCATGAGTTCAGTATTTTCCTCGCCAATTTTCTCAAGGATACGGTCAAGAGATGATTTGTCCGGCGCATCGTCCAGCAGCCGGGTGGTATACGAGCCCTCGGGAAGATTTTCAGCCCGCGAGCGAATTATCCGCTGCAGTTCACCAAGAATGGCTCCGAGCAAGTCTCGGGGAAGCGAGTCCACCTTGTTCCAGCTTTCAGTATCCGGATCATACTCCTCGTAAAAACAGTTTCTCTCGCCGGTATGACAGGCGACCCCTTCCTGTTCGACCAGGATAAGCAGAGCGTCGGCGTCACAATCACGACGCAGTCCTCTGAATTTCTGCAGATTACCGCTGGTCTCGCCTTTTTTCCAGAGCTCCTGCCGGCTGCGACTGTAGTAGTGAACATAACCGCTTTCAAGCGTCTTATTCACGGCCTCAGCGTTCATGTAGGCCAGCATTCGAACCTCGCCTGTCTCATAATCCTGGGCAATTGCCGGCACCAGTCCATTCTCATCAAAATTTATCTCTGTCATTTCATTTACCTCCCCAGGGTGGGCGGACAGCAACACCGTGATCCCGACAATATTTTTTTACCTCGGGTACCGGGTATTCATCGTAGTGAAAGACAGAAGCAGCCAGCGCCGCGGAAGCTTCAGTTTTTTTAAACACTTCGACAAAATGGGCCGGCTCACCGGCTCCGCCGCTGGCAATTATAGGAATATCCACGGCTTCAGCGACGCTTTTAACCAGGGGAATGTCAAAACCATCTTTGGTCCCGTCGGTCTCCATGCTGGTTAAAAGTATCTCACCGGTTCCCCGTTTCTCGACCTCACGAGCCCATTCTACGGCGTCCAACCCACGCGCTTCTCGCCCACCGTGAGTATAAACCTCGTAGCTGTCAGCGTCGACTCTCCGGCCATCAATAGCAACCACCACGCACTGCGAACCGAACTGTTCGGCCCCAGCTTCAATCAGATCGGGATTTTCCACTGCAGCGGTATTAATTGATATCTTATCCGCGCCGGCAGCAAGGATTTTTTGCATGTCTTCCGTCGTCCTAATGCCACCGCCAACAGTAAGAGGCATAAAAATTTCATCAGCCGTCCGCTTAACCGTCTCCATCATAATTTCTCGCCGGTCGGATGAAGCTGTGATGTCTAAAAAGACAAGCTCGTCGGCCTCCTGCTCGTCATACCGGCGTGCAACTTCAACCGGATCACCTGCATCTCGTAAATTTTTAAAGTTAACACCCTTTACTACCCTACCGTCATCAACGTCCAAACAGGGAATTATCCGTTTCTGCAGCATATCATAGGCCTCCAATTAAATATTTATTTCTATCCCTCAACCGCCACGTCCAATGATTATATTGAAGCTATTCAGCAGCCCCACGTGATTATGGGAACGTATGACGTCCCAGGGCTTTATCCAACGAACGTCATTGCGGGCTTGATCCGCAATCCATTTTTACGGTTTTGAACTAAAGGTCGTCATTGCGGACTACGATCCGCAATCCATTTTTACGGTTTTGAACTATACCCGCTTAAATTCAAGATGGATTCCGGCTCGATGGCCGGAATGACGTCAAGTTCAAGAGCGACCTGCAGGTGTTGCCCAAAATTATAGGTATCAATGCCTCCCTCTTTACTTTCTCAATTAAATGGCCAGGGCCTTAGCAAGGTCTAAATTACCCTCGTAGAGAGCTTTGCCGGTTATGACCCCGAGCAGGCGCGGATGATTTAGAGCCTGAAGACGGCGGACGTCTTCAAGACAACCAACGCCGCCGGAAGCAATCACGTTTAGATTAAAACTTTCCAGGACCTCCTGCACAGCCGCCAGGTTTGGACCCTCTTCCGTCCCGTCGCGGCTGATATCAGTATATATTATAGTTTTCACGCCAATATTTTCCAGCTTTTCAAGCCACCGGTCACGCTGCAGCGAAGCCCCTTCTCTCCAGCCGGAAACCATAACTTCACCGGCGTCACAGTCAACGCCGGCATAAATTTTATCCGCACCAAACTCACCCACCATCTCGCCCAGCCAGTCGGGTTCCTTAATGCCGGCGGTTCCAACTATTCCGGCCGCTGCCCCCGCCTCAAAAAGCTCAGCAAGAGCTTCCCTTGAGCGCAAACCACCGCCGACCTGGCAGGGTATAGAAAGTTCTGCAATAATTTCTTTTATTACTGCTTGATTCTTAGTTTCCTCTTCAAAAGCTCCGTCCAGGTCTACAATGTGCAGGCGGCGGGCACCAAGTTCCTCCCAGCGTCGGGCGACACCGGTCGGGTTATCGCTATATTTTGTTTCCTGCTCACGCTTTCCCTGGTAAAGACGGACGCAGCGCCCAGCCTTCAGATCAATTGCCGGGATAACATTAAAATTGTTTTCAGTCATAATTTAGGACTCCTTCACAGTATTTTTTTAAAAAATTAAGACCGGCGAACTGACTCTTCTCCGGGTGAAATTGTACACCCATAACATTTCCGCGCCGCACCGCTGAACAGAACCGACCTCCGTAATCAGAGTAAGCCGCTGTTAGATCGGGATCGGCGGGAACAGGAAAGTAGGAATGAACGTAGTAGTAACAGGGAATTTCAACCGCAGCCGGACTTAAATTGACTCCCTCGTTAACCCAGACGGTCTCATTCCATCCCATGTGAGGCACCGGGGTAATATTTTTAAACTCAATAACTTTCCCCGGAAATTGTGCAAATCCACTCTCCCGTCCCTCCTCGCTTCCTTCAAACAGAAGCTGCAATCCCAGACATATCCCCAGGTAGGGACGCCCCGCCTTGAGATGCTCAGCAATTGGAGACCAGAGTTTTCGCTGTTTGAGGTTGTAAACAGCCCGATCAAAAGCTCCGACGCCGGGCAGAACAAGCAGATCGCAACCCTGCAATTCCTCCGGTTTAGAAACTAAAGAGGCGGTATAGCCCACCTTTTCGAAAGCTTTTTGAACGGAACGGAGGTTGCCGACTCCATAATCAACAATTTTAATCACTTTGTAAGAGTTCCCTTGGTCGAGGGGACGTCCTCCCCTGTCACCTTAACCGCCGCTCGCAAAATTCTGGCCAGACATTTAAAAACGGCTTCCGCGAGATGGTGCCTGTTGCTCGATTTAATCTGATCGATGTGTAATGTAATATTTGCCTGATCGGCGAAAGATCTTAAAAATTCAGGCAAAACTTCGAGCGGGAAACCTTCAATATCACCGTCTATCTCCAGGTTACAGTCAAAAAAAGCTCGGCCGCTTATATCCACGGCGCCTCGCACCATAGTTTCATCAAAAACAAGGTCCAGACTGGCATAGCGACTTATGCCGCGACGTTCGCCTAAAGCTTCGTTTAAAGCCTGTCCAAGGACAATTCCGGTATCTTCAATTAGATGATGAGAATCGATTTCTGTGTCACCGCTCCCTTCAACACGTAGAGCAAAACCACTGTGTTTAGCAAGTTGTTCAAGCATGTGGTCAAAGAAGGGGACAGTAGTATCGATAAGCGGGTCATTGTAATCGTCGAGGCTTAGCTCCACCACTAAATCCGTCTCTTTTGTCTCTCTTTCTACTAAAGCTCTACGGCCATTCATATTATCACCTCAGAAAGTCACTCGAGCCTGACGGCTGAGCTATATTTGTGTGCGGGTAGAGACTCCAGTTCTGCAAGTGTTTCAGTAGCAGGAGCTATTTCCCGGTAATCGCCCTCGGTCAACGCAACTAACGACTGGTGACGAATAAACGTGTAGACCGAGAGTGGACTGAAGAAACGGGCGCTGCCCCCGGTAGGTAAAGTATGGCTGGGGCCGGCGACATAATCGCCTATTGCCTCTGGTGTCCAGTCGCCACAAAATATGGCGCCGGCATTTTCACAGTCGTCAACCAGAGCCATCGGCTTGATGACGTGTAGCTCCAGATGTTCGGGAGCAAGCTGATTGGAGAGACTAATTGCCTCCTCTATCCCGGAAGTTACTATCAATGCAGAGTCACGCAATGATTTTTCCATCACGTCTTCGTGGGGATGATTGGCACTTAATTTATTTATTTCCTCACGAACCTTTTCAGCCAGCGTCAAATGAGGAGTAAATAGATAGGCGCGTGCCCGGGGGTCGTGTTCAGCCTGCGAGAGCAGATCGGCGGCAACAAATCGAGGATTGGCGGCTGGCTGCTCGGCAATTATGGCAATCTCCGAGGGACCTGCTAACATATCGATATCAACATCACCGTATACCTCTTTTTTAGCCAGGGTCACGTAATTATTTCCAGGGCCCGCAACCAGATCAACTCCGGGGAGCTCGCCGGCTCCGTAAGCCATGGCGGCGATCGCCTGTACACCGCCGATCCCGTACACTTCAACGTCCTCCAACAGGTGAGCGGCGGCCTGAATAGTAGGATGAGGCAGTCCGTCTTCTCCGGGCGGCGAACAGATAATTATTTCCTCGACCCCGGCCACTTCGGCAATGTAAGCCGTCATTAATACTGACGAAGGCATCGGAACTCGACCGCCGGGAATGTAGCAGCCGACACGATTCAGCGGCCGGACTATATCACCAAGCAAACCACCGGTTAATTCTGTGAAATTGCGTGAACTGGGTAGCAGGGCCTTCTGATAACGACCAATGCGTTTTTTGGCTTTTTTCAGCGCCTTCCTGGCACGGGAGTCAAGTTGTTCCCAGCTCTCTTCCAGTTGTGAAGGAGCTAACGGTGAGGGCTCTGGATCGACATCATCGTATTCAAGCGAATACTCCACAACAGCGGGCCAACCCTCACGACGTATCTTACCCACCATATTCTTGATCTTACGCTGAGTTTCAGCGTCTTCCCTTGCCAGAGGGCTCTGTTTAAAACTAATTTCATCGGTAGCTGTGTTTAAAATTTCTATCACTGGTCTAACACTCCTTTTAAACGTTTGATTTTCTCTTTGATTTCTTCCTGGTGCAGCTTTAACGCAGGCCGGTTAACAATCAGACGGGCGCTTGATTTTAAAATAACTTCCTCCTCAACCAGATTGTTCTGTTTTAACGTTCGACCACTTGAAACTATGTCAACTATCCGACCTGCCAGATCAAGCAGTGGAGCAAGCTCCACGGAGCCGTGTAGCTTGATAACTTCTACGTTTTCCCCACGCGAAGAAAAATACTTTTTAGTTAAGTTTACAAATTCAGTGGCAACCCGCGAACTTACAGCACCGGGGGGAGTCTGTTCGGGACGAGCAACGGATAAGCGGCAGCGACTGAACTTTAAATCAAGCAACTCGTATACATTTGCTTCCCGTTCCTCAATTATGTCTTTCCCGGCAACACCTATTTCGGCAGCTCCATACTCAACATAAGTGGGCACGTCGTAGGGTTTGACAAGCACAAATTTAAAGTTGCGGTCGTTGTCATAAAAAATTAATTCACGCTTGCCGGGATCAAAATCAGGAATAGACCAGCCGGCCTCACGCAAACAGCGAGTGGTCTGCTCCAGCATACGTCCTTTGGGCACCGCAAATGTGAGCATTTTGTGCTACCTCCTGCCTGTTGAAAACTCCGTATCCTGCCTTAAATTTCAAAAGACCTCTACCCCTCCAGAATAGCTTCGGCAAAATCCAGTATATCTGCCTCCAATTTTTTTCCGGCAAGCCGATTAATCTCCTGGACACAGGTAGGGCTGGTTACATTTATTTCAGTAATCAATCCTCCCACAAGATCAAGCCCAACCAGATAAAGACCGCGATTTTTTAACTCAGGAGCAATCTGCCGGCAAAGCTTCTCTTCGGCCGGTGAAACGTAAGCTTCGCCGGCGCTGCCGCCAGAATGCAGGTTAGCCCTAAAGTCTCCCGCTGCCGGGTAACGGGTCAATCCGCCAATCGGCCGACCGTCCAGCAAAATCAAACGCCTGTCCCCCTCTCCCCTGACCTCGGGATAAAACTTCTGCAGCATTACCGGGCGACAACCGTCGTCAGTTAACTCTGCAAATATAGTTTGGAAATGCTCATCACCCAGAGTTAGCAGGTGAACCTCTTCACCGCCATAACCGGAGAGACTTTTGACCACTGCCTTACCGCCTACAGTTTCAACAAACTGTTTTGCTTCCGCCAGTTCAGCTCCTACCCAGGTGGGAGGAATTAGCTCAGGAAATTCGAGAATAAATAGTTTTTCATTTGAATCCCTGAGTCCAGTGGGATTATTAATCACCGGGGGTGCCGCATACTCCAGCAGATAAGTGGCAAACAAATAATTACGATCAAAAGGCGGATCCTCTCGCATCCAGACCAGTTCAAATCTATCAACATCCACTTGCCTCTTTGTCTTATCGTCACTCCCGTATTTCTCTGCATTTACTGAAAGACCGGATTGATCGAGACTTAAACTCGAAGCCGGTGCTGTCCAGACCTCATACCCCCGGGCGCAAGCTTCCTCTATTAGAACGTATGTAGTGTCATGGTCAGGATCCACCTCTTCAGGCGGTGGATCCATTATAAAAAGCTGCTGTTTAACCACAGATAAAGCCGCTTACAGCAGGTATTCCTCGTCCATAGGATAATACTCAGTCGCGGACTGTTTGAGCTCCTCTGCAGTACTGGAGGGGAAAGAAAATACTTCCACCTTGACTCCATTTCCCTTGAGCATTTCTACCATGTCTACAAAATCGCCGTCCCCGCTGACAAGACAGACAACATCTACCTTCTCACCGATGGCAATCGCGTCAATTGCAATCCCCATGTCCCAGTCAGCTTTTGCACTGCCGTCCGGACGGGTGCGTAACTGCTTATTCTTAACCTCGTAGCCGGACTGGTCCAGTATCTCCTCAAAGCGTGATTGATCAATTTCATCCGATTGAACCAGATAGGCGATGGCTCGGATCATTTTACGGCCTCGAATCGTCTTCTCTATCAGCTTTTCAAAATTGACCTTGTTGCTGTACTGATAGCGTGCTGAATAATACATGTTTTGGACGTCAACAAAAACCGCCACACGCTGGTGCTGATTTACCTCATTTGGTTGTGCCATAGTTACAACTCCTTCATATATATTTGTTTAAAAAAATTGACCAGTATTTTTATTTTGGCTGTCATGACCAGAAAATCTCATAATTTTCATACTGATAGCTATTTTGAGACACTATTATAACAACTCCAACACTTTTTTTGCGATTTCTTTAGGGGTCTTATCAGTCGTGTCAACACGGTTATTAAAACGGCTGTAGATAGGGTCACGCTCGTTCCAGAGTTTAAAAAACTGTTCGCGTGATTGAGCCAGCGGACGGTTGGCGTCACCAGAAACACGCTGCCAGGCAACTTCAGGTGAGACATACAGATAAACTGGTTTCCCGTTTTTTCTCATGACCTTTCGATTTTCGGGTGCCAGCGGAACGCCACCACCGCAGGAAATAATTAACGGCGGCTTTTGCCGGGACACCCGCTTGAGTTCTGCTGTTTCCAGTTGGCGAAACTCGGCTTCCCCCCGTTCGGCAAAAATTTCCGGAATCGTCGCCCCAGCTCGCTGCTCAATCAGCTCATCGAGTTCCTTAACCGGCCAGCCAAGCTCCTCGCACAGCTGCTCCCCCACAGTAGTCTTGCCGGCTCCCATAAAACCAAGCAAGTAAACGCGCCAGGGAGCGACAGTCAAGAAAATAACCCCACATACCAGGAGACCAGTTCAGCTCCCCAGAAGAGATAAAATACGGCGGCCAGACAGAGAAAAGGTCCAAAAGGAATTTCGTTGCGCAGTGATTTACCACGCGCAATCATTAAGGTTGAACCAACCACGGCACCGATTAGAGAACCGACAACAATTATAAATAGAGCCGCCCGGGGACCCATCCAGGCACCATAGCCAGCAATCAGCTTCACGTCCCCCATACCCAGCGCGGATTGGCCATAAATCAGTGGCGAGACAAGGGCCAGAACAAGAAATATTGTTCCTCCAACCAGAAAACCGGCCAGGGACCACCAGAACTGCTGTGGAGCAAAGGAAACACGGGCAGGCGAAAGTGGAGCATGAGTGAAAAAACCGGCGGCCAATCCGGTTATTATCAGCGAATAGCTGAGCTGGTTCGGAATGATAGAAAATTCAAGATCTATAAACAAAATTGCAATTGATACGAGGATAAGGTAGGAGTATGAAATAAAATTGAACCAGTAGGGGTTCTGCGGCCGAAAAAGCCAGTAATAACCCGCCAATACGAGGGCCAGTCCCGAAAGCAGCTCAACTGTAAAATAACGAAAACTTATCTTTTCGTCGCAGTAGCGGCAGCGGCCAAGTAAAATGACATAACTCAAAAGCGGGATGTTATCGTGCCAGGCAATCATTCGGTCACAAGCGGGGCAGTAACTGCGGCCACCGATTACCGATTGTTCACGGGGCAGACGATAAATACAGACGTTAAGGAACGAGCCCAGACAGAGACCAAACAAAAAAATCAGAAATAGAATTGAAAACATTACGTTCCAACTGCTTCCCGGGCCGCTTCAAACATTGCTTCAACCGGTGGCTGTCGATCCGTCCATAGCTCCCAGGAGCGAGCAGCCTGGTAAACCAGCATATCCAGCCCCCCACAATTCGGACATCCTTTAGCTTCGAAAAGTTCTAAAAATTTTGTGCGCCGGTTGTAAATAAGATCAATCCCGACCATATCCGGTTCGATCACTTTTTCCGGCAGCACTGAAGGCTCGCCTTCCTCAAGCCCGACCGGCGTGGCGTTGACCACAACTCGGGCTTCAAATCCCCCTTTGTCAAGCTCCGGTTTGTCGATAACATCAATCTGCAATTCCCGAAATTCTTCCTCCATTCTCGCTGCTTTCTTCTTAACTTCATCGTATATAGTTACCTTTTCACAGCCCATTTGTTCAAAAGCCAGCAGACATGCACGAGCAGCACCACCGGCTCCAAGCAATAACACACCACCGCGGCGGGCCTCTTCCTCCCAGGGGGCGGCCAGTTTAGAAAAACCGTAGACGTCAGTGTTCGCAAGCCGCAGTTCCCCGCGTCGACGGTAAACTGTATTGGCAGCACCCAGACGCTTAACCTCGCTGCTTTTGTTTGATATGACCGAACAAATGCTCTCCTTGTGGGGGAGCGTGACGTTAACACCGGGACTGTCTAAGTCGATAAGTAAATCAACCAGCCTGCCCAGCTCCCCTGCCTCTACTTGAAGCGCAAAATAACGGTGCGGAAGTTCTGCCACCTGAAAAGCCCGGTTGTGAATTGGCGGTGAAATAGTATGTTCAACCGGATTACCTATTACAAATAACGGTTGTCCGTATCTGTCTATGGTCTTCAACTTAATCCTCCTCCCTTCGCTCGATTAATCGCGCTCTCGAACCTCTTTGTATCCTTCCCTCAAAAATAGGACTGGGAAATTCAAGCTCCAGCCACTGCTCATAAATTTCCGAAACCGGGAATTCGCGCTCGCCCAGTTCAAACAGGTCGCCCTCGCCCAACCCATGTATTCTTCCCAGGTTGATAAGAGCGCCGCTTTCGCTGGTTTCAAAGACCCGACCCGTCCAGGGCCAGTGATCACGAAAATTTGTAAGAGAAAAATCCAGCAGACGCCATAGATTACGTTGCCCGGCGTCATAAAAGGTTAAAGTTTCCTCTTCCTCCCCGGGCAAATAGAAGCTAAGTTCAGCAATTATTTCTTCCTCCCACTTTCGAATATTAAGACGCAGTGCTCCTTCAATATCCGTCTCACGAACCTCACGGCGTAACTCTCCGGCTGCCATAGTTTCCGTTATCACTTCATCCAGCTCAAAAACTGGGTAATGGTGGAAAAGCTGTCGGAACATCGAGGCCAGTATCTCTTCTATTTCCGGCGGTGCAGTCAAAGGATCCTCAATATTGATAGCTATCTTTACGGTTGGATTAACAGGGGAAATAAAACCTTCCGGGGTTGGCGATACCCTCAACCCCTCAAGATAATCACTGATCTGCTCGGGCGGGTCAATCCCCAGTTCCTCAACCCTTTCTCCCCCCTGAAGCTGTGAACGTTCCCAGCCTCTTTCGCCAAAATATCGGGTTAGCTCAAACTGCCGGCTGGCATTCAACGGATCCATTTCCAGACTTCGATTGAGAGCACTTAGTGAAGCCTCAAGGTAATTGAGAAAGAAATTACTCCTGAACTCACGATAAAAATAATCTGCAAGCTGCTGGCGGAGCTCGCCTTCACGACCCTGGCGTTGCCGCGCCTCTCGGGATAAATACCATTGCAGTGCTGGATTGTCCGGGTTGTCGGCAAACAACACAGCAAGCTGTTCAAGACGTTCTTCGGGTTCTTCGATCAGCATGGTTTTAAACCATTCAACCCGAAGACCGTTTTCAACCGGCTGCATAGTTTCCGACGCCGCCTCCAGATCTCCCAGTCTGTACTGAATGCGGGCCAGACGGTAACGATATTGGTCCTCTGAAACCGGGCGCAAAATAGGAGGTCGCTCTGCCGGCAAAAAATTCAGTCCGGTTTCCAGAATTTCACGGGTCCGCTCAAGATCATCACGGACCTCATCAAGCCCAGCAATATCCCAAAAAATGTTAGCATGCTGAGCCGTTTCCAGGAGCCGGTCAAGAATCTCTTCGTCAAACCGATCACGCAACCGGAGCTCCAGTTGAAACCTGTCAAGCAAAACCCAGGGATTATCCGGCGAACGTAACTCGGCTGAGTTGACAGAATCACGAGCTCTGAGGTAGTCATGCCGGGCAAAATGTATTTGAGATAAAAAATGGAAGGGCCGCCAGTCACCGGGGGCACGCTCACGATAAATTTCTGCATACTCCAGAGCTGTGTCCAACTCGTTCTGGTGATAATACATGCGGGTGGCCTGACGGGCAACTTCAGGACTGTCCGGTTCAAGCCAATCGTAGCGTTCCAGCGCAGCAGCGGCCATTTCCCAACGTTCCAGATCAGTTGCCACACGAAGTAACCCGAGAGCCACTTCTTCATCTTCTGGATTTTCTTCGAAAAGATCCCGGTAGCGGTAATACGCCTCCCGGAGCTCCCCGGCTTCATCTAATTCTTCGGCTTCTTCCAGCGCCTGAACAGGGGGGGATAAAAGGATTAAGCTCATCGCGGATAAACAACAAACGACAAAAATAATAGCCCGTGTCCCCAAGAGCTTACAAGACGTAATCAAAACTCTTTCACTCCGTTTTAAAGGCAAGTGATTGAACAAAATCTTCACGGAAAGTAGCTCGCAGCACTTCTTCCACGGAAGTAATACCGGCCAGTAACTTTTGCACACCTTTTTCACGCAGTGTCGGGGGGTTAAGCTCTGCTACCTTTTGCTGATAGGTGCTGTAAGATTCATCATTTAAAATACAGAGCCGCAGATCATCAGTTACCGGCAGAAGCTGAAAAATACCGGTCCGACCATTATAACCGGTGGACAGGTCAGTCACTTGATTGGCTTTATATACTGTCTCATCGCCGGAGAGGTTCAGCCGCTTACGTTCTCTTGCGGTTGGACTGTATTCCTTTTTTGTCTCCGCATCTAAAAGACGGACCAGTCGCTGAGCTGTGACGCCAATAAGGGAATTTGCAAGTTGAAACCGATCAACACCGGGAGTGTTGGCAAGATGATACAGGGTATCAATGACGTTATCGGCGTAATAAGTTGAAATAACCTTGCTCCCCGTCGCCGCTGCATAAAGCACGGCACGGACCACCTTGGGCTCCCCCATATCACTGACCGCCAGAATATCAGGATCCGCTTTCACGGCTTCGTATATTTTAGCTGCCTTGGCCTCGGGGGAATCTCCGGGAACTTCCAGTTGAGTGCAAAAATCAAGATCATATTCAATTGGATTTTCTACCGTTATGATTGTATTGGGAGTATCTGCAAAAAAACGCAACGAAGCGTATAAAGAGGTAGTTTTACCACTACCGGAGGGACCGGAAAAAATCATCAGTCCTCGCGGAGCACTCAGAAAGCACTCCAGTGTAGAAATATCGGGCATGTCCAATCCTAAATCTATCAGTCCGCGCTCGTAATTCTGACCTCTACAAATTTTCACAGTCAGTTTGTCGCCAAACCGGGTCTCTGTCTCGCGCAGACGGAATATGACGTTTTCCTCCCCGTAATCCACACGGATAATCTGATAGTGAGACTTACCCGATACACCGTTGGAAGATCTTTCGGCCATTAGTTTCAGACGTGAGACTATAGCATCGTGGTGGCGCACAGGAAGATCAGTATGGCGGCGACTTACCCCGTCAACACGAAAAAGCACCTGCGTATAAGATCTCCTGGGGTTTAAATGTATATGATCAGCGTTTTTTTCCAGCGCGTCGGTGATTATTTTGTTAACCATTCTAACCGCCGGTTTCTCTTTTTTTCGACGTAGGCTGTCCTGGATATCTTCGCCCTGCGTTGGACCGGTACTTTTTATTTTAACAACCCTTTTGGGCCCCGGGCGCTCCTCCTCGGAATAACACATGCCAATGTATTCACTTAGCTGCGTATATCGGGAGATAACCGGTTCCACCTCAAACTCTGTTAGTTGTTCCACGTCGTCAAGAGCAATTATATCCAGCGGATCACTCATCGCCACTGTTAGAGTTTCCCCCTCAATCATCAGGGGCAAAACGTTATAACGACGCGCCTTCGTCTCGTCCAGGGTCTTAACTGCTCTCTGCTGAATTGGATAGCTGGCCAGGTTAACAACTGGATAACCCGTCTGTTTACTTAAAAAATTTACCAGCTCTTCCTCTTCTATGGCTTCCATGTCCAGGAGAATTTCACCCAGCTTTTTATCAGAAGTTTTTTGAAGTTCCAACGCCTCCTTCAGATCAGATTCTTTTATCACTCCATTTTCAAGAAGCATTTCACCCATTTTTTGTTTCTTCTGGTCAGTCATTTTACTCATCCTTTCAAATCGTTTAAACGTCGAACCAGTTGTTCACGGTCCAGATTCTGCATCTTTAATGTCTTGAACTCATCTCTTTCGCCGACAATAATCTCAACATCCGACTTTGATATTTGAAATTCATCTGAAATTATCTGTATAAGTTGCTCGTTTGCTTTACCGTCTTCCGGTGGCGCAGTTAGATTAACCTTCAGATGATCAGTGCGCCAACGCAGCTTTACATGACTGGTCGATGGATTTACTTTAACTCTCATCCGATAGTTCATCGGTCTCACTCCCTGAGTTTTCAACAAAAGCTCTTATTTCATCGGCAAGCTGAAGGAGTTGCTGACGGGCGGACCGTTTTTTGGCCCTCAAGTCTACCTGTTCAGCACGAATTTTATCAGCCTCTTCCAGGGCTTCACGTCTAATTTGTTTCGCTTCGTCTCGCGCTCTTTCTTTAATTCGATTGGCCTCCGCCCGAGCCTCTTCTTCTATTTTATCCGATAGATCGCGAGCTGTTTCTACCAGTTCCTGGAGTTTTTCCTCTCGCTGGCGCAGTCTGTCACGCTCATTTCGAAGCCTTTCCAGCTCCTCCTCGGTTTTACGCAAACTTTCTTTCTGCGCTTCCAGACGGTCAGCAACCTGATCAAGAAACTGATTCACTTCCCGGGTCGTATAACCCCGAAAGGAGCGGCTAAAATCTTTGTTCTGTATGTCAATTGGCTCCAGCGGCATAAATTTCAACTCCTCTTATATATTCTCTTGTATACGATTTCTGAACTTCTCCCCGCTCTTGATTTATCTCTTTCCTCCAAGGTTTTCTCCCCTTTTTCTTCCTCCCTTCAGGGGGGCTTGAACGATAACGCTTTAAATTCAAGATGGATTCCGGCTCGTAGGCCGGAATGACGTCAAGTTCAGGAACGGTCTTGACCCAACGCTTGTCATTGCGGACTTGATCCGCAATCCATTTTAAGATCTCCAGTTACCAGTTTATAGTTACCAGTTTTAATCCGCAACACGGTTTATTGTTTTAACTTTAAACTATAAACTGAAAACCAACTTTAATGTTTTACAATCACTGCTGTTCCAGCTCAGCGGCACGTGAAGCTGCTTTTTTAATTGCCTCCTGCAGCTTGCCTTTTAATCCGTTTTCCTCCAGATGTTTGAGCGCTTCAACCGTTGTCCCCCCGGGCGACGACACGGCTGCCCGAAGAGCATAGAAATCTTCCGAAGAATCTTCCGCAAGACGCCCGGCCCCAACCAGTGTTTGCAGGGCCACCGATTCGGCAATTTTCGACTCCAACCCGAGATAAACGCCCGCCTCTTTCAAGGCCTCGAGAAAGTAAAAAACATAGGCTGGACCTGATCCCGACAGAGCCGTAACCGCGTTCATCTTCCCCTCGTCTACCACTTCAACCCGGCCGAGGGAGGAAAAAATATTTTCAGTAAGGCTCAGCAAATCTGGCCGTCGGTCGCCCGGCTCAGAGGCCAGAAAACTCATCCCTTCTCCAATTTTGAGAGGAGTGTTAGGCATGACCCGGACAATTCCCACCTCTTCCGGTAGAAAACGTCTTAAGTAGTCAGTCCGCAGGCCGGCGGCGATCGAAATTACGCCATTAATTTTTTCGGCCTCCGGCCAGCCTTCTATGTATTCAGTCACCCGCTTGGCCACTTGCTGTACAGCCTCCGGCTTCACAGCAAACAACAAATAATCAGACTTTACAACCAGGGCCTCCAGAGAATCCGCTGCTTCAAGGTCATATTTTTGGGCAACATTCTCCAGCGTTGTCTTATCTATGTCAAAAACGATTAATTCTATCTGTTCTTCTCCTCTCTCACACAGTCCTGCCGCAAGAGCCTCGCCCATGTTGCCAACGCCAACAATACCAAGCTTTTCTTTACTGCTCATCGATAATGGCCTCCCCGGTAATATTTTTTACGCTCTTTTTTATACCATACTTGCTTAGCGACCCCTGTATCCCTTTGAACCCAAATATCGTCACAGGTTTTGACCTATTGGTTGTCATTGCGGGCTACGACCCGCAATCCATTTTTTCACCCCTCTTTGTCTTTCCCCCCTTCAAGGGGGGGAAGAAAGGGGGGATGGTTTTGAACGATAACCCTTAAAATTCAAGATGGATTCCGGCTCGGGGGCCGGAATGACGTCGAGTTCAACATGGATCCCGAATTGTATTCCCTACGGTCGCTTGCTCGAAATTACGAACTAAGCGACATTTGAGAGTATGCGTCAAACAAGTATTTTATACCTTTTTCAACTACCCTGGTCTTTCGCCAAACAACGCTCGCCCCAGCCGCAAAATAGTCGCCCCCTCTTCTATCGCTATCTTGTAGTCGTTTGTCATTCCCATCGATAGCTCAGGCAGAGCAATTTTGTACCGCTGCTCAAGCTTGTCGCGCAACTTCCGACAGTCAGAAAATGTTTTTCTCAAAACTTTCTCATCTTCCGTCCAGGGAGCCATGGTCATTAAGCCCTCGACAACAACTGAGTCAACTACCAGTGTCTCTTCCAGAAGAGCCGGCGCTTGCTCAGGAGTTAAGCCATATTTGGAATCTTCGCCGCTAACATTAACCTGAAGAAGAACACTCTGTCTTCCGCCGGTGCGCTCAAGCCGCTTCTTAAACTCCTTCAGCAGCGACATACGGTCGTAACTGTGAATAAGCTCAAACTCATCAACTATTTTTCTTACTTTGTTAGATTGTAGATGTCCAATAAAATGCCACTCGACATCGTCGGCAATCTCTGGTTGAAGTTCCTCTTTCTTGGCCAGATATTCGCCTACACGATTTTCTCCAAAAACATCAAAACCAAATCGATAGGCCTCACGTATTAATTCTACACCAAATCCTTTTGTGACCGGGACAAGCTTTACTTCAGACGGGTTTCTGCCAGCTTCAACAGCAAAATCCCTCACCTCTTCTACTATTTTCTCCCAGTGCTCAGGACCACGGCCATTATCCAAGACAAAAAGTCACTCCTTATAAATCCAGTGCAGCATTCTCTCCTCGCTTTTCTGACAGCGAAAACTGATCATTGGCACTTTATCACCGTCAGTAGAAAGCGTAGTGCAGCTAAAACTATTAACTGAAATTGTATCTCTCTGTAACTGCTGCCGGAGTAGTTCCTGCAAGTCGAGATAATATTCCGTTTTGTCTCCTCTCAACACGTTCAGAGTTAATAGCTCTGAAACCTCCAGATCAAGCGAAGAGGCTGCCGCCTCCGCCACTTCTTCCCCGATCATGTATGTTTTCGGACTTATCCCGGTTCCCACTAAAACATCGACCGGACCGCTAAACTTGCTTCTCAGTGTCCTGGTAACAATACCAGCAGTGAGTCCCCGCCAGCCGGCATGAACCAACGCCCAGCGGGAGTTGTCCACTTCTTTTATATATACCGGCAAACAATCGGCAGTTAGAACAGTTAACACCTGGTTTGGGCGACTGCTTACCAGCCCGTCGAGGTTACGATAGCAACAGGAAAATTTTTGACATTCAGCCACCCGTCTTCCGTGTACCTGCTCTGGCTGATGGTAATTTTCTCCAATAAAAGAAGTGATAAGCATATCGGCCAGATCGCCGGACCGAAAATTTGCGCCGGCTCCTCCTGTCAGAGCGGTGGTCTGCCCCAGGGAAAAATCCGGCCACGCCTCGTATTCTACAGTCGTCCATGGTCCTCGATTACAGACTCTAAAAGGCGCCTCTGAGCGAGACAGTTCAGTCATTATAGCGGCTACCCACTGGCTTAAATTTCAACTATTTTTGAATCTTGACCTTCTGATATGCCCTGCTGAATGAACTGGTTCACCTGCTTCATCAGTTTTTCAAAATTTGTCTGCGCAGCTACAAATTGTTGAAATTCACTACGCTTTTCCAGAGTACTCATCGCCTCCTTCAATTCCTGCTGTTTTTCGTCACTCACTTCTTCTCCGCGCTGGGCCTTCTGCATCAGCTCAGACTGAAGCTTCTGGACCTTTTCAAACTCCTCTTTTACTTCTTCGTCATCACGCAGACCATCCTCGGCGCGCGCCAGCGCTTTTACCGTATCTGACTGACCCAGAGCTCGTCCTAAACTCTTCGCCTTTTCCTCAATTTTCTGAATGTTAACTTCCATCTTAAACACTCCTAATAAAATGATAAAAATGTTCCCGTTTTTTTTAATCCAAGCGTAGTTACAATAACAGAAACCCCCGCTTCTTGCAAACAGCTCGCGGGGCTAAACAAAACCTTCCAACGCATCTTTCCCCCCTTGAAGGGGGGGAATAAAGGGGTGAGAAAACCGGTGAGAGGTTCTGACTGTTACTACTGCTGACAGCTCGAACAAAAGTAGGTGCTTCGGCCGGCCTGTTTTATCTTCTTCACCCGACCGCCGCAGTCAACGCAATACTCTCCTTCTCGACCGTAAACCCGATGATAAAATTTAAACCTCCCCGGCCGGCTGCTGGCATCTAAATATGCTGTTGCAGACGTTGCCGGTTCAAGACTCGAACCACGCGCAGCTACTGCTTCCCGCAATAGCTTTGGAATAATCCGGTATAACTTTTTGAGCGTCCTCCGCCTTATTTCAGGGATTTTTTTCCTCGGGTCAACTCCCGCCCTGAAACAGGCTTCGGATGCATAAATATTACCAACGCCGGCTATAAACTTCTGGTTCATAAGCAGTGTCTTCACCGCCGAACGCCGGTTCAGCAATCCGTGTTTAAAATTCTGCCAGGTATAATTGGGCCAGAAGGGGTCTGGCCCCATCCCCTTAAATTTCTCAAAAGCAAGCAGGTCTTGCTTACTCTGCCAGTAAAAACGGGTAAATCGTCGGAGAGAAGTAAAATAGAGCCGGCGCTCGGTCAACCCTTCAAATTTGAAAATCAGTTTTGACCTGTCCGCTCCTCCGGGCGGAGAATCTCTGAATTGCACCTTACCTGACATCCGGGGATGAAAAATTAACCACCCACCGGCTATCTGGAAGGCCAGATATTTCCCGTAACGTTTTATATCCAACAGCTTCTGACCGGTAAACTTATCCTCTGCCCCGTCCGGCGTGAGCGGTGATTCAAATAAATCCGGATCGGTGGCTTCAACCGTTTCAATTCGCCTGCCTTTTAGCGGCAGTAGATCTCGTCGTATAACTTCAACTTCAGGCAACTCGGGCAA
>Ga0207421_10001421_pt1 | contig 30874 bp, 29 predicted proteins | sample SodLakKL_010_SED_4_FD_187542 | JGI IMG/M metagenome (GOLD analysis project Ga0207421, IMG submission 187542) | Alkaline sediment microbial communities from Lake Tanatar, Kulunda Steppe, Russia - 8KL_010_SED (SPAdes) (version 2) | ecosystem: Environmental > Aquatic > Non-marine Saline and...
ACACCGGACCGCTCAGCCCCGATCCGGCCGCGGCTCTCCCGGCGCGGTAGCACCGTCGTGGTGGCCCTCTTTGGTGATCCGCGCCGCGAGGGCGCGAACCTTGCCGGCGGTCTCGACGCCCAGCTTACAGGTTTCGGCGATGTACTCCGGCTCGGCTTCGGCGACGTTTTGTAGCGATTCGAAGCGCTGCATGATGGTTCGGCTGCGCGCCGGTCCGATCCCGGGAATCGACTCAAGCTGTGACAGACCGATATCTTTGCCACGAAGTTGCTGGTTGAAGCCGGTAGCGAATCGGTGCGCTTCGTCGCGCACGTACTGAAGCACTCGAAGCGGCGCCGAGCCTTCCGGGAGGCGCAGCGGTTCCGGGGTGTGCGGGCGGAAGATCTCTTCGTTCTGTTTGGCGAGCCCGACGACCACGATCGAATCGAGCCCGAGTGCCTGCAGCACCTCGGACGCGGCGTTGACCTGTCCGATTCCGCCGTCGATCAGGATCAAATCGGGCTTGGCGGCGCGCTCGTTCACAACTCGCGTGTAGCGCCGCGCGACAACCTCGCGCATCGCTTCGTAATCGTCGATCTTGCCCTCGAGCGTTTTGACATGGTAGCGGCGGTAGGCGTCCTTGTCGGGGATGCCGTTGTTAAACGATACCAGCGCCGCGACCGGGTGTTTGCCCGAAAGCTGCGCGATATCGAACCCCTCGATTCGCAGCGGCGTCTGCGCGAGCGAGAGTACCCGCTTGAGCTCCTCGAGCGCCGGGAGATTCCCGCGTTCGCGCGCGCGTTTTTCGAGATCACCGGTGGCGTTCTGCACCGCCATTCTCAGTAGCGAGGCGTCACGACCGGCTTCAGGGACCTCTATCGCGGTCTCGGCGCCGTGCTTTTCGCGCAGGAACGTCAGGAAGTCGTGGAGTTCAATCGGTCGCGGGAGCAGCAGGCGCGCCGGCGGTGTGCGCAGCTCGTCGTAGTAGCGCATCAGAAACTGCGTAAGGTCTTCCTCCTCGGTTCCGAACACCGGTGTGTGGAAGGTCTCGTTACCGACCAGTTTCCCGCCGCGCATCTGAAACACCGCGAAGGAGCATAGCTCGTCCTTAACCGCGTATCCGATGTAGTCGCGCACGTCCGGATCGAAATCCATCACCTGCTGATCCTCGGCGAGCGCCTCGATCGCGCGTAACCCGTCGCGATACTCCGCGGCGCGCTCGAACTCGAGCCTCTCGGAGGCCTCGCTCATGCCGTGCTCGAGCTCGCGGCGCAGCTCCTCGGTTTCCCCATCGAGAAGACGGCGGATACGCTCGACGTTCTCGTTGTAGCTCTCTTTAGTGGTCTTTCCGGCGCACGGTGCGCTGCAGCGGCCGATATGATAGTACAAGCACGGATGCGGTCGTGGTTTCACGCGCCCTCGACACTTGCGCAGCGGGTAGAGCCGCTCGATCAACTCGAGATACTGGTCAACTTTGTCGAGGTCGGTGTACGGCCCGAAGTACTGCGACCCGTCGTCCACGATGGTTCGGGTGCGAAATACGCGTGGGAACGGCTCGTTCGTGATTCGGATCACGGGATACGACTTGCCGTCCTTGAGGTTGATGTTGTATCGCGGCGCGTGTTCCTTGATGAGGTTGTTCTCGAGCAGCAGCGCTTCATACTCATTGCGCGTTACGATATGCTCGATCCAGGCGACGCGGGTGCGGAGAACTGCGGTTTTGGGGTCTTTCTCCCCGGTGAAGTAGGAGCCGACACGGCTGCGGAGATTCTTGGCCTTGCCGACGTAGATCACCTCTCCGTCGGGGTCTTTCATGATGTAAACACCCGGCTCTGTCGGGAGGTAGCGTGCCGATGCGCGGGGCGAGAGTGTTTTACGATCGTCCATAACTGCCGATATGTAATGTATATCAGAATGACGGCGAAACGAATACGGCTGTTCACAATCCTATTGCTACTCACGGTCGGCGTTCCGCTTTCGGGAATCGAGCGCGAACTGCGCCTCGGTCGCGAAGACGGCTGGGCCGACCTCGAGTACCGTCTCGGCGTACGGCTGCTCGAGGGGTATCGCGGCGAGTTTGATCTGTTTCTCGAGGACGGCGAGTACCGCCCCGATCGCGACACCGACCTCCTGTTGGCGTTCAATCGGACCCCGTTTCACGACGCGGCCGGGCGGTACCGGGTGACCGGGGCAGCCCAGCGCGTGGCGACGCCGGCGCGCCTCGGCGACGGGGCGGCGCGGTTCGAGCCAACCGACGGCGGGGTGTTGCTCGAGGCTACCCCGGAAGCGATGTTCGCTCCGGGGCAAAGCTGGGACGACTTCACGATCGAGTTCTGGCTCTATCCCGCGGTGCTCGACGACGGGGAGACCGTGCTGCGGTGGCGCGGCGCACGTCGCACCGATAACGGACGGCTTGATCAGCGCTTCGAGGTGCGCCTCGAACGCCGCCGCCTTGTGTGGGATCTCGACAATATCTTCCTTACGCCCGAGCACGCGCCCTACCGAGTGGTACTCGAGAGCGATCGTACTCTCCTGCCGCGACGCTGGAGCCACCATATGCTGCGCTTCGAAGCCGAGACCGGGCTGCTCGAGTACCTCATCGACGGGGTGCCGCGTGACGTCACGCACGCCACCGAGGGCGGGCGCGAGGCCGGCGACGTCTACCTTCCGTATCTAGGCCGGGCCTCGAACGGCCGGGTGGAGCTCGGTGCTCGGCTGTCGGGGCTGCTCGATCAGCTACGTTTCTCGAGGCGCTACGTGACCCGGCCGATGCTCGAGCGAACGAGCGACTCGCCGGCGGTGGCGATCACCCGCCCGCTCGATCTCGGGCATCCGCTCGCCGAGGTGAGTACGCTCGATGCGCGTTATCGAACGCCGGGCGAGACCGACGTGTTCTTCTTCTACCGTTTGCTCGAAGACAACGAACGGCCGGCTCTCGATACCGGCTGGCGCCGGTTTGACCCCGGAGAGCCGCTTCCCGAGGGGGAGCGGGGACGCTACCTGCAGCTACGCCTCGAGTTGTATCCCGACGGGCGGCGGCGTGAGTCGCCGTCGGTGTCTTGGGTAACGGCGCGCTACGAGCCGGCCGCGCCGCCTGCGGCGCCCGCGCGCGTGCGCGCGGAACCCGGCGACGGTTCGGTTCACCTACGGTGGGACGAGGTTGTCGACCCCAGCGTTGAGGGCTACTATCTGTACTATGGGACCCGGCCGGGCGAGTATTTCGGAAGCGATGCCGAGCAGGGCCGGTCGCCTATCGATCTGGGCGATCGTACCGAGGTCGAGCTTGCGGGACTACAGAACGGGAGGGTATATTACTTCGCGATTGCGGCCTACGACGCGGCCGGAATCGTCCCGGAGACCCAGCTTTCGCGCGAGCAGCATGCGCGACCGGCGAGGCGGACCGAATGACGAGCGCACAGCAGCAAGAGATACTGGCGCGAGCCCGAAACGCGTATCGGATCGGCGATTACGAGAACGCCGAAAAACTCGCGCGCCACGTGATCGAAAAGAATCGTAGATCGTACGCCGCTCATATCCTTCTCGGGATGGTGTACGCGAAAGGCGAGCGCCGCTCTCAAGCGATCGCTGAGTTTGAGAAGGCCCGCGACCTGATGCCCGAATCGGTTGAGCCGTACAACAACCTTGGGGTTATGTATCGGCTTTCGGGGCGTCTGTCCGAGGCCACCGAGGCGCTCAACCGGGCGACCGAACTGGCACCCGATCGCGCCGATATTCCCTACAACCTCGGCAATATTCACAAGATGGCCGGAAACGACGATGAAGCGATCGCGGCCTATCGACGCGCGATCGAGCTCGACCCCGGCTTTGTGGTGGCTTACAACAACCTCGGCACGATCTACGAGCGTCGCGGCGAGCACTCGCAAGCCGCGGCGGTGTTCGAGGACGGCCTCGGCTACGATCAGAATCACCCCACGCTTCGCTACAACCTCGGGATCGCGTATCAGAACCTCGATCGGCTCGAGGAAGCGCGCGAGCAGTTCGAGCGTGCGCTCAAGGCCCGCCCCGGTTGGACCGACGCGCTGAACAACCTCGGTCTCGTGCTGCAGAGTCTGAAACGCTACGACGCATCACTCGAGAACTTTGAGGAGATCCTGACGCTCGACGAGAATAACGCGGTGGCCGAGAACAACATCGCGACCGTGTATGCACAGCAGGGAAACACCGAGGAAGCACTCGAGCACTACGCGCACGCGCTTGAACGCGACCCGAACTACGCGCGTGCCGCCGAGAATCTCGGTCACTTGTTCGAGCGCAAGCTCCCTGAGAACGGATTGGTCGACCGCCTCCAGACACTGGCCGAGAAAGGCCAGGACAACACCGAGTTACAGTTGCAGCTCGGGCGAGTCTTGAGCGAAACCGGCAAGCACGATGAAGCCGAGCGTTACTTGAAGCCGGTGGTTGAGCGTGAGCCGCACAACCCGCGCGCGCGGAGGTACTCAGGGCTTCTTTCCTACCGCAAGGGCGCGTTCGAGGATGCTCGCCACGAGTTCGAGCATCTTCTGCAGCTTGATCCCGAAGCCGAGGACTACCGCCTTGACCTCGGGCATATTCACGCCGAGCGCGGCGAGTACGACCGCGCGCTCCAGCACGTGCGCGAGTTTCGGCAGAAGCGCCCTGAGGAGCTCACCGGTGTGCTTCGTGAGTCGGAGGTGCTCCGAAGAAGCGGTCGGGCCGGTGAGGCCGAGTCGGTGATCGAGCCGTTCAAGCAGAAGCACGCCGAAAGCGCGCCGCTCTTGACCGAGATGGCGCAGGTCTACCGCGATGCAGGCAAGACCGACGCGGCGTTGCAGTCGCTGAACGAACTCGTGAGCCTGCAAGGCAAGCGAGCTCGTCCCGACGACCTCGACGGGTTGAACGAGAGCCTCGCGCTATACGAGCAAACCGCGGGAGCCGCCGGCGCGGGATACAGTCTCGATCGGCTCGGCGAGCTGGCGCAGGCTTCGGGTGCCCCCCAGTCCGAGGTGCCCGAGGAGTTCAAGCTCGAAAGCACCGCTGAGCTCGATGAGGCTTCGATTCCGGTTGTCGGTCTGGAGTCGCCCGGCGAAGTAAGCGAACAAGCCGCAGAAGAAGACGAAGCGGGTGGTTTCGAAGAACCTGCACCCGACGATACCGCTCCGGACGGCGGCCCGGCACAGCAGCCCGCGGATCAGGCGGCGGCGCGTGTGGGGTGGGGAGCCGACGCCGTGCCCGAGGAGCCTCCCCGGGCTCAGCATCCGGGGGCGGATCCGGAAGCTCCGGAACAGTTCAGTTCCGATCTCGATGACTATCCTCCTTCGCTCATGAATATGCTCGATCCCGGCGCAGACCGCGAGCTTGAAACTGGAGATCAAACCAACGAGGGACAATCCGCCGAGGACGAAGGTCCGAGGTCGGTGCCGGAACAACAGCAAACTGCAGCGGCTGAGAAGCCGCCGCTCGCGTCGGAGTCCTCTTTCGGGATCGATCAAGCTCCGGCCGCGCCGGCGGATTCGGGTGATCCGGCGGCCGAGTCCGATCTGCCGAGAAGCCGACTGCCCCACTCGGAAGACGCCGCACCGGAGAGTCCGCTGCCGGTTGAGGAGGCAGATGAGGGCGAAGGGCCGGATTCGGCAAGCGAGCGCGCTTCACCTCCGCCGGGAGCGGGGCTTGAACGCGGCCTTGATATGCCTTCGGCTCCGCCGAGCGGCCTAGGCGACGGCGGTCCGATAGACCAAAACATTCCATACTACTCCGGGGCGGCAGGAAGTAGCGCTGAGCCTGAAGTTGAGGAACGCGTGATCCCGCCGCCGGACAGTCCCGCTGCGGCTGAAACCGGTGGGAGCCCGTTCGATGCGATCTTCGGCTCCCGGGAAGACTCGGAAACGGCCGAGTCGGAGGAACCCGAATCGGACGGAGCTGTAGAGTCCGCAGAAGACGAGCCGGAGCCGGACGTTGAGTTCGCGGAGCAAGAATCGCAAGAGAACCAGGCAGACGAGCAGGCAGACGAGCGGGACGAGCTGAGCGCCGAACCGCTCGCATCCGATCAGCAGGAGCCCGTCGACCTTGAGTCCGCCGATCAAGAACCCGTTGACGAGTTCCACGAAACTGAGGCCGAGCAGCCGGCGGACGAGCAGCAGGCGGACGAGCGGCTCGAGCGACCGGAGGATGAGCGGCCGGAAGACGGGCAGCTCGAGCAGCAGGTGCAGCCGGCGGACGAGCAGCTCGAACAGCCGGAGCAGCAGGAAGACGGGCAGCCTGAGCAGCTCGAGCAGCTCGAGCCAAAGGACGACGAGCAGCCCGAGCACCCGGAGGCGGCCGGGGCGCCCGAGGAAGGGGGCGAGCCGCGTGAGATTCGCAGGCGTTTTCGGCCGATGGCCGAGAAGCCGCAGGCGAAGCGCAAGATCGTGCGCTTGAGCTACGAGCGGCAGGCTGCGATGTTCGATTATCTCTTGAACTTGACGCAAGCGCTGCCTGAGGATAAGCGACGTGAGTTTCGTCGCAGCGAGGCACGGCTTCGAGCCGAAGCGTTGCGCAACAGACTGCAGAACCGTCCGGGGTTGCGACATACCGCCGCTGCGCGTCGGGGTGAGCGGGGAAGCGCCGGAAACGGGGGAGAAGGCGGTCGGCTCGGCCGCGAGCGACTTACCGGTACCCTCGATTACCTTCGGTCGCTTTCGGGGTCGCTGTCTGATCCTGATCTCAGCGCGGGGATCGACGCACGGCTCGAACGTATCACCGCGCGGTTGCGCCGGGGAACGGTATAGGAGTTTGTTTTGGATCCGGATGTTCGGCTGGTGAGGATACGTCGTTATATCGAAAACATGCCCGCGTTGCCGGTCACGGTTGGAAAGGTTCTGGAGGTTTGCAACAACCCCAAAGCCTCGCCGGTTGATCTCAACCGGGTGATCAGCGTGGACCCGGTGCTTATGGCACGCGTGATGCGGTTAATAAACTCCGCATATTACGGCCTGTCGGGCAAGGTTACCTCACTCGTGCGCGCGATCATTATGTTAGGCCTGAACACCGTAAAGAACCTGGCGCTCAGCGCCGCGGTGGTTGAGAACCTGGGTCGACGCGAGAACTTCCGAGCGCTGCACGCGCAAGGGTTCTGGCGACACTCGCTCGCGGTTGGGGTTGCGAGCAAGCTGATCGCAAAGAAGCGCGAGGTGTCTTCCAAGGACCTCGAGGAGTACTTCATCGCCGGGCTTCTGCACGACATCGGCAAGATACCGATGAACGCCGTGTTCGAGGATGAGTTCCTCGAGGTGATGGCGCATTCCGACCGCGGGCGTACGGCTTTGTACCGCACCGAGCGCGAGGTTCTGGGGCTCGATCACGCCGCGGTGGGACGGATGATCGCGAAGACCTGGAAACTCAGCCCCGAGGTCATCGACGCTATCTCGGCACATCACGAGCCGGTTGAGTACGACGGTCCGCATAAGGACGTGGTGTATACGGTAGCGCTCGCGAACCATTTTGCGAATATCGCCGAGATCGGATTCTCCGGTGATCGTTATCCGGAGGCTCTCCCTGAGGAAGTCGCCGCTCATCTCAACGTGGATGTGGCGTATCTCGACCGTATCGAGGACACGATTCACATCGAGATAGAGAAAGCCGCGGTCTTTCTGCGTATTGCCGAGGTCAAAGCGTAATGCTGGTGGAGTTCTGGGGGGTGCGCGGCTCGATCCCGAGCCCGGGCCCCGACACCGTGGAATACGGCGGTAACACCTCCTGTATCGCGATTCGCTACGGAGAACACAACGGCCTCATCGTGATAGACGCCGGAACCGGCATCAAGCGCCTCGGCGATCATCTTGTCGCCCATGAGCTGCCGCATGGAGCGATCCGGGCGCGGCTTTTTCTCACGCATACGCATTGGGACCATATCATGGGGTTCCCGTTCTTCACGCCGATCTTCATCCCCGGAAGCGAGATTGATGTCTATGGACCGGTCACGCACGAGCAAGACACCATCGAGCAGATCATCGGGTTGCAACTGAGTTACCGGTACTTCCCGGTTCGCCAGACCGAGCTCTCGGCTACGATTCGCTATCACGAGCTCAAAGAGGAGAGTTTTGAGTTGCCGGACGGTATGCGCGTCACGACGAAGTTTTTGAATCACCCGGTGCTTTGTCTTGGGTATCGATTCGACTTCAACGGCAAGAGCGTGACCACCGTGTACGACAACGAGCCGTTTCGCAACCTCTTCCCGGTCGACCCGAATGACCCCGAGCACGACTCCGCGTTGGCTGCGGAAGGAGAGGAGGCTGCGCGGGAGCAAAACGAACAGCTTCGCGAGTTCTATCGCGGTAGCGATCTTTTGATCCACGACTCGCAGTACACGCTGCAGGAGTACCTCAAGAATCGCATCGGGTGGGGACACTCTCCGTTTGAGTTTGCGATCAACTCGGCGCATAAGGCCGAGGTCGGCTCGCTTGTGTTTTTTCACCACGACCCGTTGCGCAGCGACCGGGAATTACGCGATCTGCTCGACGGCTATCGTGCGATGATCAAGGGAAAGACACGAGTGAACTTGATTGTGGCGCAGGAACGAGACCGAATCACAGTATAGGGTGGGCTGGTGCGCGGGGTTATCGTCTTGGTGGATGATCTCGCAGGTTGAACCAGTTCTCGAGCAAGCCGTCGCGAAACAGAAGCTCGGCGAACCCGTAGCCCCAGACCTCGAGGCCACGCGTGGAGGTCTCTATCTCGTTAGGGTCGGGAAAGATCGCGCGTACCTCGGCCTTGCTCATCCCGACGCGTAGCAGCGCGAAATCAACCATTTTAATCTGCGGCGACTGTAACGGCGCCGGTTCGGGATCGCGCTGTGCGATCCGCGGCAGCCCGGTCTCGGGACGGTTCGGCACGCGAGTGCCCGGCGATCCCTCATCGGGAGCCGTTTCGCATGCGCCGAGTAACATCGCGCCAATCAGTGCCGACCCCAGGAGAAGGGCCGTTCGGTTAAGCCGTCCCATGCCTACATATTATCACGGCTCGCGGTCTTTTCAAAAGTCTGCAAAACGTGTAAGCTACCTCCCGTTCACGGCGCACCGCTGCATCGCTGCATCGCCGTGGCGCTTGGGGGATTAGCTCAGGTGGTAGAGCGATTGGTTCGCAATCAATAGGTCACGGGTTCGACTCCCGTATCCTCCAATAACCCGCACCAGTACCCAGATTGAGGAGCTCTCATGCAGACTTCCGAGGACCTCGCAAAGAGCCTGCACCCGCTGGAAGTTCGAGTCTTGCTCGGCTTTACGGAAACTCACACAATAGACGCCCCGACCCTGGAAACAACGCTCGGCTATAACCGAGGCCAGGCCAATCAGGCGATCAGCTGGCTGTCGCAGAAGGGCTACATCGAGGAGATCGAGCGTAGCACCGTCACGCGTTACGAGCTCACCGAGCTCGGCCGCGAGTATCGCGACAACGGCACGCCTGAGGAACGCATTCTGCGGGTGCTCGAGACCGAGGGGCCCAAAACGATGCCGGAACTCGGCGAGGCGCTCGGGCTCGAGAACCGGGACACCGGCTCGGCGTACGGCGTGCTCAGTAAGGCCGGCGCGGTTGCAATGGACGACGATAAACGCGTTCGGCTCGTAGCCGCCGGCGCAACCGACGGCGTCGCCTCGGTGCGCGCGCTGCTCGACCGCACGCGCGATGGTGAGGTGCTTGATGCCTCCTCGCTGAGTGACGGCGAGCGCGCCGTGATCGGGCGCATCAGCAAGAAGCGTGGGGCCGGAAGCGCCGCGTTTCGTCAGGCCGAGAGCGAAGAGGTGCGCTACCGCTTGACCGCCGCGGGCGTGCGCGCGCAGCAGCAGCTGCGCGAGGCGGGGGTAACCGGCGACGAGATCGGTGCGGTAACGCCGCAGATGTTGCGCCACGGCACCTGGAAAGGCCGGCAGTTTCGTGCCTACAACATCTCGCTGCCGCCGGGGCGCGTTGTGCCTGGGCGTCGCAACCCGTATTGCGAGTATCTCGACCATGTCAAGAACAAGCTGGTTTCATTGGGGTTCCAGGAGTTCGACGGTCCGCTCGTCGAGACCGAGTTTTGGAACTCGGACGCTCTGTTCATGCCGCAGTTTCACTCCGCGCGCGATATCCACGATGTGTATTACGTTGATCAGCCCCGACACGCAAAAGAAATAGAGGAACCGTATCTGAGTCAGGTTGCTTCAACCCATGAAGACGGGTGGCAGACCGGAAGTCGCGGGTGGGGCTACGGCTTCGATCGCGACTTCACCCGGCGCTTGATTCTCCGCAGCCAGGGGACGGTGCTCTCGGCGAAGCAACTGCCGAAAGCCGAGGTGCCCGGCAAGTACTTCGGCGTGGTGCGCTGTTTTCGCTACGATCAGGTGGACGCCACGCATCTCGCCGACTTCTACCAAACCGAGGGTATCGTGCTGGGGCCGGACGTAAACCTCCGCACCTTGCTCGGCTTTCTAGAGATGTTTGCGGTTGAGCTTGCCGGGGCAACCGACGTTAAGTACGTGCCGGGCTATTTCCCGTTTACCGAGCCATCGGTTGAGGTGCATATCAAACACCCGGTCTTGGGTTGGTTCGAGCTCGGCGGCTCCGGGATTTTCCGCCCCGAGGTTACCGAGCCGTTGGGGGTAGAGGTGCCGGTCGCGGCTTGGGGTCTCGGAATAGACCGTATGGCGCTTATGCACCTCGGGCTCGACGATCTTCGCGAGCTCTTCTCTGCAGACATCGAAAACGTGCGCCTGCGTCGCGCTGAGTGAGGACGGCATGCCGAAGATAGAAGTACATCAAGACGCGTTGTTTGCGTATATCGGACGTCGATACGATCGAGACGAGTTCGAAGAACTGCTTACCTGCGCCAAAGCCGAGTTGGATGAGCCGGCCGATGAGAACGGGGTGATGAAGGTTGAGCTCAACGATACGAATCGCCCCGACCTGTGGTCCACCGCCGGTCTCGGCCGGCAGCTGTACCTCTACACCGGCGGTGAGCGGCCGAGCTACCGGTTTTTCTCCACCGCCGATGACCTCAAGTCGTACGCCGATCGGCGTGTTGAGGTTGACCCTGCCCTCGAACATATCAGGCCTTACATCGCGGCATTTGCGGTTAGCGGCTCACCGATCTCGGAGGTACAGCTCGAGGATGTGATTCAGACGCAGGAGAAACTGTGTTGGAACTACGGACGTAAGCGCAGCTCAATCGCGATGGGCGTGTACCGAAGCGACTTGATCGAGTACCCGGTGCGCTATTACGCAACCGAGCCCGACGGGCTGCGCTTTCAGCCGCTCGGTATGGATGCGGATCTTACCCCGCGTGAGATTCTCGATCAACACCAGAAAGGGCTGGAGTTCGGCAGAATCGTGCGCGATTTCCCGAAATACCCAATGCTGAGCGACGCCCGTGGGCGCGTCTTGAGTTTTCCTCCGATCATCAATAGCGCCGATCTCGGCGCGGTGGAGGTCGGCGACGAGCGGCTGTTTGTGGAGATGACCGGAACCGATATGCCGTCGTTGCTTGTCGCGTGTGCGATCGCTGCGTGCGACCTGGCGGACGCCGGGTACGAGATCCATCCGGTGCTGGTTGAGTACCCCTACGACACGCCGCTCGGTCGCGCGGTCGTGACCCCGTTTTATTTCCAGGAGCCGGTGGAGCTCGAGCCCTCGTACGCCTCGCATCTGCTCGGGGCGGAGCTTTCACAGCAGGACTTGATGACCGGGCTGGAGCGCATGGGCATCACCGCTGAGCCGGCGAACGGCGGTGTTCGCGTCGCGCCGCCGCCGTACCGTAACGACTTTCTGCACCCCGCCGACGTCGCAGAGGACGTCATGATCGGCCACGAGATGCGCACCTTTAGCCCACTCGCGCCCACAGATTTCACCGTCGGGCGCTTGTCGGCGGTCGAAGAGTACGCACGGCGCGTCAAGACGAACATGGTGGGCCTCGGGTATCAAGAGATGATCTTCAATTACCTCGGGTCGTATCGCGATTTCATCGAACGAATGTATCCCGTTGAGGCACGCGACCGTTACGCCGCTGAGCTCGTGAAGATCGCGAACCCCATGTCCGAGAACTACGCCTACCTACGAGGTTCGGCGCTACCTCAGCTTCTGTACGCAGAGAGCATCTCGGCGCATGCAGTTTATCCGCATCGGGTGTTTGAGGTCGGCAAGGTGGCCCGCACCGATGAGCGCGATAACTACGGCTCGGTCACGCTCGATACGCTCGCGGTATTGATTGCCGATGCTGCGGCCGACTTCAATCTGCTCAACCAGGACCTCGCGGCGCTCCTGTTTTATCTGCGCGTGGAGTACGAGCTGCGCGAGAGCGACGATCAACGTTTCATCGCGGGGCGCGCGGCCGAGATAACTCACAACGGTGCGTCGATTGGGGTGTTTGGTGAGCTGCACCCCCAGGTGCTTGAGAACTGGGGCATCACGGTTCCGTGCGTCGGCGGAGAGGTGTTCCTCGGTACCCTGATCGATTCTTGATGCAATGCCGCTTTTGTGCGGCAGCTCGGGTATCGCTCGGTCTCTCGAGTCCTTGAGTCCTTATCTTGTAATTGCGTCACTTCCGGGCTACACTAGCTGGTGAGCAGGGTAGCTGGTGAGCAGGGCGCCCTGCATCTGTAGGTTGGGGATGAAAGCCGAGACGTTCAATCGCTCACCGCAGGTTCTTGTACCGTATCCGGGGCCGAGCTGTGAGCCCGGAGTTCAAGACGTCTTTTTGTACCTCAGGCCCGAAGCGAACGGGGTGGAAATCGAAAGCACTATCCTGCGTGTAATCGAGCATTGTCCGGAGTATCGTCGAAATATCTTCCTTGTATACTTGGCGAACGTACCGGGCGGCTTCATTCTTGAGCGTCATGTGGTGGAGCGCTACTATCAGGTACAACTCGCGTTCGCGGTTCACGGGAAGTCGTTGTTCACCCCTGCGATGCGTTCGGAGTTCAGCCGGTGGTTCGGTGAGCCGTTTGAAAGCGCACCGGTAATTGGGGCGTTCGAGGCGTTGCGAGTGTTCAAGATGCGCCCCGAGGAGCTGTTCGACGTCTGGGTTGACGAGGCGGAGTTGCTCACGCTGCGCGGGCAGACGGTTAAACGCTATCGGGGACGGTACATTGTGAACTACGATGTACCGGCACTGCTACACAAGAACAATCGCAGTACGGATATCGCGGCGATGGTGTTTCGCTTGAATCTCGGGTGGGATTACTTCGCGACCCTCGCCGAACAGATGGAAGCCGCGCTCGCCGAACGTGGATTTCTCGAGCATAAGCGGCACGTTCGGCGGCTGTTTCATTACTCGCGAGGGCCGTTTCAAGAGATTGTGGACGGCTGCTGCTATCTCTGTGGTGTCGACGGCGAGCTTCTGGGACTCGAGCACACAAGCTTCGGGTGCTACCTGCTCAGCAATGGGATGCACGAGCAAGATCTTCGAAGGCTTCTCACGCATCCGATCGCGCTGTTTGAGGGCGAGGACGGCGAGCTTCGAGAGCGCAATATCTTCCAGCACACCGCCGGCGACAGCTACCCCGAGGCACTCGCCAAGCTACGCGGTATCCGCGCTCAGTACTTGAGGTAACCGCGCCGTGCGGTGCTGCTAAGGTCGCCGGCAGGGCCGGGTTAGGCGGGTGTAGCCGGAGTGGCTACTGGAGCATCTCCTGGACGCGTTGCGCGAGCTCTTGATCCTGCTGGATCGCCATGATGATCTCGTTGAAGCGCTGAACGTCGAACCCCTCGTCGGAGACCGCGTCTTGCATCTCCTGCTGAGCGCCTTGTTGGACCTCCATGAGTTCGGCTAACACGCTCTCGTAGGCCTGTTCTTCGGCTTCCGAGATCTCGTCACCGAGGTCCATCTCGGGATTCTGCTGGGCGTTGTGAATCTCACTGAAACGCTGCTCGCTCATTCCTTCAGCCTCGATTGCGTCGGTCATTGCGGTCTGTGTTTCGATCTGAATCTCTTCAACGACCTGCAGCGCATCTACGAAACGGTCAAGCTCCTCATCGCTGACATCCTCTACCTCGGGTTGTTGGCCGAAATCCGGCATCTGAGCCACGAGGGGCATACCCGCGATGAGAAAGATTGCGACCGTGAGAGATATCACGAGCGTACGTACCTTGTTTTTTTGCGTCATTACTGTTACCTCCATTTGAAGCAAGTATATCGCGCGCCGCAACAGGACGTCAAACCGCTACCTCGCGGGTCCTGCCGCCCGGGCCCTCACCGGCCTGGCCTTCACCGCCCGGGTAGTTGCCGGCCGGGCAGTCCGAGTGGGGTTGCGGGTTTTGAGGACTGTGGCGATTTGCATTATAGTCGTAGGATACTCGGCGGCGTATGGCGCTGCGTTCAGGGAGCATACTCGTGTTGTACTGGTTGGGTCTGCAGCTGACGGAGCTTTACGGCCCGTTTCGGCTGCTGCGTTCTCATGCGATTCTCATCATCATCGGGCTGTATCTCGGGTTCGCCGCAACATTCGCGCTGCTCCCGCGCGTCCGGCAACTCCTGCCCTCCGATCAAGGCAGGGCGCACGCGGCTCAGGCCGACGGCGCTGTCGGCAAACCGACCGGGGCGGGGGTGGTGTTTATCAGCGTGTTCGTGGCGGTCGCGCTGTTGCTGGTTCCGCCGGGGCGCGCGCAGTTGGCGATGCTGGGGCTTATCAGCCTTGGCGTGATTATGTACTTCGTGGTTGGGCACGCCGCGGTCTCGGACTACCTGCTGCTTCCCCATAACTCCGCCGGTGCTAAATGGGCGATCATGACCTTCACGATGGTGGGGTGTCTCGCGGCGTATCTATGGTATAACGCCTACCCGAGCCGTGTCTTGATGGGAGACGCCGGATCTCGCGCGCTTGGGTTTTTCGTCGGGGTTTCGGTGATGAACTCGGGCAATCCGTTTCTCATCTTCATTATCGCGAGCGTACTGCTGGTAAACGGCGGTGCAGGGCTGGTGAAGGTAGCGTTGCTTCGGTTCTTGAAGATCCGGGTACTGCACAACACCCGCTTCCCGCTGCACGATCACCTGCGCGAGAGTCGCAGCTGGTCGAACGCGCAGGTGTTGGTGAAGTTCGCGATCATACAACTGCTCATCACCTTTGGTCTGTTCGGCGCATTCCTTAAGATACGGTGAATCCCGGGGCGCGCCTTGCGTAGCCGCACGCTACAGATTCATAAGATTGCATGCATCCGCTACAGTAACGGCGTGGTTGTTCAATCGCTCGGAACGGTATACAATTCGTTCTCGAGGAGAATTTGGTGATAGCGGATGCGCGCGAGCAATTCGTGCCCCATCTCCAACCGAGGGGGAACTGTGTCGAAAACCAAGCCTGAACTGCGGGTGCGGCGTACTCGCAAGTATCTCTGGGACGCGCTGATTCGTCTGACGACCGAGAAAGGCTATCACGCGGTTACGGTCAAGGACATCACCGAGCAGGCGATGGTGAACCGAGTCACGTTTTACCGCCACTACGAAGACAAGCACGATCTGCTGATGCGCGGAATGGACGAGATCTTCGACGATCTTGTTGCGCGCACCAAGCCGCCTCTGTCTTCGCACGGAGTATCGCTCGACCGTCCGGCGCCGAACGCCCGCGCGTTCTTCGAGCACGTACGGGAGTACGGTGAGTTCTATCGAGTGATGCTCGGCAGGAACGGTGTGAGCGGTGTCGAGACGCGCATCCGCAAGCATATCGACGAGCTGTTTCAAGAGCGCCTCGAGCTCGCGCGCCAACGTGAAACCGGTTTTGTCACCGAGGCGATGGTTCCCCCGGATCTTGCGATAAGCTCGATCTCGGCAACGGTACTCGCGATGATGCGCTGGTGGCTAGACAGTAATTTCCCGGTGGAGGCCGAAGAGATCGCGCTGTACACCACGCGCCTTATTGTACTCGGGCCCTACCGAGCGTTGGGTGTCGAGATCCTAACGCCCGAAACCGGTAAGTGACGCCTCGGAGTCACGCCGTCGAGTGCTCTCCAACGAGCAGAATCTGAAGGTCGCAGACGTTGGTTCCGGTAGTACCGATCTTATGCAGCGCGTTGAGCTGTTCAAAGAATCGATATGCGTCGTTACGATCGAGATAACGGGCCGGCGACAAGCTCTTTCTGCGCGCCTCCTCAAGTAACTCAAGCGATGCGAACGCGCCGGTTGCGTCGGTCGGGCCGTCGTTGCCGTCGGTTGAGGCCGAGAGAAACGCCACGTTCTCAGCGAACCGGCCGCTCCGGTCGAGCTCGTTCATGAACGACAACGCGAGCTCCTGATTCCGCCCACCGAGTCCGTCGCCGCGGATGGTAACGGTGGTCTCGCCGCCGCCGATCACGCAGCAGGGGCGCTGCGCGAGCAGCTCGAACCTATTGAGGTCGCGCGCGATACCGACAAATGTCTTGGCGAGCTCACGGGCCTCGCCGGTGAGCTGAGACGATAAGAGTACAGTGTTGTACCCGATCCGACGGGCCGTTTCGGCTGCAGCGCTGAGCGCCGCGTGGTTGGTTCCGACGAGAACGTTGCTGACCCGCGAGAAAACGGCGCTCGAGGCGTCCGGGGTGTCCGGTAGCTTGCCGGCCGCACCGGCTTCGATCACTGCGCGAACGGGCTCCGGCAGCCGTTCCTCGAGACCGTACCGCGCGATCAAAGCGGCCGCGTCTTGATAGCTCGAACGGTCGGGTACCGTCAAACCCGAAGCGATCGTGTCGAGGTCGTCGCCCACCACGTCGGATAGAATCAAACTCACGGTGCGCGCGGGCGCGATGCGCTCGGCGAGGCGCCCTCCCTTGACCGCCGAGAGATGCTTTCGAATGCAGTTCATCTCGTGTATCGTCGCGCCGGACTCGAGCAGTGCCGAGGTGGTCTGCCGGAGGTCCTCGAGGCTAAGCGCGACACGGCGCCCCTCGATCTCGGCTTCAAGCGGGGCGGTCACGAGTGCCGATCCGCCGCCGGATATCGGCACGAAGCAGAGCGTATGCTCGTCGGCGGTATCCGCGAGGTTTAGGATAGCGTCGCCGGCAGCGATGCTTCCTGCGTCCGGCATCGGGTGACCGGCGTCTATCGCTTGTACCTTGAGGAGCTTCTCGTCGTGGCCGGGTTTTACCGCCACTACCCCGGTCTCCAGACGCTCGCCGAGAATATCTTCGAGAGCGTGCGCCATCTTAGCGCCCGCCTTGCCTGCGCCGAGTACAATGATGCGCCGATACGCCTCGAGGTCGATCTCTTCGTCTTCGGCGGTGCCGTGTACGATGAGGCGCGAGCCGTCCAGTTTGAGGCGATCGCACAGCATCCGGTAGGGGTCGACGCGCGTGATCGCATCGCTGAGCATCTGCGAAAGATGCGTTCGCTGTTCGTTGGTCATGTTGTTTCTATTTCCTCCCGAACTTCGACAGAAAGCGGTCGGCGGAGATGTAGTTATCGGTGCCGAACAACTCGCCGTCGCGGTAGTAGCGGAGATACGGGACCAAACGGTTGCCCCAGGTTCTTTCCTTGAGCTCGAGAAACTCACGGAAGTACGGCTTGCCGTCGTACTCCAGCTCCCATACGGAAATCGGCTCGGTACCTTCGGGCGCTTCGCGATACGAAAGCTCGCAAAGCCAGCCGTGCATCGAACGCCATTGAGGGCACCAACTCTGTGTGAGCGCCACCGCAACAAGCGGCGCGTCGCCAATAACTTCCTGCGGGAACTCCTTATACGCGAGTGCGTGTCTTACGTGCTCTTCAGAGAGCGTTTTTCTCCGTATCATGCTGCAATCCTTTGTAGCATCCCGTTGCGGCGGTCGGTCATCCTGCGTTGGACAGCGTCTCGGGTAGTGTTTTGACAAACTCCTCGATCTCGTCCCGCACCCGCCGGTAATGCGCCATCGCCTCTTCTTCGGTGGAAGCGTCTTCCGCGAGTTTTGGAGGGTCTTCAAAGCCGTGGTGCATTACCACCGCGCGGCCCGGAAAGACCGGGCAGGTCTCGGCGGCGTGATCGCAGACCGTTACGACGTAATCGAGATCAAGATGCAGAAGATCCTGAACGTGCTTGCTGTCGCGACCCGAGATATCGATGCCACGCTCCTTCATGGCGCGCACCGCCAGGGAGTTGAGCCCTTGTGGCGCGGTGCCCGCCGAGTACGCCTCGAAGCGGTCGCCGAGTAAAGTGTTCGTGAGCCCCTCCGCCATCTGGCTTCGGCATGAGTTGCCGGTGCAGAGGAAAAGAACGCGCTGTTTCATGAAAAGTTACCTCCGCGATACCTTATCTTCCTGCAAGTTGGCCCGCAATAGAGTGGTGGGTTACCCTACGGCGCCGCCGGCGTTGAAGTACGAGCTCTGCTCGGCTATGTGCTGCTCGATGATTCGGTCGACACAAGCGGTTGCGGTTAGGACGCAGGCGTCGGACAGCGAGTAGTATACGATGGTTCCGTGTTTGCGGCTGCGCAGGAGCCCGGCGTTCTTCAGCACCGAGAGATGTTTAGACACCGTCGAGGTGTCGGCTCCGATCATCTCGGTAAGGTGGCAGACGCAGTGCTCTTGTTCGGCCAAGCGCTCAACGATGAAAAGGCGTGTGGGATGAGCAAGCGCTTTGAGTATCTGAGCACGCGCGGTCATCCTCCCGCGTTCATGCTCCGACATCAGTTCGAACTCGCCGGGGCAACCCGCTACCTGTGCGCCGGTATCAGCTTCATTCGCCATGGTTTCACTTCCTTGCCAATGATTGTCCCAAAGCAGCCCACGACTGTCAACTAAAACGGTAGGAATCACCGCCATAACCACGCGGCAAGCTCAACGCAACGAGGCGCGGGGGGCTTTGACGTTCGAGTAGTACAACTGAACGCTGCTGACAAACAGTGCGGCCGACGCGATCACGGCGTCGAAGAGATACGCCGCGAATGTAGCCGGAGCGAGTATCAGTAGCCCGATTGCTACTATCCCGGTAGCGATCGCGGTATACTGCAGCGATCCGACGGTATAGAAGCCGAGAATAAACAGGTGCGGGCATACGAGCAGCAGCGGGGCTCCTGGGCGCCAGCCGCCGGAACCGGCGAGTAGCAGCGCGAACACCGCGATCACCGCGTACACACCGAGCTCGGTCAACACGAACTTCCGGAACCGCTGCGTAAACAGCGGGAACGACTCATGCAGCACACGCCGCGCACACGAGCCGACCACCACCACCGTGGCGAGTGCCGCAGTAGGAAACCATACGAAACGCACCGTCTGTGCAAGCGAGGTGTGCTCCATCAGCGCCGCGCTCGCGGCCGCGGCCGCGAGCAGGAGCGTGCCGAGCACCGCGTTGAGCCATTCGGGGAAGAACAGTCGCCCATCCTGCTCGGTCACGACGCGCCGAATCATCTCGGTGTCCTGGAAGTATCCCTGCGCGGGATTTCGCTGCGTCTCTGCCATGCCGGTTCCTCGTCTTGTGCCCCGTCGGTGCCGCTGATATGCTAAACCCTAACATACACCTGTGCATCAGGAGGAGTAAATGGCGCTAACACAGCAAGACGTGCTTAACGCACTGAGCGAGATTATAGACCCGGATCTTCAGCGAGACATAGTTTCGCTTGGATTCGTTCAAAATATTGAGATAGGACCGAGCTCGGTGGCGTTCGATATCGAGCTCACGACCCCGGCGTGCCCAATCAAGGACCGCTTCAAGACCGACGCCGAACGGCTGGTCGGGGCGCTACCCGGGGTTGAGTCGGTGCAGGTGAACATGACGAGCCGTGCGTCGACGCGGGCGCCGAAACAGGAAAAGAGCGGGCTAACGCGCGTGAAGGCGTTAATCGCGGTTGCGTCCGGGAAAGGAGGTGTCGGCAAGTCTACCGTGGCGGCCGCGGTAGCGCTCGAGCTCGCCGAACGTGGATACAAGGTAGGCCTGTTGGACGCAGACCTATTCGGCCCCTCGGTTCCCACGCTGTTTCGGTTGCATGATGTTGAGCTCTATCAGGACGAAGCCGGGATGATTATACCGATCTCGGTCGGTCCGTTGCAGGTTGTCTCGTTTGGTTTTTTGCTCGGCGACTCGCCCGCGATTATGCGCGGACCGATGGTTTCCGGCTACATGCAGCAGCTGCTGCATCAGGTCGCCTGGGGCGAGCTCGATTATCTCTTTCTCGATCTGCCGCCGGGAACCGGAGACATTCAGCTTACGATCACCCAAGCAGTTGAACTCGACGGCGCGCTGATTGTAACGACGCCACAAGCGTTGGCCTATCCCGACGTGGGCAAGGGTATCCTGATGTTCGACCGCGTCGACGTTCCGGTGCTCGGCGTGGTTGAGAACATGGCCTACTTCGATTGCGAGAGCTGCGGTACACGCCACGAACCGTTCGGTACCGGGGGTGCGGCGCGCCTTGCGGAGAGATACGGTATACCGGTGCTCGGAGAGTTGCCGCTGGCGCCCGATCGTTACGGAGGCAGCTTCGAGAACCACCGGCAGGACGACGCGGTGCGAGATGCGGTAGATCGTGCGATGATGGCGCTCGGCACCGTAAAGGCCGAAGGCATCAAGAAACCGGAGATCGCGTTCAACGAACGGCAGATCGCCCTGAACTGGGAGAACGGCGAAACAGTCGCTCTCGACAACCACACGTTGCGCTCGAATTGTCAGTGCGCCTCGTGTGTCGACGAGTTCAGCGGAGAGCGTAAACTCGACCCGAGCCGCATTCGCCCCGATATCAAGGCCGAGGATGTGGCGACAATCGGCAACTACGCGATCGCGATTGAGTGGAACGACGGGCATTCATCGGGGTTCTTCCCGTACCGGAAGATCCGCGAGCTCGCCGCCGAGAGAGGCTGAGCAGCGAGTATGGAGCATACGAGGTTTCGCTTTTACTTTCCGCGGCGTGGTATTATATTAGGAGTGTTGAGTATGGCTGTATACTCCAAGATGTGTACCGCATATAAACAAATTAAAAGTTATGCTAAAATGTAGGGTAATTAGAGAAGCGACACGATCGTGGAAGGAGTAAGTATGAAGAACGTTCGCCGATTACTAATGCTGGCAGCGCTCTCAGTTCTGGTTATCGCCGCGTGCGAGACTCCGCCGGAGCCGGTCGAGGAGGCCGATCCTGAGGATATCCCGGCGACCGAACAGGAGCAAGCTCGAAACCTGCGTACTACTATTATGGAGTATGAGCTCGACCAGTACGCGGTTGCGGAGTTCGCCGAGGCTGAGCAGTACTTCGAAGAAGCCGAGGCATTGATGGATGAAGATGTTGATGCAGCAGCCGAGAGTTACATTGCCGCGATTGCTTTGTACGAAGAAGTAGTCCGGATCGGTTTTACCGAGCTGATCGGAGGCCTCAAGGCGGAGATCGCCGAGGTGAGGGCGGATGCTGAAGGCATTCGCGCCGATGTCGCCGCTCGTACCGAGTTCGAGCAGGGCGTTGAGTCTTACGAACAAGGCGAGGCGCTGGAGGTGCAGGGTGACTGGGAGCCGGCGTACCAGATGTTCGAGGGTTCCCTAAACAGCTTCACGGCCTCGTACGATGTTGCGCGCGAAAAGCGCGATCGTGCCGACGAGGCGATGGCGCGCGCTCAAGAGAAGGAAGACGACACCGAGCGGCAGGTGCGCGAGATGGAAGACGAGCTCGAAGACGAGCTCGAGGAAGACGACGACTAGGTTACGATAGCGGAGGACCAATCTGATGAAAAAGACACTAGCCTTAATAGTTGGCTTGGCGGTGCTCGGCTCGGCGTTTCTTCCTGCCCAGAACCTCTTAGATAACGAGGACTACCGCCGCGCTCGAGAGCTGCGCCAAATGGCCCAAGAAGCATACGACGCCGGAGAGTACGAGCAGGCCGCCGAGTACTCGGTGGAAGCCGAGGAGTATTTCGAGCGCTCAATCGAAACCGCTCGCCGGTTGCGTGAGGGGTATCGGGCTGAGAACTTTCGAAGCCGCAACGAGCGACGACTGAATCGCGCACGAGACCGCGATTTTCACAATCTCTTCGATGAAGAGTTCAGCGAGGCGCAAGACCTCTACGACGAAGGTCGAGCCCTGCTGGACGACGAGGAGTACGGCGAAAGCATCGAACGCTTCAGCGACTCCATTGCAAAGCTCGACGAGATGGACGCGATGTACACCGAGAAGGATGTGCTCCCGCGCTATTACGAGGTTCGACTCATTCCGGAGCGACGCGACTCGTTTTGGCGCATCGCTGAGTACGAGTTCGTGTACGACGATCCGTGGGAGTGGCCTCGACTGTACGAGCGCAACAAAGAGGTGCTGCGAGATCCCGATAACCCGCACTTGATTCACCCGGGACAGGTCTTTGAGATTCCCGAGCGTGACGGTGAAGTGCGCGAGGGTCAGTGGGATCCTGACAACTAACGCGTGTTGAGCGACTGAAGCCGGCGCGCACAAAGCAACGGCCAATTGGCCGCCCGGAGGTATAAATTTCCTTTCCGGGCGGCTTTTTTTGGTGTATACCGCTAACCGGCAACACTGTGGCGACAGAACACGATTCACAGACGCCGGCAAACGCACGCGACCGGCATATCACCGACGAGGACGCGCTGCGCTATCACAGCGACGAGCCTCCGGGAAAGCTCGAAACCAACTACCCGTTTAGCGACCTGATCGGCAAAAAGACCAACACGCTGATCTTTCCGAACCTTTCGTCCGAGAAATTGTCAATATGGCCACATTAGCGGTTGCTGAGGCGCAACACTAGGCGAGATGAGGCGCAATCTCGCAGTTTCTCAGGCCGACTGGTGCTCGCAGTCGGCCGGAAGCTCGAAGTACGACCCACCGCCGATCAGTGCTCGCACCGCCGGGACAACGTGCTGCGGTGCCTGCGCTTTGGTGAGGTTTCCGAGTACGCCGGCTTCGCGCAGCCGGACGTCACAGTGATCCTCTCCGGTGTAGCTGAGCAGCAGCACCGGTATTCCAGGCGCCACCATGCCGATCTCGGTAAGCAACTCCTTGCCACAAGACCGTGTCAACGCTGCGTCGAGGATCAGAGCGTCGTACGCGCTTTCGCGCAGGTGGCGAACTACCTGTCGGCCTTCCTGTAGCTCATCGACAGCGTCTACCTCGCCCGACTCGAGCAGTACCTGCTTAAGACCGTGCCGAACCACAGCCTGCGTATCAGCAATCAGCAATCTCACGGCAGCCTCCAACCGCGTCTTAAGCGCGTCTCAAGCGTTGGGCGCGATCATAGCGCAGATTGAACAGGCTATCCAAGGGGGTAGTGTGGGGTTTTTTCCGGGATCTTCCCGTTGCAACGAGCCTCGGGTATTAGCTTCTGCGCTGCGCATTTAGGCAAAGACAGCGCCGTAGAACATTCCCGCAAGCGAGGAAATCACCACCACGATCGCGATATAGGTTACGGTCTTCTTCGTGCCGAGCTCGCCGTGTATCACGAGCATCGCGGGGAGCGAGAGCGAAGGGCCCGCGAGTAGCAGCGCCAGCGCCGGACCTTGCCCCATGCCGGCGCCGATCAAGCCTTGCATGATCGGGACCTCGGTGAGCGTCGCGAAGTACATGAACGCGCCCGCAACCGCCGCGAACACGTTTGCGCCGAGGCTGTTTCCTCCCACAAGGTTCGCGATGTATCGCTCAGGGATCAGCGCCTCGTGGCCGGGGCGCCCGAGCAGAAAGCCGGCGATCAAGATTCCCAGAAACAACAGGGGCGTTATCTGCAATGCGAAGGTTCGGGTGGCGCCGGCCCACTCGCCGAGCTCCTCACGAGCAAACCAGCGCTTCATCATCGCGAGCATCACCACGCCGAGGCCTCCCGCTATGATGAAGCGGGTTCGGTAGATCGCGTCCCAGAGCGCGACGTCGCCTTCGGCGCTCGGCCAGTTCAGGAACACCAGGATCAGAATCAAGACCGCCATAAACCCGGTGTCTTGGAGCAGAGACCGTGGGCGTTCCATATCGACACCGGCGGCGAACATTGCGGCGTTGGTGGTGCGTTCCTCGTCCTCGCGGCGGAAGATGAAGTGCATGCTGAGTCCCAGGATGACCGCGAACACGATCGAGCCGAGCGCGCGGGCGATGCCGAGCTGCAGGCCGAGTACCCGCGCAGTGAGAATGATCGCCATGACGTTGATCGCGGGGCCTGAGTACAGGAACGCGACCGCGGGGCCGAGTCCGGCTCCCTTCTGGTATATCCCCTTAAACAGCGGAAGCACCGTGCAGGAACAGACCGAGAGAACCGAGCCCGATACCGCGCCGACCGAGTACGCGATCGGCTTGGCTGCCGTGGGGCCGAGGTACTTGATCACGGCCTGTTGGTTGAGAAACACCATGATCGCTCCGGCAATGAAGAACGCCGGGATCAAGCACAGCAAGACGTGCTCGCGCGCGTAGTACGAGAGGAGAAGAAACGATTCCTGGACTCCTGCAGAGACGCGCGCCGCTTCGAACGGTGTGAAAAACACGACGAGAAATCCGGCGACAATTAGCAGTAAACGGCGATTAGCGGGGCTAAGCCGCGGAGACCGCGCCCGTGTCTGTGACCGGCTGCTCATATATTCCTCCCTTGCACCTCGACACCTCGGGCGTTGACCGCCGTACTCGGGCGGGGCCGTCGAGATTGATCTGGGGCCGCTGTCGGGTTGAAAGGCCCCGCCCGTTACGCACACGAGCGGGCGCGCTACATCACTGCGTGTTGTTTGATTTCAGAATCTCGACGATCTGACTCTTGCTGAGCACTTTACCCGAGGACTTCACCTCGCCGTCGACCATGAGCCCCGGAGTCATGAGAATGCCGAGGTCGGCAAGTTTGCTCATATCGGTGATCTTATCGAACTCAGCCTCGAGGCCGAGTTCCTGGGCCGCGTCGCGGGCGTTCTGTTCGAGTGTTTGACAGTTTGGGCATCCCGGGCCCACTACATCTATACGCATTGTTTCCTCCTGTGTGGTAGGTTGAGTTACGGACAAAACAACCAGATACTAATTATGGCCATTCCCCGGCGGTTACCGCCTGCGGCCCGTCACTGAAGCCGACGACGCAGCGTCCGCGCTCTCTGAGCATCAATCGCTGATCCAGCTTCGCCTGGTCGGCGAGAAACGGTCCGTCTTTGAGAAGCTCCTGCATCGGCTCGCGGATCGCAGCGAACGCCTCGTTATCCGCATTGATAGCGTGATATGCCCAAGTGCCGGTCTTGCGAACCGAGACAATCTCGGCACGCTTGAGAATCGAGAGCTGCCGTGATATCTGGTACTGCGGTAGCTTGAGGGCGTCCACCATCTCGCAAACGCAGACACTCTCCCCGGCGTGAAGGAGCAGATTCAAGATCCGCAGGCGCGTTTCATCGGCAAGTGCCTTGAACAACTCCGCCGGCGATACTGCTCGTGCTTGGGTCTCGTCCTGTACGCTCATAGTATCTACTCTCCGGTGTACGGCCGTTCGAACGGGGTCTTCATTATCTGCCGCTTCGGTAGTGCCGGCCGCCGTCAATTCGCTTCATACATATATGCGCTTACAGGCATACAATACTGCGAAGATCGGGCCTCGTCAAGTGTTCTTGTTTATCGACCTTCTTGTTTATCGAGCGAGCCGAGGCCGGAAGATCGGAGACGGCGGCGGAGCCGGGGGCGCACGCAACCCCGGGGCTGTGGAGCAGGTAAGCGCCGAGGGGCCTCGTTCACCGGGGGAGTACTGCGTGTGCGTCACGAGCCGCTTGCGCCGCAATTGCCACCGGCCGCAATTGCCACCGGGAGTAGATTTCTGTTACCTTTGAAACTCGAATTAAACCGAAAGCCGAGTACGGCGAAATCAGAGGTACAGAGATGCGATTAGAACGTTTTTCGATGGGTGTGGGCGACCGCTTTGGGTTGCAGGGCGAGGCGCAGTTGGCTGCTTTCGATGAGGCTCGCCGGCGCGGGATCGAGGTGGTGCCGGTTTGGAATAAATCGAACCGCGAACATAAGACGGTTGGGACGGGTCCCGAGAGTGTGCGCCAGGAGGCCGACTCCGCGGTTGCGGCGCGTGGTTGGAATCACGGCTATCACGTGGATGCCGATCACATTGCGCTCGATACGGTAGACCCGTATATCCCGCATAGTGACTTCTTTACGATCGATGTAGCGGCGTTTATCGGTCAACAGGCATCGCCGGATGCGATTCGTGCGTTCACCGACAAGCAGGCTTCGCGGGTAGGCCGGATCACGGTGCCCGGTATCTCCGAGCCGCTTGAGGTAAGCGCGGCGCAGATCACGCAGATCGCCGAGACCTTCTTGCTTGCGGTTCAAGAGGCGGGTAAGATCTACCGCCGCATAGCCGAGCAAAGAGGGGCCGAGAACTGTATCTTCGAGATCTCGATGGATGAGACCGAACGGCCGCAAACGCCGGTTGAGATGCTGTTCATACTCGCAGCGGTGGCGGAGGAAGGCATCCCGATCCAAACGATCGCCCCCAAGTTCACCGGCCGGTTCAACAAAGGCGTGGATTACGTCGGAGACCTCACGAAGTTCTCGCAGGAGTTCGAGCAGGACCTTGCGGTGCTCGCGTACGCCGTCGATGAGTTCGGATTGCCCGACACGCTCAAGCTCAGCGTTCATAGCGGCAGCGATAAGTTTTCGATCTACGGACCGATGCGCGAAGCGGTGCACAAGACCGGCGCCGGGCTGCACCTCAAGACCGCCGGCACAACCTGGCTCGAGGAACTGATCGGTTTGGCGCTCTCGGGTAACGATGGGCTTGCGCTCGCGAAAGAGGTCTACGCTCAGGCGTATGGTCGCTTCGATGAGCTTGCCGCGCCGTACGCCAACGTGATCGATATCGATGTTTCAAAGTTGCCGAGTGTGGAAACCGTCGGCGAGTGGTCGGGCGAGCAGTTCGCCTCTGCGTTGCGCCACGTACCCGAACATCAGGAGTTCAACCCACACTTTCGTCAGTTACTGCACGTGGGGTACAAGGTTGCAGCCGAGATGGGCGACCGGTATCTCGACGCGCTGAAGCGAAACGCCACGGTAGTGGGAGAGAACGTCACCGAGAACATTCTTGATCGTCATCTGCTGCGCGTTTTTGGGTGACCGCAAGCAGTCGCGGCGGAACCTCGGTGGTCCGCGACCGGCTCCCGCCCCGCCGGGCGGGAGCTGCAGACGCGGGCCCTCGTGGCCGCTGTGCAGCGGCTATCCGCGGATCTCGCGCACGAGGCGAACCGCGTCGCTCGTGAGCTGACCTACGCGCTCGAAATCACCGGCAGCGATTCGGTCGCTAGGAACCATCCAGCTGCCTCCAACCGCGGCTACATTCTTGAGCGTGAGGTACTGCTCGAGATTGGCGGTGCTTACTCCGCCGGTTGGAATGAAGCGCACGTTGCCGTACGGACCGGCGAGGGCCTTTAGCATCGCGGTGCCGCCGGACGCTTCGGCCGGGAAGAACTTCAACACCGTCAAGCCGTACTCCAACGCCGCCTCAACCGCGCTCGGATCGTTAACGCCGGGCGTGATCGTGATCCCGTTCCTCACACAGTACTCCACCACGCGAGGGTTGAACCCGGGCGTCACGATGAACGACGCGCCGGCACCGACGGCCTGTTTGACCTGCTCGACCGTCAGAACCGTTCCGGCACCGAGCAGCACCTCGGGTACGGCTTCAGCGATACGGCGAATGGCATCGGCGGCAGCGGCGGTGCGGAACGTCACCTCTGCGAGCGGCAGGCCGGCGTCACGCAGCGCGGCCGCGAGCGGCTCGGCTGTATCGGCGGACTCGAGTTTTATCACCGGTACAAGACCGTAGGTTTCGATGGTTTCTGTTGCGTTTGACATTGGTACTCCTTCTGAGCGTCCGGTTACGGTGCCGCGCTCGGTTATCTTTCCATTGTACTCGTGCGCGGTCAGCGGTCGACGCGCGCGCTTCCGCCGCCGACGAGTTTCTCAACCTCGCGAAGGCTTGCCATCGAGGTGTCACCGGGTGTGGTCATCGCAAGGGCGCCATGGGCGGCCCCGTACTCAACGCAGAGGCTCGGGTTCATGCCCTCGAGAAGGCCGTAGATTAAGCCGGATGCGAAACTGTCGCCCCCGCCGACACGGTCGAAGATCTCGAGTCTTGGGCGATGGGTGGCCTCGAAGAACTCACCGTCGGTGTATAGGATCGCTCCCCAGTCGTTGATGCCGGCGCTGTGAACGTCGCGCAGCGTGGTGGCAACGGCCTTGAAATTCGGAAACTCGTCTACGACTCGGGTGATCATCTTCTTGAAGTTGTCGACCTGGAGACCGGTAATCGTCTCGTCGACATCCTCCACCTCGAAACCGAGCGCGGCGGTGAAGTCCTCTTCGTTCCCGATCATCACATCGACGTAGCGAGCAATCTCGCGGTTCACTTCCTGCGCGCGCTCCTTCCCGCCGTTCGCCTTCCAGAGCGACGGACGATAGTTGAGGTCGTAACTCACGATCGTGCCGGCGGCGTGCGCAGCTTCGGCGGCTTCGAGCACCACCTCCGGCGTTGATTCCGATAGCGCGGCAAAGATGCCGCCGGTGTGAAACCAGCGTGCCCCTTCCTCTGAGAAGATCCTTCGCCAGTCGATATCGCCCTTTTTGAGCTTGGAAGCCGCCGAGTGCGCGCGGTCGGATACTCCGAGCGCACCGCGGACGCCGAACCCGCGCTCGGTGAAGTTGAGTCCAACTCGCACGTCGCGACCGATGCCGTCAAACGGAACCCATTTAATGTGCGAGGTGTCGACGCCGCCTTGATAGATGAAGTCGAGCAGCAGCAGCCCGAGGTCGTTCTCGGGGATTGAGGTCACCACTGTTGTGTTGAGCCCAAAGCAGCGCTTCAGTCCGCGGGTGACATTGTACTCACCGCCGCCCTCCCAGGCGCGAAACTCACGTGCGCTGCGAACACGGCCGTCGCCGGGATCGAATCGCAGCATGATCTCGCCGAGTGAGACGGCGTCCCATTTTGTTTCCGTCCTCGATTTAACCTTGATCATGATATACCTCCGATAGATGTTCAGGCGCCGCGGTTCGTCGATTATTGTGCGGCCCCGTTGAAGGTTCCTGGGTGTCCTGTGTCGCTCGGGCGGTAGTTCGTGCGTGGTAGCCGATGCTCCGCGAGACGCGCTCGGCCGCGTGTTGCACAAGCGCTCCGTACTGCGCGAGCCGATCGGAAACTAAGCGCTCGGACGGTCCGGAAATACTGAGCGCTGCGGCGGGGTAGCCGCGGTAGTCCAGCACCGGAGCCCCAACGCAGCGCACCTCGGGTTCGTTTTCCTCGAGGTCGAGCGTGTATCCGCGTCTGCGTGCAACGTGTAGATCCTCTATGAGCTTCTCGGCCGACCGCACGGTGTTCTCGGTGCGCGCAGCAAAGGTGAGCCCGGCGAGTAGCGTGCGAATCTCGTCGTCGTGCCGCGGCATCAGAAGCGCTTTGCCGAGCGCGGTGCAGTATAACGGGACCCGCGTGCCGATAATCGCGTAGCGACGGAGACTGCCGAAGCTTTCGGTCTTGTCGATGTATACCGCTTCGGCGCCCTGCAGAGTTGCAAGGAACGCAGTCTGGCCGGAGCGTTCCGAGAGCTCGTACATCGCCGGGCGCGCCTCAACGCGTAGCTCCAGGTTGTCGAGCTGCGAACCGGCGAGCTCAACGAACCGCAGGCCCAAGCGGTAGAGCCCGGTCGCGTTATCGCGCTCAACGTAGCCGCGCGCCCCAAGCGACTGCAGCAGGCGCGAGGTGGTGCTTTTGTGAAGCTCGAGCTCACGTGCGATGTGGCCGACTGTGAGACCGTTGGCGTGGCGCGACAGCAACTCGATGATATCGAACGCGCGATCTAACGATTGTACTCCCATACCGACCACACCTTATAACCGCTACCTCGGAGCTGGAACGCCAAGTGTCTCACAATGCAAGATTAAAACTCACTATACAGGACATCTAACAGTATTGCAGCGGCCGGTACAGCTGTCAAGCGCAAGAGCAGAGATTCCGCGTTGACCTTTCGCCGCTCGTGTTAGAAGATTCTGGGCAGGAGGAGTACAGTATGGCACTCGATATCACGTTTTTGGGACACGCAGGGTTTCTTCTCAGCGGCAACGGCAACTCGTTGGTGATCGATCCCTTTCTCAGCGGCAACAGCCTTGCAAAGCATCGGCCCGGGGACCTCAACTGCGACTACATAGCGCTGACCCACGGGCATGCCGATCACATCGGCGACACCGTCGCGATTGCGCAGCAAAACGACGCAACCGTGATCGGTGCGTTTGAGATCTGCAACTACCTCGGCGAGAAGGGACTAAAGAAGCTCGAGCCGGGTAACGCCGGCGGATGCATTCGTACCGAGTTCGGTTGGGTGGCGTTCACGCAGGCGTTCCACTCTTCTTCCTACGAGGGTCGCTACATGGGGATGCCGAACGGCCTCGTGATAGAGTTCAACGGGCTTGTGTTCTATCACTGTGGCGATACCGGCTTGTTCGGCGATATGCAACTGATCGGCGAGATCTATAAACCGGACATTGCCGCAATCCCGATCGGCGACCGGTTCACGATGGACGCAACACTCGGCGCGAAGGCTGCGGAGCTGATCAAGCCTCGTGTGGCGATCCCGGTGCATTACAAGACCTTCCCGATACTCGCGCAGGACGCCAACGGCTTCACGCCGCATGGTGTGGAGGTTCGGGAGCTCGAGCCCGGTGAAACCTGGAGCTACGGAACATAGCGCGGAGTGCCGTTAGGGCGAAACGCCGCGCAAAGCGTTCGTTGGGTTGCGCGGGTAATTGGGGTATGATGGGGTGAAGCGAGACGCATAGCGTAAGGAGCGAACCAACGATGGCGAAATCACGAACCAAGACCGAGGACAGCGACGACAAAAAGACCGGCACGAGTAAGGGCGGGTCAAGCAAGGCGGGCACCGGCACCGGCAAGACCGGCGCCGGCAAGGCCGAGACTGCTAAAACCGGTAAGACCGGCTCAAGCAAGACCGGTTCAAGCAAGGCGGGTACCAGTAAGGCGGAGACCGCCAAAACCGGAAGCGCCAAAACCGGAAGCGCTAAAACCGCCAAGGGCGCCAAGGCTGCAAAGAGCGGC
>Ga0207421_10001422_pt1 | contig 30858 bp, 28 predicted proteins | sample SodLakKL_010_SED_4_FD_187542 | JGI IMG/M metagenome (GOLD analysis project Ga0207421, IMG submission 187542) | Alkaline sediment microbial communities from Lake Tanatar, Kulunda Steppe, Russia - 8KL_010_SED (SPAdes) (version 2) | ecosystem: Environmental > Aquatic > Non-marine Saline and...
CACGCTCGTCGGCTTGGTGAACGCCTCTTGGTCTTTTCTGGGTTTCAATTGAATTACGTCGTGAAAGTTCTCCCATGTGATGTTTTTTAACGTTATCATGCTATCACCGCCTCATATAAAGCATACAAGGCTTTGAGAAGCATGTCAAAGTTTTTTGGGAAACTGTATGGGAAGATGCACTCACTAACGATTCTTGTGAAGGCTTTCCCTTGAGAGAAGAGAAATCTTGATAACGAACAAGAACGTTCTCTTGATTGCGCATGACGCTTTGTTCATTGCCTATGATGATTGATACGCATCATGCAATATGTTAGGTTCATAGTAGAAGACTTTAGGAGGATTTTATGGACATAACGATTGTTGAATGGTTTCAAAGCATGCAAAACAGCGTGCTTGATGCGTTTTTCCGTTTGGTCACCGAACTAGGCGGAGATCTTGCGTTTCTCGCCATCGGAACGGTGTTGTTTTGGCTTTACGACAAACGTTTCGGGTATCGGTTCATGACCATTTTTCTTTTTACCCTCAGTGTTAACGACATACTCAAAAATGTTATCCGGAGGCCCAGGCCGTTTGCCGAGGGAGCCGACTCCATCGGCGAGGAGACTTATGGCTTTGCGATGCCTAGCGGGCACTCTTCGAACGTGGGGATTATGGCTTTTTTGTTGAATGAACGGTTTGGTACTTTGAAGAAATGGGTGACGCCCACCCTTTTCGGCATTGCCTTTCTGGTGATGATTTCTCGCATCTATTTGGGCCAGCATTATTTGACGGATGTCATTGCAGGGTTTGCGCTTGCCGCAGCGGTGTATTACGCTATACGCTTCATCGGGCTGAGAATCTCGCTTGGTCAAACCACGATGGTTGGCATTGGTTTGGGCTTTTTGTTGGTATTTATGGTGGTCTTTGCAGTGTTTTATCAAACCTGGGACATTCCGGCCGATTCTTTTCGGAACCTATACATCGCGTTTGGCTCCATACTCGGTTTAAGCGTCGGACATAAAATCGAACTGAAGTATGTGGGTTACGAGGAGCGCGCCCCATGGCGCATTCAAGCGTTGAAATATATCATCGGCCTTGCCGTTGCGCTTTTGATTCAGGAAGGATTGAAGGTGGCGCTTCCTTATGGAGGGGCCGGTGAGCTTATGACCGTAGCGTTGGATGGCTTGAGGTACTTTTTCTTGACGCTGTGGTTGTCCTTGGGTGCGCTTGCCACGTTCAAAGCGCTTTTCTCAAAGCATAGTGGTTAAAGTGTTGGTTCGATGAACCAGACGATATAATAAGAGCACATCTTTTGATGAGATGTGTTTTTATATTATGGGGTGGATGAATATTTGTGTGGTTTTGGAATGCAACAAAAGGTTCTATAAACTCACTACACAACAAGAACTAATAAATTGCTTTACGTGATGTTTTATGCACCGTGCACAATCACTGTTTCAATAATTGGTATAGTGTGACCATTGTAGGCTAGGTGCATGTGTGAGAAAATGAAAGCGCTTCGTGAGGCACGGGGTCATTTTCATGCTTTTTCATAGCTTGATCATGTCACAAAACGTGCCGAGTAAATAGTGAAATAAAAAAGAGGAGGAAGAATCTTGGAAAACAAAAAGACTTTTATTCAGAAGATTCGAGCAGCAGGTCCCGCGGCGGTCATCACCAGTGCTTTTGTCGGCCCGGGAACCATCACTACGGCTACAAATGCGGGTGTGACCTTCGGTTACGCCTTGCTTTGGGCAGTCATTTTCTCGGGCTTCGCGTCCATCGTCATCATGAACATGGCTTCTCGTTTGGCGATCAAGGGCAAGAAGAACATCATCAATGCCGCCGTTGAACTTGTGCCGGGCAGCGCAGCTTGGAGGATTTTCGCTTTGGCGCTCATCGGTTTGGTTGCTGCTTTGACCGGTTTCGGTTTTGAAGCCGGAAACCTGATTGGTGCGACGGTTGGTTTTGAGGACATCTTCGGCCTGCCGCAGTGGTTGTCTGCGTTCTTTATGGGCTCTATTGCGATGGCGGCCGTTATCTTCTCCACCCCGCGCATTGTTGAGCTTATCATGAAGACGTTCGTTGCCGTGATGGGTATCATCTTCGTCATCAGTGCCATTATTGTTACTCCGCCAATTACGGAAATCTTGCGCGGCTTGATTCCGACCATTCCCGAAGAAGGCATCGTCACAACCATCGCTTTGGTCGGTACAACCATCATCGCCATCAACATCGTGTTCCACTCCGTGGCCAGCGCCGAAAAATGGGCCGATACCGAGGAACTGGAAGACTCGTATTTCGACACCAAAATGAACGTCTCGCTCGGCGTTTTGATGACCCTTGGTTTGATTATCGCCACCTCGGCCACGTTGTTTGGCACGGGCACGGAAGTAGACAGTCCCATTGTGTTCGCCGAAGCGCTTGAAGTTACGCTTGGCGGCGGTGCAAGGATGTTTGCGGCGACCGGTCTCGTGCTTGCCGGACTCTCCAGTGCGATCGCAACGCCTTATATGGTTGGTGTGATTTGGGCCCGCATCTTCAAATGGGATCTCGTCAATGACTGGCGTCCAAAAGCCGTTGCCGGTGTCATCGTTGTATTCGGCACCTTGCTTGCCATGTTCGGAACCGCACCTGTACCGATCATTCTCTTCGCACAAGCTACCAGTGGTGTTTTCCTGCCGTTCGTCGCCGTCTTGTTCATCCTTGCGACCAACAGCAAAGCACTCGGGGAATACCGCAACAACCGCTTGCAAAACGTTGTGGGCATCATCATGGTCGCTGTCATGTTCATCCTCGGTTTCAGAACGCTTTGGAATGTATTTAGCCAATTGTTCTCCTAAACCTTTTACTATAGTGAAAGCGTTGCGGCTTGGGCTTATTGCTAGGCATCAACGCTTTTTCTTTCTGAAAAATCCTATTGTTTATTCGGAGGCATTATGAAAATCAACCAATTTTTAAAGAACGAAAAACTGACCGTCAGTCCGGAACCGCCTTATGATGCATTGCAGGCGTTTGTCCGTGACAACCACATCGCTTTGGAAGGCGCAAAAGACGGGCCGCTACGCGGACTGGCGTTTGCAATCAAAGACGTTTTCATGGTCAAAGGCAGTACATACGGTAACGGCCATCCGGAATGGTTGAGAACCCACGGACCTGACCCGTACACGGCGGTTTCTGTGTTGAAGCTACTTGACAGCGGAGCGGACCTTGTCGGAAAGACGGTTTGCGACGAGCTTTGTTTTTCCATTAGCGGGGAAAACTGGAACTACGGCTCACCGTTGAACCCATACGATATCCGCCGCTATACCGGAGGCTCTTCCAGCGGGAGTGGCGCTGCGACGGCGGGTGGCTTGGTGGATTTTGCCACAGGAAGCGACTGCCTTGGTTCGGTAAGAGTTCCGGCGGCCTACAATGGACTTCTTGGCATGCGCCCCACCTACAAGCGCGTCGACAACGACGGAGAGGCTCCCTATTGTGAAAGCATGGACGTGCTCGGTTACGTCGCGAAAGAGCCGGACGTCTTCAAGAAAGTGTCCGAAGTGTTGCTTGGCGAAGACGAGAAGAAAACACCTTTCCAACAAGTGTATGTTGCAAGGGATTGTTTTGAGGCTGTCGACGCGGACGTCGCCGAAGCCTTGACGCCTGCGGTTGACCATGTGAGCAAACATGTCGGGCCCGCAAAAGAAGTTACGGTCGCCAAAGAAGGGTTCGACAAATGGATCGAGATTTTTAAAACCGTTCAAGGCTACGAAGTGTACGAAAGCTATGGCGGTTGGCTCGACAAATATAAGCCACGTTTGTCAAGAGGACCAAAAGAACGGCTTGCTTGGGCGAAGACGATACAGCGCCATGAATATTTGGAGGCGAAAACCAAACGGGAAGAACTCTTGAAAGGCTTCCGTGAATTTTTGCCCGAAGATGCCGTATTGGTTCTGCCGACCGCGGCATCGGTCGCGCCGCTTAAGACCGATTCTTTAGAAGAGATTAACCGTGTCCGGGCGCAGTCGACTAGCTTGCTGTGCATCTCACCGCTCACCGGAACCCCGCAGGTGACCGTGCCACTCGTCGATCAGCACGATGTTCCTTTGGGGCTTACATTGATTGCGCGCGAGGGCACCGACATGCAACTGGCGAATCTCGCCGCCGATCTGGTTTCTTCGTTCCGGCGGTGAATTAAGAAAAGCCATCCGCTTTCATGCGGATGGCTTTTTTGATTTAATGACGATAGGACTTCATAGCTTCCGGCACCGCTTGGCCCGTGATTATGTTTGCGTGGTGCCTTTGAAGGACAGTTTCAAGGGCGGTCAATAGAGCAAGGACGTTTCGTTTGCGACTGCTGTATCCAAGCGCGCCTATGCGCCAAACCTTGTCTTTGAGCGCTCCGAATCCCGGCGCGATTTCCAGCGAAAACTCTTCGACAAGTTCTCGCCTGATTTTGTGCAGTTCGACATTTTCCGGCACTTCAACACAAACTATCGTCGGCAACAAGTTGTCTTTGTCGCCAAAGACTGTAAGGTTCATCGCTTCCAATCCGGCGATGATGGCGTTCATGTTTGTTGCATGACGCTTGATTCGTTCGTTTACGCCTTCTTCAAGTGTCAGCCGCAACGCTTCGTGCATGGCGTAGAGCATGCTGGTCGCTTCGGTGTGATGGTTCAATCGTTCCTTGCCCCAGTATTCTTGCAGTTGGCTTAGGTCCAAATAGTTGGAAGGCATCATCCGCGGGTTGGCACTTTTTGGGTCCAGGCCCTGCTCGATTTTTCTTCGTTGGGCAATCAAAGTTTCGATGCGTTCGTTGTAGCTTACAAGCGCCATGCCGGCGGGGGCGGCCAAACACTTCTGTGACCCTGCGGCGATGCCGTCGATTTTCCAGGCATCCGTTTCAAAGGGAGCGCCAGCCAAAGTCGCAACAGCGTCGACAATGAGCAGGATGCCTTCTTTTCGGCAGTATTCTCCCAGTTCTTCAAGTGGTTGCATCATGCCGGTCGAGGATTCGCCATGCACGATGGCGACCACTTTCGGATGGAAAGAATCTATTTCTTTTTGCAACTCACGAAAAGTATAGATAGAGCCAAGAGGTTTATCCGTTGTATGCACATTTCCTTTCGCACGTTTTGCGATTTCCGCCATTAAATGCCCAAAACGTCCGAAAATGGGCACGTAAACCCTGTCGTCGGGTTCGATTACCGCCGAGAGGAGCGCTTCGATTCCCGCTCTCGAGGTGCCGTTGATTAAGTAGGTCCAGCGATTTTGGGTCTTCAACACATCGCGCCCCATTTCCATGACTTCGTCCATCAAGGCGAGAAACTCGGGTTCGAACTGGCCGATGATTGGGTTGGTCATTGCTTGTAGGATACGGGGATCGACTTCGGCCGGTCCGGGGGTCATGATGGTGCGATGTTCGATGAATGCTTGTTTTTTCATGGATTGAGTCTCCTTTGGCCAATCAGAGCTTTAAGCCCATACAATTACCCTCATTATAGCACGCTTTGTTCTTTCGCCCATATGTACTCTGACAGATAAAGGCGGAAAAGCTTTGTGCACTGTGCACAGTGTGGTAAACTGTAAGTAGAAGTCTTTCTATAGGAGGGGCAAATCATGCCTCTGACCATCAAAAGAATCCTCGAACACGAACGTTTAGAAGGCGTGCGCCTAGTCGCCGGAGAAAAAGGGATGAATAACGAAGTGCACAACGTCAACACCATCGACAATCCTGATTCTTACGAGTGGTTTACCGCGGGCGATTTTGTGCTGACGACGGGCTATATATACAAAGACGACGCTAAACTTCAAAAAGAACTGATTCAGGAACTTTCGAGAATGAACATTTCCGGTCTGGGCATCAAAATCAAACGCTATTGGGATGAAATTCCCAAAGTCATCATCGATGAAGCCGACCGGCTCGGCTTTCCGGTAATCGAAACCCCGTATAAATATTCGTTGGCGCAAATCACAAACATCATCAACGATGAAATTTTCAAGCGCGAAGGTTCGCAGTTGAAGCGGTACAAAAACATACACGATGCTTTCTCAAAGTGTTCGCTTTCCGGAGGCGATTTGAGCGAAATTACCATTCTCGCCAGCCAAATGATTAAAAACCCGATCTTGCTTTTGGACAGCAATTTCAATTTATTGGCGTATCATGATTTGCCTGACAATCCATACCCTTTGACCAAGCATTTGGATTTGAACGAGATGGAAAAGCCATTCGATTCCGCTTTCAATGCCTCGATTCCGACCGACGCCAAAATGTTTTCGTTGAACTTGAAACGCGAGTTGACAGTAAACGGCAACAAAGTGGTTTGCCGCATAAAACCCATTGTATACGCCAACCAGATTTATGGGTATGTGGTGGTGTGGGAAACCATGAACAAACTGACACGCCTCGATTACATCACCATTGAAAGCGCCGCGGTCACCGCCGCGTTAGAACGGATTAAGACCCAACAGCTTGAAGAGGCCAAACTTCGTCAGCGTAAGGATTTTTTCGACGACTTGCTGGAAGGAAGAATCCTCTCCATCAACGCGCTCAAAAACCTTGCCCCCGCTCACGGTCTCAACCCTGAGAAGCCCCATGTGGTCATGGCGATCAAGACGCAAAACCTGACCAACGACGAAGCCTTTAAAATTCAAAGAGTGCTCAACAGATTTCATAATGAACATCCACGCCACACGTATCAAGCCATACGTCGCCACGACCACTTTCTTTTGTTCATTGAAGTCGATGAATCCGGCCCGACCATGCCCGACACTGAACTCAAATCTTTCATACAATCCATTGTGGAAAAAGTGGACACCATCATTCCCAAACGCCACAAAAGCGGCGTCAGTAACGTCACAACCGACTTCATAAATATTCGCAAGACCGCCAATCTCGCTTTGGATGTCATCAATTTGGCGCGCTTTGACAAAAAACTTATGCCCATCGCATATTTCGATGATTTGATTAGTTATCATTTGCTTTCAAACTCTGTCGACAACGACACGATGATGGAATATTTCGAACAGACACTCGGCCCTTTGTACGCTTACGACCAAGACAACAACAGCGATTTGCTGAAGACTTTGCAAGCGTATTTCGAAGCGGGCGAAAACATCTCTTTGGCGGCGAAAAAAATCTTCATACACCGAAACAGTTTCAATTATCGGCTCGAAAAAATCAAGGAAATCTTGAACACCACCTTGCAAGACAGTGAAGAAAATTTCAGCTTCCAAATGGCGATTAAGATCTACAAAATCCTACAACTGACCATTTCTTAGACCAAGCTTGCCTCCGTGAGAAACCCCGGAGGCTTTTTTTATGCACTGTGCACAACCGGTCACTTTCGAATTGGTATAGAGTGACTATTGTCGCAACGAAGCAACTATGAGACAATGAAACCGCTTTAAAGGCATGATGGAACCCGACTATCTTTACTGTAATGTCGTCATGCTTATTGTAACGGTAAAGGAGAATGTCTGTGATCATGAGTGTGCCGAAGCATTTTGTTTCGTTCGTTTCCATGCATGGGACTTACAAACGTCACTCGGCATTTGACCATACCTTGAATTTTGTTTGCGGTGAGAACATGGTTGCTTTGCACGACAAGGACCGATCGCTTTCCCCTTTCGGGATTCGCTTAAATGTCGACGCCAAACAGTTCGAGGCTTTGAAAACATCCATACAGACTCTCACCATTGAAGAAGACGGCGTGACCATCGACGAACACAAAGTGCTTTACCGCAACGTATTCCAAATCGACCACGATTTGAACGAGCAAACCGAAAACGAAGGCATCTTGAACGGTGAGATGCTTCGCAATCTTTATCTATTGGTGGAAAAGACCATTGCTTCGCATGAAAAATCGCAAGACCTTTTACACCAAAACAGATTGGAAGAGCGTACTAAAGCGCTCCAAAAAGCGTTGAGCCAAACTCCTTTGGATTTGGCGGATGTAGAAGAAACCGTACAATCGTTGATTGGGCTTGGACCTGGCCTAACCCCAAGCGGAGACGACATTTTGGCGGGAATGCTCGCCGGATTGCTCATGCAAGGCGATCGTGCGATTTTTGAAACCGTCGCGCCTTTGGTTTTCAAATCCGTTAAAAGCTCGGACAGTACCTCCATGGTCAGCCGGCAGTTTTTGCTCTACGCCACCAAGGGCATTTTCATCGGTGAAATGCTGATGTTGCACCATAGATTGCTTTTATCCCGTTCGGTCGATTCAATTGTCGATAGAATCGCATCGATGGGACACTCGTCGGGCATCGACTATTTAAAAGGATTGATGCTCGCTATCTCAATAGGAGGGATGAACCATGATTCATAATGTCGTCAAGAAGAACACCTATTTTGACTCTGTGACCTTGATGCTTTTTTCCAGCAACCTACAGGACATCGATGGCGTCCGTCAAGCCGCGGCGATGATGGGCACCGACCACAACAAGGTCTTGATGCAGGATTCTGGGCTTCTCAAGGAAGAAGAAGCCAAAAATGCTTCGGCCAATGACCTGATTATTGGCATTGACGCTGAAGACCAAGATGCCGTAGACGCGGCAATTAAGAAACTTGAAGAGCAATTCGCCAACAAATCCGGCGGCAAAGATTCCGGCGTAAAAACCTACAAGACCTTCGACCAAGCCGTCAAAGAGACTCCTGAAGCCAACCTTTCAGTGGTTTCCATTCCGGGTCGTTTCGCTAAGGGCGAGGTGATGAAGTCTTTGCGCAAAGGACTTCATGTCATGCTTTATAGCGACAATGTACCGCTTGAGGATGAGATCGCCCTCAAAGATTACGCTTTGGAAAACGATTTGCTCATGATGGGTCCGGATTGCGGAACGGCCATCATCAACGGAGTGGCGCTCGGTTTTGCCAACGTTGTCAATCGCGGCAACATTGGATTGTCCGCCGCAAGCGGAACCGGCTTGCAAGAAGTGAGCGTCATCATCGACAAACTAGGCGGCGGCATTTCACAAGCTTTAGGCACCGGCGGCCGAGATTTGAAAGCCGAAGTCGATGGACGAATGATGTTGTTCACTCTGGACGCTTTGGCCAACGACGATGAAACTGAAGTCATCGGCCTGATCTCCAAACCACCGGCCGAAGCGGTCATGAAGAAGATTGTGGACAAGGCGAAAACCATCGACAAACCGATTGTGGCCTGTTTCTTGGGTGGGAACCCCGAAGTTTTCAAGGGCACAAGCATCATCGGCACAACCACACTTGAAGAAGCGGCCTACGCTTTGGTCAAAACCGCAAACCGCGAAACCATCGATGAGGTTTCCAACAGCCCGCTCTACCAAAAGACCGACACGATGTTGGCGGAGGTTCCCGATACGAAAGCGCCTTACGTACGCGGGCTTTACACAGGAGGAACGTTGGCCTATGAAGCGTTGCTTCTGCTTGATGAGAAGCTTCAAGGCGTCTATTCGAACATCGCGATTGACGAAACGTATGGACTAAAAGATCCCGAAACCAGCAAAGCACACACGGTGTTGGATATGGGCGAAGACTACTTCACCGATGGAAAACCCCATCCGATGATCGACCCCAGACAACGGGCCGAACGGATTGTCAAAGAATCGAACGATTCTGAAACCGGCGTCATTTTGTTGGACTGCGTTTTAGGGTACGGTTCCCATGAAGACCCAGCATCTTCCATCGCAAAAGCGGTCAAGGAAGCAAAAAAACAACGAGAAGACGTTGCATTCATCGCTTCGGTGACCGGAACCGACAAAGACCCCCAAGGTTTAAAAACATCACAAAAAACACTTGAAGATGCCGGCGTCATCGTGCTTCCGACGAACCACCAAGCGGTTAAATTCGCGCTTGAAGTCCTTAAGAAAAGAGGTGTGATCAATGGCTAAAGTGAATGAACTTTTCAAGGATAAACTGCATGTGGCCAACATTGGCATTGAGAATTTCACATTGACCCTCCAAGAGCAAAAAGTCAGCAACGTCCACGTAGATTGGACGCCACCGGCCGGAGGCGACGAGGAACTGGCCAAAATGTTGGAGATTCTCTCCGACGAACGAGTGGAGAAGGCCAACAAAGAAGCCTTCGACCGCATCAACGATTCCGAACCCATGCTTGTGGATGTTGTCTACGCTAAAGACGTTATGCCGGATATGAAGAAAAATACCATCGGACATGCCGGCCCGCCTATTGCCTGGGAAGACATGTGCGGACCGTTACAAGGCGCCATTTTGGGTGCGATTGTCTATGAAGGCTTGGCCGACACTTTGGAAGAAGCTGAGAAAGTTGTCCTAAACGGCGACGTCGAGTTCAAAAGCAACCACGATTTGGACGCAGTCGGTCCGATGACCGGCATGATTACTTACTCCATGCCCCTATGGAAAGTCGAAAACAAGACATTCGGAAACGTCGCTTATACGACGTTCAACGAAGGACTGGGCAAGGTTATGCGTTTCGGCGCAAACGGGCCGGAAGTCATTGAAAAACTGAAGTGGCTCGAAAAAGAGTTCGCGCCCGTGATGAAATCCGCGTTGCAATCAAGCGGCCCGATCGCCCTTAAAGTCATTATGGCCAAGGCTCTCGCGATGGGCGACGAGATGCATCAGCGCAACAACGGCGCAACGTCTATGATGGTACGGGAGCTTGTTCCGCATATTGCGAAGACCCAACAAGACAATAAAGAACTGCATAAAATCATGGAATTCTTAACCGGAAACGATCAGTTCTTCTTGAACCTTGCCATGGTTGCCGGGAAAGCCGTTATGGATGCTGTGAAAGGCATTGAGTATTCGACCGTCGTGACGGCGATGAGCCGTAACGGGACCAACTTCGGCGTCAGGATTAGCGGAATGGGCGACACATGGTTCGAAGCCCCGGTCAACCAACCGGAAGGACTGTACTTCCCGGGCTTCAGCGCAGAAGACGCCAACCCCGACATCGGCGACAGTACGATTGTCGAAACCGTTGGTGTCGGCGGATTCGCCATGGGCTCCGCACCGGCGGTCGTCCGTTTTGTGGGCGCCTCCGACGTAGATGAAGCCGTGCAATATTCCAAAGACATGCAACTGATTACCGTTGGCCTCTCGCCAACTTGGGTCATTCCGCCGATGAACTTTGTCGGCACGGCTACGGGCATTGATGCTCGTAAAGTGGTAGAAACCGGAATACTTCCGGTCATCAATACCGGCATGGCGCACAAAAAACCGGGCATCGGTCAAGTGGGTGCCGGTATCGTCAAAGCGCCATCCTTATGTTTCGCGAAAGCAATCAAGGCGCTTGGAGAAAAGCTATAATCATTTAAGACATCTAGAAAGTGGCTGATATCATGGATATACCGATTACTTTGTGGATGTGGCTTTTGGCCGCACTACCCATCATAGTTTTATTGGTGTTAATGGCAGGCCGACAGTGGGGCGCCAACAAGGCGGCCCCGCTGGGCCTTTTCATCGCTTTTTTGACCGCGTATTTCTTTTATCGCGCGGATTTATCCTTAATCGGATTTGAAGTTTTGAAGGGCTTTTGGAGTTCCTTCGCCGTACTGCTTGTCGTTTGGCCGGCCATACTGCTTTATGAAGTGGTAAGCGAGGCCAAAGCTTTTGTCGTGTTTCGAAACGGCCTCAAAAAAGTCACCCCGAACGAATTGATTCAAGTCATCGCCATCGGTTGGGTGTTCATGAGCTTTTTACAAGGCATTACCGGTTTTGGTGTGCCTGTGGCCGTTGGCGCTCCGCTCTTGTTGGGGCTTGGCGTAAAGCCGATCTATGCGGTGGTCATTCCCCTTTTGGGCCACGCTTGGGCGAATACGTTTGGCACTTTGGCAGTCGCTTGGGACGCGCTTGTTTTGCAAACCGGCATTGGTTCGGACACGACGCTCTTGTTGCAGTCGGCCTTGTGGGCCGGAATCTTCCTGTGGATTTTCAACTTGATGACCGGTCTGGCCATCAGTTTCATTTACGGAGGCAAAACGGGTGTGAAAAAAGGCTTTGTTGCTGTCATGATCATATCGTTGATTCATGGTGGAGGCCAACTGTTCTTGACGCAAGTCAACCAAACACTGGCGGCTTTTATCCCGGCTTCTGTAGCTTTGATAGTGGTTTTCTTGTTGAGCCGCACCAAACGATATGGCCAGAAGTGGCGCCTTGAAGAAAGTCCTGTCATGAACAGAGATCTCAACGCAGTTCCTGAAGATGAGTATCCCGACGACATGTCCGTCCATCAAGCCTTTTTCCCGTATTATGTTTTGACCGCCATCACGCTGATTATTTTGCTGATTGGTCCTATCAACAATTTTCTAGCTCAATGGCAAATAGGGTTTTCGTTCCCGGAAACCGAAACCGGTTATGGATTTACGAACCCGGCGCAGGAAATTTTTTCACCAATATCGCCGCTCACACACGCCGGGGTGTTTTTGATTGTCGCTTCCCTGATTGGGTTCATCTATTACCGTAAAAACAAATGGGTGGACACTCGCGGCGGGGCGGATATTTGGAAACGGTCTTGGCAAAAAACCATTCCCTCAGCCATTGCGGTCATTGGCTTTGTGGTGATGAGCCGGATTATGGGCGGTACGGGACAAACGCAAGTTCTTGCGGAAGGCATCGCAAACAATCTCGGTCAAGTATACGTTGTGTTTGCCCCGCTTGTGGGGTTGCTCGGATCGTTCATGACCAGTTCCAACATGGCTTCCAACATTTTGTTTGCCGATTTCCAGTTGACCACGGCCCAAATTCTCTCCGTTGAGAGCGCACCGATTTTAGGCGCTCAAACGGCAGGCGGTTCCATTGGCAACACATTAAGCCCCGGAAACATCATACTAGGCACCACCACGGCCGGCATCATCGGCAAGGAGGGCATCATTTTGAAAATCATCTTGCCCATTGCCGTCGCTGCGGCCATCATTATCGGCGCCATCTTGTTTTTCTCCATTATTATTTTCTAATTGACTTGAAAGGAAGATTGTATGAAAATAGTCATCGCATTAGGCGGGAACGCCTTAGGAGACACTCCGCTTGAACAAAGAGACTTGGTCAAACAAACCGCCAAACCGATTGTCGATTTGATCGAAGAAGGGCATCAGCTTATCATTGCCCACGGAAACGGTCCCCAAGTCGGCATGATCAACAACGCATTCGAAGCCGCCCAAAGCACCAACAGCGCTCCGGCCATGCCTTTCCCGGAATGCGGCGCAATGAGCCAAGGTTACATCGGCTTCCATCTGCAAAACGCCATCCAAAACGAACTGGCCTCAAGAGGTGTGGACAGGGACGTCGCAACCATCGTCACCCAAGTCGAAGTCGACAAGGACGATCCCGCCTTTTCCAAACCTTCCAAGCCGGTCGGGCCGTTTTATAGCCAAGAAGAAAGCGAGCAGATTGAGCAAGAAAAAGGGTATACGATGGTTGAGGATTCAGGACGCGGTTACCGTCGCGTTGTCGCAAGCCCGCAACCGAAACAAGTCGTAGAAATCAATACCGTGAGAAGTCTAGTCGATCAAGGCAAGATTGTCATCACCGTCGGTGGTGGCGGCATACCGGTTATCAAAGAAGGCTTGCATTATCACGGCATACCCGCCGTCATCGACAAAGACTTCGCTTCGGCGAAGGTCGCAGACCAGCTCGATGCGGATATTTTCTTCGTCCTCACCGCCGTTGACCGTGTCATGGTCAACTTCAACACGCCAAAACAAAAAGCCTTGCCGAGTATGAATGTCCACGAAGCGAAACAGTATATCGATGAAGGCCATTTTGCCGCGGGAAGCATGTTGCCCAAAGTAGAAGCCGCGATGCGCTTTGTCGACAACCATAAGGATCGTGTAAGCATTATCGCTTCCCTTGAAAAGGCCAAGGAAGCAATCGATGGCAAATCCGGGACAAAAATAACGGCTTAGGACTTAAGCCTCAAATCATACCCTATAATACGCAAAAAGGTGTCGCTGAATGGCGACACCTTTTTGAATGGTTATAGAAGACTGTAATGCAGGAGAGGCGAACAAGCGAGAAACGTTTATTACGGCAACACTTCAATGGCATCGCCGGATTGGATTGTGGCTCCTTTCAAGACGCGCGTGAAGATGCCTTCACGCGGCATGACGCAATCTCCGACTTTTTGGAAGATTTCACATCCGTGATGGCACTTTTTGCCGATTTGGGTTACCTCGACGATGGCCTCGCCGATTTTCAGTTTGGTGCCGACGGGCAGTTCGTAAAGAACTAATCCTTCTGTGGTGATGTTTTCGGCGAAGACGCCGGGATTTAGATTGTCGATTTTGCCGAGCTTGGCCAACTTGTCGAAGCTCTCAAGCCCAAGCAGACTGACCTGGCGGTGCCATGGGCCTGAATGCGCGTCGTTTTTCAAACCATGGTCTATTACGAGTTCGCCTTGTGCTACGGGCTTTTTGACGACGCCTTTTTCTTCGCTTTGGTTGATGGAGATGACTTTTGCCATATCAGTTCGCCTCCTTGTCGGGGTGGGTGAATGTGCCGCTTTTCCCACCATGCTTTTCGACGAGGAAGACTCGGTCGATGCGCATGGTTTTGTCGATGCTTTTGCACATGTCGTAGACGGTGAGCGCGGCGATGTTGACACAGGTTAGCGCCTCCATTTCGACTCCCGTCTTCCCTTCGGTGCTTACGGTGGATAAGAGGCGCAGGGTGCCGTTTTCCGGGTCGGGTTCCATCGAGAGGTCGACATGGGTCAGTGGAAGAGGGTGGCACATGGGGATGAGCTGATGGGTTTGTTTGGCGGCTTGGATGCCGGCCACTTGGGCAACGGAAAGGACGTCGCCTTTGGCGATGCCGCCTTCTAAAATGCGCTTTAAGGTTTCGGCGTTCATGGTGAGAACCGCTTGCGCTTTTGCGGTGCGTTTCGAGGAGTCTTTGCCTGAGACGTCGACCATTTTGGCCCGGCCTTCTTTGTTGATGTGGGTAAGTTTCATCGTTAGCCTCCTATCTTGTTCATGGAACGGAGAATGGCGTTTTCTTCTTTGTGCAGCTTATGGTTTTGCGGTTTGTGCCGGATGGCTTTTTGGAAGGTGCGGTAGAGTTCGTCCGCGGTTTGATGGCGAATGTCGATTTCCTCGTTGGTGTGCAAACAGGGCTTCAGTTTTCCATCGGCGGTGAGCCTCAAGCGATTGCATTGGTTGCAGAAATGATGGCTCATGGCGTTGATGAATCCGATGTTGCCCCGTTGGTTTTTCACGGTGTAGTATTCGGCGACACGGTATTTTTTGTCGAACTCGAGTTCGGGATGGCGCTTTAAGACGTCCTGTTTGCTGATGAAATGCTTCTTGTAGTCGTAGGGCAAATGTCCGATGGGCATGAGTTCGATGAAACGAACGTGCAAGTCGTAGCGGTCGGCTAAGTCCAAAAAGTCGGAAATTTCTCGGTCGTTGATGCCTTTTAAGAGCACGCAGTTGATTTTGACGGGCAAAAGGTCGTGTTCGATGAGTTCTTGGAGGATGGCGTGATAGTTGGGGAAGCTTCCCGTTTTGGTGATTCTTTGATAAGTTTCCGGGTTTAAAGTATCCATGCTTAGATTCACACGCTCGATGCCCGCTTCCTTCAAGCGATTCACGTTTCCTTGCAGGAGGATCCCGTTTGTGGTCATCACGACTTCCTCTACGCCTTCGGTGTCGGCGATGGCGCGAACGAGGTCGAAAATGCCTTTTCGGACCAAGGGTTCACCGCCGGTGATGCGAATCTTTTTCAGCCCCAATTTCGTCGCCGCTTGCACGGCGGCGAGGATTTCTTCATCCCGCAGGATGTCTTCGTGTTTTTTCTTGTCGATGCCTTCTTCGGGCATGCAATAAAAACAGCGCAGATTGCAGCGGTCTGTGACGCTGATTCGCAAATAGTCGATTTCGCGTTCGAAGCGGTCTTTCATGCTATCCTTCCTTTGCGAGAATGTCGCCGCAATTTTCAAAGGTGTAGCCGCCGATTGCCTCAAGGCGCTCTTTGAAGGCAGTGGATTTCAACACTTCGATGAAGCGTTTGACATGCCCGTGTTTTAGGCTTTGTTTGTGGACTAGGAAATCGTATCGCTCTACGCCGATTTTGATAAAGGGGAGGTCGTAGAGGTTGGCGACGCTTTGTATGCCGAGTCCGGCGTCGAACTCCCCGTTTTTCACGGCGGAAGCGACCATGGTATGCGTCGGAACGATGTTGTCGTAACCGGTGATGCTTGCAGGCACAATGTTTTTTTCTCTCAAGAGGTGATCCAAAAACAATCTCGTGCCGCTTCCCTTTTGGCGGTTGACGAAACGCACATCGCCGCTTAGGTCTTCGACGCCTTGGATGTTTTTGGGATTTCCGGGTTTCGTATAGAGGCCTTGCACCCTGCCGACGCCGCGGATGAGCGTGAAATCGTTGTCCAGATAGGTGTCGATAAGGTGTTTGTTGTAGTTTCCGTACTGATCCAGCATATGCACCGGCGCAAGATGGCATTCGTGTTCTTTGATCGCCATGACGCCGCCTAGACTTCCGACATGGTTGCTGGAAACGGTATAGCCCTCATCGCGCATCAAATCGTCGATTTCGTCGATCAAAATATCGTGAGAGCCGATGATGGACAAGGTCCGTTTGATGTCGTTGAGCGGTTTGAGCAAAATCACATCGCCTTCCTCGTTCGCTTTGAACCCTTCTTTGTCTTTGGGCACAATGAACAAACCGTCGGCTTGCACAATGCTCATCGTCATGCCCGCGCCCCGGGGAAGCGGCGTGGCGGTCAGCCGGTTTTGCACGTTGTTCAAGCGGACGCGAACGAACTCTTCGCTGTCGAGCGATGCATAGAGTTGCTTGGTCAAAACCGCTTTGATGGTTTCGGGGAGGGGATGGTTGTGTTTGGTCGCATCGAGTATCAGAGGTTTGACGAAAAGTTGAAACGCGATGAATGTGGAGACGGGGTAGCCGGGCAGCCCGATGATCGGCGTGTTGTCGATTTTGCCAATCAATGTGGGTTTGCCGGGCTTGATGGCGACGCCGTGAACGAAGACTTCGCCGTTTTTTTCAACAACGGTTTTGACGAAGTCTTTGGACCCGGCGCTGCTTCCGGCGCCGACTAAAACGAGGTCGTAGCGCTCTTTCGCTTTGAGGATGACCTCCTCTAAAGCTTCGATGTCGTCTTTGACGATATCGTGGACGGTTGGCGAAAGGCCGAGTTCTTGCAAGGCGTTTTCGATGTAGTAAGAATTAGAATCCAAAAGTTTTCCAGTTGTGAGCTTGTCCGGATCGCGAACGATCTCGTCCCCCGTGGGGATGAAGGCAACACTGGGTTGCTTGAGGATTTCGACATCCCCTACCCCTCCCGCCATCATGGCGGCGATGTCGACGGAGCGGATGGTGTGGTGCTTCGGTACGATGGTGGTTTTTTCGACGATGTCTTCGCCGATGGGGCGGATGTGTTGGTAGGGGGAGGCCGCTTTGATGATGGTGATGGCGTGTTCGTCGCGCTCGATGAGGTCTTCGATTTTGATGACGGCGTCGTAGGGGTCTTCGACCGGGTTTCCGGTATTCAAATACTTGAAATCCGGTTTCTTCAGGGTGATGGGGTTGGATTCCGTCGCTTCTTCAGTCAAAGAAGCGCTGACGGCGACGCCGTCCATGGCGCTTGCGTTGTAAGAAGGAGAGGAAACTTTGGCCTGCACGGCTTTTGCGGTGGTTTTGTGCAAGCTGTCTTTTACCGGGACGTTTTCGCTTTTGACGTGCAAACGGCAGTGGTCGAAGAGTTTTTTTTGGGCCTCTTCTAGGGCCAGGTTTTTCAAATATACCGAAGGCATCACAAATCACCCAACTTGTAGACGCGGACGATGTCGCCTTGTTGGCTGCCTTCATCGCCTGCGTGCAGGATGATGTATCCGTAGGATTCTTTGAGCGAAGCGATCATGCCGGACTTGGCGTGGATTGGCACGACCTTCAATGGGACTTCGGGTTCGATTTTCACCAGTTGATAGGTTGTCCGGCCTTGTGCGCTTGCGACGTTTTGCGTGAGACGCCCTTCGACATACGGGCGAATGAGCGGTTCTTTGACGGCGTGGATGGTGTTGTAGATGGTCGGGAAGAATGTCTGGAGCACCATGTATGCGCTCGTGGGGTGGCCCGGCAGGCCGATGAAGAGCCTGTTTTCCTGCTTGGCGAACACGGTGGGCTTGCCGGGTTTGATGTTGACGCCGTGCACGAAAATGTCGGCGCCGATTTCTTGTAAGACATGATAGGTGTGGTCCTGTTCGCCGACGGAACTCCCTCCGGAAGCGACGACGAGGTCGTAGTGTTTCATGCCTTCAAGTACGGCTTGTTTGTAGGCGTCGAAATCGTCTTTCACGACTTTGGTTTTTACAACGTCGATGTTTTTGTCTTCCAAATAGTGTTTGACGGTATGGGTGTTGATGTCCAAAATTTCGCCGATTTCCAAAGGCGCTTCGTCGGTGATTTCATCGCCCGTCGACAAAACGAGGGCGGTGGGTTTTTTGTACACCGTGACGGAGTCGACGCCCGCGGCTTTGAGCGCGCCGATGCGCATGGGGGTCAGTTTTTGGTGCTTCTGCACCACCATGTCGCCTTTTTGGATGTCGGAACCTTTCATGAGAACATTTTCCCATTTTGCGACTTTCTTGTTGATGAGGATATCGGGGCCCAAGGTGTCGGCGTTTTCAATCATGACCACGGCCGTTGCGTTTTCGGGCAAATGAGCGCCGGTGGGCGTGTAGACGGTGGTCTGGTCATCCAATTTGTGGTGGGAAGGTTTTCCCATTTCGACTTCTCCGATCAAACGCAAGGGGACGGGAGACTGCGCGCCTGCGAAGGCGACCGCCTTATGCGTCACGGCGTAGCCGTCGACCGTGGAGCGGTGAAAGTGTGGGATTTCCATCGTCGAAGGGATGTCTTCCGCGGTTATTCTGTTCCGGGCTTCCTCAAGAGGCAATGTCACGGTTTTTAGCGGATAGTTTTGGCAATGCGTTTGAAGAAGTTTCATTGTCTCTTCGATGGATTTAACGATGAACATATTTTCCTCCTATGTGGTAGACATGGTCGCTTAAAGCTTCTATGAACGCACGATTGTGGCTGACAATCACAAAAGTCGTCGTCGGTTTCAACGTCTTGATGAGCATGGTGAGCTGGTCGATGGACTCCAAATCGAGATGCGTGGTCGGCTCATCAAGCAAAACGATCTCCGGCGCGAACAGTATGCTTCTGAGCAAAGAGGCTTTCATCTTCTCTCCGGAAGAAAGCTCTTTTGCTTGCCGGTCGAGCAGATGGTCGATGTGCAGAATCGAAGCGTAGCGCTTCAGCTTGTCTTCAAAGTCGGCGCAATCAAGTTTGCGAATTTTGATAGGGTAAAGAGCGTTTTCTCTTACGGTCCTGTTAAACAGGATGGGCTCTTGAAAGTGGTAGGTCGCGAACCCTTCGTAGCGGATGTTTCCTCGGTATGGGAGCAACTTGCCGATGGCTTTCAAAAAAGAAGTTTTGCCGACACCGTTGCGTCCCGTCACAAACGTGACTTTGTTTTTCGGGAAAGCATCGTCTTCAAAAGACAGGGTAAACTCTGGGTACGTTACTTGCAACTCTTTGAACTCAATCATAGAAATCACTTCGGAATCTGGCGATGGTGGTGTGGATCAAGAACGCGATCACAAGCAGGATGAGCCCCATCGCGATAGAAGCTCCATAGTTCCCCATGCTTGTGTTTAAGGCGATGAAGGTTGTCATCACTCGGGTTTCTCCGCGTATATTGCCGCCGACAAGCATGACGGCGCCCACTTCGCTGATTGCGCGGGAAAACCCGAGTATGATGCTTAGGAGTATGAACGGTTTCGTTTCGGCAATCAACAACATGAGTTTGTTGTTGCGGGACGCCCCTAGCGTGGTTGCGGTTTCAAGCACTTTTTGTTGTGTTTTTTCGCTTGTGATGATGATGCTTCCGGTAATGATTGGATACACAAGTAGAGTTTGGGCGGTGTACATCGCCGTTCGAGTGAAAAGCAAGTTCATATTGCTCAAAGGACCCGCTAGGACCAAAAGAACTACCAAGCCCAGTACTACCGGAGGAATGCCCATAAATGTAAAGATTAGTTTCTTCAGCAGTCGCTTTCCCCGGAAATTGGTGACGCTGATTAGAATGCCGGATAATACCCCTAACGCACCGGCGGTAAGCGTCGCCAGCAGTGAAATGAAAAGCGACAATCCGATAATGCCATAGAGTTCCCTGTCAAAGGATAAAAGCAGTTCAATAGCTTCACGCAAACCTTCTAAAAACATCTTATCCCCCTACTCGTTCGGCGTAAACAAGGGTTCATCATTCACGGTGAACGCTAGAATCAATTGTTTTGCCTCTTTAGAAAGCATCCATTCGTAAAACAAATCGGCCGCGCTGTCGTCGCGATTGTGAAGCGACGGGTCGACTTTGATCAAACCGTAATCGTTTCGGAGAGAATCAGGTTCTTCATAGGCAATGGTCAAATCCAAATTATCGTTCATCGCCAAGAAGGTCGCGCGGTCGCTTAGTGTGTAGTAACCTTTGAAAGAAGTCATCATCAAGGTGGATTCCATGCTTTGTCCGGTTTCTTTGTAGCGTGAGCCAAATCGGTTGATATCGATATTGTGCGTCTCCCAAAGGTCTAGTTCGCGCAGGTGCGTACCGGAATTGTCGCCCCGGGAATAAAAGTAGTGTTGTTCTGTCAAGGTTTCGAGTGCATTCTCCAAATTTTGCCCATTTAGGCTGTCCGGACCAACAAAAATGAAATCGTTGTACATGCAAACCGCTCTTTTTTCTCCGTATCCCGCTTCCATAAACTCCAGTTCCCTCTTTTCGTCGTGAACGATCAACACATCGGCTTGTCCGAGCCTTCCATAATTCAACGCAGCGCCGGTGCCGACCGCGGTCACTCGAACTTTTACGCCATGCTCTTCTTCAAAATACGGAAGAAGATATTCCAACAAACCGCTGTTTTCCACCGAAGTGGTGGTGACTAGCAGCAGTTCTTTCCTTTGGCAAGCGCTCAATGTGAGGGCCATTGCAATAAGCATACACGCAATCACAAGTTTTTTCATAAAGCGACTCCCATAAAAAACGGGTTTTCCACTTGAAAAAGAAGTGAAAAACCCGCTTCCTTTCCAAGAATGGGAGGCATGAGCATTTCTGCTCATACCCATCGGCCAGCGCTCATAGTCTCCCTTAGAAACGATGGCTCGGATAGCATTGTATTCCTATTATAGCGAATAATTCGAGAAAAATATACAGTAATCTATAAATAAGGCACTATGAAAATTACAATGTAAATTGCAAATCGTCGCCGTTGTACGTTTTCCGTTGTAAATGCGTATGTATTATTTTATAATAAACGTATAAAAAGAAGTGGGAGGGATTCAAATGTACGGTTACATGGGGAAAGTGCTTAGGGTCAATTTGACCGACGGAAGCATCAAAGCGGAAGACCTCGATTTCGAACTGGCGAAGAAGTTCGTCGGCGGTCGCGGTCTGGCCACGAAGATGCTTTACGATGAAATCGACCCGAAGGTGGACCCGCTCAGTCCCGATAACAAGATTATTTTTATGAACGGACCGATGTCCGGAACGCCGACACCGACTGGCGGGCGCTACATGGTCATCACAAAATCACCTCTTTCAGGCACCATCGCGTCATCGAACTCAGGCGGAACTTGGGGTGCGCGCCTAAAATACGCGGGCTACGACGGTATCATCGTCGAAGGCAAGTCGGAGAAGCCGGTGTATTTGGAAATCAACGAGGATCAAGTGGAGCTCAAAGACGCCTCGCACATCTGGGGCAAACTTGTCGGAGACACCACGGATGCATTACAAAAGGACAAAAACACCAACGTATTGACCATCGGCCCCGGCGGTGAAAAACTGAACCGTATGGCCGCGGTCATGAACGAACGCGATCGTGCCGCAGGACGAAGCGGTGTGGGAGCGGTCATGGGCAGCAAGATGCTCAAAGCGATTGTCGTCACCGGCAAGAAAAAGGTTGATTTGTTCAACGAAAAGCAAGCTCGCGACAACAACAAAGAAGCCACAAACAAACTCAAGGACAACCCGGTCACCGGCCAAGGCCTGCCCACATACGGCACCGCGGTTTTGGTCAACATCATCAACGCGAACGGCGTATTCCCTACCCATAATTTCCAGAAAGGCGTTTTTGAAGCGGCCGAAGCGATTTCGGGCGAAACCCTTGCTGAAAAGTATTTGGTTAGGAAAGAAGCCTGTCATCGTTGTCCGATTGCCTGCGGACGTTACACGAAAACCAAAAACGTCGAAGGCGGCGGCCCCGAGTATGAAACCGTCTGGGCTTTTGGCGCAGACTGCGGCGTAGATGATTTCGAAGCGATCATCGAAGCGAACCATTGGTGCAACCAATACGGCATCGACACCATATCGGTCGGCGCAACATTGGCCGCCGCGATGGAATTGAAACAAGAAGGCTTGCTTGACGATGTGGACTTCGAAGGCCATGACCTCGACTTTGGCAACGCCGAAGCCATGGTGTATTGGACCAAAAAAATCGGCGCTCGCGAAGGCTTTGGCGACAAGATGGCGGAAGGCTCCTTGCGTCTTTGCAAAGAGTACGGACGCGAAGACCTCTCTATGAGCGTCAAGGGTCTCGAATTGCCCGCATACGATCCGCGAGGCGTTCAAGGCCACGGCTTGACTTACGCCACAAGCAACCGCGGGGGATGCCACGTCCGTGGTTACATGATTTCGCCTGAAATTCTAGGGCTTCCCGAAAAACTTGAACGTTTGGATCTAAAAAACAAGCCTCTATGGGTCAAGATTTTCCAAGACTTGACCGCGTTCATCGATTCCGCCGGCGTTTGCCTGTTTACGTCCTTCGCCTTGGGTGCGGACGATTACGCGAAAATCTACAACTCCATCGTGGGCACCGACTGGACCGGCGAAGACGCTTTGAAAGCGGGCGAACGGATTTACAACATCGAACGCCAGTTCAACTTAAAAGCCGGCATTACCCCCGATCAGGACACTTTGCCTGACCGCCTCCTAAACGTCGAGATGCCGGACGGTCCGTCGAAAGGCCACGTCCACAAACTCGACAAATTGCTTCCGGAGTACTACTCGTTGAGAGGCTGGGATGAAAAAGGCATTCCAACCAAAGAAAGACTATCCGAACTAGGCTTGGCATAGAAAGGCTGGTAGAGGAATGAATGGTTCGCCATTCATTCCTCATCCTTATATGAAGAAATTGTATGTAGAACTCACCAATCGCTGCAATCTCAATTGTGTCATGTGTTATCGGCAATCCTGGGAAAGCGAACTCGTAGACATGGACGAGACGACCCTGCGGAATCTTGCCAAATCCGTTGACGAGGACGTCACCATCATGCTGGGGGGTATCGGAGAACCGACAATCGCCCGCCATTTTGATTTGGCGCTTGATTTGTTTCAAAACCATACGTTGCAGCTTACCACAAACGGTGTGCTGTCTCCAAAACGACTTCAACAAGTCCTGACGCACTTTGACGACGTTGTCGTCAGCGTCGATGGGACCGAAGAAACGTACTATCACATTCGCAAGACAGATTTTAAGCATGTGACGAAGACGCTGGCGGCGATTAAAGAACACAAAAATAAGAACGACGTCAAAACGCCTCGCGTCGAGTTCGCGTTTGTGCTGTCCAAGCGCAACAAAGACAGCTTTCCCTCCGTCGTTGAAATGGCGAATCAATACGATGCGCAACGTGTGTTGGTCTCGCATTTGATGCCGCAAAATGAACAACAGACGAAAGAGATCTACTACGACGAACATTTTCATGAAGAAGGGCGTACGTTTGCCGAAAAGATGAGCAATTATGCGTATTTTCAAAAACGTGTGGTGACGTCTTTCCCCTATATGGAAATCAAGACCGAACGATTGTGCCATTTTGTCGAGAACGACTACACTTATGTCGACGTATACGGCGACGTGGTGCCTTGTTATCGGTTTGCTTCAAATTATACGGAGTATGTCTTCGGACGAAAAAAACAGATTAAGAAGCACGCTTTTGGCAACGTCAACCGTCGACCTTTGCAAGACATCTACAACGACAGCGCGTATCGGGATTTCCGTCACGCGGTGAAATATACGCTTCATCCAAGTTGTGTGGATTGCGAACTTAGGGACGGTTGCGAGTACATTGAAACGAGCGAATACGATTGCTCGGGTTTCTCGCCAAGTTGTGCCGATTGTCTTTGGAACCGTAAAATAATACGTTGCACGTAGGTGATGCTATGATTACTGTAAAACTTTATGCGTACTTGCGCGACAATCGCGGGAAAGAAGTGTCCATAGATTACCGCGAAGGGTTGACGATTCAAGACATCGCCAACGATTTGAAGATCGACTTGGCCGATGTATCGATTGTGATTTGCGACGGCAAGGACGACCTCCCTAACCGCATGAAGGACGTCGAAGTCAGTGAAGACTCCGTCGTCCATTTCTTTCCGCCCGTCGCGGGAGGATAATATGTTTCACGAAAACGAGAAGCTCTTAGGCAAAGAACATTTGAAGCGTATGGAAGCCCATACGTTTTTGATTGTCGGCGCCGGCGGCCTCGGCGGGCACCTTGCGAATGCGCTGGTGCGTTTGGGCGCCAAGCGTCTGATTCTTGTGGATCGGGACGTCTTTGAAAAAAGCAACTTGAACCGTCAGCTCTTTTCCAACCAAAAGTCGGTCGGCGAATACAAAGTCGACGCGGTTCGCCGAGAACTTTTGGACATAAGTCCCGATTGCGAGATCGAGTGTTTTTACGACGACATTGAATCGTTGGAAAACCATCCGAACATCGCAAAGGCTTCCGTTGTGTTTGATGCGGTGGATTCGGTTGCAACGAGGCTGTGGTTGGAGAAGTTTGCGGAAAGGCTTGAGGTGCCGTTGTTTCATGGCGCCATCGGCGGATGGTATGGAGAAGTTGCCTTGATTGAACCGGGCACCAGACTGCTTGAAACACTCTACGGCCAAAAGAAAAAGGGCGTGGAAAAAGAACTTGGCAGTCCAACTTTCACCCCTGCCATAGTGGCAAACTTGATGGCAACCGAATGCGTCAAGTGGCTGCACGGTGAAGAAGGGGTTCTCCGCAACAAAATGCTGATTATCGATTTGAAGCATCACTCCTATCAAGTGGTGTTCGACCGTTCGAAAAAATAAGGAGAGCGATTTTCGCTCTCCTTTTATTCTTCGCCACAATCCGCATCTAGGCGTTTTAGAAGCTTCAATCCGTGATCGAGGACATTGTCCAGACATTCCAGGTTTTCTTTCACGGCTTTCAAACTTCCGGGCAAGTTGATGATCAACGTACGGTCGCGGATGCCGGAGACCCCTCTCGACAAGTACGCTTTTTTGGTCACTTTGTAGCTTTCATAGCGGAGCATTTCGCCAATGCCCGGCACTTCACGCTTGATCACATTTTTCGTCGCTTCGGGGGTATTGTCCCGGGGCGAAAAGCCGGTCCCGCCCGTGGTTATGATGAGATCCGCGCCTTTTTCGTCCGCGTAATGCAAAAGATGTTTCTCAATCGTTTCCAAATCGTCGCTGATGACGATTTGGTCGATGATTTCAAACTTGAGGTTTTCCAGAAAATCCTTGATATAGGGCCCCGAGGTATCTTCGCGCAAACCTTTGGAGCCTTTGTCGCTGCAAGTTATGACAACGGCTTTGAACATCGTTCCACCTCCTAAAGACAGTATACCATTTAGCGTATCTTTAATAAATGTCCTTTTCACATTATAGGATGTTGCGCAGACGAATATAGAAGTCTTTCTTTTATCAACATATAAGCGCAGGAGGATGAAAATCGAGAAAATCACATAAGCAGCACTAATGTGCTAAAAGTGTTGAAAGTGCTATGCGTATCACAAAAAATGCACTATAATAAATTGTATGTTTTCGTCACGGCGATGTCATGCGTACAATGTTCAACCATATTTGGGAGATACTTTCACAAATGGAAAGAATTTATGTTGAACTCAACCTTTTGGTTGAGGACAGCGTTTTATTAATCGATTACAATGATTATGAAATTGTTTTGTGGGAGGTTTTATGAAGTCTTTATTGTTTGAACGAAAAGGGAAGTTTGTGCTTTACGTAGTTGCGTGCATGTTTCCCGTGTTTGCGCAAATCATGCAAATTGGTGTGATTGCGCTTGTCTTCGAAACGGTGGAACGTCAATCCATGACGTTTTTCCGAACCGCAATCTTCCTTGCGGTTGGGTACTTTTTTTTAAGCGCCGGATTGTTTATCTTATCCAGGATGATGAGAATCAGCTTCATGCGAGACGTCTTGTTGACGCTTCGTTTGCGAGCTTTTGATAAAATCATGCGCATGAGCTATAAACGTTTCAACAAAAAATCACGGGACGTCTACGTGTCGAACTTGATCAATGACATCAACACGTTTGAAAGCGCCTTTTTTCACTCTTTGATCAATGTCATTTTCCGCATTGGCGTGTATGTTCTGGCGATTACTTTATTGTTTGTGCTCAATTGGATGATTGCCCTGATTGTCCTGTTCACCTCTTTTATGGTGCTTGGCCTCTCTAAACTTTTCGAAAAGAAGACGGTGGCCTATCAAAAAGCGGTTTCCAGCGAAAACGAAGCCTTCACTTTGGACGCTTCCAACACGTTTAACGGGCTTGAAATCCTCAAGCTCAACAACATGGAAGAAGGGTTTTTGGACAAAAGCCATAAGAAACTCTATCGGCTTGAAGGCAAAAAGAAAGGATTCAATCTGTTCACGAATTTGCAAATTCATACGAATGAAACATTGGGTTATATACTTTTCACCATCATTTTGGTCATTCTCATGTATCAAACGCAAGTCGGTCTTGGCTTAGGAGAAATGGTTTTGGTGATTCAATTGGCCACAAACTCCATTTTCCCGCTTGTAAACATGACGCCGCTTTTGAACGTCATCAAGTCCTCCAAAGCCATATATGAAAAAATTACGACTCCAGAAGATGAGGAGGAGTTCTCCGAGACAAGGACACTGCCTTTCTCCCTCCAAAACGCAATCACGTTGGATGAAGTGCGTTTTGCCTATGAGGACGGGGAAAGCGATGTGCTCCAAAAGACGTCGTTCACCATCGAAAAAGGCAAGAAATATCTGCTTCGCGGTCCTTCGGGCGCCGGGAAGTCCACGTTGATGAAAATACTCAACATGACCATCGACGATTACGAGGGGGCGATTCGTGTGGATGATGTCGACATGAAACAAGTTTCGCTCAACTCGTTCAACGAAAAAGTGGCCTTTATCTATCAAGACGTGTTCTTGTTTGAAGCGACGCTGAAAGAGAACGTCACCTTGTTCAAAGATGCCAGCGACGAAGAGGTTTTGAGCGTTTGCGAGGCCGCCGGGCTCAAGGAGATGATCGATGCGTTGCCGGATGGTTTGAACACAATGATCGAAGAAAACGGCAAAAATCTTTCGGGCGGAGAAAGGCAGCGTGTATCCATTGCCCGTGCACTGTTTAAAAAAGCGGAGCTATTGTTTGTCGACGAGGCGACGAGCGCGTTGAACGACGAACTCGGACGGAAAATCGAAGAAACGATTCTTGAGATGAAAGCGACGGTTATCGCTATTTCCCACAAGACCTTTCCCGGCATCACCGAACGCTACGACGGCGTGTTGGAACTGAAAAACGGGTATGTGACACCGTTTACGTCCGCCGAGTATTTTGAGGAGGCCTTCGTATGAAAAAACGTATACTGTACTTTTTGCCGATGTGGAAGGTGCTCGTGGTGCAAATCTTTATTGCGGCAACCCTCTTCCAACTGTCGTTTGCGATGTACGATACCATCAACGCCGCTTTGGACCTCGAATGGACTTTGTTTGGCGAACGGGCTCGCGTCATGATCATGTATGCGGTGTTGTTGCTTCCTTTGCAGGCGCTTGGCGCCTATGCAAGGTCGCACGTGATCAAGACGATTATGGTTCGTATGAAAAGGGATTATTTGCGTGGCGTTTTCGCCAAGAACATCAACGAATTTCAGCGTGAAAACAATGCGAAATACATCTCGGCTTTAACCAACGATTTTACTTTGATAGAAAAGGACGCCGTAGAACAGGCGATTTTAATCATTCAATCCATTGTCATGTTTACGATGGGCATTGCCATCATCGTCATCATCAGCCCTATCGTGTTGCTTTTCGGAGTAGGTATTTTTGTGATGAACATCTTCGTCAGTTTGCTTTCTTCAAAACCCGTCAACAAACACAACAAGGAACGTTCCGAAATGATGGGCCGCTACAGCGGCTTCATCAAAGAGGTCTTGTCCGCCTTTCACATCATCAAAACCAACGATTTGGAAAAACGAATCGAAGAGAATTATAGGGAACAAAGTGTCGCCGTGCAAGAGAAGAAGTACGTAATCGACAAAATCATGTCCTACATCTTCGCTTTGCAAAACATGAACTTCTCCCTGACGTTTCTGGTGATGATGTTCATCGTCAGCTATATGACCATTCAAGGGCAAATTGCCATTGCCGGCGTTGTCGTAGTTGTTTACAATCTTGAAAACGTGGTCAACCCCATCGCGTTGATATCCGAAGCGATGCCGCGTGTGCTTTCGGTCAAGACCATCAACCGCCGCATCGACGAGTCGCTCAAGAATCAGTCGACGCATGTCGAAACGGAGGCGTTTGACGGACTTGAAAAAGGCATAGGCTTTCACGATGTTTCTTTCGGGTACGACGACACCTTGGTATTGGAAGACGTCAACGTCGAGTTTGAAAAGGGCGGGAAGTACTTGGTCATCGGCCCTTCAGGCGGAGGCAAGTCCACGCTTTTGCGGTTGCTCAGGAAGTATTTCAACCCCAACGACGGCGTCATTACGTTGGACGAGAAAGACTTGAAAGACGTCAAAAAGTTGGACTATTTCGGAAAAATCGCCAACATCGAACAGAAAATCTTCTTGTTTGAAGACAGCTTGCGCAACAACCTTACACTCTATAAAGATTACTCGGAGGAAGAGTTGCAACAGGCCATTGAACGGGCTGGGCTTTCAAAGTTTGTCAAAAGCCGCCAGGGAGGGTTGGACACCTTGATTCAAGACAACGGCAAAAACATCTCCGGCGGCGAGAAAAGCCGCATCGCCATTGCCCGAGGACTTTTGAACAACGCTGAAATCATCTTTTTAGACGAGGCGTTCGCTTCGTTGGACCGCGATAGCGCCAAAGCCATCGAAAGCGATTTGTTGAAACTCAAGGGCGTCACTTTGATTAACGTGAGCCACGTTGTCATCGAGGAGAACAAAGAACAATACGACGATATCATTCTTGTCCGCAACAAGCACGTCAAGTCGTCCAAATTGAAGCTCGTGGCCGTGACGAACTGACACGTTGGCTCTGCAATTTCGTAAACGTCTAGCGTAAGGCTAGGGGAGGTGCATGATGAAGGTAGCGCTGTTTCAATTTTCCGGTACCGGCAACACATGGTTTGTGGCGAAACACCTTCAAGAGGCGCTTGAACGATTGGGCACGGTTTGTTCTTTGTATGCAATTGAACGTTTAAGCGAGTTGGACCTAGGTACGATTCTTGAGGAAGCTGACATGGTCGGATTGGGCTATCCAATCTACGGTTCCGACTTTCCTCGTCCCGTTTCCGAATGGATAGAAACCCTCCCTCATGTTCATAACAAGCGCGCTTTTGTGTTTTGCACGCAAATGATGTATTCTGGCGATGGTGCGGCCATCGGCGCAAAAGCGTTGCGCAAGAAAGGCTTCACGGTTCGTCAGCTGATGCATGTCAATATGCCGAACAATATCACGGATTATCGCATCGTCCGTTGGGTGAAACCGACGCCTAGTGGTCGATTGAGGCGGAGAGTGAAGCGGAAAACGAATGGCTTTGTCCATAGCGTGATGCAGGACAAACGCCAACGTAAAGGAGAAGGATTGGGCTCCCTTTTCCTAGGGCTTTTGCAGCGTGTGCCTACGGGAGGGTTGAAAGAATCTTCTCGAAGCGCTTTGAAAATCGACGATACCTGCATCGGTTGTGGGCGGTGCGTCGAGCTTTGCCCTACTTCCACCCTGAGTTTTGCGGACGGGCGTGTGCATGTCGGCAAGGAATGCTGTTTTTGCTATCGTTGCGTCAACCACTGCCCCGTAAAGGCGATGCGTTTCTCCAAACGTTCAAAAGTCAAAAGGCCATATTTGGGGCCATCTCCTGAGTTTGACATTGAAGAGGTCCGTAAACACCGTTTGAAAGAATAAAAAAAATATACCCAATCCTACATTCTTATACATAAGGAGGCCATTATGACTCGTTGGATTGAAAACCCGCAAGAAAAACAAGATATCACCCGAAGCATCTTAACCGATCTTCCCGAGTGGTTCGGCATTCCAAAGGCCAATCAAAACTACGAAAACGAAGCCAAGCACTGCCCGATGGTGGCGCACTTCGAAGGGGAAACCCCGGTAGGATTTTTCGCTCTCAAAGAAACCGGACCAAAAACTCTTTCTTTGCACGTATTGGGCGTAAAGAAGGCTCATCACGGAAAAGGTATCGGCAAAGCGCTCTTCGAAGAAGTGAAGCGTTACGCCAATGACAAGGGGTATCGTTTCTTTACCGTTAAGACCCTCGATCCTGCAAGGGAAAGCGAAGAGTATCGTCAAACGCGTCTCTTCTACGAAAAAATCGGATTTGTCAAGTTGGAAACTTTTGCGACACTTTGGGATGAAGACAATCCTTGTCTTCTAATGGTGCGCCATGTGAACGACGCCAAAAACACCGACGGATAATCCGTTTGCCTTTCGTCCTTTGCTTGTAGCCACAGAACCTGCGATTTGCTGTTAAGAACATGCGAACGTTTTTGCAAATTGCTATACCGCGTTTGTGGCTTTTGTGGTATAGTTAAGAAAATATACTATGTGAGGGTAGATATGAACGAAAGAAACAAGCTTGAAGCTTACGTTGAAAAAGCGCTG
>Ga0207421_10001423_pt1 | contig 30835 bp, 25 predicted proteins | sample SodLakKL_010_SED_4_FD_187542 | JGI IMG/M metagenome (GOLD analysis project Ga0207421, IMG submission 187542) | Alkaline sediment microbial communities from Lake Tanatar, Kulunda Steppe, Russia - 8KL_010_SED (SPAdes) (version 2) | ecosystem: Environmental > Aquatic > Non-marine Saline and...
GCCACCGTATCCAACATTGACTGGCCTTCGGAACGTGGCATCCCGGTACACGAGCAGAAAGCCGAACTGCGCGCCATGTTCGACCGCATCGCCATGCTCAACATGAATACGGTCATTTTCCAGGTGCGGACAGCCACCGATGCGTTGTACGCATCGGGCTATGAGCCGTGGTCGGAGTATCTGACAGGCGAACAAGGCAAGGCACCTGAGCCGTTTTACGATCCCTTGGCCTTTGCTATCGAGGAAGCGCACAAAAGGGGACTTGAGCTGCATGCATGGATCAATCCGTTCCGCTCGCGGCATCCGTCGGCCCGCGGGGAACTGGCCGCCAATCACCTGAGCATGCTGAGTCCCGAATTGGTCGTGGAGTACGGGCGGCACCTGTGGATGGATCCGGGTCATCCTGACGCCCACGAGTGGTCGCTCAATGTAGTCCGGGACATCATCCGCCGTTATGATGTGGACGCCATCCACGTCGACGACTATTTCTATCCCTATCGTGAGCGCGATGCCGACGGCAATCTCCTCGACTTTCCCGACAGTGCTTCGTATGCCGCTTTCGTGGCGGAGTACGGACCCATCGACCGTAGTGACTGGCGCCGCCGCAATGTCGACACCTTCATGAAGCGCCTGCATGAGGTGATCAGGGAGGAAGATCCCATGGTGCGCTTCGGCGTCAGCCCCATCGGCCTCTGGCGTCCCGACCATCAGGGGGATGAGATCCAGGGATTTGATGCCTACGAGCAGATTTACGCCGACGCCAGGAAATGGTTCATGAACGGTTGGCTGGACTATTTCGCTCCACAGCTCTACTGGCCGATGGAGCAGGAAGGCCAGAAATACCAGGTGCTGGTGGACTGGTGGCATGAGCAGAACCACAAAGACCGCCATTTCTGGCCGGGCAATTTCACCAACCGGGTTGGATATGGCTCCGAGACCTGGCCTGTATCCGAAATTACCGGACAGATCGAACTGACCCGTGCTTCAGAGGCCACGACCGGCAACATCCACTTCAGCATGCGCGTGCTGATGATGAACCCGGAGAACCTGGTCGATTCCCTGATGCACCAGTACCGTGAACCGGCCCTGATACCGGCAACGGAGTGGCTGTCCGACAGAAAACCGCAAAGACCGGCCGTGGAAGTTGCGACCATCCTGAACGAACCGCATCTGGTTATTTCTCCCGCCGGCGAAGAAGCGTGGCTTTATGTGGTCAAAAAGCGCTATGGCGACCGTTGGCAGACGACAATCCTGCCGGGATGGCGTCAGCAGATGAAGCTGGATCTGAAGCATGAGGGTTCCGCCCTCAACTCCGTTGCCGTTACGTCAGTGGATCGTCTGGGTATGGAAAGCGAAGCGGCGCTCATTTCAACCGGAACCTGAGCCCGGTTTTTGCAGATACCTGTCCGGCAGATAACCGCTTCGGGATACAATCTTCAGCGGCTATCTGTCGGATATGGACAAATTGTCATATCTTTGGGTAATCATGCCGCACGGACGGCACTCCGGACCTTGCGCCGGTTACAATGCCGTGATCGGCTTTTTTTTATCCCTCCGGGATCAGCCGGACTGTTTCGCAACCACTCCCTTATTTGACATGTTTTTCCGAAAAAAAATCCGCATTTTTTTTGGCATATTTGCACTGCTGCTTGCCGGACTGGTGGTAGCGGACTCCAACGGGGTATTTGACTCCAAACCATACCGCGAAGTTCCGCATGGGAACCACAGCCACTATGTGCCAAACGACCGCGACCCCAATGTCTCGATCAGTGACTTTCCTACAAGACCGCCGCGCGAGGGTGAGCGGATCACACCGACCGGGGAGATCGTTCCGGATACATTGGGTGAATGGTGGTGACAGTTCCGTTGTTACGTCTCGCTGAGTACCAGAGTACTACCCGTACAGGTCCAACCCGTTTATTACATTTCACTTGTCGCATACTTAATAACCTGCTATGATCCAGACCACAAAAACTCTTGGGATAATCCTCGTACTAATCGGGCTAATCGGATATTTTGCAACCGGGATGGCCAGCCTCACCGCATTGATACCAGCCGTTTACGGAGTCGTCTTTTACGTCCTCGGAGTTGTTGGAGAAAATGAGGCACGGCGGATGATCGCCATGCACCTGGCCCAATTGCTGGCGCTCCTCGCCATCATCGGAACCTTCACGGGTATCCTGGATGTGATCTCCTGGATGGGCGGAAATCACGAGGTCAACATCGTAGCTGCCACTGTGCGTGCATTGATGGCGCTGCTCAGCATCGGTTATCTGGTCCTGGGAATCAAATCTTTTATCGATGCCCGACGCGCTCCCAGGGAAGAATAATATGGCCTGCTGAGTCAGGGAACAGCATGGTTTTCAGGCTCAGGGAACAGCATGGCTTTCAGCGGCGCTGATACAGTTCGTTGAACCGGTCGGGATAGTCGGTGATCAGCCCGTCAACACCAAGTTCCACCAGATTTTGCATATCCTCCTTCTGATTCACCGTCCAGGGAATGACACGCATCCCCAGCTCATGGGCCCTGTGGACATGTTCGGACGTGACCAGACCATAGTTTGGAGAATATATCTCCGGTTCCAGGTCGAAAAAACGCAGATGATCGTCTACCGAGCCCTCCATGTAAGTCAGGATGGCAATGGGTATGGTGGGCGTGATCGCACGCAGAGCATACAGGGACCTGGGGTCAAAGGACTGTACCGATATCCGGCCGAACAGGGGCGTGTCCAGCCGGTCTTCCAGGACCATCAGCTCCTCGTGCAGCAGCCGTGCAAATACCGCCGGTTCGGGAGTCAGACTGTTATCCCATGCCGGATCGCTTTTTATCTCAATGTTGTACCCAATGGGAGGCAGACCTTGTGAACGGACGTATTCATCAACCGCCTCAATGGCCTCGGTCATCAGCGGCTTCACCGCAAACATGGTTTGCTGATCAGGATGGGAAGGGTGCTGCAGTGAACCGCAATCAAACTGTTCAATGGTCTCGTAGGACATCTCGTACAGACGGAATGAGCGCTCCCGATTTGGGGGGATCGGCGATCCGTCCGGCTGCAGGCAGAGATTGGTACGGAACCAGGGCTCATGCGAAATGACCAGTTTGTGCTCTTTGGAGACCGCCAGGTCAAACTCAATGGTCGTCACGCCCAGGTCCACCGCCTTGAAGAAGCCTGGCAGCGTGTTTTCTGGTTTGAGTCCCATGGCGCCGCGATGGCCCTGAATATCGAATCGCTCCGGCAGCGGCTCTCGCTCCGGCTGGCATCCCATCGCCATCAGAATCCCTGGAAGGAACAAAAGAGGCAGTTTCCAGGACATAAGCACCTCCGGATTTGGATTTGGGTGGATGAGGGGCCCGTCCACTTTATCAGCGGTATACTTCCACCCGTTGTATCACCACGTCCTCGACCGGCTGGTCGCGGAACTGCGGACTGGTTTGGACGTTTGCAATGGCATCGACCACATCCATTCCGGAAGCAACGCGTCCAAAGGCCGTGTATTCGTTGTCAAGGCCGGGAGAACGCCCGTGCATGATGAAGAACTGCGATCCCGCTCCAGCCCTTTTGTCGCCCGTGCGGGCCATGGAGAGCACTCCGGGTTCGTGCGGCGTGCGGTTGAATTCATGGGGGATGGACACGATGGGTCCGCCCTGACCGTAAAGGTGGCGATCGTCCCCGCGGGAGTTGGGATCTCCTCCCTGGATCATGAATCCGGGAATGACGCGGTGGAATTTCGTCCCGTTGTAGAAACCGCTTTCGGCACGCGTGATGAAATTGAAGGCGTGGATGGGGGCAAGGTCGGGCAGGAATTCGATCTCGATTTCACCATGGTTGGTGATGATCCGGGCTTTTACATCCTGCATCTGCGATGCCAGGAAGTTCAGCTGTTCTTCTTTCTCTTTCAATGCATTCACCTGTTGTTGAAGTTGACGGTTCTGGCTGCGCAGATCGGCGTTGACGCGTTGCAGCCGTTCCAGTTCCTCGCTGTTCCCGCAGGATACGATAGTGCCAAGACCCACAGCGATCACGAAAAATAAAAGTAAGGGTTTTACGATGTTTTTCATCTGTTTATAATTTTTGATTCAAGAGGTCAGATAGAATGTCCATGACGATTATAATCATGCTTTTGTGTGACGGGTTGCCGTCATGGCCATAGCACTTCGTGACCCTGGGTTCATCATTGCACCTCAGGTAGTGGATAGTGTATCAGCGTGACAATATACGGAATCCGTTCTGGCAGCGCATGACACCGGTCCGACAATTTCAGACGCCGGACCGGATTGGAAACACACCATTATCAGGGGTAAGTATAGGATGCCTGGAGCCCGAGCGGTATCCCGATAAACCAGTAGAGCAGCAGGAAGATGGTCCAGATCACCAGGAATATGAAGAAATACGGAAGCATCATGGAGACCAGGGTCCCGATACCGGTATTTTTCACATAGCGCTGACAGAAGACCACCACCAGCGGGAAGTACGGCAGCAGCGGGGTGATGATGTTGGATACGGAGTCACCCACACGGTAGGCGGCCTGGGTCAGGTCCGGCGAGATGCCGATACCCATGAGCATCGGGACGAAGATCGGGCTGATAAGCGCCCATTTGGCCGACGCCGATCCGACCAGCAGGTTTACCACGGCCGTCAGCAGGATGATGCCCACGATAGTCAGTGCGCCTGGCATGGCCAGACTCTGCAGGAAGTTGGCCCCCTTGAGCGCAATGAGGATCCCGATATTGGATTTGCCGAAAGCGTCGATGAACAGGGCGCAGAAAAAGGCCATGACAATGTAGTAGGACATGCTGCCCATCGCTTTGCTCATGCTTCCGATGGCATCCTGCGAGCTCTTGAACGTCCCGGAGAGGAATCCGTAGATGACACCCGGTATCACAAACAGCAGGAAGATGAGCGGGACAATGGACATCATGATCGGTGCGTCAAAGGCGGTCACCTCGCCGTCGGGAGAACGCATGGGCGAATCGCCGGGGATGGTCCACAAGATCAGCGCCACAATCCCGACCAGCATCACGATCGTTGCCACCCAGAAGGCCTTGATTTCGTTTTTTTCCAGTTTTTCCATCTGCGGCAGCTCGTCCTGATCGCCGTCCACTTCCGTTTTGGCCAGGCGCGGCTCCACGATCTTGTCGGTGATCCACCATCCAACAGAAATGATCAGGATGCTGGATATGGCCGTGAAAAAGTAGTTGTTGAGCGGGTTGATGAGCATGTCGGGCTGCATGATCTGGGCGGCCGACTGCGTGAATCCCTGGAGCAGCGGGTCGATGCCCGAAGGGACGAAATTGGCACTGAAACCGCCGGAAACCCCGGCAAAGGCAGCGGCGATACCGGCCAGCGGATGTCGTCCGGCCGCGTAGAAGATGACACCGCCCAGCGGTATCACCAGCACATACCCGGCATCGGCGGCGGTGTGGCTGACGATGGCAACGGCGATGAGCATGGGGGTGAGCAGCGCCTTGGGGGTGATGCCCAGTATGTACTTGAGTCCGGCGTTGATGTAACCGGAGTGCTCGGCGGCGCCCACACCAAGCATCGCGAGAAGAACTATGCCCAGCGGCGCAAAAGTGATGAACGTGTTGGTCATGTTGGCCAGGAACATGGCCATCTGGCTGCCCGAAAGCAGATTGATCACGCGAAGCGTCTCGCCTGTGCGCGGATCGGTCTCGCCGAAGTCGAACGGCGCCAGGATGGCGGACATGATCCACACGAAAATCATCAGAAGGAAGAACAGGATGGCGGGGTCGGGCAGTTTGTTTCCGGCCCGTTCGATGACATCCAAAAACCGGCCTAAGATACCTGTTTGGTTGTTGTCGCTCATAATGTGTCGGTTAAAACATGGGATGGGGTTGCAGATGTGTCGGGTGCTGAACCCGGTCCACGGGACGCATGGTCCGGTTGAGCATGTACAATTCGCATAGAGATAGAGAAATCCTGCGTTTCATGCAAGAAAAATTATTCTCAGCGGATGTGGTATATCGATGGCAGCTGGGCAGGATCGCTGATACTGCACTCCATATCCATCAGTTTCCCGTCCTTGATGCCGTAGATCACGCCATGCACGGAGAGCGGCTGCCCGCTGCGCCAGGCTTTCTGCACAATGGTACTCCTGGCAACATTCCTGACCTGCTCGCGGACATTCCATTCGCACAGTTTGTCGACGATCTCCGACTCGGACAACCCCTCGAAGTCTTCGAGATGGTCTTCATAGATCTGCTTGATGGGCCGGATCCAGTTGTCGACCAGTCCGTGATCGGTCATTTCCAGGGAGGCCTTGACACCGCCGCAGGAGTAGTGCCCGCAGACAATGATGTGGCGGACTTTGAGCACCTCCACCGAATACTGAAGCACCGAAAGGATGTTGATATCGCTCTGCTGCACCATATTGGCAATATTCCGGTGCACAAACAATTCACCGGGATCCATATCGGTTATCTGGTTGGACGGGACCCTGCTGTCGGAGCATCCGATCCACAGGAATTGCGGTTTTTGCTGGTCGGCCAGGCGCTTGAAGAAATCGGGATCCTTCGTGACCATGCGTTGCGCCCATTTCCGGTTTTTTTCGAAAAGGGCGGAAAATTCATTTTTCATCTGCTTAAATCAATTTAGATTCATAAGGACAGAAAGAACTCACATGCCAAAATTTGATCATGCCCCTGTGAGTCAACCGGAGACTGCCATGTTCGTAGCGCTTCGCGACCTTCGGTCCACTTCGTGACCTTCGGTCCATATGTTTAAAATTTTTGATTTATTTTGATTTATAAGGTCACATGGAATGTCCATGACGATTATAATCATGCTTCTGTACGACGGGAAGCCGTCATGACCATAGCACTTCGTGACCTTCGGTTCATTCTTTTAACAATGATTTCTTTTGGAAAGTGTAACCCATGAAATTCATAAATTACGGGGATAAAGTAAAAGGTTATCGAACCAAATGTTGCAGTTTTTTATCCGGGACGGCCCGACCAGCGGTTTCGCCTGAGAAATGGCTGCCGATGGACAGTGATCAGATGCCGGAATACACCACGGCGAATTGAAATTGATTGTTTTAACCAGGAATACACCAGCACAGAATTTGAAAAAATTAAAAGAGCATAGAGAACTGTTTTTTTCCCTGCTTTGCGGCGCATTGCTTCTGGGTGCTTGGCTTTACGAGGTGCTGGGTGATCCGGAGATCAGGCCCATACCGGCCTATCTGCTGGCCTACTTCTTCGGTGGATATGATGCGTTCCGGCACATGATCTACAGCCTGCGCAGGAAACAGTTCGATATTGACTTCCTCATGCTGGTGGCTGCCGCCGGTGCCGCAGTGCTGGGGGCATGGGCGGAAGGCGCATTGCTGCTGTTTCTGTTCAGTCTCGGCCATGCCCTGGAGCATTACGCCATGGGTCGCGCGCGCAAAGCCATCCGGGCGCTTTCGGACCTGGCGCCGACCGTGGCCAGGATCAAGGAGGGTGACGGTGAAAAGGAGGTGCCGGTGGAAGAACTGAGTCCGGGCGACGTGCTGGTTGTGCGTCCGGGCGAACGGTTTCCGTCCGACGGCTTCGTGATATCCGGACGGAGCAGCGTCGACCAGTCCCCGATTACGGGCGAAAGCGTGCCGGTGGACAAGGAGCCGGTGCCGTCCCGGGAAAAGGCACGGGAAAAGAAGGATCGGCTCGGCGCGCAGTACCGGATTTTTGCCGGCACGATCAACGGCGACAGCCTTGTGGAGGTGGAGGTGCTCAGCCGCGCCGAGGACAGTACCCTCGCCCGGGTCATCCGCATGGTCAACGAAGCCGAGGCGCAGAAGTCGCCCACCCAGCGCTTTGCCGAACGATTTGAAAAAGTGTTTGTCCCGATCATCCTGGTTTTTGTCGCCCTGCTCCATTTCGCCTGGCTGGTCATCGATGAACCGTTTGGCGATTCGTTCTACCGTGCCATGGCCGTGCTGGTGGCGGCCAGTCCATGCGCACTGGCCATATCCACCCCGAGTGCCATCCTGAGCGGCGTGGCCCGCGCTGCGCGGCTTGGCGTGCTGGTCAAGGGTGGCCGTCCGCTCGAGCAGCTGGGCGGACTGCGTGCAATGGCATTCGACAAGACCGGAACCCTGACCGAGGGCGCCCCGAAGGTCACCGACGTCATCCCGCTGAACGGGTGGGATAAAGCCGGCCTCATGAAAATTGCGGTGGCCGTTGAGAAGTTCAGCGATCATCCGCTCGCCAGGGCCGTGGTGCGTGGCGGCGGCGAGTGGACCAACGGGGAAGCATCCCCCACGGCAACGGATATAAAGATGGTGACCGGCAAGGGCATCACAGGCACGGTTGGCGGGAAGCGGGTGGCCATCGGGCAGATGAAGTTATTTGACGGGTCCATTCCGGATGATATCCGCTCCCGGCTTGATGATCTGCATGAGCAGGGGCGCACTGCCATGCTGGTACAGGAAGAGGAGGAATTTGCCGGCATCATCGCCCTGATGGATATTCCCCGTCCCGCTGCAACGGGCGTCATACACGCTCTGCGCGATATGGGCATCGCACGATTGATCATGATCTCCGGCGACCACCAGCGCGTGGCCGACAATATCGGGGCACAAATCGGGGTGGACGAATCCTGGGGCGATCTGCTTCCCGAGCACAAAGTGGATGCCATCCGCAAGCTGCTGGACGAGGAGAACGAAGTGGCCATGGTCGGTGACGGTGTAAACGATGCCCCGGCAATGGCCCACGCTACGGTGGGTATCGCGATGGGCGCGGCCGGCTCGGATGTCGCCCTGGAAACCGCCGATGTCGCCCTGATGGCCGATGATCTGACCAAACTGCCGGTGGCGCTGGGGCTCAGCCGGCAGACCCGGAAGATCATCCGGCAAAACATCTTCATAAGTCTCGGAATGATCGCGTTTCTGGTGCCTTTTGTGCTCTTCGGATACGCCGGCATCGGCATCGCCGTCCTGCTGCACGAAGGTTCAACCCTGGTGGTGGTGCTCAACGCCCTGCGCCTGTTGGGCTATGACCATCCCGCAATTCAGCTGGAAAGCACCTCGTTGACGATGGCCACGGCCTCCTCCTGAATCCTTTTCAGGTGGTCTTTGCCGAGAAAGCTCTCCGCATAGATTTTGTAGATATCCTCGGTTCCGGACGGACGCGCGGCAAACCAGCCGTTTTGGGTCTCCACTTTCAGACCGCCGATCGCCGCATCATTGCCCGGAGCACGCGTAAGTTTCCTGAGGACAGGTTCACCGGCCATCTCTTCCGCCTTCACCAGTTCGGGTGACAGGCTTGCCAGGATCCGTTTCTTGTCCGGGGTGGCGGACGCGTCAATACGGTCGTAAACGGGACTGCCGTGTTTCTTCTCCAGGTCGGCGTAGTGCTCTGAGGGATCCCTGCCCGTTTTTGCGGTGATCTCGGCGGCCAGCAGGTTCATGATGATGCCGTCCTTGTCGGTGGACCAGGCCCCTCCGTCGAAACGCAGGAAAGAGGCTCCGGCGCTTTCCTCCCCGCCAAAACCGTAGGAACCGTCCAGAAGACCATCCACAAACCACTTGAAACCTACCGGAACCTCGGCAAGCTTCCGGTCCAGCCCTTTGGCCACGCGATCGATCATGCTGCTGGACACCAGTGTTTTGCCGACTGCAGCATCCGGCCGCCACTTCGGACGGTTCTGAAAGAGATAGTGGATGGCCACCGACAGGTAGTGGTTGGGATTCATCAGGCCCGCAGTGGGCGTGACAATGCCGTGGCGGTCAAAGTCGGGGTCGTTGCCGAAGGCGATGTCGAACCGGTCCTTCAAACCGATCAGGCTGGCCATGGCGTACGGGGAGGAGCAATCCATGCGGATCTTGCCGTCCTTGTCGACGGTCATGAATGCAAAACGGGGATCAGTGTCGGGGTTGACCACATCGATGTTCAGGTCGTAGGCGCGCGCTATCGGGTCCCAATACGCCACTCCGGCGCCGCCCATGGGATCCACGCCAATGCGCAGTCCGGCCCTGCGGATGGATTCCATGTCGATCACCCGGTCCAGCTCCTTGACGTACGGCATCACGAAATCGGTCGCCATGATGTTGTCCATCTTGAGCGCCCTTTCGAACGGGATGCGTTTCACGTCACGGCACCCGTCCGCCATGATCCGGTTCGCCGCATCCTGGATCTTTTTTGTGATATCGGTGCCGGCCGGACCGCCGGAAGGCGGGTTGTACTTGAAACCGCCGTCGCCCGGGGGATTGTGTGACGGTGTGATGACGATCCCGTCGCACTTGTACTCATCCTGGGCACGGTTGCATCCCAAAATGGCATGGGAAATGGCAGGGGTGGGGGTGTAGCCGAATCCCTGCTGATAGCCGACCGTCACATCGTTGGCCGCGAGCACCTCAATAGCGGTAATAAGTGCCGGTTCAGACAGGGCATGGGTGTCAATTCCGATAAAGAGCGTTCCATGGATGCCGGCCTCCCTGCGATAATCTGCCAGTGCCTGTGATATGGCCAGAATGTGCTCCTCATTGAACGTGCGCTTCAGCGAGGAACCGCGGTGTCCGGAGGTGCCGAACTGTACCTGGTGGACCGGATTCTCCGGATCGGGACGGTAGGTGTAATATGCGGCAACAAGCCTGGAAATATTGTCAAGTATGTAATGAGGCGCTTTTTTCCCGGCTAATTCGTGTATGGCCATGGCATTCTGTTTCGTTTGAAATTTTTTTGATGTTTGAGGCGTTCACTCTCATAAACCAAATCAAAGATGTAGCACTGACATGTCAAAATCAATTTATTTTATCCTCGGTGGGATACTGCTCGGCGCACTCGGCGGCTATGCGTACTGGTATTTCATCGGCTGCAATACCGGCTCCTGTCCCATAACATCCATCTGGTATCACTCCACGGCCTATGGCGCGCTTATGGGCGGGCTTTTGGGTAATATTGTAACTCCTGCTGCCAAAAAGCAGGATGAAAACGATGGTGCCACCGTTCCGGAAGAGAAGCGGACCTGACGTTCGGGGGCCTGTCCGGCCAGACTCCGTACGGTTTCTCTGGAAATAGTTGTCCCGCATCCGTATCCTTACTTAAAACCGATACGAAAAATACAGGGACAATCATGGACCAGCAATTCTTGCATTACGGCATATTCGTGTTGCTGCTCATCGCTGCTGCTTGCCGCCCGGCGCCGGTGGCCCGTTTCGATGCAGAACCCGAAGTCAGGGTGTTGCTCATCAACACGCTTGACGAATTTGTATTCACCTCACCCGTTCCCGTCACCATCACGGACCAGTCCACGGGGGCCGCCTTCGACTCCGATACCGGCATCGCCGACCCGGACATCAGGGATGAAGTGCGGGAGGATGCGGATGCCGAACCTGTCCCGCTCGTTTTTCGGCTGGATGGTGACGCCGTCACGGTCACACGCGGAGGGAAAGAGCTGATCGCGGGACGCTGGCTGACGGTCGAGACGGACACCGAATTTACTATCGCGGATGTGCCCTATGGCATCAACTGGTGGTGGGGCGGCACCGAGGACCGCCTCTATCAGGGCGAACTGCACGTCCATGTGAACAGCGACGGCGACCTGGAGGCCGTCCTGCACCTGCCCATGGAGGAGTACCTGAAAGGTGTCATTCCCTATGAAATAGGTCCGGATTCCCCGCTGCAGGCTCTCATGGCACAGGCCGTGGCCGCCCGGGCGGAAATTGTGCAGACGCTCCTGACCGGAAAATACCAGGGCGAGCATCATGATGTCTGCGCCGAAGTGGAGTGTCAGGTCTTCGCCGGCAACCACCGACGATCGGCCCGGTCCGATTCGGCCGTGACGCTGACCCGCGGAGAGGTGCTCATGCACGGCGATGAGGTCATCGATGCGTATTATGCCTCCAACTGCGGGGGCATGTCCGAGCGGGTGGAAAAAGTCTGGCCGTGGCGCAGCGGTCCCAAACCTTACCTCGTTGCGCTGCCGGACACCGACCGCAGGGAAAACTATCGCGACACAAATACGCGGGAGATGGGAGACCGGGAAACCGGTCATACCGAAGAAAGAGTCCGGGATTCACGTGATTCAGACGAAGACAGAGCCCTTATCGATCCGCAGGCGGATATCGCCGCCTGGCTGGACAATCCCCCCGAATCCTGGTGCAACCCGTACATCCACACCCGGCTGCCCGAGTGGAGCAAGGCCAACTTCCGCTGGGAGCGACAGGTAGGCAACGACGAATTCGAGCCGGAATTCCGCGGACTGGATTCGCTGGAGATCGTGGAACGCGGCGAATCGGGACGCCTGCACCGCGTCCGGGCCTGGCGCGACGGGCAAGCTCAGGAGCTTGACTACGAGCTGGCCATCCGTCAGATGATACATCCGCCATTGCGCAGTTCGGCATTCACGTGGAGTCGGGTGGATGGCGACTGGCTGTTTCGCGGGGCGGGATGGGGACACGGCGTGGGCATGTGCCAGAGCGGCGCCATTTCACAGGCCTGGCAGGGTTACGGCTACGACCGTATCCTCCAGCACTATTTCCCCGGCACCCGCCTGGAGCGGCTGTTTGATTGACGGGATTGACGCCCTCTGTGAGTGATTGGATCAATGCCTGATTACTTACATCCTGCGACCGCTTTTAAGGATAGCAGGAATTCTTCGGAGACCGCCTCAGCGATCCACCGATATCCTTTCATGGAGCTCTTCCACCCGTTCAAGTGAAGTCTGATCAAAGAAACGGTCGTTGAAATCGGAGCGGATCTGTCGGATGATGTTGCGCGCGCTGGACGGCGGCTGCTCGCCCGGCACGAAACTGACAACCAGCTCGGCGCGCCAACCCTGCAGTCCGCGCGGTTCCACCTTGATCAGCGTGGTGCGTTCGGTCACGTACGTTGTGTTGTAGAAAAGGTAGTAGTAATCACCGTTGACGTAACCGGGATAGACGTTGAACGGCGTGCCGGCCCAAACCGCAAGGTAGTCGGGATCAGTGAAACGCACGTCCGTGAGCCGGCGCCAGGACCTGGCCACTTCCTCAACATTGAGCAGTTCGTCGAAGTAAGCGAGGAAGAAGAAGTGCTCGGTGAACTCCTCATGGTCCAGGAATTCGATGGTGTCGGGCTGCAGATCGAATGGTAGCTGACTGGAATAACGGAAGAAACCGTCCCATACATCCTCGATGTGTCGAATGTCCGCGCCTACGATGAGGGAACCGGGTATCCACGGCAGGGTGAAAAGTTCCTCAACTTCGGGAAGTTCGTTTGCAAACCGGTTGCGGATGACTTCACGATGCTCCAGGAACATGACAGCCTCTTCCGGGTCGGGCCGCAATCCACCCTCGCTCCAGAGCGCCAGTTCCCAGGCCTCGAAATAGTCCGGGTTCGCCTTGACGAAATCGTCGTTGCTGAAACGGGCGAGCTTGTCGCGGTCCGAAATCGGGAACTCACGCTCGCTGTCGACGGCGTCGCAGGAGATGAATACAAAAAGGGCCATGACGGGAAGCAGCCACTGCTGCCGGACCCTTCGCCGATGAAATTCCGTAGATGGATGCATTGCTCAAATATTGGTTCTTGAGGAGTAAAAAAAAGATGATAAAGCCGGTTACGCTACTGTACTCCCCCTAATAACGTACTTTTTCCACAATAATTGAACTTTTTTTCGACACCTGGTCCGGGTGGATGTGTCAGTCGCCTCCGCTGCTGCGGTCGTAACGCTCGCGGAACTGCCGGTGGACTTCGTTGACGATCTGCTGGAAACGGTCATCCCACGGAGGGTCGCCGGCGCTGTGGCTGGCAACCAGTTCGGCCCGGAAAAGGCCGGCAGGCTCCGGCCTGACCCGGAATATGCTGGTGCGCACCGGAATGAAGGTAACCTTGCGGATGACATAGTAGAATTCGCCGTCGATGACACCGGGATACACCGGGAACGGATTGCCGCCAATGGTTCCGAGTCCGGATGTTTCGGCGTATACCATGCCGGGCAGTTCCGCATACGCCGCGGCTGCCGCTTCAGGGTTGTAAAGCATGGAAAAATGGGCCGACATCCAGCTGTACGACAGGGAAGCATCGCTCATGTGGACCGACACGGAGTCCGGGCGAATTCTCTCATCCAACGTGTCATAATAACCGGATTGCGGATCCCGGGCCAGGGCGGCATAGCTGGTATCGATGCCGGCAGTTACGCGTCCCGGGCTGAACGGCTGCATGAAATTGCGCAAGGTCTCGGGGTAGGTTTCGCCGTACCGGTGCCGTATCGCCTGCCGCTGCCTGAGAAAATCCAGCGCCGTGGCCGGATTGACTTCCAGACCGCCTTCCAGCCAAAAGGCCAGTTGAATCGCTTCCAGGTACTCCAGGTTTTCCACGACAAAATCAGCATTTGCGAACCGGGCTAGTTCCTCCTGTGACTCGGTGGTCACGGCCGAATCCGAACGCAGGAAGTCGCATGAGGATGCCACTGTAAGTATCAGTAGCATGGCAGCGCAACGAGAAATGGCTGCAAAGTGGTGGATGGATTTTCCGCGAGGCGAAGCTGCGCAGCAGATGGAAGAAATGTGTGGATGTCGTTTCATAAAATAGGATCGTTGGCCGGGAAGGTTCCTTGTTCGGTTTGCTCCTTGGTCCGCATGGACCCTTTATCTGCAGTACACATGGTATCAGGTACTTACCTAACAAATGCCGCACTTTGCACGTTAAAAATGCTATATTGGGCGAAGTCAGGCTCAAACGGACTGTAAACTGAAAAACCTGTCAACCACACCATTTCCATGCAAAAAGATGCCGGAAAACCGGAATCCGGATCGCGGCCGATACGAAACGGCCTGCCCGGCAATATTCGGCGGATCGTAGTAAAAGCCGGCAGCCGGGTCCTGGTGGATGACCACGGCCGACCCGATCCGGAGCAGATCGCTTCGCTGATCGGACAGATCGCCGCACTCCACGGCAAGGGCTACGAGGTGCTTTTCGTCTCATCCGGGGCCATTGCCGCCGGTGTGCAGGCGCTGGGCTGGCCGCACAGGCCGGCCGGACTCCCCGACCTGCAGATGGCCGCCGCGGTAGGCCAGGGCGTGCTGCTCAACTTCTACTCCGAGCAGCTTGCGCGCCATAACTGTCGGCTGGGACAGGTGCTGCTCACCCACGCCGACCTCAACGACCGTGTGCGCCACCTCAACGCGCGTAACACCATCATGGCCATGCTCCGCAACCGCATCATCCCGGTCATCAACGAAAACGACGTGGTGGCGGTGGACGAAATCCGCTTCGGTGACAACGACCTGCTCGCCGCCATGGCCGCCACACTGGTGGATGCGGACCTGCTGGTGCTGCTGACCACCTCCGACGGGCTGTTCCGTGCCGAAGACGGCCGGCTGACCGAGCGGATCCCGCTTCTGGAGGACATCACCGACGAGACACTGGAAATGGCCCAGGGCAAGGGCAGCAGCTGGTCGTCGGGCGGCATGGCATCCAAGCTGCAGTCGGCCGACCGCGCCAACCACGCAGGCACGCCGGTCATCATCGCAAATGGCATGGAGAAGAACATTTTGGAACGGCTGCTTCAGGGAGAGGATCTTGGCACTCTGATCAGCGGCACATCTACCCGACAGAAACTCCGGGCCCGGAAGAAGTGGATCGCCTTTTTCCATCGTCCGCAGGGCAGCATTTACGTGGATGACGGGGCCGGCAAGGCGATCGTCGCCAAAGGGCACAGCCTGCTGCCGGTCGGTGTGCAGCGGACCGAAGGCAGGTTCCGGGCCGGCGCCCTGGTCAGCATCCGGACCGCCGACGGCAAGACCATCGCGCGCGGACTCACCGCTTACGACCGCGATGACATCGAACGTATCAAAGGCAAAAAGTCGGCCGATGTCCCGTTCATCCTGGGCGACCGGCACCATATTGAGGTGATCCATCGCGACAATATGGTACTAGTGAAACGGTGACTTGCGGTAATCGTACGTGCCGGCCGCCTGCTTCCGAATGGATACGGAAATTTGTCAACCTACGGAGTCCATCATCCAAATACATCACAAGAAACAATAATCAACATCCGGTTGCATCGCAGCAGAAAAAACAGCAACCCGCCACATTCGAAAAAAACGTTAAATCATGGCAGACAGCATCAACGACACCATCAAAAATCAGGTACTGGAACTGGGCCGCAATGCGCGCAAAGCGTCACGGGCACTCATGGGTTGGTCGGCCGAACAAAAAAACCGGGCGCTCGAGTCCATGGCCCAAGAGCTTGAGGCCAGAACGCCGCAGATCCAGGAGGCCAACGGCCAGGATGTGGCCGAGGCGCGCGAAAACGGGCTTTCGGATGCCATGGTGGACCGCCTTGTGCTCAACGATGACCGCATGGCCGCCATGATAATGGGACTGCGCGACATCGCCGCGTTGCCCGACCCGGTTGGACGCATCCTCAAATCGTGGAAAAAGGACAACGGCTTGCTGCTCAAGAAGGTGGCGGTGCCTATAGGCGTGATCGGCATGATCTACGAGTCGCGTCCCAATGTGACCGCCGATGCCGCCGCGCTTTGCCTCAAGGCCTCCAACGCAATCATCCTGCGGGGCGGATCCGAGGCGCTGCGCAGCAACCAGGCCATCGCCGACGCGCTCCGTGAAGGCGGACGCAAGGCCGGGCTGCCGGACCACGCCATCCAGCTGGTCCCCGTCCGCGACCGTGCGGCGGTCCGCGCGCTGATCACCATGGACAAGTACGTCGATGTGATCATACCCCGCGGCGGCGAGGGGCTCATCCGCGCCGTGGCCGAAAACGCCACCGTGCCGGTCCTCAAGCACTACGAGGGCATCTGCCACGTCTATGTGGATGCGGCCGCGGATCAGGCGAAGGCCTGGTCCATCGTGGAAAACGCCAAGTGCCAGCGTCCGGGCGTCTGCAACGCCGCCGAAACGCTTCTGGTGGATGCGGCCCTGGATCCGCAATGGCTGTCCAAAATGGCCGATGTACTGGAGGCGCGCGGCGTGGAGCTGCGCGGTGATGAGCGGGCGCGGGCAATCGTGCCGTCCATGAAGGAGGCCGTCGAGCAGGACTGGCGCACCGAATACCTGGACCTGATCCTGTCGGTGCGCGTTGTGGACGGCATCGAACAGGCGGTGGAACACATCAACACCTACGGGTCGGGCCACTCCGACGCCATCGTGACCGAAGACACCGGGAAACAGGACTATTTCGGGCGCATGGTGGATTCGGCCGCAGTCTACATCAACGCATCCACCCGGTTCACCGACGGCGCGGAATTCGGCATGGGGGCCGAGATCGGCATCAGCACCGACCGGCTGCATGCACGTGGTCCCGTTGCGCTGGAAGAACTCACGACTTACAAATACGTGGTGACCGGCACCGGGCAGATCAGGCAGTGAACCGTGTGAAGGATCTATAAATCCAGCAATCTCGCAGATTCTGCGAGTAAAATTGATGGAAGGGCACTCCGTTTGCATGCATGGCGGCAGACAAAGCGGTTATCTCACTCCCAATGGCAGCGTAACACCAAGCCACGGAATGCCAATGAAGCCGTCTGTTGCCGCGATGGGCCGGACCAGTGCAAAATCTACTGCAAATGACTCCGCGGCATGACGATATCCCGCAGATAACACTCCTTCGTATCCGTTTCCGACGGGCAGAATGTAGTTTTCCGTGATAAGATACCCACGGCTGGAAAGGCGATACATGCCCGATACGTTAAGTACAGGCTTGCTGCTGAAGTCATTGTCAACATAACCAAATCCAATACCTGCGGTTAAGTTGCGATTTCTGTTCCCGGCCGTTGCGGTTCCATACACTAAGCCGGCTGCGCCGCCACCGCCTCCGATTACCCCTCCGATTACCCCTCCGACCGAGAGATGAAATTGATCCGATACCAGTGGCAGGGAATATTTGGGGAGGATCCAGATCGGCAAGGCACTCACACCAAAAAGAAAAATGGGGACCGTTCCGGCTCCCAGTGAAAAACGATCTGTGATCCCGTAGTTTACGTTGTTGAAGAAAATCCAGGTGTTCTGGTAATAATAGGAACCTCGCTTCATCGGGATTGCATTGGGAGCAAATAGATAGCGGGTAGATACCGGATTCGGGAACCAGTATCTGCCATCCACAAAATCCTTTTCAGCAACTTCGGTGATTGTGCGGATGTATTCACGCATAATGGTCACTTCCCCGAACTGTTCTACGTCCAGGGTCACGGAAGTCTCGTCTTCCCGGACAAGACGTCCGATAGTGGTTCTGCCGTCAAGGGTTACGATTTTGTATATTGAGGTGGTGTCATTATCCGACGGAATGATCATAATTGAAAAAAAGGCTTCACCTGCATCGGGTAATCCGGCGTAGGCGTTCTTTTGAGCAATGAATTGGAAGAGCAATCCGAAAAGCAGGAAAATGACCAAGACCTTGCAGTACATCAGATTAGATGACAGGGATAGTTTCATTCTTTGGAGGGCTAGAATGACAGGATGAAGAGCAGGGTGAATCCCGGAACAGTAACATATCCATTGCAAGTTAGCTTATATTTGCAGGGTTGTAAATACCTGAAATTCAACGCGCGCCGCCGCCTGCCCCGCCTCCGGCCGATCCGGCAGTCGCACCTCCGATACCTGATACCCCGCTGAACGAACGGGTGCCGCTGGACGCCAGCGTGCTCAGGCCGGATGCGATATCGGCCGCGCTGTGGATGCCGGATGCGGGCACGACCCACAAAAAGATCGGGCTTTCCTCGGTCACATCGGCCAGCCGCTTTTCCAGCTGTTTTTTGGTCAGTCCCAGGGCAATGGCATACACGAAATGCCGTCCCATGTCCTCCTGGTCAAAGGAGCTGTTCGGACCTTTTTTCAGCGCCTTGCGGTAGGCGGTCCACTCCGCATGCAGGTCGGTGCCGTACTGGGTGCGCTTGGGGAGTGTCAGACTCAGCATCATCACCAGGGTTACAAGTACAATGCCGGCAGCCCCGATGCCCCCGGCTAGAATGGCTACCACGATCATCCCGAGCAGCAGCGGAAACTGGGCGAGCAGATGGAAGTAAAGCGCCTTTTGTGCGGTCGGGTCAAACCACTGCTGGTCCCGGAGCGCTTTGCGGAAATGTTTTCGCCACTCCTTCCACCAGGATCGCATAGGTTTTTCGGACCAGTCGAGCACTTTGTCCATGCGGGTAACATTCTCATCAATGCGGCTCACGGCCATTTCCAGAAGGGAAAGTTCCCAGGTACTGAGGTATTCTGCCGGTTTTTTTCCTGTTTTTTCAAGGTGATATTCCGGCGATTCGGCACCCAGGAATTTTTTCTCCCCTTTTTTTTCCACGATGCGGAAATAACCCTGACGCGCCAGGTCGAAGATGGTGATGCCCAGTGCCATCTTGTCCGGCTCGGTGTTCAACGGACCGAGCATGAGTTTGCGCACAAGGGCCGGGGGATGTTCCGATGGCGGGGCATAGCGCGGCTTGTCGGAAGCGGACCCGGGCTCAAATCGGCGTCCGTACCGGTGGTAGAACCAGATGAAGAAAATGACCGATACCGGTGCAAACACGGCAAAAAGCCCGATTCCGAGCATCCTCCGCTGCCGTTGGCGCTCTTGCGCATCCACCCAGGCGGCTTCTTCTTCCATGACCCGTTCAAGCGTGAACCGGCGGTCGGTGACCTCGGCTTCGGTCAGGACGCGGGTGGGGAACAGGATGCGTGCCTCGACCCGGTCGGAGCTGCGAAAACCCTCGCCTTCCAGGTACAGCACGGAGGCTTCCTCCCGCTTGGTGACGTGGCCGGGCGTCTCGCGCATCCACACATTCCATTCCTCCGCTCCAATTCGCCGGGGGAGGGAAATACGCGCCCGGAAGGTTTCGGGCGTGCGGGCAAGGCGGTCGGACAGAAATATCCAGTACCATTCGGTGACGTCGGGACCGGTGACCAGGGCGTCGCGCAGATCGTACTGGATGGTGTAGGTATGCTCGGTGGTGTCGCGGGTTTGGATGAACCAGGTGATCCGGAGTTCCTGTTCGTTGCGTGCCACCCGGAACGTGCCGGGCTGCCCGCTGTTGTCATTGATCAGTGGCCGGCCATTCTGGCGGATGCGGATATTTTCCACGGCATCGAAGCCCCTGAGCGGAAGTGTGTAAAAGACCTCGGTGAAACTTCCCTCAAACCGGTAGCGTCGGTCTTCGGCATAGCGGATGGTGCCATCAGGCTGAATTTCTGCCTGGATCGCGATGTCGCGTATCTGATAGTCCCTGGCAACGGATGATACCGGCAGTAAGGCGCAAAATGCAAAAAGCGTGACAAATGCTGCAGTGAACAGGCGCCGGGTACTGAACAGGCGCCGGGCATTTAACGGCCGCCCGGCAATGAACGGCCGCCCGGTATTGAACAGCCGCCCGGTATTGAACAGGTGCCCGGTATTGAACAGGTGCCCGGTATTCTGATAAGGGTTGCGGGTCCCGGGAAGTGTAAGATAAAAACGGGTCTTGAGCAGGGTTGTAAAAAAGTTCATCATGTCACTTGATTTTATTATTTGGGTGCTGATCTGTGTTGCCGGTTCCTTCGGATTGAATACAGCCGGTCAGGTGATCTGGCAATCAGGCGATAATCAGGACATTATCAGGTGATAATCCTGTGGCCGCCATTCTGATATTTGAATCGAAAATCACTTTTCTTCCGGGATCCAGGAATATTTGATGACCTTGATCACGTGTTCTTCCCTGCCGGCATATTCCTCGATGACGGGTACACCGGTGATGCGGATGCGTCCGCGCCGCTGCTGCCAGAGCTGTTGCAGTTCCTGCTCGTCCATGTCCAGGTACCAGCGTTCTCCGGAATCGGTTACCAGCGCGATCCGGGTGAACGGTTCGTTGCCGAAGAGCCGGAGGGATCCTTCCCAGGTTTCGACGGTGTCGCGGTCGGTTGCTGCCGTGGCGCACAAGGCTGTTACCGGAAGGAGCAACGCAAGCAACAGTAAGATCATGATATTAGAGGTCGTTTCCATAATTATCAGCTCAATTGTGCTCATATGGCGGGATTTCGCCGGAATTCACAATTACACTTCACAAAATTGAAATTTATTGAATATATTTATGAAGTCCATTCTTCATAATATCAACATAAAAAAGCCCTTTTTTGATTATTAATTAAAAGTTTAGATGAAGTTTGCTTTGTTGTTGGTGGAAGATGGGACCGGGACGTACAGGCGCAAATACTGTTATTGACAGTCTGTCCGTAAATCCGGAACGGCCTTGAACAGGCGCACAGCTAGCTGGAGCCGGATCCCGTACCGCGTGGTCATGCGCTGATTTTATCCTGTGATATTTTTACTCACATAATTATTTACACGACTAGAACCTGGAAGGATTATTTATGAAACGTCCGCTCGTAACTATTGATGCTAACGAAGCTGCATCACATATCGCACATCACGTAAACGAAGTCATTGCCATATACCCCATTACCCCTGCGTCGCCCATGGGCGAATTTGCAGATGCGTGGGCTATGGCCGGAAAGAAAAACATCTGGGGCACGGTACCGGATGTGATTGAACTCCAGAGTGAAGCCGGTGCTGCCGGCGCCGTCCACGGTGCCCTGCAGACAGGAGCGCTCTCAACCACGTTCACCGCATCCCAGGGGCTTCTTCTGATGATGCCCAACCTGTATAAAATTGCCGGTGAGCTGAGTCCGACAGTTATTCATGTCTCCGCCCGCACGGTGGCCGGACACGCACTCTCCATCTTCGGGGATCACGGCGATGTCATGGCCATGCGCATGACCGGAGTGGCCATGCTGTGTTCCAATAGCGTTCAGGAAGCCATGGATATGGCCTTGATCGCGCACGCTGCAACCCTTGAGGCGCGCATTCCGTTCATCCATTTCTTTGACGGTTTCCGTACCTCGCACGAAGTCCAGAAAATCGAGGAGCTCACGCTGGATGACATGCGCGAGATGATCGACGACGAATATGTCTTTGAACACCGCATGCGGGCGCTTACACCTGACCGCCCGATTATCCGCGGTACCGCCCAGAATCCGGATGTGTTCTTCCAGGCCAAGGAAGCATCCAACCCCTTCTACCAGAAGTGTCCGGATATCGTCCAGAAGACCATGGACAAGTTTGCAAAACTTACCGGCCGTGCGTACAAATTGTTTGACTATCACGGCCCGGATGATGCCGAGCGCGTGATCATTCTTATGGGATCCGGTGCCGAGACGGTTCATGAAACGGTCGACCGCATGAACGACGAAGGGGAAAAGGTCGGCGTAATCAAGCCGCGCCTGTACCGTCCATTTAAAATCGAGGCCTTCATCAACGCCCTCCCTGAGTCCGTTCAGAGCATTGCCATTCTGGATCGTACCAAGGAACCCGGCAGCGCCGGCGATCCCCTGTATCAGGATGTGATCACCGCTTTCCAGGAAAACCGCACGGAAGAGTATCGCAAGCTGCAGAAGGAGCCGCGCCTGGTTGCCGGCCGCTACGGACTCTCCTCCAAGGAATTCACCCCTCCGATGGTCAGGGCCATCTACGAGGAGCTCGGCAAGGAGAAACCGAAGAATCACTTCACCATCGGTATCAATGATGATGTTACGCACACCAGCCTTACGTACCAAAACGGCGTGATGCCGGTGAACGGCAAGGAAAAAGCGGCGTCATCCGGAAAAGCCGCAGGAAAAGAGAAAAGCAAAGTGTTCCGCGGGCTGTTCTACGGCCTGGGTGCCGACGGTACGGTTAGCGCCAACAAGAACTCTATCAAGATCATCGGTGAAAATACCGATTTCTATGCTCAGGGATATTTCGTCTACGACTCCAAGAAGTCGGGTTCCATGACGACCTCGCATCTGCGGTTCGGTCCCGAGCCGATCCGGTCGGCGTACCTGATTGACGAAGCCGATTTCGTAGCCTGTCATCAGTTTCGCTTCGTCGAGCGGATGGACATGCTCAAGAATGCCGGCGAAGGGGCTACGTTCCTGCTCAACACCCAGTATGGTCCGGACGAGTTGTGGGACGAGCTGCCGGACAAGGTGCAGCAGCAGATCATCGACAAGAAGATCCGCGTGTTTGCCATCGACGGCTACAAAGTGGCCCGCGACAGCGGCATGGGCAACCGCATCAATACCGTGATGCAGGTCTGCTTCTTTGCCATCTCCGACATCCTTCCCAAGGACGAGGCCATTGCTGCCATCAAGGATGCCATCCAGAAAACCTACGGCCAGAAAGGCGAGAAGATCGTAAAGAGCAACTTTGCGGCTGTCGACAATTCGGTCGAGCATCTGTTCGAACTGAAAGTGCCCGAGAAGGTGTCAACAAGCAAGAAAATGCTCGATCCCGTCGTCGGCAGGGATATTCCCGAGTTTGTCACTGACGTGATCGGCGAGATCACTGCCGGTAACGGCGATTATCTGCCGGTGAGCAAAATGCCGGTGGACGGTACGTTCCCGACCGGAACCACCTGTTACGAGAAACGCAATATTGCGCATGAGATCCCTGTGCTGGATCCCGATGTCTGCATCCAGTGCGGCAAGTGCGCCATGGTCTGTCCGCATGCGGTCATCCGCATCAAGGCCTTCGACGAGAAGCTGCTGGAAGATGCTCCTCCGACCTTCAAATCGATGAAGGCAAAAGGACGCGAGTGGCCGGAAAACACCATGGTCAGCATCCAGGTGTCACCGGAAGACTGCACCGCCTGCGAACTTTGCGTGGAAGTATGTCCCGCCAAGAACAAGCAGGAAGTCGGACGCAAAGCGCTCAACATGGACAAGATCGAGCCGCACCTGGAAAACGAGCGAGAGAACTGGGACTTCTTCCTTAAAATCCCCGAGTTCGACCGCAACGAGCTGAAAGTGGGCACGGTCAAGGGATCCCAATATCTGCAGCCGCTCTTTGAATTCTCAGGTGCCTGCGCCGGTTGCGGCGAGACGCCCTATGTGAAGCTGATCACCCAGCTCTACGGCGACCGTATGCTCATTGCAAACGCTACCGGCTGTTCCTCTATTTACGGCGGAAACCTGCCAACGACACCCTACTCGAAAAACGAGCATGGCCTCGGCCCCACATGGTCCAACTCGCTCTTTGAGGACAACGCCGAATTCGGACTCGGATTCCGGCTGACCATTGACAAACAGGCCGAGCAGGCGCAACGTCTGCTCAGAGAAGTCAACGGAGCCGTACCTGAAAAGCTCAAGGAAGCGATCCTGACGGCAGACCAGTCCGATGAACCCGGCATCTTCGAGCAGCGCGAGCGTGTTGGCGAACTCAAGAAGCTGCTTGCCGGAAACGGCAAGAAGGACGACAAGACGGTCCGGCAGCTGCTGAGCCTTGCCGACTACCTGGTGCACAAAAGTGTCTGGGCATTTGGCGGGGACGGATGGGCCTATGATATCGGATATGGCGGGCTGGACCACGTCCTCACTGCCGGACGCAATGTCAATCTGCTTGTAATGGACACCGAGGTTTACTCCAACACCGGCGGGCAGCGTTCCAAAGCAACACCGCTGGGATCAGTGGCCAAGTTTGCGGCTGCCGGCAAGGAGTCCGTCAAGAAAGATCTCGGTCTGCTGGCCGTGTCGGGCGGAAGTGCCTATGTGGCACGGATAGCGATGGGCGCCAACGACACGCAAACCATCCGTGCCATCATGGAAGCCGAAGCGTATCCCGGTCCGTCGGTGATCATCGCCTACAGCCACTGTATCGCACATGGCTACAACCTGAAATACGGACTGGACCAGCAGCGTCTGGCGGTGGAATCCGGCTACTGGCCGCTGTTCCGCTACAATCCGCTGCTTGCGAAGGAAGGCAAGAACCCGTTCTCGCTCGACTCCAAGCCGCCGAAAGTGGCATTCAAGGATTACGCTTACAACGAAATGCGCTATCTGATGCTCTCGAAATCGCATCCTGCTGTTGCTGCTCAGTACATGAAGCAGGCGCAGGAGTTTGTCAACGAGCGCTGGCGCCAGTACGTTGAGATGGAAAAAATGTACGAACCCGTCAAGCAGGAATCCTGAGTACATACACGATCGGAAGTCCCGGAGCATGGTCTCCGGGACACCTGATCCCGACTGTCTTTTTTCGAAACTATTTACTACTTAATGACCTGTTATGAATCTGGAAACCAATTATTTAGGACTTAAACTCAAAAGCCCGCTGGTCCCCTCCGCGTCTCCCATGAGCAACGACCTTGCGAAAGTAAAACGCCTGGAAGACGCCGGTGCTGCTGCAATCGTGATGTATTCCCTCTTTGAAGAGCAGATCGCCAGGGAAAATCAGGCGCTGGACCACTTCACGAACATCGGGTCGAACAGCTATGCCGAAGCGCTGACCTATTTCCCGGAGCCGGAGCAGTACCACAACCTGGAGGCCGAGGACTACCTGGAGCATATCCGGAAATTGAAAGAATCGGTGGACATTCCGATTATCGCCAGCCTCAACGGCGTGTCGGAAGGCGGATGGATTACCTACGCTAAAAAAATGCAGGAAGCCGGCGCCGATGCGCTTGAGCTGAATATTTACTACATCGCCGCTGATCCGGAGATGACCTCTCAAAAAGTAGAGGATATGTATGTCAATGACCTCAAGGCCGTGAAGGAGTCCGTGTCCATTCCCGTATCCATCAAGCTCGGTCCCTACTTCAGCGCTTTTGCCAACATGGCAAAAAGACTGGAAGCCGCAGGCGCGGACGGACTTGTGCTGTTCAACCGTTTCTACCAGCCGGATATTGACCTGGAGACCAAGGAGATCGCCCCCAGCCTGGAGCTTAGCAACTCATTTGAAAAACGCCTGCCGCTTCGCTGGATTGCCATGCTGCGTCCCCACCTGAAGTGCAGTCTTGCCGCTACCACCGGTATCCACTCGGCAGAAGACGTTATCAAAATGATCATGGTAGGCGCTGATGTGACCCAGATGGCCTCGACACTGCTCCGGGAAGGCTGCGACAAACTGTTCAACATCGTGGAAGAGATGAAGATCTGGATGGAGCAGAATGAGTACGAGTCCGTCGCCCAGATGAAAGGGAGCATGAGTTCCGCCTCCGTTGCCGATCCGACCTCCTTCGAGCGCGCCAATTACATCCGTATCCTTCAGAGTTACCGGGCCGATAAACTTGGATGATTTTTAACGGTCAATTGGTTATTTTGTCCCGTTATAATCCTATTTTTGCTAAACCTGATTGATAGCGCTGTATGCTTGCTGATTATGGTTACGTATTGCTTTTTTTGGTCAATGGTGCGGTTTTTGCCGGCATAACGCTATTGGTTGCATGGATGCTGCGTCCCAATCGTCCCAGCCCCGAAAAACTGTCCACCTACGAATGCGGAGAGGAGCCGGTCGGTGAGGCCTGGATCCAGTTCAACAACCGGTTCTATGTCATTGCACTGATGTTCCTTGTTTTCGAGGTGGAGGTTGTCCTGCTGTTTCCATGGGCAATCGTTTTCCAGACCATGGGTTGGTACGCTTTCTGGGCAATGATCGTGTTTGTTTCGCTCATTTTTGTAGGTTTTCTGTATGAGCTGGGCAAAGGTGACCTTCAATGGGACAAGCCGCAGCCGGTTGTGCCGCGTTATGTGGAAGGCGTCGGGGTCGTCCTTCCGGACTGGAACGGTGAAATTGCAGCTAACGGAAACGGATCGCAGATTGCGGATACTTTTCCGGAATCAGAACAAAAAATATCATCTGCAGGCGAAGCGTCACCGCAGGGTCAGGCGAACAAGTAGTGCCCTGTTGCACCCGTATCTTCATCCGGGGTGACCATCACCTTTATATGTAACAATTGCTACATGGGTTTACTCGATAAAAAGTTTCAGGACAGTAACATAATTATCGTTTCGCTTGAAAAGGCGCTGAACTGGGCCCGGAAATCATCCATCTGGTACATGCAGTTCGGGCTGGCATGCTGCGCCATCGAAATGATGGCAACGGCGGCCTCACGATACGACTTTGACCGGTTCGGGATCATCCCGCGCTCCTCACCCCGCCAGGCGGATGTCATGATCGTGGCCGGGACGGTCACCCTCAAAATGGCTACCCGCATCAAGCGGCTTTACGAGCAGATGGCCGAACCGCGCTATGTGATCAGCATGGGCTCCTGCTCCAACTGCGGCGGACCTTACTGGGAGCACGGGTACCATGTACTCAAGGGCGTTGACCGGGTTGTTCCTGTGGATGTGTACGTGCCGGGATGTCCGCCCAGGCCCGAAGCACTGCTCCAGGGTTTCCTGCATCTCCACGACAAGATCATGAAGGAGAGCCTGGTAGAGGGAATTGGCAGCAAGCCGGTTGTGATCCACGACAAGGGCGGCGACGACATCCAGGTCAAAAGCGCCGAAGAGACCGACGAGCACAAAACAGCCCAGATCGAGTTTCCGCAACAGGATGTTGCGCGCAAAAAGGAGGGTGCCTGATGAAGACTGCCGAAGAACTGCACCGTATCCTCGCGGAAAAATTCGGTGAAGAGCTTTTTGAACTAAAGCAGGACGAACCGGCGGCGCCTTGGATCATCGTGAAAGCGGAACAGATCCGTGAGGTATCCAAGTTTCTGCGGGATGAACCCGGCCTCCGGTTTGACTCGCTCATGTGCCTGAGCGGCGTGCACTATCCCAAAGAGAACGCTCTCGGAGTAACCTATCACCTTTTCTCCACCAGTGAAAAGCACAAACTGACGCTCAAGGTGATCATGCCGGAAGAGGATGCGCATCTGCCGACCGTCGAGCAGATCTGGAAAACCGCCGACTGGCATGAGCGCGAGGCATACGACATGTTCGGCATCCGCTTTGACGGTCATCCCGATCCGCGTCGCATCCTGTGCCCGGACGACTGGGAGGGATATCCCCTGCGTAAGGACTACCGGGTCCAGGAATTCTACCGCGGAATGAAAGTGGAGTACTGAGCATGACAAATGTGAAAGAAAAAGGACCTGAAGTAACACTTTCGCCGCCTGTGGATGCGGGCAACGGCCTCAAAACCCAGGAGATGGTCATCAACATGGGGCCGCAGCACCCGTCGACGCACGGGGTGCTGAGAATGGAACTGACCCTGAACGGCGAAATCGTTACCAGGGCCATTCCGCATATCGGATATCTCCACCGCTGCTTTGAGAAGCACTCCGAGGCCATGAACGACTACAACAAGGTCGTCCCCTATGTGGATCGCATGGACTATGTGGCGGCCATGAACAACGAACTTGGTTATGCCATTGCCATGGAACGGCTCATGGATATACAGGTGAACGACCGCGTTGAGTACATCCGTGTTCTTATGGCCGAACTGCAGCGTATTGCCAGCCACCTGCTGGCCCTCGGGACGTTCGGCCTGGATATCGGAGCGTTCACCCCGTTCCTTTACTGCTTCATTGAGCGGGAAAAAATCCTGGACATCTTTGAAAAAGCCAGCGGCGCCCGACTGCTCTACAACTATATCTGGATCGGCGGATTGATGAACGACGTCCCTGCCGATTTCAAGACCGACACGGCCGCTTTTGTGAAATCGTTCCGTCCCAAGATCAAGGAACTGAACGACCTGCTCTCCCACAACAAAATCTTTATTGACCGCACGGCCAACGTCGGGGTCCTTCCCGATAAAGTGGCGATCAACTACGGGGTCTCCGGTCCCAGCCTGCGCGGATCCGGCGTGGCGTGGGATCTGAGGAAAGACGACCATTACTCCATCTACGACCGTTTCGAGTATGATGTGATCGTTGGGAAAGGCGAGATGGGTACTGTTGGCGACTGCTGGGACCGGTACATAGTCCGCGTCTGGGAAATGGAAGAGAGCCTGAAGATCATTGAGCAGGCACTGGATCAGATGCCCGATGAAGGTGACGTGCAGGAGGCCATACCCAAAAAAATCCGACCCCCTGCCGGTGAGATCTACTGCCGGACAGAGACCCCCCGCGGTGAGCTGGGATATTATATCATCAGCGACAAGTCGACCACCCCGTTCAGGGTCAAGGCCCGGGCGCCGAGTTTTGTGAATTTAAGTGTTTTGCCTGCCATCTCCGTCGGCGCCATGGTGGCCGACATGGTGGCGATAATCGGAAGTATTGATATTGTACTCGGTGAAGTAGACCGATAGCATGTAAAGGAAAGTACTATGCAGCAATTTCTGGAAAGTTTTCTGCCGGCCGGACCCGTGGTCGTCTTTGTCTTTTCCATCATCCCGTTGATGATCATCCTGATCTATGCCCTTTTTGCCATCTGGCTGGAGCGCAAGGTGGCCGGACATATCCAGGATCGTCTGGGACCGATGCAGACAGGCGGGTGGCATGGATGGGCACAGACCATTGCCGACCTGCTCAAGATGATCCAGAAAGAGGATATCGTCCCGGCAAAGGCTGACCGTTTCCTTTTCAAGATGGCACCGTTTATCGCTTTTGCCGCATCTTATGCAGCGTTCGTGGCCATACCATTCAGCAGCGGCTATATCGGAAGCATGATCGATGTGGGCGTATTCTACATCGTGGCGATCACCTCGCTGCTCTCGGTCAGCATCATCATGGCCGGCTGGGCCTCCAACAACAAATGGTCGCTGCTCGGGGCCATGCGGACCGCCGCACAGACGGTGAGCTATGAGGTCCCCACTGTGGTAACCATCCTTTCCGTGATCATCGTGACAGGGACTCTCAACCTGATGGAAGTGACCGAAATGCAAACAGGTAATGCATTCCTCGGTTTTCTTCCCAACTGGTTTATCTTCCACAGTCCCTTCATGATGATTGCATTCGTGCTCTTTTTTATCGCTTCCCTGGCCGAATCTCACCGGGTTCCCTTTGATCTCCCCGAGTCGGAATCAGAGCTGGTCGGCGGCTACCAGACCGAATACTCCGGAATGCGCTGGGGGCTGTTCATGCTTACCGAATACGCCGACATGCTTCTCTTGTCGCTGGTAGGCGCCACGCTCTTTTTCGGCGGATGGAACAGTCCGTTCGGCTCTTTCATGGACGGTCCGGTATGGGGTGCCTTCTGGATGCTGTTGAAGGGCATGGTCCTTGTGTTCGTGATGATGTGGCTGCGCTGGACCCTTCCCAGGCTGCGCGTCGACCAGCTGATGAACCTCTGCTGGAAATACCTCATCCCGCTCTCTTTTGTCAACCTTGTGCTCATCGCACTCTGGGAAATGATTTTTTAACCTGAATAACTGCTGTTATGGTCAAAGCACTATCTGACACTTATCTCACCTTCAAAACCATTTTCACCGGGATGGGCATCACCTTTCGCCATCTCTTCACAAAATCGGTCACGGTTCAATATCCACTGCAACGTGATGTGCTCCCGGAACGCGTGCGGCTCAAGCTGCACGTGAATATCGATGACTGCATCGGGTGCCGCCTGTGTGAACGTGCCTGTCCGGTAGAGTGCATTGATATCGGCACCATAAAGTCCACCGACGACGATGATCTCGGGGAGACATCCACCGGTCACAAAAAAAAGCTGTGGGTGGACAAGTTCGATATCGACATGGCCAAATGCTGCTACTGTGAGCTATGCGTGCATCCGTGTCCCACCGACTGCATCACCATGGTAGAAGAGTACGAATATTCTACCTATGACCGAAATGACCTCATTTTTCCGTTTTCCGATATGACTCCGGAGCAGATCGAGGAAGCCAACCGCAAGCTTGAGGAAGAAGCGGAGGCGAAACGCCGCAAGAAGGAGGAAGCGATGCTCGCCAAGAAGAAAAAAGCGGAGGCGCAAGCCGCAGGCGGGGAAGCGGAAGGAGATAAGCCGAAAGATGCCGCTTCCGGCGGCTCAGCGGAAACCTCCGGAGGTGGCGACAAAGAAAAAGCAGCCCGTCGCGCAGAACGGGAAGCGCGCCGTGCCGCCCGAAGGGCTGAACGCGAGGCGAAGAAAAAATCAGAAGAATAATCTGCGATGCCATTGAAGCAAATAAATGGATGCAATACGATCATGCAATACGATCATGCAATACGATCATGC
>Ga0207421_10001424_pt1 | contig 30798 bp, 31 predicted proteins | sample SodLakKL_010_SED_4_FD_187542 | JGI IMG/M metagenome (GOLD analysis project Ga0207421, IMG submission 187542) | Alkaline sediment microbial communities from Lake Tanatar, Kulunda Steppe, Russia - 8KL_010_SED (SPAdes) (version 2) | ecosystem: Environmental > Aquatic > Non-marine Saline and...
ATTGCTGCTACAGCAGCTTATTATATCGGCTTTTTCTTGGAAAAGGTGGCCGGAGTTAATTAATTGCAGATCAAAGATCTTTTCTATCTATACCGAGCGGGACATAAATTCCATATTTTACTATTGCACGGCAAAGTTCCAGTGTACACAACTGTTTCAGGGCCCTAACAGATACAGATCATATTGAAACTCGGCCTGCATAAGAGCGGGTATTTTTAGCAACCGAACTCGGGCTGCAAAATTGAACTGAAGCAGTTATAATAATATTGATGTATTCCATAATTGCATTATTACCCTTTGCCTTATTCTTTTATTTAATGGTGATCAGGAAGATGTCGGCGGCGGTCGCCGGTCCGATTACTTTGGCGGTGGCGATTCTACCGGCCGGTTTTATTTGGCAGATGGAACCGGATCGGATCGGAGCAGCTCTTTTGGAAGGAGCGGTTATTACAGTGGAGATAGTGATAATAGTTTTTGGAGCTCTGTTTATGTTGAATATTTTGAACAGCTCCGGAGTTTTTGACTCAGTTCGTCAAACCATAACTCGTTTAACTCCTGATATTCGTATCCAGGCAATCATTATCGGGTGGTTTCTGGTAAGTTTTATTGAAGGTGCAGCCGGTTTCGGTACTCCCGGAATGCTGGCGGCGCCTCTTTTGGTTATCCTTGGTTTTAAACCGCTGACGGCGGTAGCTATTGCTTTGATCGGTGACAGTGCCTCGGTAACTTTTGGTGCGGTAGGTTTACCTATAACGATCGGGATCGCCGAAGGTGCGGTAGTTGAAGGTTTTACTCCGAGCGCCGAACAGCTGCAACAGATCGCTGTATCCGCCTCATTACTACATTTGCTGGCCGGTTTTTTTATACCGCTTGTTATCTCGTTAATAGCCGCCAGGTCCCACACCGGCTCTCTAAAAAGAGGTTGGGAAGCAGCTCCTTTTGCCTTGATAGCCGGTTTCTGTTACTTAATACCGGCTTATCTGGCCAGTTACTGGCTAACACCGGAATTTCCGGCTCTTGTTGGGGGTATGGTAGGCGGTTTACTGGTCGTACTGATAATTCGTTTCGGGTTATTTCGACCTGCAGATCCGATAGTACCAGCCGAGGAGGAGAATGTATCACAACAACAACCCAACCACCAAAGTGGTGCTTTAAAGGCCTTCTGGCCGTATTTGTTAGTTATCTTTTTGTTGATCCTTACCCGGGCGCCGTTCATCGGTCTGGGCGATAAGTTAAGCGAATTTAGTTTGGATCTGAGTCATCTGCCGGGTTTAACTGAAGGCCAGCTGGATATTTTAAACTCCCCGGGTGTAGTTTTCTTGATCGCCGGTATGATCACGGCTGTTTTTTGGGGCTTAAACCGAAAACAATTAATTACAGCCGGAACCCAAACCGTCCAAAGATTAACCAAACCGATGATCGGGTTATTGGCGGTATTGGGGCTGGTTCAGATATTTCGCAGCTCGGGTGATAACTTATCCGGTTTGCAAAGTATGCCGCTTCATATAGCTGAAACCTTACCCGAGATCCCGTTTCTAACGGTATTCCTGTCACCGTTTTTGGGTATGCTGGGTTCCTTTATCGCGGGTGGTTCCACGGTATCGAATTTATTGTTTTCATCTTTCCAGACCGGTATGGCCGAAACCTTGGGACTGTCGGTCGTGTTGATGCTGGCTCTCCAAGCTGCCGGCAGTGCCTTGGGGAATATGCTGGCTGTTCACAATGTTCTTACCGCTCAGGCTACTGTTGGTTTAACCGATCGGGAGGGTGATATTATCCGCATAACCCTTCTGCCGGCTCTTATTTACGCCGGTTTGGTCGGTGTTATCGGTTTATTGTTGATGGTCTGGATCTCCTAACGGTCCTTCTGAGACCGGTTATTTGGGTGATTAGTTGGCTTAAAACTCTTGCTTTATATTATTAATTATAGTAAGATAACAGGTGATGACAAGTATACAAATAGCAAAAAGGGATGGCAACAAAAAATCCCATGTTCTGCGAAAAGAGGGGTATATGCCGGCAGTATACTACGGTCGTACTCAGACCTCTACGCCGGTGGTGGTTAAATCTAACGAATTTGAAAGAGTCTGGCGCGAAGCCGGCGAGTCCACGGTGGTTACCTTAGAGTCACCGGATGGTCAGCTTGATGCATTGATAACCGATGTAGATTTTGATCCGGTTACTTACCTGCCGCGTCACGCTGATTTTTATGTGTTTGAAGAGGGTCGCAAAGTGGAAGTTGCGGTACCGTTGGAATTTGTAGGTGTTTCTCCGGCGGTTAAAGAGCAAGGCGCGATCTTGGTTAAAGTAATGCATGAGTTGCGGGTGGAAGCTTCTCCGCACGATCTGCCCGGATATATTGAAGTCGATGTTTCGGGGCTCAAGGATCTGGACAGTCAGGTGTTGGCCGATGAACTGGTCTTACCCAAGGGAGTGGAGTTGATCGAAGATCCGCAAGAAGTAGTTGCTGCAGTAAGTTCTCAAGAGAAGGAGGCTGAAGAAGATGACAGTGCTGGCGGAGAAGTTGATTTCTCCAGCATTGAGGTGGAGAAGAAGGGCAAGGAAGAAGAGGGAGAGGCAGAAGAATAGCCGGGTTTGTTAAGTTTGTACGGTTCTATCTTACATCAAAGAATATGCCAACGAAAGTCATTTCCTACGGATTGTTAGCCATAATGGTTTTGGTTTTAACCGGAGGGATTTTTAATGTGGTGTGGTCCGGAAATGCTCAAATGACCGCGGAAGAAGAACGGCTGCAAAGAGAGTTGGAAGAAGTAGAGAAACAGATAGCCGAGCAGGAGCAGATATTGGGTCAACAGCGTCAAGAATCAGCTTCCATTCAACGTGATATCGCCATCTTGGAATCCGAGATCCAGCAAGCAAGGTTAAATATTCAAGCCAAAACCATTACCATTCAACAATTAGGTGGTGAGATCGAGGATCGAACCGCGACTATCGGAGAGTTGGAAGATGATATTGACGAGCGCAAGAATCACTTAGCTTACCTTTTACGTCAAACCGATCAGCAAGCCTCTTTTTCCATGGTTGAGGCGCTGTTGAGTAATGCCAGTCTGTCGGAGTTTTTTGTTGATCTTGATGATTACCATTCGTTGAAGAGGTCTATAAATGATACTGTTGAGGAGTTGCAGGATTTAAGAAAGGAGAACAGAGAAGAGCGGGAGGAGTTGAATGAAAAACAAGATGCCGAAATGGATGCCCGAATGACCATTGAGCACGAAAAGCAACGGATCGAGAATAAAGAATCCGAAAAACAATATTTATTATCTCTAAGTCGGCAACAAGAAGCTGCTTACGAGGAAGAATTGAGAAGAAGGGAGCAAGAAGCGGCCGAAATACGCAGTCGTTTGTTTGCTCTGCGAGACACCGATGACATCCCGTTCGGTGATGCTCTAGAGTATGCCCGAAAGGCTGAGCAGGCAACAGGGGTACGTCCCGCTTTTCTCTTGGCGGTATTTCAGCAAGAGTCCGGGCTAAGGGATGGACGGTTCGGGGTCAATGTAGGTACCTGTAATCGCCCCGGTGATCAATTGGGGTGGCGAGACATTATGCCGGGACCAAATGATAATTCCTGGCGGGATGATCAAACCGTTTATCGCCGATTGATGGAGGAGTTGGGTCGTGATCCCGATGTACAACCGCTTTCCTGTCCGATGCAGATCGGATGGGGTGGAGCAATGGGTCCGGCGCAATTCATTCCGACTACTTGGGCGCAGTATCAACCGAAAATAGCACAGGCGACCGGAGTTAGTGTTCCCGATCCCTGGAATCCGGAGCATGCTTTTACCGCTTCAGCTCTCTACCTCCAAGATCTGGGGGCGGCACGCGGCGGTTATTCGGGCGAACGTGAAGCGGCGCTTCGTTATTATGCCGGTAGCGGCTGGAATAACCCGCACAACTCTTTTTATGGAGATGGGGTGATGCAAAATGCTGCCCAGTTACAACGTGATATTGAAGTATTGGATCAGGCCGATCGTAACTAGCTCCGCACTAAATTGGTTTCCCACCCTTTTAATACTAAAATTGTTGTTCATATAAGTTGCTTTTTACAACACAAGGGGCTGTAAAAATAAAATACCTAGTCAGTTTGCTGCGAGGTAGTTTATTGATCTCGGTGTAAGAATGCTGTTGCTGTTTGGGTGAATTTGTGTTAATTTATAGAGCACTGATAACCCGGTTATCAAATATTTTATTGGTTGAAAGGCGTTTTTACTTAAAGCCTATAATTAATTGTCTTATGAAGAAAGAAGTTCATCCCGAATATTATAAACAAGCCCAGATTACCTGTTCCTGCGGGGCGGTTCATACTATCGGTTCTGTGAAGGAGCAACAACATGTTGAGGTGTGCAGTAACTGTCACCCTTTTTATACCGGACAGGAGAAAGTTATGGATAATGCCGGACGGGTAGAGAAGTTCAAAGCTCGCCAGCAGGCAGCTCAACAAAAAAGGTAAAATCAAACCAATACCGGTGTTATCGATGTCGGCTATCAACCTTGATAGCCGGTAGAAAGATGCTCTGAAAATGGGTAATATTAATACCCGGGATCAGGATTGTTTATATAACCAAATCTTAATTTTTTGTATTACTTTGATGTTGAGTGAATACTTACCATATGGAACAGCAAGAAGAAAAACTGCAAAAATTTAAAAATAACCCCAAAACCGCATTTTTGGCTCAGTCATATCTGGAACTTCTTGACCAAGAGGGGGAACTGGAAAAATTAATGGAAAAAGACCGGGAGATGGCCGAATTGGGAAAAGAGGAGCGAGAACAGATAATTGACCAAAAGAACAGTTTATGGAAACAAATGGAGGATATAATCTCTAAAGAGGAGAGAGAGGAGGACTTTCCCAATCATATTATTTTAGAGATCAGGGCCGGAGCCGGAGGTGATGAAGCATCATTATTTGCCGAGGATCTGTCCGAGATGTATCGCCGATATGCCGAAATTAAGGGCTGGAGTTTTAATCCGTTAGGAAAATCCTTGAACTCTTTAGGTGGTTATAAAGAGGCTTCTTTTGAACTTAAAGGGCAGGGGGCATATCGTGACCTGCGCTTTGAGACCGGTGTACACCGGGTGCAGCGGATACCTTCTACTGAAAAATCGGGACGTATCCATACCTCTACAGCTTCGGTGGCAATTATGCCGGTAAGAAAGAAAACCCGGCTGATCATTGAGCCTTCCGAGGTCGATGTGGAGTTTGCTCGCTCCGGCGGGGCCGGCGGACAAAATGTTAATAAAGTTGAAACCGCGGTTCAGTTAACTCATAGACCGACCGGTATTATGGTGCATTGTACCGAGGAGCGTAGTCAGCATAAAAATCGGGAAAAGGCCTGGAGTATTTTGCAGGCCAAACTGGAAACCGTCAAAAGAGAGCAAGAGGCCCAAGCAGAGGCTCAGGAACGACGGCAGCAGATCGGCCGAGCTGATCGGTCGGAAAAGATAAGAACTTACAATATACTGCAGGATCGGGTAACGGATCATCGATTGCAAAAGAGTTGGCACGGGATCGAGGATATTTTGGCCGGCCAACTTCAGCCGCTGATAGATGCTTACCACCAGGAGTTCGAGCAAGAGGGCGGTGATGATCAAGAATAATACTGAACCGGATAACGATAATGTACCTTAAGGGACAGCTTGAGCTTTAATTATTATTTTCAATCGATTTTAAACGGCGTCGGGAGCTCTCGGAGCTTGCACTAAAGATAATATTTTGGTAAACTTAGCTACCATATTAAAGAGAAAAAACATGATAACCACTGAAACAACAACAAATACTACTTCAAATGATACTCAGGTTAATGAAGAAACCGCCGGAGGCGACGATATGATCAAGGAAATGTTCGAGGCCGGTGTTCATTATGGCCAGGTCCGGGCGCGGCGGCATCCCAGCGCTAAACCTTATATCTTTGGGACTAAAAATAAAGTCGAGATCTTTGATTTGGAAAAGGTTAGTGATAAATGCCGGCAAGCGGAAGAATATCTGCAGCAGCTCGGTTCATCTAATAAAACGGTTTTATGGGTTGGTGGTAAAATGGAAGCCCGTGCCGCAATTAAAAAGGCGGCCGAAGCGATAAATATGCCTTATGTGAACGGTCGCTGGATCGGGGGCACGCTTACCAATTTTGGTCAGATTCGGAGCCGAGTGGAAAGATTAGAAGGGCTGGAACAGCAAATGGAAAAGGGAGAATTTTCCCGATATACCAAAAAGGAACGCTTATTGATAGAACGAGAGATCGAGGATCTTAGAGAGAGATTTGATGGCCTGCGAAGTTTAAACGAACTGCCGTCGGCAATGGTAGTGGTCGATCTGGAGCAAGAGAATAATGCGGTACAGGAAGCTCGTCAACTTAATATACCGATAATCAGTTTCTCAAGTTCTAACTGTGATATGACCAAGGCCGATCATCCCATACCGGGCAATGATGCTTCACCCAAAGCGGTTAATCTGGTGCTCTCTCGACTGGGTCGTAGTTATCAAAAAGGTGTTAAGGCGGCAAAACTCTAAATTTGAGACTTAACGCATCTGTACATTAGTCGAAATTTAATCAAAAAATCATTATGAGTGTTACTTCACAGGAAATAAAAGAGCTGCGACAAGAAACCGGGATATCGGTTATGGAATGTAAAAAGGCTTTGGAAGAGGCGGGAGGAGATAAAGAAAAGGCCTGGAAGATCTTGCAGGAGAAGAGCAAGGAGGTTCAACGAAAAAAACAGGACCGCACCTTGGGTGCCGGAGTAGTTCAGTCATATATTCACAACAACGGAAATGTGGGGGTATTATTGGAATTAGATGCCGAAACCGATTTTGTTGCCAATAATGAAGAATTCAAAAAGCTGGCCTATGAAATAGCTATGCATATAGCAGCTATGAACCCGCAGTATCTGAAACAGGAAGATGTTTCAGATGAAGAGAGGCAACGGATGAAAGAACGCTTTGAGGAGGAGTTTGCCGATAAGCCCGAACAAGCAAGAGAAAAAGCAGTGGAAGGGAAGTTGAAAACCTTTTTTGCTGAACGAACTTTGTTGGAGCAGGGGTATGTAAAGGATCCGGATAAGACCATTGCTAATCTAATAGAGGATGCTACTCAGAAGTTCAAAGAACGGATAGAAATAGTCCGTTTTACTCGCTACGAAGTAGGAACCGAATAATATTCGTTATGATATTTTTGGGCGCTGAATAACTAACAGTGGATCCAATTTATGGATATTAGCTACTTTACAATTACCACTGTTTTTTTACTGGCCTTTTTGTTATTGGTTATTTTTCGGTTAATTGAGCTTTATCGAGGTCGATCGTTTGAAATATGGCGATCGGTACGTGATAGAGTTGATGTATATTTAGATAAGTTCTATACTTATGGAGCGCGCTTAGTGGTGGCAGTGAATGATGTCGTTAAACAAGTGGCGACACGATATTTATTGTTACCTTTTATTGGGCTGCTTAAAAGAACCATCCGGTTGCTAATTGAAAAGCTGATGTCTCTTTTAGAATGCAGTTATCGTTTTTTACTGCGTTTGAAGTATCGCAGACGCAAAAGGGATGAAAATGGCACATTATAATGGTGATAATTTACGAGTGTAAAAGGAATAGAAAAGATCGATCTGATCGTACTGTCAAAAGTGAGTGGAAGATATGCCGGTGTAGCTCAGAGGTAGAGCAACCGCTTCGTAAGCGGTAGGTCGTGGGTTCAATTCCCGCCGCCGGCTCTTTTATAACCGAACGGATGACGAGAAGAAAGTAAATTAATAATAGAGGCACAGTTGCGTGTAGTCCGGACGCTCCGACTGAAAGCCGGAGGTCGGGGCGAGCGTCGGGACTCAATGAAAGCCAGTGTAGCTCAATGGTAGAGCAACCGCTTTGTAAGCGGTAGGTTATCGGTTCAAGTCCGGTCACTGGCTCAAACAGAGAATGGAAAAAGCGGAGTTAATGACAACCAACCGTAGCTAACAGCTGTTAGCTGTTGTTGATAGCAGGTGTAATACTCTATTAATTCGGCTTATGAAAAAACATCACCAGTTAGGAAATCGTCGCGGTCATCCGGCTTTTCGAACTCCGGCTCGTTTTATTCATCGTAATCATATTAGGGTACAGAAAAATAAATCCCGCTATCGTTATCTTGGAAAATGTATCAGAAATTTATCTTATGACGAGCGAAAAATTTAGCATTTACCAGCGTATACCTAATTTTAGTGTCCGCCTTCGGCAGGTTGACAGTAAATAAATACCAAGCAGATCAGGAGAAAGGCGAATCAATAAGGGGGTAACGTTGTTTGAATTCCTGCCAGTCCATTTCCTTTTTTCCTTCCGGAATAATGCGCTTAATAAGTAATTCTTTTTGAGGAGTTAGTTCGGCTTCGGTAACTATAATACGCATTCTTTTTCCCTGATAGTTGATAAAAAAGTGAGGCCGAGGCCACTCTTGGTAGGCTAAAATTTTACGGTAATTAAAGGCCGGTTCATCGGACGGATCAAGTTCGGCGTCTTTTTTGGTTATTTTACGACAATAGGTAGCACGGGAGTGGTCTTGTTCTTGGGGGGTTATTTGACCGTTTAGCCATTTATGTATTGTGGTTGCCAGTAGCCGTCCGCCTTCGCGGGTTAGTTCTTCTCTCAGTTGAGTTATTGAAGGCGGCCATGGAGTAGCGGTTATCTCTTGTGAAGAAAGTATCGGACCGTGGTCCATTTGGGTATCCATTTTTATTACCGATAAGCCGGCACTGTGGTCGTAAAGAATAGTGTTGGTCATTGGGGCCGGTCCGCGCCAGCGAGGCAGAAGGGAGAAGTGCAGATTAAGACAACCAAAGCGAGGCAGGTCGATTATCTCGGAAGGTAATATCTGTCCGTAAGAAACAACTACAAAAATTCCGTCACGGTAACTTTTTAATAAACTTTGAGTGGTTTCAAGGTGTTTTCCTTTTAATTTGGGAGGCTGGTGTACTTTAATACCTGCAAGTTCCGCTTGTTTTTTGGGGGGCGGCGGGGTGACGGTCTGTTTACGGCCTACCGGTTTATCTTCTGATGTGACTATTAACTGAGGTTGAATACTCTGTTTCGATAAATTTTTTATGGTATTGGCAGCTATTTGGTCGCTACCGAAGAAAACCAAAGGTGTTCTATTTTCAAACATAAAATCAAAAGATCTTTTATCTGCAGTCAATTTAATTGTACTCGGTTTGATCAAGTGGTTGGTCGGTTAGATCACGTGCTTTATCAACGAATAAAACACCGGCTAAATGATCGGTTTCATGTTGAAATATCTGAGCCATCAAACCGCTGGCATTCCAGTGAAACTTATTGCCCATAATATCGTACGCTCTTAACCGTACTTTTTGATGTCTTTTCACTTGTCCATACCAGGGACGTACACTTAAACAACCCTCATCCATCCACTCGGTCTCCCGGGATCTCTTAATTATCTCGGGGTTAATGAATTCTTTATCGTCATCATATCTTTCCGAACCATCGAGATGTTGAAATATGCGGTGACTGACCACAAAAAGTTGTTTACCAATACCGATCTGTGGTGCCGCCAAAGCTGCTCCGTCTTCTTGGGTATTCAGTGCTTCCTTCATTTGTTCAATAACTTGTTGTAGCCAGTCACTACCGAATTCTTCTTCGGTTATCGGTTGAGCTTGTTCTCTAAGAATCGGATCACCCTTTTGTACGATTTGAGTCATGTTACGAATTTTGTATTACGGATCAGTTCTGTATTGTGGGTTGGTAATAATTATTATGGGGAAGAAAGCACAGGATCGTATTATGGGGTCGGTATTAGGTATTTAGGGAAGAAAGCATAATACCTAAGGCACAACATTACCGCAAACAAATGAAAGCGTTTTCGCCCATGATACATAATACAAACCCCATGCTACAATCTAATTTATAGTATACTTGATGGATTTACAAAAACAAGATGTTTCGGCGGCAAGTCGCTCAAGATCGAGTTTAATTGGCGGTCGGGCCAGTTTTTGACCGGTATCTTTATTAGAATGTTGTGATTTTTTTCACCTTTTCGGGCAGTAGTGTTGGTCAATGGTGTATATGTTTGAGGCGAGTAATCGGCCAGTTTGTACTCCCAGTCCCGGATTAATTGCGAGAGTTGGTCGGTGTGTCCGGCAAATACGATCTTGATCAAAACAACAAATGGCGGGTAGGAAAATCTCTCCCGCAGTTCCAGCTCCTGTCGATAAAAATGACGGCTGTTGGTGGCGGTTAAAAGTTCCAGACCGGGATAGTCCGAATTACGAGTTTGTAAAACACATTGTTCGGTGGTGGCGGCGCGGAGACGAGCCAGAACTCGAAAAACTCTTTCTTGCACCGAATACTCGGGACGGGTTAATAAGGAATCCAGTGATATCACGGCAGTAAAGTAAGGTTTTAAGTGAGAATTTAAATAAGGGATCACCATATCGGTGCAGATCATTATACTACCCGGAGTGTCATTAAACTGTTGGATCTTTTTATCGATCTGCCGTGAAGTGCCGGTATTGAGAGAGTCCATGCGAATTACGGGGATCTCGGGATAACGATCAAGCAGGGTTTTTTCAACTCGCTCCGTTCCCCAGCCCAAGGATGTAAGACGGTTTCCTTGACAGTAAGGGCAGTTGTCAATCGGTGGATAATAGGATCTACATCCGGAGCAGATCATCTGACGTTTTTTATCAGAGGTTGTGTATAAAGCCAGTGGTTTACCGCAATTTTCGCAATTTAAGGAATGCTGACAATCGTCGCAGTTTATTGTGGGAGCCAGACCTCGGCGGGCGGAATAAAGGAGAGCTGAAGTTTTATGGTTCCGAGTCCTTTGTATCAGATCATCTACCTCCGGACTGAATATTTGTTCGTATTCCGAAGGACGTTCTTGAGAACTCGTGCTCGAGGTGTTGATGATCCGCCAATCAGATGGACCCGGCAAGCGGAATGAGATCGGTGATAGTTCGTGATAATTGCCAACTTCAAGTTGGTGAAAAGTTCCGACCGAAAGTGTTAAATCGCTTTTTATTAACCGGAGGCGGCGATTGTGAGCCAAAAACTCCGCTGTTTTTTGTGGTTGGAAAAAGGGGCGATCAAGTGGTTCATACGAAGTACTTCCTTCTTCATCTATTATCATAGTATTGAGATCAGAGCGGGGAATGGTCATAAAACTACGGGTGGCAATTATTAATACCGGGTGTTTTTCGGTCAGCGCTCGTTGCCAGTTCTTTATAAGTTGCGTTTTTTTGATCTCATGATGGAAGGTGAAACAGTATTGTTCTATACCCTTGGTTAAAACTTTATTTAATTGTTCAGCTGAGGTCTTGGTGGGAGTCAGGATAATCAAAGATCTTTTGCGGGAGAATTCCTCGCGGATCAGTTGAGAATAATGTTCTAATTGGTTGTGATAGGACGCTTTAAGCGCTAAACATTCAAAAGCTTGTCCGGGAGTATCTTGAGGCAAGGGTAGTTCGGAAAAATATTCCGGCGGTTGTTTTAATATAGTTTCCGGACAGAGGTGATTCAACAGAGCTCCGATCGAAGCGTTATACCATTCGGCGGTTTGATATATTGCTTGTAAAGTGGCGTCTGAAAATGACTGGTTTGCTATTACTTGCTTGATCGGACGTAACCGGTAAGAGGCCTTTTTTAATGAGGTCTTGGCATCAGAAACGGTTTTGGTGTTTAACACAATGGCCGGTCGGAAGCCGGAACGAAGCGGAATTTCCACCAAAGCACCCGGTGCCAGTTGCTTGGAGGTGTAATAAGAAAGCTGTTTTTTTGATATGCCACGGCTAATGGGAGCTACTGAAAGAATATACATAATTATAATAACAGATCATCGATCCTGTATTGTGCGGAAAAGCACAAAGCACTGGATCGTATCACGGGGTCTGTATTTTGTATTATGGGGAAGAAAGAACAAAACACAAGGTACAAGTAAAAAAAAGTACAGGATCGTATTACGGGCGAAAGCACACGGCGCCCTTTAGAAGGGCGCGATTGCTTGCCCACCGAGCCCCTCAGGAGGGGCTCGGCTCGGTTCGTTGGGTAAGGCAAATTACAAACAACCATTAAATGCTATCCTAGAGATCAGAAAAAATAGCTATCTCGGCTCCTACCGAGCGCAGTCTGGCAGCGATGTCCTCGTATCCGCGATTGATGCTGTAGATGTTACGCAACACCGATGTACCTTTGGCAGCCAGCATGGCAATAAGTATTATGGCGGCCGGTCTTAAAGCCGGCGGGCAGATGATCTCATTGGCTTGCAGCTTGGTGGGTCCGTTTATGTAGATCCGGTGCGGGTCAGCCAGTAATGTTTGTGCTCCCAGTTTATCCAACTCTTTGAAGTAAATAGCTCTCTCTTCGTAAACCCAGTCATGGATAAAGGTTTGGCCTTTGGTTTGAGTAGCGATGGCGGCAAAAAACGGTAAGTTGTCAATGTTCAAGCCGGGGTAGGGTCGCGGTTCTATTTTTTCATCCAAAGCTTTCAGGCGGGACGGCTTGATATGAAGATCAACCAGCACGGTACGTTGGTTGTGTGAGGTGTAAGGGGTTGATCTTTCGTATTTCAAACCCATTTTTTCCAGCTTAAGTAGTTCCAGTTCCAAAAAATCTATCGGACAGCGGCGGATGGTAAGAGTGGATCCGGTGGTTATGGCGGATGTCAAGAAGAACATAGTATCTATGGGATCTTCACTTATGGTGTATTCTACGTCTTGAGCTATATTATCGCGGCCTTTGATCGTTAAGGTAGAAGTACCGATGCCGTCTATTTCTACTCCCAGCTTTTCCAGGTAAAAGCATAGGTCTTGGACAAAATAATTGGCGGTTGCGAACTTGATCACGGTCTTACCGGAAATTCCGGCTGCCGCGATTAACAAATTCTCGGTAGCAGTATCACTGGCCTCATACATTATCACTTCGGCCGGTGAGATCTGTGAACCGGATATTTGGAGGTCATGGGAGCGGTCTTCTATCTTTACTCCCATTTCCTCTAGTCCATAGATGTGAGGTTTGATCGAGCGTGACCCTAAACGACAACCGCCAACCTTAGGTAAGGCAAAGGAGTTTAGACGATGGATCAATGGACCAATGAACATTATGATACTGCGGGTCTTGGAGGCCGCTTGACGATCAATGGAAGAGAGGTTGAATTGTTCCGGAGGGGTAATGGTGACCGATGACCCGCGCCAGACCACCGTTACCCCGATGCTCTCCAAAACCTCTATAATACGAAAAACCTCTTCAATGCGGGGCACTTGGTGTAGAGTGGTTTTACCAAGATTGAGAAGAGACGCGCACAACAAACCAACAGCACCGTTTTTGGAAGAGTTGGTTGTTATTTCGCCCTTTAATTTACGCCCTCCCTCAATTCTTAAATTAATAGAACCGGAGCTCAAATTTACCAGATTGGCCTTTAGAGCATTGTTGATACGCGAAAGGGTTAAGGCGCTTAAGTTTTGTTCTCCTTTTTCGATTCGAGCCACTGCGCTTTGAGTGGTTTTTAGTCGGGTAGCCAGTTCTTTTTGGGTGATTCCTCGTTCCTGACGAAGGGTCTGAACCAATTCTCCGATGTAAGTTAGGGTGTGGTCAAAATCTTGCTCTGTTGCAGTTGAATCTTTCATATTAACTAATTGTTATTATAATTACTTTTTGCCCCGCTCTAAATTTGTTTCTTATTACCTTATGATATCAAAACCGTTTAAATAAAGGTTAATTTTTAATAAAAGGATATAAGATCAATTTAGTGGCGCATATAAGGTGCTTAAACAACACCTGATAGATCATCACAACCTATTTTAATATATCATCTATGCTATATTATTGGCAAGTTGTGGAAAATAACAGTTGAAATAGCAGGTGAGGCGAATTTCTGGAAATCAAAAAATTTGTATGTTATAGTTAGCCGGTCAACAGCAAAGCGTGAACAAGTAATCGGTATTTTAATAGTTATGGGGATTTTTACTAACAAAATAGGAATAGATCTGGGTACTGCCAATATTTTGGTTTTTGTACCACGTAAAGGGATCGTGTTGAACGAACCGTCAGTAGTGGCAATAGCCGAAGAAGATAAAAGGATAGTAGCGGTGGGTGCAGAGGCTAAAAATATGGTCGGAAAAACCCCGGAAGCGATAGTGGCTTATCGGCCGATGAAAGATGGTGTAATAGCTGATTATCGGATAACCGAGGCCATGCTTAGATATTATCTAAAAAAATCACTTAGTGTATTCAATCCGTTTAAACCTGATGTCTTGGTCTCGGTTCCGGCCGGGGTTACTTCCACTGAACGTCGAGCCGTGGTAGAGGCGGCGGTCAAAGCCGGTGCTCGCAATGCTTATGTAGTTAAGGAGCCTATTTTATCGGCTATTGGAGCCGGTATACCGATCCAGGAGCCGACCGGTCATATGATAATCGATATTGGCGGGGGAACAACCGACGTGGCGGTTATTTCATTGGGTGGAATTGTTACTTCCACATCTGTCAAATACGGAGGCAGTAAACTGGATCAATCAATAATTGATTATGTCAAGAAAAATTTCAATTTGGCCATTGGTGATAAAACGGCCGAAGATATAAAGATCAATATCGGATCGGCGGTCCCGTTAGATGAGGAAAAACAAATGACAGTAAAAGGAAGAGATTTTGTTTCCGGTTTGCCCCGATCAATAGAATTGGGAAGTAATGAAGTATTGAAGGCCATCAATAAAGACCTGCGTGAGATGGTGAGGGCGGTGAAGGAGGTGTTACAGGAAACTCCGCCGGAGCTTTCTTCCGATATTATTGAAAAAGGTATGACCATGTCGGGAGGATCTTCAATGCTGCCTAATTTGACCGAATTAATGAGGCGTCGAACCGGTGTTAAAGCACGATTGGCCAAAGACCCTCTCTACTGTGTTGCACGTGGTACCGGAATGGCCCTGGAACATTTGGATGTTTATAAACGAAGTATTACCACTAAGAGGTGATCTGTGATCTTTTATATCTATGTCGAACTGGCGTCAGGTTATAAATTCCGGCGATTCGGCTGTGGTCTGTTGGGTCAAAAGCTCTGATCTTAAAAGTACAGCTGATATGCTTTGGCAAGAAACGGCTAAAACCTTCGAACTCCCGACTGAAGGTAACCCCGATCTGTATTTTTTGAACCAAATACAATTGGGTATTGAAGAAAGCCGTTCTATTTTAAAGTGGATTGGAATAAGGCCGGTTTACTCTCGAAAAGTTTGTATTGTAGCGGTTGATGAGCTCACGGTTGAAGCTCAAAACTCTTTACTCAAGATCCTGGAAGAGCCTCCATTTAATTCTGTTTTTTTCCTTGTTACCTCGCCTTATAGTTTTTTGCTTCCGACTTTAGTTTCTCGCTTGCAACAAATAGACGATATGGTGACTAATAGAACGGGGGTAGATCCGGTAAAAGCCGAGGAATTCTTAAATTCCTCACCGGCTGAACGTATCAAATTAGTTGAAGATATTATTCAACAGAAAGATGCCCGGAAAGGGTTTGCTCTACTTTCTGCGTTAGAGCGGGAGCTTTACCGAAAAACAGATCGAAAAGATCAAGCATCTTTCCTTTTTTTGGATCGTTTAGTGGATCTAAAAGATAAACTCAATCGGAGACCGGCTTCCTTGAAACCGATACTGGAATACGTGGCGGCCGTTGCTCCTTATGGTAAATAATATGGTTATTACTCCCCATGCTGTTACCGGTGCAGTAGCTGCCGGCATCTTGACCGGTCATCCGCTAACTGCTTTTGTGGCTGGATTAGTGTCTCATTTTTTACTTGATATGATCCCTCACGAGGAGTATCCGGTCAAATTGTTTCCGTCTCCGGAATATCCTCAAATAACCACCAAGGACCGCGCGATCTCTTTGTTGATAATCGGGATTGACGCATTGGCAGCTTCTGTTATTACGCTGTGGGTGGTCCAAATAACAGATCTTGACCCGACTTTGGTATTATTGGGCGCTGTAGGTGGAGTAATGCCGGATGTTTTGGCGGTTACCGGTATGGCTTTCCCTTTTCTTCCATTAAACTGGTGGTTGAAGGTTCATACCTTTTTTCATTGTCCTCCCAACAACTTAACGGTGGCAAGTTCGCTTTTCTCCCAGATCGGGTTAACGGCTGTTGTTATAACTGCTGCTTATTTATTTTTGTGATATTTGGTTGAAACAGCTAATATTTATCGAGATCGGGAAGAGCGGACACCGTGTTTGACCGGAGCATTCTTTATTTGTTCCATAACTGTATCAGGATCGTCGGTGATGGTGTACAAGAAAGAATCCTCTTCATTTACTGTTCCTCGAGTTAGTAACTCTTCTTGAATGAACTCCTGCAACGGTTGCCAAAATTCACTGCCGCATAATAGGAGCGGGGTATTGTGTATCTTACGGGTCTGAACCAGGGTTAGTATCTCAAAAAATTCATCCATTGTTCCGAATCCACCCGGGAAGAAAATATAAGCTTCCGCCGAAAAAGATAAACAAACTTTGCGACTGAAGAAATAGTGAAAGTCCAGTTTTTCTGAGACGTAAGGATTGACGTTTTGCTCTTCCGGCAGCTCAATATTTAATCCGATAGAACGTCCGCCCGCTTCATAAGCACCGCGATTGGCCGCTTCCATGATACCCGGACCGCCGCCGGTAACCACGCAGTAGCCTAATTCGGTAACTATTCGGTGTGCCAAATTACGAGCATTTTGATAGTGTTTATCTTCCTCCTGGAACCGGGCAGAACCGAAGAAGGTAACCGAAGTAGTATAGCTGTTGACGAATTCAAAACCTTTTTGAAATTCTTGGCTAATAAGACCAATCCGCTCTTTGGCTTCTTTCTTCATTATCTCGGGAGTCAATCCCGATTCTTCCTGTTGGTTATGGTTGAATGTTTTTGCGTCCATAATGGTGATTTTATGTTAATATTAAGCTCAATTGTATCATAATGTCGAAAAAATGCCGATAAAATTACAAATAGAAAAAAAGGCCTCAGGTTGCGCCGCTCGTTCCGGGACGCTTCAAACTCCGCATGGAACGGTTTCTACCCCCGCTTTTGTAACGGTAGGTACCAAAGCAACGGTGAAAGCGGTTACCGTAGAGCAGGTGCGAGAGGCCGGAGCTGAGATAATTTTGGCCAACACTTATCATTTGTTGCTTCAACCCGGTCCGCAGCTGATACAGAAAGCCGGGGGGTTACATGGTTTTATGAATTGGCCGGGTCCGATAGTTACCGACTCGGGAGGTTTTCAGGTGTTTTCCTTAGGTGCCGCCTATGGAGGCGGGGGAGTAACCAAGGTCGCCAAAGAAGGAACAAGACACATTCCGGCCGAACAAAAGAAAGCTTTAGCTGTGGTTGACGAGGATGGAGTAACATTTCGTTCTCATTTAGACGGTTCGCTCCATCGACTAACTCCGGAAAGCTCTATCGATATCCAGCACCGGTTGGGGGCTGATATCATTTTTGCTTTTGATGAATGCACCTCTCCACAAGAGGGTTACAGTTATCAAAAAGAAGCCCTGATCAGAACCCATAATTGGGCGGCTCGTTCACTGGCGGCTCATAAAAAAAATACTCAAGCCGGATCGAAACAGGGGTTATTCGGTGTAGTTCAAGGTGGGCGATTTCGCGATCTGCGCCAGTTATCGGCTCAAGTTATCGGAGGGATGGATTTCTCCGGTTTTGGAATAGGAGGGTCATTTATTAAAGAGGATCTGCAGGAGTCGGTGGGTTGGGTAACCTCTGTTTTGCCGGAAGAGAAACCCAGACATTTGTTCGGTATCGGGGAGCCGCTTGATCTGTGGCATGGGGTAGAGAAAGGGGTGGATACCTTTGATTGTGTGATCCCGACTCGTGAAGCAAGAACCGGCTCTCTTTATACTCCGGACGGGAGAATAAATATCGGTAATCGTAAATTTATTGATGATCTTCAGCCGCCGGATCCGCGGTGTGGTTGTTACACTTGTTGTAACTATACTCGTGCTTACTTGTCCCACCTGTTTCGGGCCCGCGAAATACTTTTTTCTACTTTGGCTTCTATTCATAATATTGCTTTTATGCACCGTCAGATGGTTGATATTAGAAAGGCTATTCAGTCTGATAGCTTTCAACAAGCTAGACGGGAATTTGAAGATCGTTATCTTGATAAATCGAAATAATGCAAAATTGCCCAACCATTTTACTCAAAACCGGCGGTCCGAAAACTGCGAGTTTGGTTTGGCATCGGGATCGATCTAATAAAAGTTTTTTGAGAACTCATTAAAACTTGATTTTAGTTAAATAATGCTTTATCATTTTGATAAGCAGTTAAAAATATAGAAATATGGCAAATAACCAAACCAAAGAATATTTAACCAAAGAAAAATACGATGAATTGCAGCAGGAACTGGAACACTTAAAAACCGATAAAAGGAAAGAGGTGGCTGATACATTGGAATATGCTAAATCGCTGGGAGATTTCTCTGAGAATGCCGAGTATGATGAAGCAAGAGATATGCAGGCTCAGGTAGAGAACCGGATCGCCGAGCTGGAATCTATCTTGCAGTCGGCCGAGATCGTATCTCATCACCAGACCGATATGGTGACGGTAGGTTCCGAAGTTACGGTTCGGCGCGGTGATAGCTCAAAGAAGGAGGTTTATACCATAGTCGGCTCGGAAGAGACCGATACCGAATCCGGCAAGATCTCGGTCAATGCGCCGGTAGGTAAGGGGTTGCTTAATCGTAAAAAAGGTGAAACCGTGAAGATAAGCATTCCGGCCGGCGAGGTGGAGTTTGAGGTGCTGGATATTAAGTAATTCCTCATTTCTTAACGTAAGAAGTTGTCAGCTGACGGGTTTGGTTGAGGGCCATCCGGCGGTAGTTAAGTTATGTTATAAATATGAAACAAGCTAAAACGCTACAACAAATAGTTTACGGATCTCTATTGTTCACTTTGGCAGTGGTGGCGATAATTGTTGGTGTAGTAAAAATAGATGGAAACGAACCTTCTGGTGAACCTGATGATCTAAAAAATATTAATCAGGAGATAAGTGAAGGTAAAATATCGGCGGAAGATGCAATAGCTAAACTGGGCTCAGAGACTCAGGAAAAGTTGCTGGCCGAGTTGGAATATGAGTATCAATCAACTCAAATCAAACCGTTAAGGGTGGAACCGAATCCGGTGACCGAAGGGCGGTTGTCGGTATCGGGGGTAGTAGAGAGAACTAACCGAGTGAGAACAGAAAAAGGATTGGTTGAATTGAGATCCAATGAGCAACTGAATCAAGCAGCCCGGATCAAATTAAAAGATATGTTGGATAAGCAATATTTTGCCCACTCTGATCCCGAGGGTGGAATGACCGCCGAGGAGGTTGCCGGTGTTGCCGGTTATGAATTTTTGATGATCGGTGAAAATTTGGCCTGGGGTGGATTTGCTGACGACGAAGATCTGGTGGATGCCTGGATGGACAGTCCCGGACATCGTGATAATATGTTAAACTCCGGTTACCGAGAGATCGGAGTGGCGGTAACCGAGGGAGAGTATGACGGTCACAAAGGTTGGATGGCGGTTCAAATACTGGGTCGTTCCGCCGAAGAATGTAAGGCTCCGGATGCAAAACTAAGAAAGGATATTATGCAAAGCAAGGAGCTGCTTAATGAATGGGAGGATAAAATGAATGAACTTCACGATAAATTGAAGCAAATGGAGTTAAGGGATTCCGAAAGCCAATTTCGTCAATTGGTAGAGGAGTACGAGAAATTAGTTGATCAGTATGATGAGCGGTTTCAACAGCTGATGACTCGGATCGAGCAGTACAACAAAACAGTTGATAGTTTCAATCGTTGTATTTCCCAATAGATCGAACTGAATTAATTGAGTGCAACTATAAACTATCATTTAAGGGGGATCTTAAAGAGCTGGGATAAATCAATCGGGAGATAATGGTTTTTGTGGTGTTAAATTGAAATTTCAAGTGAGTATAGTTCAGTGGTAGCAAGATTGCTTCCCAGGCCCCCCGCTTACTTTGATATTGTGCTATGCGGGCATAGTTTAGTGGTAAAACGGATGCTTCCCAAGCATCAGACGGGAGTTCGATTCTCCTTGCCCGCACACCAAAATGGGCATTATATTTGTTGCTTGCTCTAAGGTTGGAGATATAACAGGGTTAGAGTGGTATTAAATTAGTTTTAATTGGAGGAGGGTTTTTGTGTTAATTTGAGAACAATCAAACACAAGAACATCCGGCCACTCTTATGGGAAAGCGGCCGGAAAGGATCTGTTTTTTTAATAACTACTAACTTGCGCTAACAGTTCTTCTACTGTTTCAAAGAACTGCACCAGTGCGGAAGAGGCTGCGGAATAAACCTCTCCCAGCATCAGATATATAATTATTAAAAAGATCCCCACACCCACAGCTCTTAATATCTTCATAGTATCATCAGGTGGATTTACTGTGCCGACTACACACAGCCGGAAGAGTGACGTTCTCTTCCGCTCCACGTTACTGATAACACTAACTAAATAAGAGCCAGGTAATTTTATAAGAACCTAACTTTTATGTAACACGAGAGAAGTAATTTGTCAATAAAATTCGAATTTATAATGTTGTTTTCGAGAAAATAATTCGCTAAGATGTGCCTATGGCGACCGCTTCACCTTTTAATCGTCCGCGAGTAGTAATAAGCACCGAAGTGTTCGAGGGGCCGCTGGATCTGTTGCTTTCTTTGATCGAAAGGCGGAAGTTTTTTATTAACGACATTTCTCTCAGTCGGGTGACTGAAGAATACTTCCAGTATCTTCAGGAAAGAGAGGTTTTTCCTTCCGAAGAGGCGTCGTATTTTATTCTTATCGCCTCTACATTGATATTGATCAAGTCACGGTCCTTATTGCCGGAAGTGGAATTGACCGAGGAAGAAGAGGAGGATGCCGATCTGCTGGAAAAACGATTGGAGCTTTATAAAAAGATCAAAGAGACCGGAGCAGAACTGGAGGGGTATATCGGCAGATCACCGGCTTACCATCGTAATTTTTGGCCAGCTTGTCCGCCGGTTTTTACCCCGGGAACCGAGTTAAATCTTGGAGTTTTGCGGGAGACTGTGTATAATATTTTACAGCGCCAGCAAGAGGAGGTCGTCAGCATCCCTCAGGCGCAAGTAAAAACCGCTATCAAACTAGAGGAGGTGGCCGAGTCGTTAAGAAGCCGTATCAGCGGCGATTTGAAGCTGAGTTTTAAAGAGTTTGTCGGTCGTAATACCGGTACCGGCGGCGCTAAATTAAGCAGGGAAGAGAAAATAGAAACGGTGGTAAGTTTTTTGGCTATGTTGGAGTTGGTGCACCGCGGATTGGTCAAAGTAGTGGAATCCGATAACGATATTTATATGGAAGCCGCTCCGGAGGGAAGTAATTAAGTTTTACCTTATGACCTATCATCAAGAAGAGCAGAATACACAGGTCGGTGATCGGGCGGCTCAATTGGAGGCAGTACTCTTTTTAAAAGGAGATCAGGTGGAAATAGAAGAATTAGCGGAGTTACTTGGGTGTTCGTCAGAAGAGGTTGACCAAGCTTTAGAGGGGTTGCAGAGACGTTTAAGCGAACGATCCAGCGGTTTGAGTTTGATCCGCTCCGGTTCGGCGGCACTTTTAGCCACCGATCCCGGACTGGGGAGTTTGATCCAACAGGCGCTTCGTTATGAACAACAGAAGGAGTTGGGACGAGCCGGACGGGAAACCCTGGCCATTATTCTACATTATCACCCGATCGATCGACAGGATATTGATTATATTAGAGGTGTTAATTCGGCCTCCATTCTTCGAACCTTGGCGGCTCGGGGTTTGGTGGAGAAAAAAGTTAATGCCGGAGGTTTGGCTGCTGTTTATTATCCCAGCACCGATCTGTTGGCTCATTTAGGTGTAAATCGGGCGCAAGAATTGCCGGAATTTGAGGTTTTGAAAGAGCGTATCGGCTCATTATTGGCCGCCAAAGATAGCCGGGAGTAAAAGGTCATCAGATAGATAAAATATGAAGGAATATTTGAAATTGGCAACCGATCTCGGGAACGAGTATTGGGTAAAAACAAAACGGTATTTGATACCGATATTAAGAAAGTGCCAACAGCAGCCGTTGCAGCCCTTAGGTTGGGGTTGTGTTGTGGTGGGTATTATTTTGTTGATGGTATCGGTTCGTTTCTTGACTGCGACAGACAGTCAGGCCTTTCAAGCTCGCTCTTATTATGATGCACAACCCGAGAGCTTATCGGTGTTCGAGTCGCCACCGGATGATCGGGTTATATCTTCGGGATCGGATGGCTCAAAAAATTATCAAGAGCTCTTAGCTGATCTTGATAACAATTTAAAAGCGGAAGCGGTACATATTTATGATCTGTCACATCAACTAACTGTTTTTAGTCGTAATGAATACCGCAGACTGCCTTTGGCTTCCATTACTAAACTTTTAACCGGAGCCGTGGCGTCTGAAATACTACCCGAGTACAAGACGGTAACTATTACCGACAAACATTTAAAAACCTACGGCAACAGCGGTTTAAGGGTTGATGATGTTTGGCGCAATGTTGATCTTAGGGATATTTCCTTAGTGGCATCGGTTAATGATGCGGCTTTTGCCATAGCTGTAGCCGCCGGAGCTTATGATAATGAAGATATCGAAAATGATGATTATCAAGAAGCAAAGGATCATTTTGTTGGCTTAATGAACAAAAAAGCCGAACAGATAGGTATGGATCATTCATTCTTTTTTAACCCTACCGGCCTGGATAGTAATAAGGTGGATGACGGAGCGCGCGGCAGCGCTTATGATGTTACTCAATTGTTAAAGTATTTATGGGAGGAACATCCGGAGCAAGTCGAGTCCACCACCGAGCGTGAAATAGAGAAACGCTCGGTTCTGGGTACTGTTCTTAAGGTTAAAAATACCAATCCGTTAGTGGAAGAAATACCCGGTATTAAGATGTCCAAAACCGGTTACACCTTGACTGCCGGAGGTAATTTGGCCATAGTATTTGAGCCGATCCCGGATCAGCCGGTAGCGGTCACGGTGCTGGGTTCTACTTTTGAGCATCGTTATACCGATGTGGCATATGTGGTAGAGCGTTTGACCGAATATTATAGTAAATCATGATCGCTGATTTTGTGAAAATATTTTTACCCGCTCTGACCTCCTTTTCAATAGGGCTTATTATTACACCGTTTTTTACTGATCTGTTGTATCAATACCGTGCTTGGAAGAAAAAAAGCGGCAAAGTGGCTTACGACGGGAAAGAAGCCAAGGTGTTTAATGAGCTGCATCACGAAAGAGATACCAACACTCCGCGTTTGGGCGGGGTGATAATTTGGAGCAGCGTACTTTTAACGGTGGTGGGTACTTGGGTAGCGGTAAATCTATTTCCCGAAGTGGTAATGGAGAGATTGAATTTTCTAAGTCGTGAACAAACCTGGCTGCCTTTGGCGGCTTTAGTATTGGGGGGAGTAGTAGGTTTTTTCGATGATCTGCTGGAGATAGTCAAAAATGACGGTTTGAGCCTAAAATTCCGATTGGCAATTGTGGCAACTTTGGGATTGATATGCGGTTGGTGGTTTTATTATAAACTTGAGGTTCAGGCTTTAGGTTTACCCGCCACCTGGGGCGGGGGAGAATGGGAGCTTGGTTGGTGGATGATACCGCTCTTCGTGGTGGTAACAACGGCCATTTATTCCGGTGGAATCATTGACGGGTTAGACGGATTGGCCGGGGGAGTTTTTGCTTCTATATTTACCGCATATTCAGTAATCGCTTTTTCGTTGGGAATGACCGAACTGGCGGCTTTTAGCGCTGCCACAGTGGGAGCCAGCTTGGCCTTTTTGTGGTTTAATATTCCTCCGGCTCGTTTTTATATGACCGAAACCGGAAGTATGGCACTGACTTTGACTTTAACGGTGATAGTTTTTTTGACCGATAATTTAGGAGGCGGTTATGGGGTGATAGTATTGCCGATAGTGGCTTTGCCGCTATTCTTAACTTCCGGTTCAGTTATACTGCAGCTGATTTATAAAAAGATCACCGGTAATAAGTTATTACGGGTAGCGCCCCTTCATCACCATTTTGAAGCAATCGGGTGGCCTTCTTATAAGGTAGTAATGAGATACTGGGTGATAAGTGCCGTGTCTGCTCTTTTGGGTACTATATTGGCGGTTATCGCAATAATTTAATAATGAACAGTCTTTCAAATTTACTGTTTCTGCCATATTGAGCTTTATGGTTATATTATTAGCTACTGTCAGGCAGTAAATTGATCTTACACCCCTATGCTGCGGTGTTTTTACTTGTAGACCAAGTTAGCGCTTGTTATACTGAAGTAGTAGCGATATGACCGAAAAGCAAACTCAAAAAGTAGACCGGCCGTTCCTTTTCATAGTCCTGGTGTTGGCATTGGGCGGGTTTATGATATTCGCCTCGGCTGCTATGGCTTTGTTAACGCGCGACGGAGCGCCTTTCAGTGCTATTTTGATACGCCAACTATTGGCTTTAGTAGTCGGTTTAATATTTATGTTCATTTTATCTTATGTTTCTTATCCGGTCTGGAGAAGGGTGTCATTGACCATTTTTATTTTGGCGGTGATAACCAATGCTTTGTTATTGATACCGGGTTTAGGTATTGAGCATGGCGGTGCTACACGGTGGTTAAGTTTAGGACCGGTTAATTTTCAACCGGCCGAGATACTGAAATTCGGCTTTTTATTATACTGTGCCGCCTGGCTATCGGGAGTATATAAAAAGATCCACAAATTCAGTTACGGATTGGTTCCTCTGATGATACTTTTAGCTGTTTCCGGTTTTTCGTTATTATATTTACAGAAAGATACCAGTAGTTTAGTTTTTATCATTTTGGTCGGCGTGGCTATGTTCTTTGCCGCCGGAGCGCGCTTGCGAGATACTGCCATATTGGCGAGCGTGGGCATATCCGGTTTGATCGCTCTGATATTATCCCGCCCTTATGTCTTGGACAGATTCAAGTCCTTTTTGGAATCAGAGGTTGACCCCCAAGGTGCCGGTTATCAGAGACGTCAGGCGTTAATAGGTATAGGTTCGGGCGGAGTTGAGGGGCGGGGTTTTGGTCAAGGAATCCAAAAATTCAATGAATATTTGCCGGAACCTATGGGAGACTCGGTTTTTGCGGTACTGGGTGAAGAATTGGGTTTTTTAGGGGCGGCGTTATTGTTAACTCTTTTTCTGCTTCTGTTATGGCGAGGTGTACGAATAGCTACCAGGGTTTCTGATCCATTCGGGCAGCTGGTGGTCGTGGGAGTGGTGGTTATGTTCACTACTCAAGCTTTGATCAACATCGGGGGAATGATCGGATTGATACCTCTTTCCGGTACCCCGCTTACTTTTGTCAGTCAGGGCGGCACCGCTTTATTAACCGCTTTGATATTAAGCGGAATAGTTTTAAATATTTCTCGTTATCAGAAGGTCGGCAGGACGGCTGTCCATAAACGGAAAGCCACTTAAATATTGATAATATTATGAAGATAGTTTTAACAGGCGGAGGTAGTGGTGGGCATTTTTATCCACTCATCGCGGTTGCGGAAGAGTTGCGCAACCTTAAGAAAGAACAAAAAGTTCGGGAAATGGAGTTGTATTTCTTCTCGTCCACTCCGTATGATGAAGATGAGTTACATAGGTTGGCGATAAAATTTCGCCATATTTATGCCGGCAAGTTGCGAGTGTATTTCTCGTTGTGGAATTTGCGGGACGCTTTTATGATGGTGTTGGGAATATTTCAAGCATTATGGAAGATCTTTGTTGTTTATCCGGATGCGGTTTTTACTAAAGGAGGTTATGCCGCTTTTCCGGTGGTGGTAGCGGCCGGAGTTTTGCGGATACCAATAATAATGCATGAATCCGATACTGTTTCAGGGCGAGTTAATCGCATAACGGCACGTTTAGCCACTTATATTTATACGGCTTTTGAGCAAGCCAAACAGCAGTTTCCGGACAAGGAGGTTTGCGCAGTGGGCTTGCCTATCAGAGAAAAAATAAAACATCCTCAAACCGAAGGGGCGCGCGAATATCTGCACCTAAAAGATGATAAGCCGGTTTTGGTTGTTTTATGCGGTTCACAGGGCGCCGAAAAGATCAATGATCTGATAGTGGCCATTTTACCGGACCTGGTGAAAGATTTTTATATTATTCATCAAACCGGAGTCAATAATTTTACCGCTGTTCAGCGGGCGGCAAATTTCGTGTTGTCAGATTCTTCTGATGCGGAACGGTATAAACCTTTTGATTTCTTGGATAGTCGCGGCATTCAAATGAGTGCCGGTTTAGCCGATCTGATCATATCACGATCCGGGTCCTCGTTGTTTGAAATTGCAGCGTGGGGTGTGCCCAGTATTTTAATACCGTTGCCGCACTCTCACGGCCAACATCAGTTGTATAACGCTATGGCTTATCAAAAGAGCGGAGCTTGTTTAGTAATAGAGGAAGACAACCTTACTCCCTCGGTTTTTAAGCGAGAGTTGGAGGAATTAATGAAGGACCGGGCACGATTACAGGAGATGAGTAAAGCGGCCTTAGAATTTCATCGTGATGATGCCGCTCGCAAGATCGCTGAAACATTGGTAAAAATAGGGGAGGAGCATGAGGAATAGGGGTGAATCAAAGCCCAAAACACAGGAATGTATCACCGGCGAAAGCACATCGCGCCCTTCTCGAGGAGCGCGATCGCTTGCCCAATCGTCCGCCGTGGGCGGAGCGATTTCGGGGTTTGTATTAGGTATTATGGGCGAAAGCACATCGCGCCCTTCTCGAGGAGCGCGATTGCTTGCCCAATCGTCCGCCGTGGGCGGAGCGATTTCGGGGTTTGTATTAGGTATTATGGGCGAAAGCACACCGCGCCCTTTAGAAGGGCGCGGTTGCTTGCCCAATCAAATTTGCGGAGCAAATTGTGATTTCGGGAATAAAACACAAAGCACAACTGACAAGTTACAAATAAAACACAAAACCCAATAGACAAAGCACAAAAAACAAATTCCAAATAAAGCACAAAGTATAAGGTTGTGCCAAGAGGTGTCTATTATGTAATATGGTACAAAATAAAAATTAATATCAATAAAAAATATCATTATGTCGGACTCTAATTATGACAAAAAAATAACTACCAGGTTCGCTCCGTCGCCGACGGGGTGGTTGCACGTGGGGGCGGCTCGCAGCGCTCTATTTGATTATTTATTTGCTCGGCAATACGGAGGCAAATTTATTTTACGGATCGAGGATACTGATCGAGAGCGATCGTTCCCGGAATATGAAAAGTCAATAATGGAAAGTATGAAATGGTTGTCGCTGGACTGGGATGAATTTTATCGCCAATCAGAGAGAGGTGATATTTACCGAAGTTATATAGAAAAATTATTGCAAGACGGCAGTGCTTATATTTCCCAAGAAGATACCTCCGGCGATGAAGAGAATAAACGATCTCAAGTTATAAGATTTAGAAATCCCGGTATTCCGGTTACTTTCTCGGATATTATCCGTGGTGAGGTGACCTTTAATACTGAAGAATTGGGAGATTTTGTGATAGCTAAAAGTGAAGCAGAACCTCTGTATCACTTAAGTGTGGTGATCGATGATGCGGAAATGGACGTTAGTCATATTATTCGCGGCGAAGAGCATATTTCCAATACGCCGCGCCAGATCCTTTTACAACGAGCTTTTGGTTTTTCTCAGCCACATTATGCTCATCTTCCCATAATATTGGCTCCCGACAGGTCTAAGCTGTCAAAAAGACACGGCGCCGTGTCGGTAACTGAGTTTCGGCGAATGGGTTATTTGCCCGAGGCATTAGTTAATTATTTGGCACTTCTGGGTTGGAACCCCGGTAATGATCGGGAACTGTTCACTCCCGAGGAATTGGTCGAACATTTCGATCTAAGTCAGGTACAAAAAGGAGGGGCGGTGTTCGACGATGTTAAATTTAATTGGATAAACCGGCAATATCTGAACGATCGTCCCGTTTCGGAGCATTTAACGGAAATGAAACGCCGGTTTAATGACAAGGGTAGGGAAATAACCGATGATGATTTTGCCGATTTGATCTGGCGAAATATAGTTGCCGAACGAATATCTTATTACGGCGAGATCAATGATCTGATTGATAACGGCGAGTTGGAATTTTTGTTTCGGTCTCCCGAATACCAACCGCAAAGACTTATCTGGAAAGATACCGGAGCGGAACAAACCATAAAATATTTGGAAAAAGTAAAACAATTAATTATATCCATTCCAAGTAATAAATTTAATAAAGTGTCAAGTAGGGAAGCGGTATGGGATTACGCCAGCGAACAAGGGCGCGGTTCGGTGTTGTGGCCGATGAGAATGGCGCTGTGCGGCTTGGATAAATCACCGGATCCGTTTGTTTTGGCCGAGACCTTAGGTCGTGAAGAAACCATTAAAAGGCTGGATGACGCGATAACAGCGTTGACCGAGCAAGTAAGATTAGATAATTAAACTAAACCGCTGTTATTATGATATTCTTATAATAATGTAGATCATATATAACATATAGTTGAATGCCTACAACTGAAAATAAAAATAATCTGCCACAACGATCGCAAGGGTTTATTAAGTGGGTATTATTACTGGTCATAGCTCTGGTGTTAGCTCAATACGCCGGAGGTGTGGATATTATTGGTTTACTTGAAAAGATGTGGAGTTGGATCATTGATGTCGTTAACTTTGTTGTGCGACATATAAATGCTTGATAAAATGTAACTAATGGAAAATAAAGAACACCACGATCAAAATGGTGCATCACGAAGGAGGGGTGTTATATGGAAGTTGGAAAGCATAGAATATGGATTATGGAGATTTTTTGAGCAACATGGCAGGTACCCAACTACCCGTGAAGTAGATCATGATCCAAATTTACCCTCATCCAGGCAAATACAAAGACAGTATGGAGGTCTTAAAAAATTAAGAGAACGTCTGGGTTGGTCAGAACAAACAGATTTTACCAAAGGTGATCATAGTTCCCAACGGGCGTATAGTATAAATCAAAGAGCTCATCAAACTGAAAAAGAGGTCTATGATTTTTTAATAAAAAAATTTGGCGTCCAGTTTGTTCATCGGGAGTATATGTTCACTGACGATGGTCGTAGCCGAACTGATTTTTTTATTTTTGATAAACAGGGTAACTTTTCAGTCGACGTTTTCTATCCAAAAGATAAATTTAATTTAATTGGTTGTTTAAATTCCAAAATACAAAAATATGACTCTGACATAATGATCCAATATCCTGTTATATTTTTACAACTAAATAAAGATATAAGTGAAGAAGAAATGGAAAAAATTGTAGCTAATAAGAAAAGAAAACTGGATAGAAATCAATTTTTAATGGGTTGGCAAAAATTTAAGGATTTTTGTGATAAAAGGACCAGATTAACAGTTAAATAAGATGAATTTTAATAAATATTAGCTAGAACAAGAAAAAATTCAAATGTCGCATAAGATAAATAAAGAAAAGGTACATTGTGCGACACTTGGTATATTTTAAAACCAAGTCTTTTATAACCCCCTCCCTTCTCTTCGGTAAGAATTGTATAAAAAATAACACACCGATTAATATCGGTGTGTTATTTTATTTTGTTGTTTTAGTTGTTGTGAGCTACTTTCTGTCCGTACTCCGGATCCCAACAGGGTTTTGATGCTCGCCACGGAGTTGTTCCTTGGGTTTCGTACAGATGCCGGGCGTACTTTAAGTTGCCTTTTCGGCTGTAAATGTCATAACCCAGTGAACGTGATTGTTCCAGGTGGTAATTTTCGTTGATCTGCATTACTCCGACGTCATTACTGTTGACTACTCCCCTAAGCGGAGTACCGGTGGTGTTGTAGTGTCGGAAAGTAGATTCACAACGGGCGATCTCGGCCATTATCGGTATATCGGAGAAATACTCGCGGACATAACTTTCGGTTGACTGTGGCGGCTGTTTGTCAGCTTGCGGTTCTTGCTCTTCATTCTCCGCTGCGGAGGTTGTAACCGTCTCAACGGTTGCTGCACTCTCGGATTCGTTTTCGCGATCGCTGGATCGCTGAACCCCGCTGATTTGCGGTTCATCGCCGGGTGCTTGACGATAACTGCTGTCGTTTTCCCAAGCAAATTCGGCATCTTTAGCTTCCACCGAAGTGGTCATCATCTCATTGACGCCAACTTCCGGTAGTTCAACTGAATTAAGCGCTTCCTCTGCAATAATAACGGTGCCCGAGATCAAACTTGTTACTGCCAGCAAACTGGCGGTGGTTGTTGATAAAATAAGCTTCTACTTAACTTGTAATACCTTCCCGGCCAGCTTATGACCGGGTTCGGCGGTGCCTGTCTCAGATATTCAGAAAGCGCGACCTGAATGTGCTGCTTGTTTGCTTGTTGTTGCTTTCTGTTATCTGACAGGGCCTTCCGGGTAAATAGAAACAAAAACTCAAGTTATCCTTGAGTTCTAGTACTTTATCAATCCCCCACCCTTGACGTCAAGGTGATTTTTGTGTTCTAATTTTTACAGATATCAGCAGCTATTACCATCCGGTTCTAATATTTCTGCCTATTGTTAATTATTTTATGATCTTTTGTTTCGAGGTGCCAACCCTCCACACCAACTTTCGGGATGCCGGGAATTTCACCCCTACACCAACTTTCGGGATGCCGGGAATCGAACCCGAGCCTCACCCACCCCATGGGTGTATACTGCCATTATACTACATCCCGTTTTTTACTTTTTGGCCCCAAACCAATCTGCGAACCCTATTCTCCCTGCCCAACCTATCTGTAAACCGAGCTCTAATTTTACTGATTA
>Ga0207421_10001426_pt1 | contig 30793 bp, 22 predicted proteins | sample SodLakKL_010_SED_4_FD_187542 | JGI IMG/M metagenome (GOLD analysis project Ga0207421, IMG submission 187542) | Alkaline sediment microbial communities from Lake Tanatar, Kulunda Steppe, Russia - 8KL_010_SED (SPAdes) (version 2) | ecosystem: Environmental > Aquatic > Non-marine Saline and...
CTCGGTCCGCCGGTTCCTTATCCGGTGGCCTGCCGGCCACAAGCGTGGGACGCTGCCGCGCTCATCTTCCTTGCCGGGCTGGACTCGCCGGAGGCCGACCGCCGCCCGGTGCGCCCGTCTCTGACCGAGGCAAGCCCGTTGCGCGAGTCGTAGGGCCGACCTGGCCGCCGGTCCTTTCGGGGGGAGCGCTCAACTGCTGCAATTGACAGTACCTAACGGGCACCCTACGATGGCCTCATGCGGGCGGCCAACGGTGCTCTTCCGCTTGTAGCTTCTCTACTGCTGTCGGCAGGGGTCGCTCACGGCGAACAGCTCGACATGCTCTATATGGCGCAGGCCGGCTATCAGCCCTCGGACATCCTGGAACGGGCTGACTCTTTCGAAGAAGAGCGAGGAATTGCCGTGGAGCTTTCGTTCGTCGAATACGAAGAGCAATACGATCTGATACTGGAGTCCTCCGGAAAGCCTGTTGCTGACTACGACGTCATCCTGGTCGACTTGATCTGGACGGCGGAGTTCGCCGAAGAGGAGATCATCGATCCGGTCCCTCCGGAGCTCAGAGAGGAGGTGGAAGGCGGGATCATCCCCGAGATATACTCGGCCTTCTTCTACAACGACGTGCTCTGGGCTATGCCGTTTCTCGCCAATTTCCAGCTTCTGTATACGAACGTGGCGCTGCTGGAAGAAGCCGGGTTCTCGCGGCCGCCTGGGACGCTCGAGGAGTTGGTAGACTACGCCGCCGAGGCCAAGCGGCGTGAGGTTCTGGAATACCCGATCTTTCTGCCGTTGCGTAGACAGGAGGCGCTGATCTGTGTCTTCGTGTGGCTTACGGGTGCGTTCGGAGGTGATCTTGTCGACGCCGAAGGACGGATCGATGTGACGCAGGAGGCGCCGACCGAAGCGTTACAGTTCCTCCGCCGCCTATTGGATGAAGGGCTCCTGAATCCGTATTCGCTTGAGCAAGAAGAGGTCTTCGCCGCGGAAGTGTTCGCCTGGGGGGACAGCCTCTTTACGGTGAACTGGACCTTTCTGGAAGAGCGGGTTGCGGAAGTGGAGGGCGCGACGGAGGAGGATATGAGGGCAAGCCTGATCCCCCTGTCCGAAGCGTACGCCGCCGGGGGCGGACGGAGTAGCACTGTAAGCGGCTACCAGGGGCTTTCCGTTCCGCGCAACAGCAATCACAAGGGCGAAGCGTGGGAGTTCATACGGTACCTGGCATCCCCGGAGTTCCAGCGCGACCACCCGAGTGAGATGCCGGTGTGGAAAGATGTGTGGGGAGACGACGACCTAACGGAAGCGGGATCCGGGATCCGGCTGAAGCGGGAACAGCTGGCGGGTGCTCGCCATCGTCCAATCCATCCGGACTATCGGGCGGTCAGTGATCGGCTTCAGTACTGGATCCATCGGTCACTTCGGGGGGACGCCGAGCCTTCCGTTGCGCTGCGGAACGCGCAGGCGGAGATCGATCGCCTTGTGGATTGAGATCGAGAGCTTCTTCCTGGAGTGCTCGAGCTATCGGAGCAGCGCCGGAGCGATTAAGACGTCCGCCGGAGGCGTCGTTGGAGCTGGAGACTGAGCGGATGAAACCTTCCAAGCTGAGAATCTCCACAAAAGTAGCGCTACTCTTTGTGGGCCTCATCTTGCTCCAGGGAGCGGGTATCCTGGTTAGCCTCACTACGGTCATCTCCCGGACTCAGAACGAGGCGTTCCGAACCCAGATGGCTCGTACGATGATGGGTATCGACGCCTACCTAGAGGCCGTGCTCGATGAGCAGACGATTCAAGCCGACCTGCTCTCCGGGCAGGCCAAGATCATCGACTACACGGATTACGGTCTGCAGAATCTGTTGAGACATGAGCTGTCGATCTATCGCCACTCACTCCAGATGAGCTCGGTGGCGATTTACCGTGAGCCGGGAGGCGCGCCGTTTGCCCGGGTGGGAGAGGATCCCGAGGCCCTGGGGATCCCTTCGGAACGTATCGAGGACGCTTTTCGAGGCGAAGAGACCTTCCGGCTTTCTTCGGATGCGCGGCAGGCTATGCTCACCGCGTTTGCGCCGATCGAGCGAGAGGGCGTTACGATCGGAGTCGTCGGTGTCGGAAGGCGGCTGGACGAGAGGTTCGTGGACCGGTTGCAGTCGTTCACTCATACCACGATCGTGCTGTCCGTAGGCGAGTATGCGGTGGCGGTCGATGAGCTGGACGCGCGCACCATCCGCCGCTTGTCGGAGATGACGGAGCGAGAACGGCGGCTCGACGGTGTCGGCGTCATCGGCGACTACGTGGTAGGAACCGTATCGATGGCGGGTTTGGGTGAGCCCGATGCCCGGGTGTACGTTCTTCTCGACACTTCTCAAGAACGCCGGCTTCTCTCACGGTACAATATGCTGTCGGTGAGCTTGACTTCGCTCGTGATCGTCCTTGCCCTCCTAATGGCGCTCGTCTTCTACCGCGTCACTTTCAATAGGCCGTTTCAGGATTTACTGAGCGGAGTGCACAAGATAGCCGAAGGGGATTTCGAGCACGATGTGCGGGCACCTTCCGATGACGAATTCGGCGAGCTTGCGTGGGCGTTCAACAGAATGCGGGTGAATATCGTGGCGCGGGAGCGCGAGTTACTGCAGCTGTCGTTGTACAATGCGCTCATTCTGGACAATGTGCCCAGCGGCATAATCACGGCGAGCCTGGAACGTGAGGTCACGACCTTCAATTCCGCAGCTACTCGCATCCTGGGAATAGACGGCCAATCGGTAGTGGCCACGGAGCTTTCGGAGAGCGACCTGCCACGAGGGCTTCTGGAGCTCATCGAGGAAGGGCTTACCCGGGATCGGTACGAGAACGGGCAGGAGCTGCGTGTCACACGAAACGGAGGCGTAGTGATTCTCAGCGTCACCACCTCACCGCTTCTCTCGAAGGAAGGGGAGAAGATCGGTACGATCGGAATATTCCAGGACGTGACGAAGGTGCGGCAACTCGAAGAGCGTCTCGCAGTCTCGAAACGGCTGGCGGCGCTGGGGGAAATGGCGGCCGGAGTGGCCCATCAGATGCGCAATCCGCTGGGGGTCATGAAAGTATCGGCGCAGATGCTGCGGGACGACTTCGATGTAAATCGGAACGCGGAGAACTTTCACCGGATCACGCACATGATCGTCAATGAGATCGACACGTTGAATCTCGTCATTCGGAACCTGCTCGACTTCGCTCGGCCGCGGGAGGCGCAGATGGAGCCGTGCTCGGTCAGGCAGGTCGTGGAGTCGGCGCTCGAGAACTTGCCCCTGGATAGGTATCCCGAGCTCGACATAGAATTCGTGGGATTGGACGATGTACCGCCCCATCCGATGGATCGTACGCTCATGGAGCAGGTGGTTTCGAACTTGACGCTCAACGCGATGGAGGCTTCGCCGCCGGACGCTGCGGTCCGCATTCAAGCGGGCATGGAGAACGGACAGTTGTATATCGAGGTGCGCGATTGGGGGGAGGGGTTCTCGGAGCCGGCTCGTGGTCAGATTTTCGACCCGTTCTTCACCACGAAGCCCAAAGGCACCGGCCTTGGGCTTTCTATCGCCCATCAGATCGTGGAACAGCACAGCGGCAGGATCGAGGTGTTCTCGGAGCCGGGCGAAGGCGCCGCCTTTCGCGTTGTCCTGTAGGAGTACGGCATGAAGCGGATCATGGTGGTAGATGACGAGCAGAACATGTGCGAGGCACTCCGAATGCTTCTCGAGAACCAGGGATACGGAGTAGAGGTATTCACCGGAGGGAGACAAGCGATCGAGCATTTGGAACGGGGGAACGGTACTGATCTCGTGATATCCGATCTAAAGATGCCGGGAGTGGACGGGATGAGTCTGCTCGCGTACCTGCGCGATAACTACCCCGAGATCCCGATCGTTCTGATCACCGCCTACGGGACGATAGAGTCAGCCGTGCAGGCCATGAAGATGGGGGCGGAGGACTTCATAACCAAGCCTTTTGAAAAGGAGGTGATCACGCACCTCGTAGAGCGAGTTCTGAAATCGGAAGAACCTGGTGCGGGAACCCGCCAACTGAAGGAGCTTGTGACGGAGACGGGGATGGTTTCGCAGAGTGATGCGATGAAACGTGTGCTCGAAACGGCGAGCCAAGTGGCTACCGCGCCAACGCCGGTACTGATCACCGGGGAAAGCGGTACCGGCAAAGGTCTTCTGGCGGAGTCGATCCATAAGCTAGGTAGCGCGCCCGACAAGCCGTTTGTGCCGATTAGCTGTCCGGCCATTCCGGAGACGCTTCTGGAGAGCGAGCTGTTCGGCTATCGCAAAGGCGCGTTTACCGGCGCCAATAGCGACTTCAAGGGGAAGATACGGATGTCGGAAGGGGGAACTCTCTTCATGGACGAGATCGCTGAGATTCCGCTTGGAGTGCAGGCCAAGCTTCTTCGGCTGCTGGAGGAAAAGCAGTTCGAGCCGCTCGGGAGCACTGCGACCGTTACTGTCCATAACCGGATTATCTGTGCAACGAATCAGAACTTGGAGCAATTGGTGCGTGAAGGGAGGTTCCGTGAGGATCTGTACTACCGAATCAACACCATTGCGCTGGAGCTGCCGCCGCTCCGCGAGCGAACCGACGATATCCTCCCGCTCGCGGAGTTCTTCATGTCACGGTCTGCGGAGGAGATGCAGAAGCCGGTGCGCGGGCTTTCTCAAGAGGTGAAGCAGGCGCTGCAGGGCTACCGTTGGCCAGGGAACATCCGAGAGCTTCGGAACGTCATGGAACGCGCGGTTGTTCTGACCCAAGGAGAATGGATCCGGCTGGGCGATCTGCCTGCCGGAGTGCGCGGGAGTAGCGCGGGGTCGCCCGGTGGATCCGTTTCGCTTTCGCACGAGAGGGTGCTTGTCGGCAGCGCCGAGGCCGGAGAGGACAAGCTGGATAGCATGGAGCGACAGATGCTCCAGCAGGCGATCGACGAGCATGGCGGCAACGTCTCAGCTGCCGCCAAGGCGCTCGGCGTATCACGCGGACGACTGCGCTACCGGATGAAGAAACACGGCCTTGCCGGTGAGTGAGCCCGGCGTGTGGCTGGAGGCGGGCGTTGGCTGAGGTCAGCCAAAGCGGCACTACCGGGTGGCTGATTTCAGCCGGTTGCAGAGCTCTCCCCGCGAGAGCGTCGAGTTACTATCTTTTTGTGAAATAATGATTTAAGAAGTTCGGTGAGGCGCTACGAACATGGCATGCCCCTTGCTTCATGTGCGGTAACCCTATTCAAGGAGGACAACATGAAAAAGGGGCTGATTCTGGTTCTCGTCTTTACGTTCGTCGGAGGCGCAATGCTCTTCGCCGGCGGTCAACAAGAGGAGGAACCGGACGTAGTCGATCCGGATCTGACCGGCACGGTCGAGGTCCTGCACTGGTGGACCGCCGGTGGTGAGGCCGAGGCTGTTCAGGTGATCCAGGATGCCGTGGAGGCGGAAGGACACACCTGGCAGGACTTCGCGGTAGCCGGCGGAGGCGGCGACGACGCGATGACCGCCCTTCGCTCCCGCGCGGTTGGCGGCAACCCGCCCACGGCTGCTCAGGTCAAGGGCCCGCAGATTCAAGAGTGGGCGCGTGAGGGCTTCCTGACCAACCTGGACCCGATCGCAGAGGAGGAAGGTTGGGATGACGTCATTCCGGGTGAGGTCGCGGAGATCTTCAAGCACGACGGGCAGTACGTAGGCGTTCCGGTCAACGTACACCGCATGAACTGGATGTGGGTCAATCCCGATCTGTTCGACGAGATCGGCGCGGACATCCCGGAGACCTGGGATGAGTTCGAAGAGGTTGCCGACCAGTTCCAGGAAGCCGGCATCACGCCGATTGCGTGGACTGGAGGCGACATCTGGGAAGCGAGCGTACTCGAGCTCATCATCATGGGGCGCGGCGGCACCGACTTCTACAACGAAACGATGGTCCGCCGGAACCCGGTCGAGGTCGACAGCGACCTGATGGCTGAGACGCTCGAAATCCTGGAGATGGTAGCGAGCTATGCCGACGAGGGCGCGGAAGCCCGAACTTGGGATGAGTCAACCCAGATGGTCATCGAGGGCGAGGCGGCCATGCAGTTCATGGGCGACTTCGCCAAGGGCGAGTTCATCGTAGCCGGTCAGGAAGCGGGCGAGGATTACGTAGCGGTGCCTGCTCCCGAGACGCAAGGTCAGTTCATGTACAACATCGATAGCTTCATCATGTTCGAGCATGAGGCCGCCGAGGCTCGCGCAGCTCAGCAGGCCATGGCCCGGCTGATCATGGATCCCGAGGTGCAGGAGGCGTTCAACCAGGCGAAGGGATCGATCCCGGTGCGAACCGACATGGACGCGGAACCGTTCGATCTGCCGGCACAGGATGCGATGGAGGCATTCTCCGGCGCCGCTGAGACCGGCGATCTGGTTCCGAGCATGGCGCACGAAATGGCCGTGGGACGTGCCGTCCGTGGAGCGATTCTGGACGTGGTAACTGAATTCATTACGACGGACCAGCTCACCGCACGAGAGACCGCTACGCGGCTTGCGGATGCGGTTGCCGGCGCGCTCTAGCTTCCGTAACTAGTTCACGCTACTAGAGAGTACATCTGGAAGCGTTGTATAGAATGCCGGTGGTTGTGGCGGGTGCCGAGATCCGGCGCCCGTCCGCCACCGGGCCTCGCGAGCGCGGCCGCCTCCGGAAGATCTGTTAGTTTCCGGAGCAGCTGTCGGGCATGGAAGAACGGCGTTTCCAAACGGTGGAGGTTTCCTGTGAGCTCACAGATCAGAACTCGGAGTAAACGCGACGCAACGAGGCGACCGCGTCGTCGATGGCTGGGAAAGGGCGGCATCATACCGCGATTGGCGCTCACTCCCTCGCTCGTGATCATGTTGGTGTTTATCTATGGATTCATCGGGTGGACGCTTCTTCTCTCGTTCACCCAATCCCGGATGTTGCCCAACTTCAGCAGCTTCGTCGGGCTGGAACAGTACATCAACTTGTTCAGCCAGCCGCGATGGATCGTCGCGATGAGGAACCTCGTAGTTTTCACTGGGTTGTTCATCGGAGGATGCATTGTCGTCGGGCTTGTTATAGCAATTCTTCTGGACCAGCGCGTACGAGGTGGCCGTGTACTACAGACGGTCTACCTCTATCCCATGGCGCTTTCGTTCATCGTCACCGGTACGATCTGGCGGTGGCTCTTCAACCCGACCATGGGGATCGAGCGGCTCTTCAATGCGATGGGATTCAGTGAGTTCACGTTCCGTTGGATTGTGGAACCGCAGATGGCGTTATACACGATCGTCATTGCCGCAGCCTGGCAGTCTACGGGCTACATCATGACCCTGTTCCTAGCGGGACTGCGCGGCGTAGACAGCTCTATACCGGAAGCCGCGCAGGTGGATGGGGCGACCATGCCTATGATCTACCGGAGAATCATCATCCCGACGTTGCGTCCCGTCTTCCTCAGTGCGGTAGTGATCCTGGCCCACCTTTCGATTAAAGCGTTCGACTTGGTGGTCGTGATGACCGGAGGCGGTCCCGGAATCGCAACGGATATGCCGGCTACATTCATGTTCGACTTTTCGTTCAGATACGACCGGCTCGCCATGGGCGCGGCAAGCTCGATCATGATGCTGTTGATGATCCTAATCATCATGGTCCCTTATCTCATCGCTGAATCGCGAGGTACCCGCAATGCGTGACGTGGAAACCATACCTGAAGTCGAGCCGGCAACAATGAGGCTATCGGAGCGGAAACCCGATACGGCACGGATTGTGAACCGCACGATCGTATACGGGTTGCTCATTCTGGCGGCAATTGCGTTTCTGATTCCCATGTTCATTTTGCTGAACACATCGTTCAAGACCCTTGCCGATGTGCGAACGGGAACCTTGGTATCGCTTCCGGTTGAGTTCACGCTGGAGCCCTGGGTACGGGCGTGGGGAACGCTGAGAGGTTACTTCTGGAATTCAGTTCGCATGGTCGTTCCGGCCGTCGCGATATCAACCGGGATCGGAGCCGTAAACGGGTATGTTCTCTCCAAGTGGAGGTTTCGAGGAAGTGAGGCGTTTTTCCTCGCCCTCATGATGGGTTGTTTCATTCCGTTCCAGAGCATCTTGCTTCCGATGTCCCAGCTCCTTGGGCGACTGGGATTGAGCCAGAGGATTGCCGGGTTGGTTCTTACACACGTCGTGTATGGGGTTCCGTTCACTACGCTTTTCTTCCGGAACTACTACGTCGGAATTCCGGACGCCATTGTGGAAAGTGGGAAGATTGACGGTGCCACATTCCTGGGGATCTTCTTCAAGATTATGCTGCCAATCTCCGGACCTATAATCGTCGTGGCGGTTATCTGGCAGACTACGCAGATCTGGAACGACTTCCTCTTCGGTGTCTCGTTTGCGGGCAGTCAGAGCCAGCCGGTCACCGTTGCCCTGAACAATCTTGTGGCGACTACGACCGGCATTACCGAGCACAACGTGAATATGGCGGCCGCGCTAATTGCCGCGTTCCCTACGCTCGTAATCTACGTGGTCTCGGGGCGCTACTTCGTTCGAGGGCTTACGGCCGGATCGCTGTCGGGGTAGAGGCGAGATTGGGATAAGGGCGCGATCGCAAGAAGGCCAGGTCGCAAGAAGGGCCGAATAAGCGCCGGCCTGGCAGCTTTCGAGCCGCTCTGCCGGCGCGCGCCTGCGGTCTGAAGCGGCGGGCTGCCCTTTTGGACCGGCCGTCCTCGGCGCGCGCCTGCTCTATCAGGGGCGCCGGGCGCGCCCGCCGGGGCTCCTGATCCGCGAGAGTTGTCGGGGCCCGGCGGCCTGCCGCCGAGGGTTGTCGGACTCCTCCCCCCGAGGGCTGCCGCGGGCCCGGCCGCCGGCGCGCCGCCGGATGCTCGAAGGGTGGGGGCGGCAATACCCGGAGGTGCCCGTCACCTCCTTGCCGTGGGGGTACGATTGGTGATACCTCTGCAGAGGTGAAGCACTTCTCTCTGTTGGTCAAGCCGGTATCGGCGGACTGCAACATCGGATGCGACTACTGCTTCTACTTGGACCGGCCGGGCGACCAGTCGACGGCCCGGCGGAGGCAGATGAGCCCCCGGGTGCTGGAGCAGATGATCTCCTCCTACATGCGGACGGAGCAGCCGGTGTACTCGTTCGGCTGGCAGGGGGGAGAGCCCGCTCTGGCGGGGAAAGGGTTCTTCAAGCGGGTAACGGAGCTCCAAGAGCGCTACGCACCTCGTGGCGCTTCCATATCGAACGGCTTCCAGACCAACGGCACGCTCATAAACGATGAGCTCGCCGCACACCTTGCTGAGTACCGTTTTCTGGTCGGGATCAGCGTGGACGGGCCGGCGCGGATGCATGACCGGTACCGGCGCACGGTCTCCGGCCGCGGATCCCATGACCAAGTGATCCGGGGACTCGAGCGGCTCCGTAAGCACGGGGTGGAGGTGAACGTCCTTGCCCTCGTTTCCCAAGCCAACGTTCACGCGCCCCGCGAGGTATTTCGATATCTCCGTGACGAGCTGGGTTTTGCGTACCATCAGTATGTCCCTTGCGTGGAGTTCGACCATGCCGGGCAGCTTGCCCCGTTTGCCATATCCGGGGAGGAGTGGGGCGACTTCCTGTGCGGCATCTTTGACGAGTGGCGTGCAGCAGGCGATGTCTCGGTCCGTGAGTTCGACTCCCTCCTGGAGCTAATGACCACGGGTCGCGCAAATGCGTGCACGAAGGGTACCGACTGCCGGCAGTACTTCGTCATAGAGCACGACGGCGGGGTATACCCGTGCGACTTCTTCGTCGGCGAGGCGACGAGGCTCGGTAGCATCATGGAAGACTCGTGGCCCACGCTCATCCGGTCCCGCCTCTTCGCGCGGTTCGGGCGGAGCAAGCGTGCCTGGAACGAGGAGTGTGCCCGGTGTCCCTACCTCCGCTACTGCGCCGGCGACTGTATGAAGCACCGCGGCGGATTCGGCGAGCAGGCGCGCAACCTGAGTGTGCTCTGTGCCGGATGGAAGGGCTTCTACGCGCATGCTTTGGAGCCGCTTGGACGGGTGGCGGAGCGGATTTCTCAAGGCAACAGCTACGCGGGGGCCGTGCGCAAAGTGTGAGACTTGCTTTAACTCGCTGCTTTCCCGGCGGAACCCACAATTGCTTCTACGACACCACAGATATACATATCGCGTTTTCGCCGTCACGGAGTATCCTAAGCGCGTGACGCAGCAGGCAGTTCCGGGGGACGGGACGTCGGCGAGCGAACCGGACGCTCAAGGGACGGATGGTGCGGGCATCGAGAGTGCCGCGCGAACAGTTCGAGCTCCGGTACAAGGGAGGAATGAGCATGGCTTCACAAGTTCCTTCGACGGCGGACGGTGGACAACGCCGGAACTCAACGGGCAAAGCGACGGTCGTTAGGAAGGAGCGCCGTTACAAGGGCGAGGAGGTGCGTGCGGCACTCTATCTCATCATCCCGAGCCTGATCGGCTTCACTGTCTTCTTTTTCTATCCGGCACTCCGCAACGTGTACATGAGCCTCACGGATTGGGACATGCTTACGGATCCGGAGTTTCTGGGCGTACAGAACTATGTCCGTCTCTTCGAAGACCGCTTCTTCTGGAACTCGTTGCGCGTGACAGTGATGTACGTGATCTACAACATCCCGATTCAGACGGTGATCGGTCTTGGGATTGCTCTCCTGATGAATCAGTTGAAGAACTCGACGGCGTTTCGCGGCATCATTCTGCTTCCGTGGTTTATCCCGAACGTTGTCGTCGGGCTCTTCTGGCTCATGCTTCTGAACCCGCTGGTAGGTCCGGTCAACCTGACTCTTGAGGCTCTGGGCCTGGATCGTATCCAGTTTCTCATGCTTCCGCAAACGGCGTTGCCGAGCATTGCCGGCATAAACATCTGGCGCCACATGGGCTACGTTGCTCTACTGTTCTTTGCCGGTCTCCAGACAATTCCAAACCACCTCTACGAAGCGGCACGGATAGACGGCGCTTCAGCGGCGCAGTCTTTCGGAAAGATTACTCTGCCGCTTCTGCGGCCGGTCATGACGTTCGTTGTGGTGACCTCGGTGATTGGATCGTTCCAGATCTTCGATACCGTAGCTGTCACCACTGAGGGCGGACCCATGCGTTCCACTGAAGTTATGATCTGGTTCATCTTCGAGCACGCTTTTCGGCGCTTCAACATGGGATATGGGGCTGCGGCGACCATGGTGCTTTTTGTAATTCTGGTCGGATTCACATTCGCGTACATGAAGATCACTCGCGGAAGCGAGTCGCATCTGGGCTGAGGAGACATGTCATGAGTGAACAACGGCATTCTTCCGACAAGGAACATCGAGCCGGTACGGGGCAATCTCCGGGTAATTCGTATGAGCGGACGATGCTCGAGGCCGAAACAAAGCTTCGAACGATTCGGGCGGAACGCATACGGCGACGTTTGATCACTGCGATGGGGATCGGCGTCTTGTTGTTCGTGACGCTGGTGCCGTTCTACTGGATGGTGCGTACGGCGCTTACCTTCCCGCCCGAAATCTTCCGGAACCCACGGAGTATTCTCCCCCCGCAGTGGACCTTGGGAAACTTTATGCGAGTTCTGGGGATGGTGAGTGCCGAGGAAGCAGTGGCGCTTGGCGGAACAGGACAAGCTCTAGGGTTCTTCCGGTCTCTGTGGAATTCAATCATCGTGACGGCGACTATTACCGTTGGGCAGGTCTTCTTCAGCGCGTGCGCAGCATACGCGTTTGCGCGACTCCGGTTTCCGTTTCGGGACGGCCTTTTCAGTCTCTACGTTGCAGCTTTGATGATCCCGATGATGGTTCTGGTCATTCCGAACTTCGCTTTGATTCACGAATTGGGGTGGCTCAACACGTATCGGGGAATAGTCGCGCCGTTTTTCTTCATGACCCCGCTCGCGGTTTTCTTCATGCGGCAGTTTTTCGTCAGCATCAACAAGGAGTTGGAGGAGTCGGCGTACCTGGACGGGGCGGGCCGGCTCAAGACGGCGTTCCGTATTGTATTTCCCATGAGCATGCCGGCAATCCTTACCGCCACGATTATTGTGGCCACGACCACATGGAACGAATACCTGTGGATGCTGGTCGTGGGGCGGGATCGGGCAGTCCGCGTTCTGACGGTAGCGCTGGGAATCTTTCGCCAACAGACGCCACAAGGGGCTCCTGACTGGGGTGGGCTCATGGCGGGGACCATGTTGGCTGTGGTTCCTATCACGATTGTTTTCCTGCTTCTGGGGAAGCATGTCGTGAACTCGATCGGGCATACGGGGTTCCGCTAATGGCAATATGCGGAACCTGCAAAAAGAATGATTGCCAAGCAACATATCGACCAAGGAGGTGTAGTATGATCAAGTCATTGAGGCTTGTAGCGGTCCTGCTGGTAGTGTTCCTGTTTGCAGCGCTGATGGCGTTCGGAGGGGGGCAGGAGGAAGAGGTCACGGAGGAAGTAACTATCGAGTACATCCTATGGGATTCGGCGCAGCTTCCAGCGTATGAGGCGGTGGCTGAAGCCTTCATGGAGCGTCATCCGCAGATCACTATCGACATTGACCAAATGGGCTGGGGCGATTACTGGGACGACCTTACCCGCCGGTTGGCGATTGGCGACGCCCCGGACGTATGGACGAATCATGTGGCCTTCTTCCTGGACTTCGCTGAACGAGGACAGATGATGGAGTTGGACGACCGGATCGCCGAGTCCGACATCATTGATCTGGATGCGTTTATGCCCGGGCTGGCCGACCTGTTCGTTTACGACGGGGCCACGTACGGGTTGCCGAAGGATTGGGACACCGTAGCCGTACTGTATAATCGCGACCATCTTGCGGAGGCAGGCATTGACGAAGCGGAGCTCGAGGATCTGACGTGGAACCCGGATGACGGCGGTACCCTGCAAGAGGTTATGGCGCGGCTTTCGGTAGACGCGGACGGTAATCGCGGAGACGAGCCGGGCTTCGATCCTGACAACGTTGAGCGTTACGGGATGGCTTGGCCGTTCGACGGGATGAGCGCATGGGGGCAGACTCAGTTTGCGCACTTCGCGGCAAGTCTCGGTTGGGAATTCCACGACGAAGACGGGGAAGAATTCTACTATGACGATCCCAAGTTCGTAAGCGTCATTGAATGGATGCGCGATATGACCGATGCCGGTTACGCGATTCCTTTCGAGGACAGCGAAAGCGTCAACGAGCTTTTCGTTGCCGGAGAGGCGTCGCTAACCACCGACGGGTCGTGGATGATCGGATGGTATCTGGACGGTATGGAGGACAACCTCGGCTTTGCGCGACTCCCCCGCGGCCCGGAGGGAAGGAACAGTATGTTCAACGGGCTTTCCGATGCAATTTGGTCGGGTACCGACCATCCAGATGCTGCATGGAAGTGGGTGGAATTCCTGGCTTCACCTGAGGCGCAGGAGATTGTCGGAGAACACGGGGTGGTATTCCCGGCGGTGGAATCGGGAACGGAGAAGGCGCTAGCAGTCTATGAGCAGCGCGGAGTTGACGTAACGGCGTATACCGACCTCGCGTTCGAGGAGGATCAAACCCATCTCCATCCGATCGTGGAGAACGCCACGGATATAGATGCCATTATGGAGGATGCGTTCGAGCGGATCTGGCTCGCCCCTGAGGACCCGGCGACAGAGCTGCGGCGGGCAAACGAGGAGATCAACGCGCTGTTCTAAACAGGCTGACCCGATTGCGAAAAGGACAGCGACGCAATCGGAAATGAATGGCGCAAATGTCATCAGCCGCCGAAGGGAACAGGCTCGGAGGAGCCCAAACCAAGGCGGTTGATGACGTTGCGAGAGGCCCAAAATCAAAAGAGACCGGGCCGGGCTGCAGTAACTCGGCCCGGTCTATGTTAGATTCGTATCATGGCCCGGCAGTGCCGACAACTCTTCAAGGCTTGCCTTTACCAATGGCGTGGGGGCGTCGTGTTGCCCGACGAATATGTAGCCGATGGCACATAGTGGAAGAGACACGTCATCACACTTCCTCAAGAGAGATGAACGGTGATATAATGTGATCGGGAGCCGATAATGAGTCAAGAGCTTCAGTACGCCTTCCATTCAGGTAACGAGCCGCATGATGCGTTTGCAGAGGTGCTGCACGCGGGCTATGAGAAGTGCGCCCCGCGGCATCGTGCGGCCATCCCGCGGGATCACTACCTATTGCATCTGGTTCTGGCTGGAGAGGGCTTTCTGAAGGTAGAGGGCGTCGGATATCGGGTGCAGAGTCATCAGTGCTTTCTCATTCGGCCGAGGGAGGAACACTTCTACCAGGCGGACGCGAACAACCCATGGGAATACCTCTGGCTGGGTTTCACCGGCGTAACGGAGCGGGCGCTGGAGGAGGTGTATGGAATCCCGACGCATGCGGCCGCGTTTGCGCCGGCGTCTCCAACGCGGCTGGAGTTCCAGATGCGCCGGATTCTCACGTCGCTCCAGAGTGAAAACCCGTTGGAGCAACTGTATGCACACGCGTTGGGTGTCCTGGCACTCGGATGCATCGGCGAGCAGGTCGCGTTGCGCTCACGGGGATCATCCAAGCCGGACTACGTGGAGGAGGCTGTCTCGTACATCGAGTCGAACTACGCTTCCATGAAGAATGCCCAATCCGTTGTCGATTATGTTGGCCTGGACCGTTCCTACTTCTCCAAACTCTTCCAGGACCGAACCGGGGTAAGTGTGGCGCGTTTCCTGGCTGAGACTCGCATGAGTCACGCCAAGCGGTTGCTCGTGGACACGGACTACAAGGTGAGCGCAGTTGCGGGCATGGTCGGATACGATAAGTACCAGTCGTTCGAGCGCCGGTTTACCAGCTTGGTGGGGATGCCACCAACCGAATTCCGCCGCAGGCCGGCGGGTGAGCGTGTAAAGGCGGGGTGGTATGGCCTGGAGAAAGGCGGCAATCGGAGGTCTATGGCCTCGGGGAGCAAGTCCGAAGTAGGCGAAGACCTCGGTTCCAACGGGCATCTGCAAGCCGAGGCAACCTCCGTCGGGATTGCCGGGGCCTCTCCCGCTGCCACCACGCGGGAACGATCCGCAGATCCCGGCGGAGTGTCCGCCGGCGGTGGTGGGTGGTCGCTCCTTGGGTGCCGCCGGACAGCGCGAGTAGCCGACGCCATAGATCCTGTCGAGGTCGGCAGTGGTGCAACAGCCCTGAGTAAGGGCAACTCGAACCGGGAACGGGCGACCTCCGAGGAGGAAGCGGGGGCGTTCTTTGCCGGTTCGCGCGGCTGCCCTTCGCGCATCCGCAAGCCGAAGGATGGGACGCGGGGCGCCTGACTGGGACACCCGGTGACCCGCAGGCCAACCGTCTGGCCGTACCGACCGGGTGCGGCGCCCAGATCTTGCGCGATAACGGCCAACCTGAGAGATGACCAAAACGCGCACCGGATTACGCGTCATCCTCACGAGGTAGGCGTGTATACCGCGAAGCCTGTCGGCAGAGAGCCACTAAGAGCCGGTACCTGCTCGCCCGGCACCGGATTCCCCGGCCTGCCCGTCGCCCTACCTACGGAGGCGGTTTTCCGAGTGGAAAGCGGCACGGCAATTAGCGCGCCGAGGAGCTCAGTAGAAACCACCCGGCAGATAGTCCGCGTGAGCTTCGAAGAGGTCATCGCAGAGCGCCACGATATCATCCAACGAAAGCTGCGCCGAGGTCAGCGGATCGAGCGCTACTGCCTGGTAGACTGCGTCTCGTTTCTCCGTCCGGGCAGCTTCCATTGTCAGTAGTTGCACGTTGATGTTTGTGCGGTTGAGTGCTGCGCACTGTTCGGGAAGTGACCCTACCGCTACGCCGCGTACCCCGTTCTCATCCACGAGGCACGGAACTTCGACAACAGCGCCCTCCGGCAGGTTTGCGATGTGGCCGGCATTCAGAATATTCCCGTGAATACGGACAGGCCGAGCGTTCACTATGGCTCCCACGATGTCCGCTGCGTACTCCACGGTCCGCTGGTGCTCGATCCTGGAAGTAGATAGCAGCGTCTCACGCATGCGGCTCCATTCTTCGATCTGTTCTCGGCAACGGCGTGGGTATTCGTCGAGAGGAATCTGGTAGCGCTCGATGAGCTCCGGGGAGTGCCTCTTGATCCACCACGGCGTATACTCGGCATTGTGCTCGGAGGATTCGGTGACGTAGTGGCCGAACCGCTCCAGAAGGGCAAGGCGAACCAGGTCCTTAGTCCCCGGGTTCTCTCCGCGCCGCGCTTTCGCAAGAACCTCAGAAGCCTTCCGACGCATCTCGGGATAGACATCGCGATCTCCGTCGTACAGCTCCAGAAGCCAGGCCATGTGGTTGATTCCCGCGATTCGCGAGCGCGGTTGTTCCAAGTCCATGCCGAGTGCTTCGCAGAGCTCATCTACGCATACTTGGACCGAGTGGCAGAGACCGACCGTTTTGATAGGAGTATCCCGAAGCATCGCCCCAGTCAGAATGGCCATCGGGTTGGTGTAGTTGAGGAGCCAGGCGTTCGGGCAAACGGCAGCCATGTCCTCGGCGATTGCGCGCATTACGGGGACTGTTCTCAAGGCGCGAAAGATGCCACCGATGCCGAGCGTGTCGCCGATTGTCTGTCGCAGGCCGTACTTCTTAGGTATTTCAAAGTCTCGAACGGTAGCCGGCTTATACCCGCCCACCTGTATGGCGTTGATGACGAAACTTGCGTTGCGCAGCGCTTCCTGTCGTGAGTCCACACCGACGTACCCCTGTACGCTTGCGCGGCCTTCGTTCACCGTGTCGTTCAGCGTCCGGACGAGGCGAAGCGAATCCTCCAACCGTTCAGGATCGATGTCGTAGAGCGCGATTTCCACGTTGTGGAGGCCTGGCTCAAGAAAGATATCCCCGATGATGCTCTTGGCAAAGACGGTGCTTCCAGCTCCTACGAATGCTATCTTAGTCATCCATTACTTCCTTTCGTGTATTGCTTCTGGTGTTCGTCGACCGGCCCCCAATACATCCTCTGCTACTGTCCCGAACCCGGGCCGCGGGAGTCCGGTAGAACCCAAGCGAGCTCCTGAGACCCCGCTCATGGTATTGGATATAGAGCTGCGGTGGCCATGGATAAGTGTGTTGTAAGGCGGCGAATTGTGGGTTCCTGAGGACTTCTGTTCCGACTTCGTGACGACGTGCAGCCGTCCATGGGGCTACGCGTCAGCGTCGCGCACGTTACGTATCGACAAACGGAGAATGCCACCGTACAGTAAGCAGCATGAGCGCAGACGGCTATAGGCCGAAACCCGAGCGGATGACCTCCAAGGAGGACGGAGCCGCGAACAGTCGAGCCCACTTCCGGGACTCACGAAGACGTTTCCTCAAAGGCGTCGGCGCGGGCGTATCGGCGGCGGCGATTGGGAGCGTGCTTGGTCCGCTCCGAGCCTTGGGTGGAACGGTGGACCTGGACGCCGGGCGCCACAAGGGGATGCCGTTGCGTCGTCTGGGACGAACCGGGCAGCTAGTCCCCGTGTTCGGCCTGGGGGGCGGCGGGCTTTTTCATCTGCGCAACCAGCGGGAGGAGGCACTCCGGATTCTGGAGCGTGCGCTCGAGCTGGGGGTCGGGTACGTTGATACGGCGCCGCAGTACGGCGACGGCGTAAGCGAGGAGACGATTGGCGAAGGGCTCGAAGGCCGGCGGGACGAGGTGTTTCTGGCTACAAAGACCTTGTATCGCGGGTATGACGACGCGATGCGGGCGGTCGAGCGAAGCCTCCGGCGGCTCCGCACCGATGTGATCGACCTTTACCAGGTCCATGGGCTTCGCACTGCCGGGGAGACGGAGCGCGTTGTTGCCGATGACGGAGCCGCCGCGGCGATGGAGCGGCTCCGGGAGGAAGGCGTGGTCCGGCACATCGGCGTCACAGGGCACTACAATCCGGAGGTACTGCTTACGGCCATCCGGCGGCGTGACTTCGATTGCGTGCTCATTCCGCTCAATCCTGCCGACGTACACTATCGCCCCTTCCAGACCGGGCTGCTGGACGAATCGCTGGAGCGGGACCTGGGAGTCATTGCGATGAAGGTCGTGGCATACGGGCGGCTCTTGCGAGAGGACGGGGTTCGCTCGATGCGTGAAGCACTCGGCTACACACTATCGTTCCCCGTGTCTACCGCCATCGTCGCAGTTTCTAGTATTGAGGAGCTGGAGGAGAACGTCGAGATAGCGCGCGAGTTCCAACAGCTCTCTCGCGAGGAGCAGAGTCGCCTGGAGGAGTTGGCCGGAGCATACGAACGAGATGGAAACTTCTTCAAATACGAGTGGTAGCAACTACGAGCGGTAGCAATTATAAGCGGTAGCAATTACGAGTGGTAACGGATAGGTGACGTGGGCGCCTCGGCCGGCTGGAACGTGACGCCGGGAGTGACGGCGTGGCCGCTGGCTATCTCGCGCCGGTACGCGTTTTGTGGTAGAGTTCGGCGCGGCTGCTGATCTTATGGTGGGCCACGTTGGCGCGCAGCAAGGCGCCATGATCGAAACTGCTCGGGAGAGGGCAATGGAAGAGGAACGACAGACGGTAATCGACACACTCACGCAGTGTTATAGCCGTGGGTATCTGGATGAGGAAGAGTTCGAGCGGCGGGTAGACCGGAGCTATCAGGCGACGGCGGTTAACCAGCTGAAGCCGTTGATCGCCGACTTGCCCGATCGCTACAGCGCTGCCCTCACTACGATGGGAGCGAGCTTGGACCCTGATGAGGGGCTTCAGGTCGTGAGCGTGCTCTCGTCACGCAAGATGGAAGGGGACTGGCTGGAGCAGCGGGTTGCCAAGTGCGTAGGGGTGCTTGGAGACGTCAAACTGGATCTTCGTGAGGTAGATCTCCTTCCGGGGCGCACGCGTATCCACCTGTTTGGGCTGATGGCGGACTTCACGGTGATTCTGCCGAGCGACGTGAAACTAAAGATGAGCACCACTTCCATCCTCTCCGACGTCTCCACCAAGAAGGCGCGCGGACGGCTTGCTGACGGAGCAACAAAGGAAATCCACTTCACCGGGACGCTCATTATGAGCGACTTCAAGGTGAAGGTTGTGGATGAGCGCTGAGCCACTGTGCTTTCCGAGCTTCTTGAGGCGCTTGCCGGCGGCGGTAGGGCACGAGCAGGAGAACCACGTTCTCACCGCCGAACAAACTCCAGACCTCGCACTCGCCCGGTGTCGAGGTGGAAGCGATCCGCCTGCGTTTGCCCATCTCCGTTGTAGTCCTCTTCACGTGACGCTCCCGGGGCAAGGGCGTACATGTCGAGGGGGGCTTGCTGCGGTCCCACGGAGAACCGGAAACGCCAACCGCCGGCACGCCAGGTATCGTCTCCGGTGTACACCAGGGAGGTCGGCTCTGCGCCCGGGCGGTCCAGGATGAGTCTGCCGTCTTCGGCACGGACAGTGTAGTCTATTTCCAGCTCCGGGCTATGAAAGCGTCCACTGTAGCGCTCCAACCACTCGTTGACGGCATCCACCAGGACGACGGCACTCATGCGACGCGTGAGGGCGCGAGCATCGACATCCGCCCGGTTCGACAAGACGAGCACTCCCACGTCGTAGCTCGGGTAATAGCGGAAATCGTGTGAGAAGCCCATGAACTCCGCGCCGTGCCCGACCATGCTTTGCCCTTGCCACGTTCCTACCTCCACTCCGAACGCGTAATCCACTCGATCTCCCGCGTCGGTCACGCCGGGAGTATAGAAAAGCCGGTAGAACTCTTCCCCAAGCTCCAGCGGATCTTCGGCCAAAAAGGTTATCCATCGTCCCCAGTCACGGACGGTGGAATACACCCCGGTGCCTCCGTAGCCCTGGAAGGTGTTGTGGTATGCACGGCGGAAGTGGTCGGCTCCACGCTCGTAGCCGATTGCTCGGTCGGGGACAACTCGACGACGATCGTCATGGATGTGGGTATCTTCCATTCCCAAGGGCTCGAACAGACGTTCCTCGGCGAATTCGGACAGCGGTTGCCGGGTGACCTCCTCGATTACCGCGGCAAGTACCTTGTAGTTGCTCTCGGTTCGGTGAAACGAGGAGCCGGGCTCGTTGAGCGGCTCCGCCACGGAACCGATTACCTCCAGATATTGGTCGAGCGTCATCGGATCCACAACGGATGCGTCCGCCACTCTGAGAACCGCATAGACATCCGGCAGGCCCGAGGTGTGATATATCAAATGGCGCACCTGGATCTCCTCGCCCCAATCCGGCCATGCAACCCGGTCTTCGAGAAAGGGGCCGATCCTGTCATCGAGAGAGAGCTCCCCTTCGGCAATGAGCAGGGCCACAAGCGCGGCCGTGACCTGCTTGGAGAGCCGGCCCATGAAGAACCGGGTCCGTTCGGATATCGCCACTCGGTGCTCCAGCGAAGCCGCTCCCCACTGATCGCGGTAGACCTCCTCACCGGCGTGGAAGACCGCAGCGGTCAACCCCGGCTCGTCCTCCAGGCGAAACCGGTGGAAAATCTGTTCCAGATCGTCCGGTTGGAGGCCGGCGATGTGCTCTTCGACGGCGCGCCGAGCCGGCGGATCTTCCGGGGGGAAAAGAGAATCGGGAGCCTCCGGCCGTCCCGAGGCGTGCATGGGTGGTGCCGCAAGCGCTGGAAGGAGGGGAGTCAGCGCTAGAACCAGACAGAGGCGTGGGAAGAGCAGGCCGGTCGCGTGCCGGCGCTGCGTGCTCGTTCCCCGGGGGAGTCGCACAAGACGAGCGGGAAGCATATGCACAATGGGGGCACTCGGTGTACCCCGGTTGTCCGAGGGCCGTATCCGGCACAAGCTATTCTTCATCGGCCGTTACCCTCTTGAACTTGACTTCTCCGGAAGCCGGCGCGGCAATTGTCATTCGAACGGCACGCTCTTCCTCCCAATCCAAGGTGATCGTCCAGTCCTCTAACGTGAAGCGACCGTCGCCTTCGTAAGTCAGGGCTCCGGTCGGCGGGTGCTCTCGCTCCAGGTAAAGCTCCTGGTCTTCCGGCACGAGCTCGTATCGCGCGTCCAGCGTGGTATTCTCGTAGGTTCCCGCATACCCCGGCAGCCGTTCCTCGAGCTCCCGCCGCCTCCGCTCTTCTTCCTCCTCTTCCTCCTGTTCCTGGCGCTGTTCTCTTTCCTCGAACTCCTCTTCGAAGAGGATGTCGGCTACTCGGTATGCCAAAATGCTCGGCGCCGCAGTGCTGAGGTTACACAGCAGCACCACCGCCGTCTCCCGTTCGTGAAACCGCAGGTAGTAGCTTCGAAAACCCATATAGTTGCCGTCATGGCTGATTGTCCGGAGTCCGTTGTACCTTCTGAGCACCAGCCCGGCGGCGTAGTTCACGGTAATCCCGGTAGCCATGCGGCCGCGTTCGGTCATTCGCTCGCCAAAGTCTTCGAGAGCCGTCCGGTTGTCGACGAAGTTTCGGTCCCAGGCGGCCAGGTCCTCCACCGTTGTCACGAGCCCGCGGGGCCCTACCCACGCGACGTGGTCGCGGGAAAACTCTCCGAACTCATTCCGCCACGGGCGATAGCTCCTGGCACGGTTGGGGATCACGGTACCAGGATCGTCATGGAACAAGGTATTCTCCATGCCGGATGGTTCGAAAAGGTGCTCTTGCGCGAACTCGTCGAGCGATTGACCGGTGACCCGCTCGATGAGAAGGGCCGCGACCACGTAACCCGCGTTTCCATAGAGATAGCTCGTACCCGGACGGAAGTTCAAGCCGCGCTGTCTCAAGACCAGGTCGACGAGCTCATCGCGGGTTGTCTCCCGGTCCAGACCCCGGCCGTGAATCTGAAGGAGATGGATGATATCTCGCAGCCCCGAGGTATGGTGGATCAGGTGCCGGGGAGTGATCGTGAAACCGAAGTCCGGGAGTTCCGGCACGTAGGAGCGGACATCCTCGTCGAGGTCGATCTTCCCCTCCTGGTCGAGTAGCAGAAGGGAAGCCGCCACAAACTGTTTGGCGAGCGAGGCAGCCTCGAACCGGGTGTCTGGGCGGATTTCGATTCCGTAGTCGAGGTTCGCCTCTCCGTACCCGGCCGAATAAACGAGTTCTCCCTCGTGTGTAATCGCCAGGGCGCATCCGGGTGAGCCCGCTTGATCGTAACGACTGAAGAGGCGATCAATGCGACCGGTGTCGAGATTGAGCGTTTGGGTGCCCGCGGGCTGCACCGCTAGAAGGGATTGGTTGGCGCTTGGCAGGAGTAGCAGGACGCAGAGAAGAAGAGTCACGCGACAGAGGGTGCAGCAAACGCAAGGACGACTCACACGGGGCTCCGTTCGTTGTGCGGTGTGAGGCAAGGATTGTTGTGGCTGAAAGAGTACGCAGCAGCGTAGCCGGAAGGCGTCCGGAGGGATCCAGACGATCGCTCCGCCTGCCTCGGAGCTAGTACCAACAATCCTTGCCTCACGCTTTCGTTGTACGGATTACCGGGACATGCGGCATATCCCGGCCGCTCCGTACTCTACGGATACTCCAGCTTGACGACTCAGGTCAAGGACCTAAGTCGGGTGGGCTGAGCTCGAGGCCCGGTACATCAGGCAACTGCGCGTCGGGCAGGGGGAGGGGGATACCATTGGGCTCCGAATGCTCCGCGTCCGGCCGGCTCGCGTCCGGGAGGCGCGGGCCCGGATGGCCTGGAGCCGGCTCGAGGTCTAGGCGAACCTTCGGCTCGAACACCACCCGTTCCGGATGGACGGGGAGGCCGACTTCGGAGTCGATCTTCTGAACCGGCTCATCGTCGGCGATGACGTAGGTGCCCTGGAAGGGTTGCCCGTCAGCCGTCACGATATGATCCGGGGCTTCCACATCGATCGTCTCCGGGCCGGAGCGGTACTCCAGCGGCGGTGCCAAGATCGGCGCGACGTCCTGTACCTCGCCCGGAGCTGGATCAGCCAGGCTCCCGCCGTTCAGATCCGGCGACGGAACCACCGGATCGCGATCGAGCCGGTGTTGGAGAACGCTTGCTTCTTCGGTATCCAGGAGAAGGTCCGGCGACGGAGCTTCGCCGAACGAGAACCCGTCTGCTTCTTCGTCATAGTCCGCAGGAACGTCGGGATTGCGAGCGACAGTCTCAGTCTCATCCGGAGCGTAGCTTACCGTACCGAGACCGGTCATCGTAATACCCGGTTCCACAGTAACCGTTGTGGCTTCCGGCGGAAATGGTATGGGGCTGAGAAGCTCAGCGTCGGTGCCCGCTCGTCTGATTTCGGTTTCTGGGGTTGTCGGAAAGGAGTCGGGAAGTGCCTCGACTCGCAGGCCGGTGTTTGCGTCGATCTGCACTTCCTCTATGTCCTCCGGCCGCTCATCCCACGAGTAGTCGGGGCGAACGCCGGCCCGAGCCGCGGTTTCCGCGCGCAATCGAGCCTTGAGCTCCTGGTCCGGCCCGGTGGGCAGCCCGAGCCCGGCAGCTCCGCGAGGATCAAGGAGCTTCCGGTAAAGCACCGCGTATTCCGGCTCCTCATCGCGGGGATCTTTCTCAACGGGAAGCTCCGGCAGTAGATCGCCGAGGTCAGGCGCAGGGAGCCCGGACTCATCGCCGGGTGCGAAGTCCAGATCCGGAAGCGCGGCCTCCCTATCCGGCGCCGTTTCGGCCTCCGGCTCCGCCGGGGGCGCGTCCGCTTCCGGGGCGGACTCAGGATCTGGCCCCATCCGGGCAGGAAGCGAGCCCGGGTGTCCCGGAGGTAGTAACTCTCCGACAGCCTCGGCAACTCGCCCTTCCAGCGTTACGACCTCGTCTGTCAGCTCTCGGAGTTGAGCCGCTTCCTCGCGTTCTTCTCGAACGGAAGACCAGAACTCTCCCCATACTTCCGAGGCGTGCACTCCCAGAACCGCGAAGTCGGGATCTGCCGCCGGGTCAGCTCCAAGGCGCTCGTACTCCGGGGTCTCTTGGTCTTCTTCCTCCTCGTCTTGGCCCTCCTCGTCTGCGTACTCCTCATCATACGCGTACATCATCGCTCCGGCCCGGTCTTCTCCGACCCAGATACTGGTTACGGTCTCGTCGGCGAATCCGATGAACCAGCCATCGGTATGGAGATCGGTGGTGCCTGTCTTACCGGCAACCGGGGTGTCCGGCAGTCGCGCCCGTTGTCCGGTTCCGTACTCCACCGAGCTTCGGAGCATGTCACGCATAATGTAGGCGTTCTCCGCGGACAGCACTGAGGTGGTCTGGACGTCGGCCTCGAAGATCGTCTCTCCATCGTCGTCCGTATTGTCGTCGGTAGCGTCGGCGTCCGGCTCGCCGTCGTTGCCGCCGTTGTCGACGATTTTGCGAATCGTATGCGGCGCCGCGCGGATCCCCTGATTGGCGAACACGCTGAACGCCGAGGCCATTTCGAGGGGCGTTACTCCGTGCTCGAGCCCTCCCAATGCGAAGGAGTGATGGCCCTCACCGCCGTCATCGTCGCCGAAGGTAGTGAAGCCGAACTCCTCAGCGTGCTCACGCACCTGGGGGACTCCAACTTCCCGCGCCAGGCGCACGGCGGGTATGTTGAGCGAATCGGCCAAAGCGTCACGGAGGCTCATCAGCCCGTGGTATGTGTCGTCGTAGTTGCGGGGCCACACCATCAGGTTCTCCGCTTCCGAAGGATCCGGCGGCGAGTCGAGATCGATCGAGAATCCGCCCGCGGCAGCCTCCTCGATATCCGCCGCGGTGCCGTACATGGGCATGTCGTTAACAACGGTTCCGGGATGGTAGTCGCGCTCCTGTAGCGCCGCGGAGTAGACGAACGGCTTGAATGCGGAGCCGGGTTGCCGCTCGGTGACGACGGCGCGATTGTAGGCGTCTCCGCCTCTGCCGCCGATCATGGCCCGCACCCCGCCCGTAACAGCATCAACGCTCACCAGAGCCGCTTGCGGCTGTTCCCGGCTTATGGGCTCCTCCTCATCGACCACCGTCGGGAGCGTGCCGTCGTCGAAGGCTCCCTCCACGGCAGCCTCCGCTTCTTGCTGCATAGCCAGATCCAGGGTGGTGTGTACCTCCAGATCGTGCGCGAAAACATCTTCCGCATCTGCCTCGGTCTGCTCCAAGAGCTGCGTACGTACGTGTTGCATGAAGTACGGAGCGGTATCGTCCATATCGTGAGGATCCGCGAGCTCCATCGGCTGCTCCGCTTCGTACTCCGCAGCTTCCGGAACCAGATAGCCGGCGTCGACCATGCTCTGCAACACGACGTTCCGCCGGCGCTGGGTTGCTTCCGGGTTGTTGAACGGCGAGTATGCCGTCGGGGAGGTTAGAACCCCGACGAGTACCGCTGATTCGTTGAGCGTAAGCTCATCCACCGACTTGTCGAAGTAGTGCTGCGCCGCCGCTTCGATACCGTACGCGCCGCCCCCGAAGTATACCTCGTTGAGGTACATCTCCAGAATCTGCTCCTTGTCGTAGCGACGCTCGAGCTGGAAGGCGAGGTGCGTTTCGGCAATCTTGCGGCGGAAGGTCTGCTCCCGGGTGAGGTACAGCGTGCGCGCGAGCTGTTGAGTGATAGTGCCCGCTCCCTGGACGATCCGGCCCGCAACAAGGTTTCTGAGCGCTGCGCGGACGACGGCGCGGTAGTCGAGTCCCCGGTGATCGAAGAACCTGCGGTCCTCAGTGGCCAGGAGCGCGTTCCGCAGGTGTTCCGGGACCTGTTCTAGATCCACGTGGACCTGCTCCTCAGGTGCGAGGCGGCCGACTTCTTCCCCTGCGATATCGTAGACGACGGGGCCCACCGGGGTCTCCCGGTACTCCTCCAGGTCAGGTGCAGCAGCCGCTACACGGTAGACGTATATGGCGAGCGCTACCGCGGACACAGAGGCGACAGCTCCGAGCGAGACTGCCGCGACGGCAAGCGCTCTTCGGAGTCGCGAAGTATTTCTAAACGCGCGTCGAAGTCGGGAAACTGTATTCAACATACCTTGCCTTGCTGGGGTGTGTTCGCACCGTGACCCTGTCTCGCCCTATCTCATGTGCTTGTGGATCGGACGGATGACCGAACTCGATGCTCTGCTTCGGCTAACGGCTAAGCAGGCACCGGGATGGCGGTCGGACCAGACGCGATTGAGGTGCCCACGGGTTCAACCCAAGGATCGGAAGCGTGCCGAGACTTTTCCTACGGGCAAAGATAATCATCCGGCCGGCTCGATTCAATGGGTCGTGGCGTCTCGCCTTGTGGCGCCGTCAGCCTCGTCCCCGATACGGGGCCACGCCCTGCTCGGGTACCCAGAGTCCCTCCGGCGGAGGCCCGCTCTGGTAGAAGACGTCGATCGGAATACCGCCCCTGGGATACCAATAGCCGCCGATACGAAGCCAGGCGGGATCCAGGGCTCCCTCCAGACGGCGCGCAATGCCGATCGTGCACTCTTCGTGGAATCCACCGTGATTCCGGTACGAGGCCAGGTAGAGCTTGAGCGACTTACTCTCGACGAGCCTCTTCCGGGGAGCATAGTCGATGACCAGATGGGCGAAATCAGGCTGTCCGGTAATCGGGCAGAGGGCGGTGAACTCAGGGCAGGTGAAACGGACAAGGTACGAACGATCCGGGTGTGGGTTCGCCACCGTCTCGAGACGGGCCTCTTCCGGTGATGGGGGGACCTGCGTTTCGTGGCCGAGCTGACTGAGGTCCGATTGTCGGTACTCTTGGCTCACACCTTGACCTCCGAATCCGCCTGATGCTGCCGTCAGCCCATGACCACCATCGGGATCAGAACTCCGGCGGGGCGCCTTCACCGGCCCGGCTCCCCGATTGTCGCCGATTCTCCCCGGGCGGCACATCGGGCCCTCGACGCCTCAGAGTTTGCCGGCTGCGGTATACTGCCAGGTAGACGAGCGGCGTGTCGAGAGCCGCGATGACAAGCTTGACCACCCATTGCCCGAGGATCAGAGGAGCAACAGGGAGAATGCCGAGAAATGCGACGGTCACGAATACGCCGGAATCGACGAGCTGAGCGAGGGCTGTGGAAGCGTTGTTACGAAGCCAGAGAAACCGGGCGCCGGTAGCGTTGCGGATCCGTGCAAAGAGCCACACATCCAGCCACTGACTAACGATGTAGGCCGTGAGGCTGGCCACAATCACCCTGCCGCTCTGTACCATCACGATCTCGAAAGCTTCCTGGTGGGCCCAGACTTCGGCAGAAGGCCAGATGATCGCCAGCTCGATCAACACGAGGACCACGACAAGCGCCGCAAAGCCGCTTGCGACAATCCGATACGCGGTCCGTGGGCCGCAAAGCTCGTTGGCGACGTCCGTACAGAGGAACGTGAGCGAGAAGGCAAGCACGCCTGCGGGAACCGAAAACGGGCCTACGGCAATGACTTTCGTCGCAAGTACGGCCGAGATCGTGAGACCTGCGGCGAACACCGAGGTGAGCAGCGTGAAAACGAACGGGAGCTCTCCCGGGGCGATGTGCTGCCCGGGTGCGGAGCCCCTTTCCGCCGCCGTGCCCCGGTCCGGTTTCAAGCTCCGTTCGGAGGGCCCCGATCCCACGGTATCGGCTTCATCGGCTTGTAGTTTCCATCCGGCCGGTCGATTCATCACGGTCCTCCTGTCCGGTGCCCGGCGGCTTCCCCGTCGGTCCTCTGTGCGGCTTGAGCCGCAAGCTGCGCACCCGACATGAGTACGAAGAAGGTGAGCGAGTTGCGGCCCGGTATGTTACCATAGCGCTGTCATGCTTTCCAGAAAGGATCAAAAGCGGGGTCAAGCGGAACAGAGCCCCAAGGCACACTCGAAGGCGGCAAACGGGCGGCCGCACCAGAGAGCCGGAGCGGTCTACCTGCTTGGCGATTCGGTCTTCGACAACGAGGTCTACGTTCCGGCGGGTTCCAGCGTGTCGGACTGTCTTCACGCGGCGCTGGCCGGGGAATACGATGTACACTGTCTTGCGGTCGACGGAGCCACGATGCAGGATGTTCCTGCCCAGCTCAAGCGATTGCCGACCGGAGCGACCGCAGCGACCGGAGCGGCTGGAGCGGGGGCGCCGGGTGGAGGAGTCGGAGAGAGCGTCTTCCTGAGCGTGGGAGGGAATGACGCGGTTCTCCGGGCCGCGCTGCTCGACGAACCGGTCCGATCCGTGGCCGAAGGGGGTGCGGCGCTCTTTCGGCTCTCCGAAGAGTTCGGCGCGGCGTACGGCGAGCTGCTGGATCGTATTGGCCAGGCGGGTATCGAGCCGACGGTGTGCACGGTGTATTTCGGCGATTTCCCCGACGAGCAATGGCACGCCGCTGCCAAAGCGGCAGTACGGGCCATCAACTTCGCGATCGTTCAGTGTGCGGCGACTCGAAAGCTCTCCGTTCTCGACGTCAACAGCGTCTGTTGTGAGCCTACGGACTTCGTTTCCAGCATCGAGCCGTCGGCAGCCTGCAGCGAGAAGCTGGCTGACGCGATTGCGGCGGTGGTGTGGGGCAATGCCGTGAGTTCACGCTTCTACACGGGCAGCTGAGGCCCCCGCCGCACTAACAGCCTCCAAGCGGCCGGCGCGTTTCCCCCGGATCCCCAAGCGAGCGCAGAGGCGAGCGTGGCGGCGTGTTTGCATGAACGAGCCGAGGTGCGTACCATGTCCCTTTCTAGGAGGATAACTATGAGTATGGAGCTAAGAGACGGTTGCCGGTATGCGTTGCTTGTCCCCACGAGTATGGGCGTTCGGATGACGCCAACTCAGGGCCAGCCGGTCAATGCGAGCGACACATACATTCTACAGGCTACGAGCGCTGAGACCAACGTCGCAAGCATCGCGTCGTTCCTAGGACTACCGGTGAAGGTGCTGACTACCTTCGTCAAGGGGAGCCCCATTGCTCGTTTCATCAAGGACAACCTGGCGTCTCGGCATATGGACTATGAGGGACCGGAGGTAGAGCAAGGCGGTCCGTGGGGGTATCGGCACCAGTTCAACATAGCCGACAGCGGCTTCGGCGTACGCGGGCCACGGGTCCACAACGACCGCGCCGGCGAGGTTGGACGCACGCTCAACGTAGAGGACTTCGATCTGGACCGCATTTTTGGCAAGGAAGGTGTGCAGGTGGTCCACCTGTCGGGTCTTATAGCGGCTCTGTCGCCGGAAGCCGGCAAGTTCTGCGTCGAGGTCGCCCGAGCGGCACAACGCTACGGAACGCGGATCTCGTTCGATCTGAACTACCGCGCGTCCTTTTGGAAGAACAGAGAGTCCGAGCTCCGGGAGATGTTCACCGAGATCGCCTCGATCTCAGACATTCTCATCGGTAACGAGGAGGATTTCCAGCTCACGCTCGGCCTGGAGGGCCCGGATCCGGGCGGGAAGGGTATCTCATCCAAGCTGGACGGCTTCAAGGGCATGATCGAAGAGGCACGCAGCCGGTTTACCCACGCCGAACTGTTCGCCACGACGTTGCGGGAAGTCGTCAGTACCAATACCCATCTCTGGGGAGCGGTTATGTGGGCGAACAACTCGTGGTATCTCGAAGAGCCCCGGGAAATCCCGGTTCTCGATCGTATCGGCGGCGGAGACGGTTTCGTCGGCGGTGTCCTCTACGGGGTGCTTCGCGGCTGGGAGCCGGCCGACTGGATACGGTTCGGTTGGGCCAGTGGGGCGCTCGCCACGACGTTCCTCACCGATTACGCTCAGCCTGCCGACGAGGATCAGATCATGGACATCTGGCGCGGGAATGCCCGGGTGAAGCGTTAGTCCCGGGGGGGAGCGGCATCCGGATCGTCACATGAGCGGCCCGGATGGTTCTCGTCTTCCTCCGTGAACACGTGCGCGCGGTCACGGCCCTCTTCTTTGGCTCGGTAGAGCGCCTTGTCGGCCCGGAGCAGCAACGTTTCCACGGTGTCCTCGGGCGAAGTGCAGTCCGCGATCCCGATACTGACCGTGATCGAGAACGTGTTGCCCTGCTCGTCGGAGAAGGCAGTCCGACTGACCTTGTCGCGCAGGCGTTCCGCCGCAACCAGGGCGCACTCCTTGTTGGTCTCCGGCAGTACGACGACGAACTCCTCCCCACCGTAGCGCCCAACGATATCGCTCTCACGGAATATCCCGTCGTGTCTGAGAAGGCGGCCGAGAGTTCGGAGTACCTCGTCACCCGCGAGATGGCCGTAGGTGTCGTTGACCCGCTTGAAGTAGTCGATATCGATGATCATGCACGAAAACGCCCCAATATGGTCGGTGAGTGAGCCATGCGGCTCTCCGGAACACCCGGCGGCGCGGGGCGTTTTCAGTTCGGGAAGCCGAGTTCCTGCCGCGGCATCCAGCCGCCAGCGGTTACGGTGCGCTCGTTTTCGCTCCGCGTTGAGCGCTTCCAAGAATGCCCGACGGTTCAGCAGATCGGTGAGATAATCAATTCTGCTAATTGAATGGAGCTCCTCGTTCAGCTTTTCGATCTCGGCCTTCTGACGCTCCAATAGGTGCGCATCCACGATCGTGCGGAAGGAGTCGCTGATGTATTCGTTCAACCGTTGCGAGAGCTGTAGCTGCGTTGCCAGAGTGTCCACCAGCGAGCGGAAGTTGACCTCTACGCTTTCGGTGGGATCGGCGGAGTCCGGCACGTAGTAGCGGGCGTAGTTCGTTGCGTACACGGTTTGGAGACGATCGTTCTCGCGGCGATCGGTCACGGCGATCAACTTGAGGAACGACGAGAGCCGCTTGGCCTGATCGTCGGCAAGACGGAGATACTGGTCTGCATCGATGACGAGAAGATTGCGCTCCGGGTCCCCCGTTTGCAGCGCTTCATCGACCGAAAGTCTGGATACCCGAAGGTGATCCATAGCTCTCAGTGTTCCGCATACCAACTCATTGTTACTTGCGAGGAGTATTTCTTCCATGAGCTCCTTTGCCTTGCCGGTATGTGAGCCGGCCCCCTTGGGAAACAGTTTCGCCGGGGGGCCGGCCGGCGTTCTCTTCC
>Ga0207421_10001427_pt1 | contig 30771 bp, 32 predicted proteins | sample SodLakKL_010_SED_4_FD_187542 | JGI IMG/M metagenome (GOLD analysis project Ga0207421, IMG submission 187542) | Alkaline sediment microbial communities from Lake Tanatar, Kulunda Steppe, Russia - 8KL_010_SED (SPAdes) (version 2) | ecosystem: Environmental > Aquatic > Non-marine Saline and...
AGCCTGCTCAAACAGTTGCCGCGGCTTATCTTCAGCCGCTGCGCGCGTTTGATATAGCAAATCAATGCTCGCTGCCGGTATAAACACAACCCTCGGCTTGCTGCACCACAGGACAAAGCTCGTTGCTCTTCCGTCTGGTGTTAAGTAGCCTCCACATTGACGCCACGACATCTTCCTCCCCCCCCCTGGCGGTAGCACTCACATTGGTGTGAAATATCTTCCTCCCCCCTGGTGCTGATATAGTTACACACTTGACACCGGGGGGTAAAGCTACAATCTTTGGGTTATTTTATACTTCCTTGCCGCGGGCTTCTTTCTTCCCCCCCACCGGGGGGGAAAGATTAAGATGGGGGGGATACCTTATTAGATGTTAGAGGTTAGAGGTCGGAAGTTAGAAGTAAAAGGTGAGAAAAGTAAAGACCACAAATTCAAGAAGTTGGAAATCAGAAGTAAAAGACGAGAAAAGTAAAAAGACTCTTAACCGGTGTCAAGTGTGTATAACGATCAGCCCCAGGTCAGAGGGGGAGGATTTATTCCCCCTCAATTATATTGCCTGCCTGACCAGTTGCAAGTGGTGCAGCATCATCTTTTTCATTTTCACCTTCGTCTTCTCCAGTATCCGGGTTATTTTTAACCTGCAGTGCTCCCTGGGCAAGCATAAGACCAAGCACTCCCAGCGCAGTATACTTGGGAAACACCGCCGCTCCCAGTGCTCCCCACACCAGGGGAATCTTCAGGCTGTTATTGTCCCCCACGTTGATTTCCACACGGGCTTCTTTACAGCGGCGGTATACTTCCTTCACGTTTTTTTTCAATATTTCACGGGTATCCCCCCGGCCTTCTTCCAACACGGCCAGGGCTTCCACTACACTGCCGTTCGCTGCATCCAACGCCTCACATGCTTCCCGGTAACTCACTCCGCTCCTGCTTCTTACTTCGTCTATCATTTCCAGGGTAATATCCATCTCTTATTACCTCCTGTTTCTATACTCTATAGTCTATACTGGTATGCACTGCTGCCTTTTGTACTGGTAATTGCCCGCGCATTTAATGCTTTACTTTTCAATCCGGGTAGTTATTATTATTTTAAGTTATCGCGGTGATATTTATTCCACCCTGATGTTTTTTTCCCATTCCTCAATGTAATGCAGGGAGCGGCATTTTCCCAGTTCCAGGTGATAGCTTAAAAAAGGAACTGTTATTTTTCTTAGTTCTTGTTTCTGGGGCAAGGAAGCTTTGATCCGGTTTAAACCGGTAAACGGGGTTTGCTCAAGGTGACCGGCCAGGGAAACAGAGCCCGGCAAAACCGATAAATACTCTCCGCTGCCACCGGCACAGCTATTGCAAACCACACCTCCAAGGTTAATGCTAAACCATGCGGGCTTCAAATTGCGGGAACAGATCACGCACTCTTCCCGACGCGGGGAATAGCCGTTAAAATACAGCATCTTCAACTCGTAAGAACGTGCCAAAAGCTGGTAATCTTCTGTGTATTCCAGGGCTCTCCACCCTTCCAGCAGGAGGCGGTACATCTCCGGGTGCTGTTCTTCTTCTACCAGGAATCTATACATGAGCTCGGCAAAATAAGAGGCGTAGGAATACATGAGAGGATCAAGCTGAAAGCGGTCAAATTTTTCCTTAACTTCTACCTGGGTAATCGTATACAGGCTTTTTCCCCGGTAAAGGGATATATAAGCCCGCGTAAACAGGTCTACCCCGGCAGCCAGTTTGCTTTTTGTTTTTCGCGCCCCCCGGGCTACTGCCGATGTTTTACCCTTGCTCCAGGTAAGGAGAGTAACCAGGCGATCCGCTTCTCCCAGGGGCCGGGTTGCCAATACCAGGGCTTCTGTCTGGTTCCATTTCAAATTTATTTCCTCCACCAGGTTATTTGCTGTTGTGATGGTCGCAGCGGGTCACAGACACTTGTTTAACCAAATCTTATTGCATTCAGCCGGTTCCTGGCTTCTTCCGCGGCCCGTTCTATACAGCGGCTTGCTTCTTCTTCATCTGCTTTTTCTTTATCCCTGTCCCCGGACAAATAAGAATAAATGATATTTCGCGAGGAATTAACCACTGCCCCGCTGCCCTCCCGGTCAAAATAAACGCTTAACCGGGAGGCATCGGCATTCTGGGCTCCAAACCCCGGGACCAATAAAATACACTGCGGCAACATTTCGCGCAGTAACCGGGCCTCCCGCGGATAGGTGGCACCCACCACCGCACCGGCAAAATAATAACCTTCAGAGCCCGGTTCATAAGCAGATAAATTTTTGTTTATCAACCCGGCCACCCTTTCATAAACCGGGCGCCCGGAATCCGTAGCCAGGTCCTGTATTTCCCCGGAAGAAGGGTTTGAGGTCTTGACCAGGAAAAATACCCCCCGGGATTCTTCCGCCGCTTTTTCTATAAAAGGCACCATACCGTCAGAGCCCAGGAAAGGATTTACCGTAACCGCATCCGCACTCAGGGGGCCCTTCCCCAGGAAAGCTTCGGCGTAAGCTTCAGATACAAAACCCACGTCGTTCCGCTTTGCATCAGCAATAACCAGGAGGCCGCTATCCCGAGCATAAGATACAGTGTCTTCCAGGGCTTTAATCCCCCGGCTTCCAAAAACCTCGTAAAAGGCAAGCTGCGGCTTTACCGCCACGGCGTACCCGGCTATATTATCTATAACCATCCGGTTAAAACGAATTATCGCTTCCTGTACTTGCTCTCCTTCCGGCCTGGCCGGCAGTAAACTTCCCGGGAATTTGCTGATATCGGGATCCAGCCCCACCACCAGCACCGAATTTTTTTTCCTGGATTTTTCCAGGAGCCGGTTTGCAAAATCCGCCACATCCTCACCCCGCAGTTCAAGTATCTCTACGGTATCCTATCTGCTGCAGAAAACCTTCCTTGTCTCTCCAGTCCGGCTTCACCTTAACCCAAAGGTCCAGGTATATTTTTAAGCCTAAAAGAGCTTCTATTTCCTGGCGCGCCCGGGTCCCTATTTCCTTGAGAAGGCCTCCCTCCTTGCCGATTATAATGCCTTTTTGAGAATTCTTTTCTACATAGATGGTCATGCGCAAATCTAAAACATCCTGGTTTTCTCTTTTACGGTAATCTTCCACTTCCACGGCCACAGAAAAAGGAATTTCCTCCCGGGTAAGGGCCATTATTTTTTCCCGCACTATCTCGCTTATTACAAAAGATTCCGGCTGGTCTGTCACCATGCCCGGCGGAAAATACATGGGGCCCTCGGGTATGTATTCTTCAACATCCTGCACCAGATCTTCCAAGTTCATGCCTTTTAAAGCAGATATGGTAAAAGAACGGGTAAAAGGAAATAACTTTTCATACTGTTCCAGGCGGCGAGCAACTTTTTCCCCTTTTAAAAGGTCCACCTTGTTTATAACCAGGAAAACGGGAGCCTTTATCCCTTGCAAAAGCTCTGCCAGGTAATATTCGGCGCCCCCCGGCGGGGAACCGCCGTCCACCATGAAAAGTACCACTTCTACATCCTTGAGAGAACTCTTTGCGCTCCAGACCATATACGAGCCCAGCCTGTTCTTGGGCTTGTGCATCCCCGGGGTATCAAGAAAAATTAACTGGGAATTATCACGGGTCAAGACCGCCATAATACGATTACGGGTAGTTTGTGGTTTATCGGAAACAATAGCGGCTTTAAAACCGGTCAGGGCGTTAACCAGGGTTGATTTGCCAACGTTGGACCTGCCAATAACAGATACAAAACCCGATTTGAACATGGTAACCTCCACCAAAATATTAAATTAATTTTGGATATTAGTCTTGTCTATCGACACCCAGTTTAACCTGGGGTATAATGAATAAAAAAAGTAAAATGTTCAAAACCGGAGGTGTTTTAGATGAGCCAATCTCCAAAACAGCCCACTTCGGAAAAAGAGCAAAAAGACTGGAAAAGCAAGGGGAACAGGGCCTTAATTATTAACATAATATTCTTTATACTCCTTATCGGCTGCATATTTTTAATTCCCGTCACCAGCTTTGAAGTAACCGTTGTAGTAATGTTTGTGGTCTTTATAGCCTGTATCCTCTACATTTATTTTTTCTGACCGGTTAATTCCTTTCTCCTTGCATTTTCAAAAGAAAAAGGATGGGGATAAAGCTCTGACAGGTTGTGTTCCAGCTTTTGGCCTTTTAAGTTTGCAGATATAACCAGGATATTACCCGCCAGCTCATGAATAACCTGAAGGCATGCTCCACAAGGCAGAAGAGGGGAACGTGTGTCAGCAGCTATAGCCAGGGCAATATACTGCCTTTCCCCTTCCAGAAATGCTTTCAGCAAGGCAGCCCTTTCCGCGCAAACGGTCAGGCTGTAAGAAGAGTTCTCTACATTGGCCCCCTGGTATATAACCTCGTTACCACACAGAAGAGCCGCTCCCACGGCAATACCGGAATAATGGGAATAGGCACTGCGCCGCCCCTTCCAGGCATACTCAATTAACCTGCGGTGCATACTAAACTTTTCAGCAGACATTTCTACACCTGACACCCCTTTTTAGTACGGGGGAAGAGTAATCTCTTCCCTGGTTTCTATATTAAAACCGAGGTTTCTCTGAACCTCCAGGTTGTTTTTTATAATTTGCAGGCCGCTGGTCAGAAGTTCGGGATCTCCCACTGCCTTGATTTCCACCGGAACCGGAATGATGTTCCCGTTCACCTTGATCAGGTTGCCCGCGCACCTTATAGAAGAGGTAGCGGTAAGCCTCTGGTCGCCCACGGCCACTCCCTGTGCCCCGGAAGCGTAAAGTTCATTTACCAGATCCCTTACATCAGTATCATGGATAATTGCATCGGAAGTAACTGCCCCTTCCCGGTCGGATAGTTCCACTACCACTCCTTCACCCCTCATCTCCGCCATACCGGCTTCCACTCTCAACTCCCGCAATGTAAGGCGCAGATCGTCAATTTCCTCGTTAAGAGCTTTGATTTGCTCCATCGGGTCATCAGGGGATATAAGGTAACCTTCCCCTTCCCGAATTTCTATATCTATTTCATGGCTGCGCCCCGGATTACTGGATTGATATATTTCCTGTATACGCGATACTGTAGAATCTTGCAACAAATTGCCGGGGCTTACTTCAATATTATCCCTATCTATAACCAGGCCAAGGTGGGTAGTCCTGCCTGTTTCTTTTACATTTTCATCCCGGTTAATTACCGCCAGGACATTTTCCTGCAACTCAATCTCCCATTCTCTCAAAATAATTTCCTGCAACCTGCGGCCTTCCGTCAGGATTATCTGGGTCAAGTCTTCACCTTCGGAAGATGTTTCCACCTCGTAATTAAAATTCGCCAGCCTTTCTTTTACTGAAGATTTTTCCAGCACGCCCAGGTCCCTGGCAAACTGGCGGCTGTATTCTAAAATATCCATGGCTACAGCCTGCTTGTAGTCCAGCTCCATTTCTGCCTCCTGGTTATTGCCGGCCTCGGCAAGGTGTTTATAGGTATTCAATACCAGAAGGGTATTTATGGAAAACAAGACCAGCAGGGCCGCCGCAAATATAAATATTATTTTATTGGCACTGCTTTCACTATTTCTTTCTTTCATTACCCGATTCCTCTTTTAAACATAATTAATTTGAAATAATTTGCATTTTATGTTTGTATAACCGGTACCGATTTAATATTATTTTAACTTATTTTACGAGTTAAGCACAGTACCTTGTAAAAATTTCAGTATCGTTTTTTTTGCTCCTTATGTGCCGGTGTTGATCCCCGGTTCAACTCAGCACCAGTCAACCTCCATTACCATACCAGGCGATAGAGTGGTGGAGCCAGTATTACCAGACCGGTTATTACTGCCAAAAAAACAGCCAACAGCACCGCAGAAGCAGCCACTACTTTGGCGTAGTATGCGTTGCGGTCGTAATCGCGGGTGGCTGTATCCACCGCTTTTTCTATAGCAGTATTAACCACCTCCAGGATAATAACAAAAAAAATGACTATCAACAATATTAGTTTTTCCAACACTGTAACCTGCAAGAAAAAACCCAAACCTATAGCCAGTAATCCCGCGGTTACATGAATAACCATGTTTCTCTGGGTTCCCAGGCAAAACCATAACCCGGTAAAAGCATCCTGGAAGCTCCGCTTCAAACTTCTCTTCATGGTTACTTCCTCCGGCTGTTTTTCTTTTCTCTCTGCGCCCACCGCAGGAGTTCTCTTTCCCTGAGCCTCATCCCCAGTTCTTCACTACGATTACGGTGATCCCAGCCAACAAGATGAAACAGGCCGTGCGCCACCAGCCTTCTTAACTCGTTGATCAGGGAGGCCCTCCTCCGTGCAGCCTGTTCCGCGGCACGGTCCAGGGAAATATAGATTTCTCCCAGGTAAAATTCTTCTACGCTCCCCCGGTAAAACTCAACTTCCCCATGGTCAACATAATAAAAACTCAACACATCGGTAGGACCTTTCCTTCCGCGGTACTCCCGGTTAAGCCCGGCAATATAAGGATCGTTGCAAAATATTATTACCGTTTCCGCCCCTGGTAACCGCTCTTTTTCTGCAAAAACACGGTAAATTGTTTTAAATTCTTTTTCTATTTTTTTTCTGTACTTGTAGTAATTGCTTCCAGGAGGCAAGCCCCGGGCGGCAAAATCAATCTTCAAAAGTTATTCCTCCATTTCTGCCTTAAATTCTTTTTCCGGGTATTCCACCCGTGCGTGATATACGCTGGATAATATATATACAAACGCATCACCTATCTTATCCAGGTCCTTTAAAGTAAGATCGCTTTCATCCAGCTGACCATCGTTAAGTTTTTCTTTTATTAATTTACGCACCAGCCCTTCAATACGCCCCCCTACCGGACGGGAAAGGGCCCGCACACCTGCCTCCACGGCATCCGCCAGCATGATTATGGCCGCTTCCTTGGTTTGAGGCAGGGGGCCTTCATAACGGAAACTTTTTTCCGGGATATCAGTTCTCCCGTTTTCGCGGGCTGCCTGGTAAAAAAACGATATCATGCTGGTCCCGTGGTGCTGGCGTATAATATCTATCAAGACAAAAGGAAGCCTCTCCTGCCGGGCGATTTCTATCCCATCTTTTATATGGGACCTTATAATTAAGGCACTCAAACTGGGAGACAGTTTTTTATGCGGATTTTCACGGGAAAACTGGTTTTCTGTAAAAAAGTAAGGCCGTCTAACCTTGCCGATGTCGTGATAGTACGCCCCTACCCTTACCAGTAAGGGGTCCGCCTCCACCTCTTCTGCAGCAGCTTCCGCCAGGTTGCCTACCAGCACACTGTGATGGTAGGTACCCGGAGCTTTCATCAAAAGCCTGCGCAAAAGAGGCTGGTTAGGGTTAGATAATTCCAGCAGCGATACCGCAGTAGTCAGGCCGAATCCGGTTTCCAGGAAAGGCAGTAATCCTATAGCCACTACCGCAGAAAGTAAACCACTGCCTACACCTGCAAAGAGGCTGTAACCAAAATCCTGCAATAGACCGTATTCCAGCTGCAAATTCCCGGTAAAAAGAAACACGGCCAGTATAACCAGGGCATTTACCCCGGACACAAAAATACCAGCTTTTACCAGGTCTGCCCTCTGGCTGAGGCGCGATACACTGTAAATAGCAACCATACCGGAAACCAGGGACATGATTATTACTCCCATCTCCCCGTCATTAATCAACCCTACTAAAAGAGCCATTATTACGTTCAACAGCATGGCCAGGTTACTGTTAAATAATACGGCTATCAATATTATACCCAGGGCCACCGGGGCCAGGTACGCGGAAAAATAAGCCATGGCCATACTGAAACCCAGGGTTATAATAACTATAAGCCCCAACAGCAGCAGCATGGAGGATTCCCGGTAAACATCTCTATCAAACACGTAAAGATATATACCCACGATAAAGAAAAATATTAACAGTATCAAAAACAACCCGGTATAAGAAGAATATTCGGTGCGCCCGCCCGGCATTAAACCCAGGGATTCCAGCTGGTTAATATGCCTTTCTGTTACAATTTCCCCTTCACTTACAATAAGGGTGCCTTGTAATATACGCTCAGGGTCCACTTCTTCCCGGGCTTCTTCCCTTTTTTCCTCGGTAGCTACCGGGTCCGGTATCATGTTATGCCGTACCAGGGAATTTACCAGCTCCTTGCTCACCCGTTCTACAACAGCGGAATAATTGTAATCTTCTATCTCCAGGGCCAGTTTTTCACGGGTTTTTTTCAGTTCATCCCGTTTTATACCGTCCTCCATTGCTCCGGTAATTTTCTGCTCCAGGTTCTCATAAAGTTCGAATATAAATATCTCTTCTCTTTTTATAAACTGCTCCAGGTCGGCCTCCTGCAGGCCGGGATAACCGGATATGATTTCCTCCATTTTCCGGTTATACTCTTCTGCTTTTTCTTCTTCCCCTTCCCCTTCACCTTTTTCCTGTTGTAAATTTTTCAACTCCTGTATATTCAAAAAAAATTCCTGCATCTCTTGCCGGCTTCTTTCTACAATACTGGAGTTATAAGAGTACACCGGTTCCACTTCAGCAGCCGCCTGCTCCCGCAGTTTTTCCGTAGTATGATGATCAATAGCATCACGGGGAGCCTTGATATCCTCGGGGCTGGGTTTTCCTTCTTCCACTGAAACGCGGGAAGGTATAATAACCATTATTAACAAGCTATAAATAATGGCAAAGATAATTCCCGCCAGGAATAACCTCCGCAGGCGAACATCCCTGGTTAAAAAAAACGGTTTTAAAAGAATATCTTTCAACCGGGGCGAAGTTTTCATCTGTTTCCAGTCTCCTTCTTCTTTTTGCCCTTGTATTCGTCGTACGCTTTTATTATTTCCTGTACCAGAGGGTGCCTTACCACGTCGCTTTCCGTCAAGTAAGCAATATCTATACCTTCAATTCCTCTTAAAATATGGGAAGCTTCCTCCAGGCCGGAATACTGTCCCCGGGGAAGATCAACCTGGGTTATATCCCCGGTAATAACCGCCTTGGAGCCAAACCCCAGGCGGGTTAAAAACATTTTCATCTGTTCCGAAGTAGTGTTCTGGGCCTCGTCCAGGATAACAAAAGAATCGTCCAGGGTGCGCCCCCGCATATAGGCCAGGGGCGCAACTTCAATTATACCTTTTTCTTTATACTTGTGGTAGGTGTCTACACCCAGCAGGTCAAACAGGCCGTCATACAGGGGACGCAGATAAGGGTCCACTTTTTCCTGGAAATCTCCCGGTAAAAATCCAAGGTGTTCTCCTGCTTCCACCGCCGGCCTGGTAAGGATAATCCTCTGTACTTGCTGGTTTTTTAAAGCATATATGGCCATGGAAAGAGCCAGGTAGGTTTTCCCGGTACCCGCCGGCCCTATACACAAGACAATATCTCTGTTGCGCATGGACTCTATATAGCTTTTCTGGCCCAACGTTTTGGGTTTTATCTGTTTGCCCCGGGAAGTTACCAGGATCAGGTCGGAAAATGCATCTTCCAGGCTCTGCAGATTGCCCTTGCGGGCCATTCGCAGTGCATATTCGAATTCTCCGGAAGTAATAAAGTACCCCTTCCGTATTAACCTCAACAAGTCTTCCAGCAGAAAAGAAACTCTTTTTACTTCTTCCCTGGGTCCTTCCAGGATGAGTTCCCCACCTTGGGGTATTACCCTGGTTTCCGGAAAACTTTCTTCTATTAAAGTAAGGTGTTCGTCGAATTTCCCCAAAAGAGGCAGCGCCTCTTCTTCTTTTACAAATTCAATTTTTTCCCGTACAGTTTTACTCAAATTTTTTATATTCCCCCCTGGTTGTAGTTATTATTTTAATTATATTTAATTTCCGCTATATCTTCAATGGTTTCTATTACAAACCTTATATAAAGCTGCCCGTTCTTTCTTTTTTTCTCCCAGTAGTAATCCCTGACTTCCACATCTTGAGGGAGCTGGTTCTTTAATTCGCTACGGGCCTCCTTTTTTGCTTTTTCTACAGCTTCAACCCGGGAAAGTGGTTTTTCTTCTTTTTCTATTTCGTAATAATAAACACTTACCAGCTCCAGGGGTAGCTGCCATGTATTCCCTCCCCACTTTCTGCTCCGGCTCTTTTTCCAGTACCTTTGATAGGGGCTATCGCCCGGCCCCCTCAGGCGCCACCTTCGGCCATTGTATTTTATATAAAGAGCGGTTTGCTCTTCCCCGGTTTTTTTCCTCTTGATCTCTTTTTCCGGCACGGGCTTCCTGGATTCGTACCATACCCTGGCTTCTACTTTTCCTTTGGGATATACTCTTTCTTTTTCCGGCTCTTCTTCCGGGTCGTCGGGAATTTTTATGGTTTCTGCTCCCCTGATCAAAATCTCACCCCGTGAAACCGTGTCCCCGGGCTTCACTTCCGCTTCTCCTTCCAGCTCCAGCACTTTTTCCACCAGTCCATCTTTAGAAGCTACCAGGTGGGCTTCTACATCTTCAGGAGGTAATTCCTCCCGCTTTTTATGCTCCACTATCTTTATCTCTACGGTGGTCCCCCTTATCCTTACACCGGCCCAGACTATGTCTTCGTGCATCATGGCCACCCGGTTTTCTATCCGCTCTGTATCAAGGTCCCACTTGAGCATTCCTTTCTCCAGCCCCGCTTCCGCAGCAAGCTCTATAACTTCCCGCTCGGTCAGGTCTTCCATCCCCGTAGCCTGTACATTCCAAACAAATAAAGTAGCAATATACAGAGAAACTACGAAACACAAAAAACCCAAAACAAAACCCTTGCGCTTTTTCCCCTTTCTCCACCAGAATAACAGTCCCTTTTTCTCCAGTATCTTTATACTGCAGCCTGTCTTACGTGCAATAACACGCAGTTTTTTTAAATTATTTGCCGGCAGTTCCAGCACAGCCCCGTTTTGGTGTTTCTTTAAGTCCCAAAACGCCACCCCCCGGATAACCGCCAGATTGATAAACTTTTCCGTATTAACTCCTTCCACCCTTACTTTAAGATAGCTGCGCAGAAATCGCCACAGGTTAATTATCCACACCGCCGGTCCCCCTCCTATTCTTCAAAGTGCATTGATTGTATAAAACCTTTTATATGTATTTCTTCTACCATGATCCTTTGCACCTGAAGGTCCCGCCCGCTTATGATAAGTTCTCCTCCCTTGATTCCAATGCGTATCTTATCACAGTCGTAATGTATTATTCCCCGGTGATTTTCCAACAGGACCTTCTGATTGCCTACTATAGTTATACGCGGCAGATTCATTATCACATCCCTTGGTAATTCAAAAATATCCGCCATTAATTCTTTCCATCGGGAACTGTTCCGTTCCTTGGCCAAGTATCTGCCCCTTTCTTTTATAAAAATACCTGAACAGGCCATACATACATTATGCCGGTGGAGTTCCTTATACAGGCATAAGTTTCTATTACCGGTAACAAGTGTGCCACCAGCCTGAGCTACTACTTTTTTAAAAACACAACTTCCTAATAGGAGTACTATGGGTTTGTCCGGGAAAATATGACAGAAGAACTGATTTAAAAGAGGAAAATTAGCGGTATAATTGGTAGAGAGAAAAAAAAATATTTTCCTCCCCCTGGTGGGGGAGGAATTAAAGATTTGGGAGGGGTAGTTCTACTCCCTGCTTCCAGATTGCAATAACCAGCAGCTATCTGCGCCGGTAATTAAAAGGACGGAGGCTGCGGGGAGGGCCCAGTATTTCACTCCAGATGATTCCTTTTTTCAGCTCATTTCCTTCAAACAACACGGGGGAAGCCGCGGCTTCCTCCTCCTGTTCCCACTTCTGGCGAGATTCTGCAGATTTCCTTTTCCTTCTCTGCTCTTCCCGGGGGATTTTTCTCCTGCGCGGCTTTTCTTCTGTAATCATTTCCTTTTCCTTGGAAGTTATCTCCACGCCTTCTTCTTCTATACTTTCTTCCTCTTCACCGGGAAATCGCAAAGTTTCAAACACATCATCCATTCTTTCCCTTGCTTCTTTGTAAGGGCCAAAGCCTCTTTCACCGCGGAATTCACCGGTAGCCTCCCCAAAATCAGGCCTTTCCCCTTTAGGGGTATCCGGGCTCCTGCGTGACGGGGGAGCTTCTTTATTACCACTTTTCCCCGAAATGGCGCTTATTATGTTAACCAATATTACTATCGCAATTATAAAAATAAATACACATTCCATGGAAAACCTCCTGTCCGGTTATTCCTGTTCTTCCTCCTGGTCTTGTTGATCTTTATCCCGGTCCGTCTTGCCTATAGATTCCCTCATCTCCGTGTCCGCCATGATATTTTTCATGTTGTAGTAATCCATAACCCCTATTTTGCCTTCTTTAAGGGCCTGGGAAATAGCAAGTGGCACCTGTGCTTCCGCTTCGACAACTTTTGCTCTCTTTTCCTGCACGGAGGCTTTCATTTCCTGCTCGTGGGCAACAGCCATGGCGCGTCGCTCTTCCGCTTTGGCCTGGGCTATGCGCTTGTCGGCGTCAGCCTGGTCCGTCTGCAACTGCGCTCCAATATTCTTGCCTACATCCACATCGGCAATATCAATAGAAAGTATTTCAAACGCTGTTCCTGCGTCCAGGCCCTTGTTTAGTACCGTATAAGAAATAGTGTCCGGGTTTTCCAGAACATCCTTGTGGCGATCCGCAGAACCAATTGTAGTTACAATACCTTCACCCACGCGGGCTATAATAGTTTCTTCACCGGCACCCCCTACCAGCCGGTCGATGTTGGCGCGGACGGTTACTTTGGCCTTGGCTTTAACTTCAATGCCGTCTTTAGCCATGGCAGCAACCACCGGGGTTTCAATTACTTTGGGGTTAACGCTCATCTGCACTGCATCCAACACTTTCCTGCCCGCCAGGTCTATGGCAGCAGCACGTTCAAAAGGAAGGGTGATATTGGCTCTTTGGGCGGCAATAAGGGCGTCCACTACCCTGTCTACATTTCCGCCGGCCAGGTAATGTCCTTCCAGCTTGCTTACGCTTAATTCCAGTCCCGCCTTGGTAGCCTTGATCAAAGGGGATACTATCCTGGCGGGCACTACACGCCTGAGTCTCATACCTACCAGGGTAATTAATCCTACTTTTACTCCTGCAGCGTACGCCGAAATCCACAACCCCAGCGGAATAACGCTAAAAATTATTACCAGGGCTAGAATAGCTATAACAGCTACAATTAGAATGGTAACACCCAGTTCTTGCATTTAAAAACCTCCCTTTTTACCTTTAATTTATTGCAACCAATCACTTACAACCAATCACTTTTTCCGGACCACTACGCGGGCTCCTTCTACCTCAACTACCACCACTTCTGCATCTTTATCTATAAAATCCCCTTCGCTAACCACGTCAATACGCCTGTCATCAATCAAGACCGAGCCCGCCGGCCTGAGCGGAGTAAGGGTCCTGCCTTCTTTGCCCAGGAGGTGCTCCTGCTCCTTGGGCGCCACGTAACCGCTTTCTTTTTTTTCGGAATCCACCAGGATAAATTTTCGCAAAACTCCCCGCCTGGCAAGGAATCTTAAAATAAAAAAGAGGATAACACCAGCCAAAAGCAGGGCAACGAAAAGCATAGTAATTCCCTGACCGGTAGAAGCCGCGGCCAGGACGATGGAAACAAAAGTCATTAACAGGCCGCCTCCCCCGAAAATTCCAAACCCCGGCATTAGTGCTTCTACAAGCATCAGAAGAACTCCGCCGGCAAAAAGCACCAGGACCTCGTAACCGGCCAGCCCTCCCATGATGCTGCTGCCGAAGTACATGCCCAAAGAAAGCAGCCCTACCAGTCCACCCGCACCAAAACCGGCAGTAGCCACTTCCAGTATTAGTCCGCCAATACCGAGGGCTATAAGCACGGTTCCTACATAAGGGTTGGTGATCCAGCCAATAAAAGTATCGACCGGCGCTTCCTCCCTGGTATCTACCCTGGCATTTTCCAACCCCGCTTTTTCCAGCAGTTCTTCCTTTGAGGCAACCGTGCCCTCGCTGTATCCAACTTCGAGAGCTTCATCGGGAGCAAGGGTGAGCAGCTCTCCGGATTCTACCAGCCCATCTACCGTAACTTCTTCACGAACCATGGCAGAAGCAATTTGCTTATCTCTTTCGTTATCGCCGGCTACGCTCCGCATCTTTCCTTCCCAGGCAGAAACAGTTTTCTCGTCAGCGGCACCGCCGCCAATATGTACAGGGGTAGCGGAACCCATACCGGAACCGCTGCTCATATAGATCTCATCGGCACAAAGGGCCAGGTACGCCCCTGCGGAAAAGGCATCCCGGTTCACCCAGGCTATAACTTTACCGGGGTAATCTTGCAGGGAATTGCCTGTATCCAGGGCGGTATCCATATATCCCCCCGGGGTATTAAGCTCCACGATAACCGTAGCATCACGTTTTTGGGCCTCTTCCAGGCTTCTTTCTATAAAACTAAAAGTGCCCGGGTCTATGGAGCCTTCTACCGGTATAACAGTAACATTGCCGGTCCCGGCCTCCTGTTCCGGGGAAGAAAAAGTTAAGGGGGCAAAAACAGCCCCCCAAAGCCCCCATACAGCCAATATGACAAGCATTAGCATTCTTCTTGAACGTGATGCCATAAGATCCTCCGCTTAAATCAATACTGGTTTACTTCGCTTTTTAAGATAATATTTCTACAACCATCTTTTTTACCCTGTTTCCATCAGCCATTCCCTTGACCTCTGGCATAACCTTACCCATGACTTTTCCTGCTTCTTGTGGCGAGGAAGCCCCCATTTCCTTTACAACCTGCTGTATTAACAGCTTTAGTTCTTCGTCGGAAAGCTGCGGGGGTAGATACCCTTCTAAAATCTTGATTTCTTCTTCCAGCTGTTTTAAAAGCTCAACCCTCCCAGATTTGCTGTAATCAGAAAGAGACTCTCTTCTTCGCTTTATTTCCCGCTGTAATATATCGGTCTCCTCCTCGGGCGTCAGGGAGAATCTTTTTTCTTTCTCCGCATTCTGCAGCTCCGCCCGCATACTCCTGATCACATTTAACCTGAAGCGGTCTTTTTGTTTGGTTGCATAAAGCTGATCTCTTGATAATCTTTCTCCCAGTGACATGGTGCCTACCTCTTGGTTATTTTACGTTTGCGTGCCGCCTCCGATTTCTTCTTACGGCGCACGCTGGGTTTCTCATAGTGCTCACGCTTGCGGGCTTCTGAAAGAACTCCCGTGCGGGCACATTGCTTTTTAAACCTCTTCAAAGCTTTATCCAGGTTTTCGTTTTTACCCACTTTTACTTCAGCCACTTTAAACCCCCCTTCCGCCTTCCTGATAAAACTATAAAAACAAATATAATCTCAAAATTAAACTTGGAATTACGCTCCCCGGCCTTCCGCCAGTGAATCTGTCAGCGGTTTGCCTCCCAGGAGGTGAAAATGCAGGTGATAAACAACCTGGCCCGAATGTTTTCCACAGTTAACGATAACCCGGTATCCGTCTTCCTCTATCTGGAAGGCCCTGGCCAGCTCGTTTATTACCATATGTATTTTTCCTAAAAGATAAGCATCTTCTTCCAAAACTTCCTGGTGCGTTGATATATGTTTCCTGGGGACAACCAGGAGATGCACCGGGGCTGCAGGGCTAATATCTTTAAATGCAACTACATCGCTGTCTTCGTAAACTATTTCCGACTCCATCTCCTTGTTTGCTATTTTACAAAACACACAGTCAGAAGGCAAACCTGATACCTCCTTAACATTTTTATAAATTGCATCTGCCCGGCCCACAATCGATACCCTCAACCAAAAACCGGGTAGCATCTGATAATCAATCTTGAAACATTATATCATATGAAAGGCCACTTGGAAAGAACCGTAAATAAAGTTTTAAAGAAGTTAAAATGAATAAACAAAAACTTGCACTCCAAAAATACCATGATTTATAATTATAAAAGACTGGATAAAAGAATACCTTTAAGAAAAGCAACCGGGCCCGGGTATAATCATCCTGTTTAAATACATACGATTCACTATTTAAATACATACGATTTATTAAAGGAGTTTTTTAACATGGATACAAGCAAAATTAAAGCACTGCTGCTTGACCTGGACGGGACTTTATTAAAAGTGGACATGGAAATATTTATTTCCACGTACATAAAAGAACTGGCTTACTATTTTAGCCACATGGCTCCCCCAGAAAAATTCAGCAAAGAGTTAATGGCTTCAACCAAAACCGTGGTAGCCAGTAATGACCCAAACCAGTCCAACGAAACGATTTTTTTTGATGAATTTACCCGCAGGATCAACCAGCCGCTGGAAAACATCATGCCGCTGCTGGAAAAGTTTTATGCAGAGGAATTTCCCAGGTTGAAACACCTGACTTCTTCCTACTCCTACGCCAGCTCTTTACTGGAAACAGCCCGGGAAAAAGGACTCGACGTGGTGATTGCCACCAACCCCATCTTCCCCCGGGAGGCCATTGAAGAACGCCTGCGCTGGGCCGGGATAAACGGTTTTCCCTTTAAGCTGGTTACTTGCCTGGAAAACATGCACTACTGCAAACCCAACCCGGGCTTCTATACCGAAATAGCAGAAAAAATTAACCGAGACCCCTCTTTCTGCCTCATGGCCGGAAACGATGTAGTAGAAGATTTGGCAGCCGGAAAAGCGGGAATGTTAACTTTCCTGGTTGATGACACCCTGGTAAACCCGGAAGAAATTAATCAGTGCCATTATCATTGGAGGGGAAGCCTCAAAGAGCTTCAAGAATTCATTGCCACCATTTAAAAAGGGCGGGTTATTTTTAACCCACCCTTTTTTAGCATTTCATTATTCCTATCAGCTGTAATCCACTTCAATGAAATCGCCGTCGTTAGAGTAAAGATCCTCGAACATGTCTTTATATTTTTCAAAGATGAAGCGCCTTTTTACTTTCAGGGTAGGAGTAAGCTCTTTCTTCTCCATGGTAAACTCTTCCGAGCGCAGTTTTATGCGCTTGATCTGCTCGTGGGAAGGCAAGTGTTTCAGCCTCTCGCCTACCTTTTTGGCATACATTTTCTTGATTTCTTCTTTTTGAATCAGGTCGTCGCGGTTGCTGTACTGAATTCCATGTTCCTTGGCGTATTCCTCCAGGTTTTCAAAATTCGGCACCAGTACTGCAGCCAGGAACTTCTTCTGGTCGCCCTGGGTTACCACCTGACCAATAAAGAAATCTTCCATCAGGAGCCCTTCTATAGGCTGCGGAGCCACGTTCTTTCCGCCCGCGGTAATAATAAGGTCTTTCTTCCGGTCGGTAATGAAAAGGAATCCGTCCTGGTCTATGTAGCCCACATCTCCGGTGTAAAACCATCCGTCTTCCAGGACTTCTGCAGTAGCCTCCGGGTTATTGTAATACCCCTGGAAAACCTGAGGCCCCTTGACTACAACTTCACCGTCATCCGCTATGCGGACATCGGTCCAGGGCGCCGCGGTTCCCACCGAGCCGTGCTTCAACTTGCCCGGCAGGTTGTGGGTAATAACCGGTGAAGTTTCCGTCAAACCATAACCTTCCATTACACTAAGACCCAGTCCCACAAAAAATTCGCTTAACTTGACTCCCAGGGGAGCTCCGCCGGATATAGTGTACGTCAGCCTGCCTCCAAACCTGTCCCTTATTTTCTTGAACACCAGCTTATCGTAAAGGTTGTATTTCATTTTCAAGCCGAAAGGAAGGGGTTTGTTTTCCGAGTAATAACGCGCATATTCTCTCCCCACTACTTCCGCTTTATAAAACATCTTTTTCTTTAAGCCACCCTCTTCTTCCATCATTGATACCAGGCGGTCATAAATTCTTTCATAAATACGGGGCACAGAAACCATGAAGTGCGGGGCGACTTTTGCCAGATCATCAGCCAGGGTGTCCATGTTTTCGGCGTATTTAATGGTTAAGCCACAGCACAAGGAAGCGTAATAACCAACGTTGCGCTCCAAAACGTGGCTTAGAGGAAGGAAGGAAAAAGTCACATAATGATCTTCAATATTTACCCGCTCCAGCATCTGCCTTACATTAGACAAGAAATTGTCGTGGGTAAGCATAACACCTTTAGGTAAGCCGGTAGTGCCAGAGGTATAAATTATAGAGCACAGGTCGTGCTTGTCAATAGAAGTCCACCTTTCCTCAAAAAGCTTGGGGTTTTCCTCATCTTTTTTCTTGCCCATTTCCTTAACTTCCTGCATCTCCAGGATCTGCTTTCCTTCGGAGAGGTTATTCGTTGCTTCTTTAACTACCTTGCTGCTTTTGCTCCCATCGGGCACAATAACCGTTTCCAGCCCGGTATCGCCCCAAACATCGTTAATGGCCTGGAAAACTTCTTCGCTGCCGGCAATAACGATTTTGGCTCCCGCATTATTTAGTGGGTGGGAAACCAGTTCTCCCTTGTTGGTGGGGTAGATAGGAACATCTACCGCATTTGCCGATAAAATGGCCAGGTCGGAAATGACCCAGTTGGCCTTGGTCTCCATCATCAGTCCCACGTGATCCCGGGGCTGAACGCCCAGAGCTACCAGGCCCAAAGATAATTTTTTCACTTCCTCCGCCACCTGCTTGTAGGTTTGTGCTTCGTACTCGCCGCTTGCATTTTTTTCGGCCAGAAAATCTTTGTCGCCAAGTTTTTTCACCTGGGCCTGGAAAACTGATGGAATAGACGCCGTCATCTCTTTACTCCAGTTGCTCATGATATCCCTCCAATAAAATAAAATATTAATTCTTTATATAGCTTTCTGGTTGTAATTTATTCGCTAAAAATAATTGTTTTTCCTTTTAAAAAATAAAAATTTCTCAAAATAAATTTCCCCGTGTAATTTTTGCCAAATAACTCATTTTAAAATTATTTAATATTATAAATCTTCAGAAATAAACAACTTTAACAGGGGGCTTGAGGGAGCTTGCCCACAAAAAAAAGTTCTTATTCCTGCTCATTATTTTCTTCCTGCCGAACTTTTTCTTCGTGTATTACCTTTCCTTCTTCACCAAGAAAAACCCACTCAAGTTCCGGGGTTTCAAGCCGGTCCCGGTTTACCATAACCAGGTGATAGTACTGCGGGCTGGGCTCTACATCCACCAGTAACCGGGTTAGCTCTTGGTTTTTGGGCTGCACTTTCACCCCCTCTACCTGGCTGTTTACAGTACAGAGAGCTATTTCGTAGGAGGGATTAAAAGGATAATCAGGTAATTCCATGTCAGGATTCTGCTGAAGTTCTTCCCATTGCCTTTGATCATGAGCCAGGTGAAAAGAAAAAGCAGCATCAAGTTCACCACGCGTAGCGGTAACATACAGGAAGTCTTCTTCGGCGGGAGGAGGAGGAGTATCCACCGGCTCCAGCCGGAAAAAATTGTCGTAAACTGAAAGGCTCACCAGTAACGCCAGCAAAAAAGCCAGGGGGAGAAGCCTTCTGGCTTCTACTACTAAAAACTTGTTCATATTATTTCTTCCCTTTCCCGTTGTATTTTCTAATGTATAAATATGTTGAGGGGAAGAAATATATGCTTGATGTAGCTTACCCCGTTCCAAAATTTACTGCAACCATTCAATCTCTAGGTGAATAATAGTGATAGTACCCACATTGTCGCCTCGACATCTTCCTCTCCCCTGGCAGAATTAAAGTACTAACCATATCATAATCACTCATACGGGGTTATTTAAAAGTCTGCCATGAATCAAGTCACTTTCACTATCTTCTTCCAGCAGCTCTACTTGCACCAGTGCTCCCGTACCGTTTTGCAAGAGATCGTCCACCGGGACCTTTACCCGCAGATAATGCTCCGTAAGCCCTTCTACTTCCCCGTTATCATAAACCTTCTCCACCAGCATTTCCTGCCTTGTGCCCAGAAAACTGCGTCTGTAATCCGCGGCCATTTCCAGGGCAACCTCTTCCATCTCTTTGCTGCGCCGGTTCTGTGCTTCGGGAGGAACCTGCCCTTTAAAGCTGCAGGAAGCGGTACCGGGGCGGGAAGAGTATTTAAATACATGCATACGGCTAAAAGATATTTTACGCACAAACTTTAAACTCCGCCAGTGGTGCTCCTCCGTTTCCCCGGGAAAACCTACAATAATGTCCGTGCTCACCGCCAGCTCGGGAATAAGATTGCGCAGCCGGGCTACGAGAAAAGCGTATTCTGCAGTATTGTACGGGCGATTCATCCAGCATAATATTTCATCATCCCCGCTCTGCAAGGGGATATGCAGGTGACTGCATATCCTGGAAGAAGCAGAAATAGCTTCAACCAGTTCACCGGTGAAATCCAGAGGTTCCAGTGAGCTCAGCCTTATCCTCCGGATACCGGGAACGTGCTCAATTTTTTTTATTATACCAGCCAGGGTAATACCGCTCCCTTCTATACCGTACTGCCCCAGGTGTACCCCGGTCAGGACCAGTTCTTTATAGCCCATGTCTGCAATACGGTGAACTTCTTCCACAACCCTGTGGGGCGGCATACTGCGGGCCGGTCCCCTGGCAAGGGGCACCACGCAGTACGAACAGGAGTGGCTGCAACCGTCCTGGATCTTTAAAAAAGCCCTTTGCCTGCCCTGGTCCCGGTAAAAAGGGAGATCTTCAAAGCACGGTTCTTCCTCAAAAGAAGTAACCATCACGCGGGGACCGCCACGGCGGACTTCCTCTACCAGCGCGGGAAGCCGCAACCTGTCCCGAGTGCCGGTAATAAGGTCGATATCCGGCATTCTCTCCAGTTCTTCAGTGTACACCTGGGCATAACACCCGGTAACAGCAATCACTGCATCAGGTGAGCGGCGACGCGCCCTCCGTATCATCTGCCGGGATTTGCTATCGCTGGTATGGGTAACGGTACAGGTATTAATTACGTAGACATCAGCCCTTTTATTAAAATTCACCACCCGGTAACCATGCTGTTCAAATAAAGACTTCATGGATTCGGTTTCAAAATAATTTACTTTACACCCTAAAGTGTAAAATGCTACTGTTTCCATACAGAAAATCCTCCCAGGTCACCCAACATCAACTGTACGGCTGTAAGTGCCGCCACGGCTGCCGTTTCCGCCCTTAGTATGCGCGGCCCCATGCCCGATGCTTGAAACCCCATGCTTTCCAGTTCCCTGGCTTCCGCCTGGTTAAATCCCCCTTCCGGCCCTACCAGGACCAACACCCGTTTTGCCTTCCGGGGTGGCCGAGGAATTTCCCGGTTTTTTGCCCCCTCCCAGAAAAACAGCTTGACCACCTCTTCCATTTCCGGCATTTTCTGGGACAGCTTGTTTAGCTCTTCCCAGCCGCATAGAGGATCAACTTCAGGAAGAACGGTTCTTCCTGACTGGGAAGCGGCAGAGCGGGCTATTTTTTCCCACCTCTGCTGTTTTTTAAAAGCACGCTTATCCGAAAAGCGCGGGACGCTTCGAGCAGTTACCAGCGGAATCACACGGTTAACCCCGAGTTCCACGGACTGGCGTATCACCAGGTCCATGCTGTCTCCCTTGAGGAGTCCCTGAACCAGGGTGATATTAAGGCACGGTTCTCTTTCTTCGTTTATTGGTTCTTCCAGATAAACCCGAGTAGCAGACGGGTCAAGCTCCACTATTTTTGCCCTGTAAGCAGATCCCCGGCCATCGGCAATTTCAATTTCGTCTCCTTTTTTCAATCTTAAAACACTTCCGGCGTGGTGACTATCCGAAGAAGAAAGAAAACATTCCCGGCCCGCCTCTACAGACTGGTCGCAAATAAAAAAACGCGGCAGCGTCATAATTATCACCCTGTCCACATTATACCAGCGCCCAAAAAAAGCGGGGGTTATTTACCCCCGCCAAAGGCGCCTTTCATTTTATTAATAAATCCTTTTTCGTCTTCCTGGACTTCTTCTCCGCATAAACGGGCGTATTCGGCCAGGGCTTTTTTCTGTTCTGCATTGAGCTTGCGGGGAACTTCCACGTTTACCTTGACTCGCAGATCTCCCTTACCCATACCGCGCAACCGTGGCATTCCTTTACCTTTTAACCTGAACTGAGAATTCGGCTGCGTACCGGCGGGTATGCGCAGGTTGGCCTCCCCCTCCAGCAGGGTAGGGACAGTAAGTTCTGCCCCCAGGGCCGCCTGGGAAAAACTTATAGAAAGCTGGTATACCAGGTCGTCCCCTTCTCTGACAAAAAGCCGGTGCGGTTTGACCCGCACAAAAACAAACAAGTCTCCCGGGGGGCCACCACGTACGCCGGCTTCGCCTTCCCCGCTAACACGCAAACGGGTTCCGTTATCCACCCCGGCAGGTATTTTTACACTAACCACACGTTCCCGCACTACACGGCCTTCACCGCGGCATTCCGGGCAGGGTTCTTCTATAACGCTTCCTGCACCACGGCAGGCCTGACAAGTTTGCACGTTAACAAACCTGCCGTACGCTGTATTGCGCACCGACTTTTGCTGGCCAGTTCCCTGGCAGGCTGAACACACCCGGCTGGAGGTCCCTTTGCGCCCGCCGGTGCCACCGCAATCCTCACAGGTTTCCGTGCGGGGAATGCGCACTTCTTCATCTTTACCGCGCGCAGCTTCTTCCAGGGTTACTTCTATCTCCACCTGCAGGTGCCTGCCGCGCTCGGGGCCGGAGCGGCGACGTCCAAAACCGCCCATACCCCCGAAAAAGCTTTCAAATATATCTTCAAAGTCATCGAAGCCAAAACCCCGGAAATCAGCCTGGCCACCGCCAAAACCCGCCATATCCTCTTCAGCGTGGCCAAACTGATCGTACCTTTTTCTTTTCTGGGGGTCGCTTAATACATCATAGGCTTCTTTTACTTCCTTGAACTTTTCCGCTGTATCTTCATCACCGGGATTAACATCGGGATGGTACTTGCGGGCCAGCTTCCTGTATGCTTTTTTTATCTCTTCCTGGCTGGCATTCCCGTTTACCCCCAGGATTTCATAGTAATCTTTCTTTGCCATAAGACACACCTCAGGTCATTTTAGAATCTATCTCCAAGCTTCTTGCTTCTTACAGAATTTCTTACTTTTCTTCATCTTTCACATCATAGTCGGCATCTACTACGGTTTCGTCTTCTCCGCTGCCGGAAGTTGCTTCACCGGCACCGCCTTCTGCAGTACCTGCTTCTGCGCCGGCCTGGGCCTGCTGCTGCTCATAAAGCTGCGAGGAAAGCTCGTGCAGGTAGCCAGTCAATTTTTCCGACTTCTCCTTAATTCCATCTATGCTCTCTTCCTGTATGGCCTGGCGCAACTCTTCTATAACCCCGCGTATTTCTTCTTCCCTGGAGTTATCTACCGTATCTCCCAGGTCTTTTAAGGTTTTTTCGGTAGAATAGATAAGAGAGTCTGCTTCGTTTTTGGCTTCAGCCAGCTCTTTCTGCTTGCGATCTTCTTCAGCATACTTCTCCGCTTCTTCCACCATTTGTTGTATGTCCTCTTCATTCAGGCCGCTCGAAGCGGTAATGGTAATCTTCTGCTCTTTACCCGTGCCCAGATCTTTGGCGGATACGTTGACAATACCGTTAGCGTCAATATCAAAGCTTACTTCTATTTGTGGCACTCCGCGCGGTGCAGGCGGAATACCGTCCAGCATGAAGCGCCCCAGGGTTTTGTTATCCTTGGCCATGGGCCTTTCTCCCTGCAGTACGTGTATTTCTACGCTGGTCTGGTTATCCGCCGCAGTAGAAAAAACCTGCTTGGCTGAAGTAGGTATGGTAGTATTTCTCTCGATAAGCTTGGTGTATACCCCTCCCAGGGTTTCTATACCCAGGGACAGCGGAGTAACGTCCAGCAACAGGACATCTTTAACTTCACCCGAGAGAACGCCTCCCTGGATAGCAGCCCCCAGGGCTACTACTTCGTCGGGGTTTACACCCTTATGCGGCTCTTTACCCAACAGCTTGCGTATGGCTTCCTGCACTGCCGGCATCCTGGTGGAACCGCCCACCAGTATTATTTTGTTTATATCTTCATGACTTAATTCGGCGTCGGACAGGGCCTGGCGCGCAGGCCCCATGGTTTTTTCCACCAGGTCGGAGGTCAGTTCATCAAACTTGGCCCTGGTTATATCCATATCCAGGTGCTTGGGGCCGTCCTGTGTTGCCGTGATAAACGGAAGATTTACGTTAGTAGTCGGTACGTTAGAGAGCTCTACCTTTGCTTTTTCCGCTGCTTCCTTAAGCCTCTGCAGGGCCATCCGGTCCTGTTTCAAATCTATGCCCTGTTCCTTCTTAAACTCCTGGGCAATATGATCTACCAGGCGTTCATCAAAATCGTCACCGCCCAGGCGGTTATTTCCACTGGTAGCTTTTACTTCAAAAACGCCTTCCCCAAGTTCCAGGATAGAAACATCAAAAGTACCGCCGCCCAGGTCAAAAACCAGTATCTTCTGATCTTCGCCTTTATCCAAACCGTAAGCTAGTGCCGCAGCTGTAGGTTCATTGATAATACGCAACACTTCCAGCCCGGCGATTCTTCCCGCATCCTTGGTGGCTTGCCTCTGGCTGTCGGTAAAGTACGCGGGTACTGTAATAACCGCCTGGGTAACCTGTTCTCCCAGGTAGCTTTCCGCGTCGGCTTTAATTTTCTGCAAAATCATGGCCGATATTTCCTGCGGGGTATAGCTTTTATCGTCAATGGTTACCTTGTGGTCAGTTCCCATTTTCCTTTTAATAGATTCAATGGTACGGTCCGGGTTGGTAATGGCCTGCCTTTTGGCTACCTGGCCTACCAGCCTTTCTCCTTCTTTACTAAAAGCCACCACTGAAGGAGTTACCCTGTTTCCTTCAGCGTTGGGTATTATCTCCGCATCATCACCCATCATTACTGCACATGCCGAGTTAGTTGTCCCCAGATCAATACCTATTACTTTGCCCATATTTTAACCCTCCCTTGTTTGTTTACTTTTGTTTTACCATATAACAATACGGGCGTTTAACTGTTAACAGTTACAGTTAACAGTAATTGCTTTCAAACCTCTATAAATTCTATTCCTCCTGCCGATTTCTTTCTTCTCCGGCAGAGGTTTCTTCTTTTTCCTTCCCTTCTTCCTTCACTAACACCTTTACCATGGCCGGGCGCAATACCCGCTCCTGCATCACGTAACCTTCCTGGAACACTTCCACAACTGTGTTATTCTCTCCTTCTCCTTCTTCCGTTTTCATTACTGCCTGGTGCAGGGAAGGATCAAATTCGCTGCCTTCCGCTTCTATGTGAGCAACTCCTTCCTGCTCCAGCACCTGTTTCAACTGTTTCTTTATCATTTCCATACCTTCTATAAAAGTTTCCCCAACTTTTTCCCTGCGGGCATTTTCCAGCGCTCTGTCTATGTTGTCAATTATCGGAAGAAGCTTGTATATGAAATCAAACAAAGCTTTAAAACCCGCCTGTTCCTTTTCTTTTTGGGCTCTTTTGCGATAATTGTCAAAATCAGCTTTTACCCGCTGCAACATTTCGGTTACTTCTTCTTTTTCTTGTTTTAGAACTTCTACCCGGGCTTCCAGCTTTTCCAGTTCCGTTTCTTCTTCATTTTCATTTACGTATTCCTCGGAATATTTACCCCTGCTTTCCTGTTCTTCCTTTTTTACCTGCATTTTCTCTTCTTCATTTAACTCATTAGATAAATCATTAGCCCCCTCTTTCTTTTCAGCCATACTTTGAAGGTCTTTTTTTTCTTCTTCACTCCTGCTCAAGTTACCACCTGCCTTTCCGCCTTTTACAAGATGCTCCCCGGGTATATTCACATTAACCTTTACCTTTCCAAAACCCGGTTAAGGTGGCTGGTAATAGCCCTTACCACCGCCAGCACCCGGTCATAATCCATCCTGGTAGGACCCAAAACCCCTACTTTTCCTATGGTGCGATTTCCTATCATGTAGGAAGCAGTCACCAGGGCGCATTCGTGTACTTCTTCCAGGGGATTTTCCCTTCCAATTTTAACTACCACGTCACCACTGCTTTCACATACATCTCCTTCCCCTTCCAAAAGGTTAAACAGCAAATCTTCCTGTTCAAACAGGGAAAGAAACTGTTTTATTTTATTTACATCTTTAAACTCCGGCTGATTTAAAATATTTGTTGTGCCTCCCAGGAAAACACGGGCCCTTTCTTCTTCGTTCAGGCTCTCTTCTAACAGAAGAAAAGCCTGCTCCAGCAGCTCAATTCTATTAAAAAGGTCTCTTTTCAGTTCTTTTATCAGAGATTCCGTCACCTGGTCAATAGTAAGTCCGTACATTTTCTTGTTCAAATACTGTACCACCTGCTGCAACTCCGCCCCCGAAAGGGACCTGGGCAGCTCAATAACTTTATTTTTTACAAAACCCATATTGGTAATCATTACCACCAGGCCCTTGTTATCATCCAGTGGAAGTATGCGCAGCTGGTTAAACGCGCTTTTTTTAAACTGCGGGCCCAGTATTAACGAAGTATAGCTGGTAATCTGGGACAGCACCCTGGAAGCAACCGAAATAATGTGTTCTACTTCATTCATCTTGGCCAGGCTGTTTTGAATTACCTTCTCCTCTTCTTCCGTTATAGAAGAAGTTTTCAGCAGTTTATCCACGTAATACCGGTACCCTTTTTGAGTAGGCCTTCTACCCGCTGAAGTATGAGGCTGCTCCAGGTAACCCAGCTCTTCCAGGTCCGCCATTTCATTACGTAAAGTAGCCGAACTGACTCCCATGGGATAACGGCGAGAAATAGTACGGGAACCTACAGGTTCAGCAGTTGATACGTATTCGTTTACAATCAGCTCAAGAAGCTTCTTTTTCCTTCCATTAAGCTGCTGTGTCATGGTACCTCCCCCCACCCCCCGCGCTCATCTTCTGTTTAGCACTCTAAATCATTGAGTGCTAAACTTTCTTATTAAAAATAACATCTATCCTGTGGTTTGTCAAGAATCACCTTCTTTACAACATATCAATATTTTATTTTGCGCTCCTTTTTATTTTCTGGCTCACAATAGATACTCAGGCTTTACTTTACCGGGAAATATTTTATGTAAGGAATAACAAGCTTTTCTCCTGCAAAAACTATAATTATTTCCCCTTCTTCTATTTCTACCGCTGCGGATTCCAGGGGATGGTTTTTCGCCATAAGCTCCCTGCCGTTTAACTCTACTGTCCTCAAACCCCCATAGAGCAGCAAAAACATAAGCAAAAGGGCAAAAACAGTTTTTATAAAGCTCATTTGTTCACCCCTGCTTCCGATAAAATATCTTACTATTTAAATATTTACTGGAAACAACGGGGATATACCATATTAGAAGTTAGAGGTCAGAGGTCGGAAGTTAGAAGTAAAAGATAAGAAAAGTAAAAAGACCCCCCATTATTAGAGGTGAGAGACGGGAAGTGGGAAGTTAGAGGTGAGAAAAAAAGCCCTTTGAAATCCAACTTCTAACCTCTAACTTCCCACTTCCAATAAGCTCCAGGGGGGAGGGGGGATATTTTCGGTCACAATGTTAGCGCTATTAACAGAGTAATGCCTCTAACTTCTAACCTCCAACATCCCCTATCTTATTCTTTTCTGGTATCCTGGTGTCTTTCTACTTGCTACTGCAACTTGCTACTTCATTCTTCCTTCTTCCTTTTTGCTTTTTGCTTTTTGCTTCTTGCTTCTTGGAAACCTCAAGAATCCTCTTCGACTACCTGCTTATAAGTACGGGCCAATATTTCCGCCAGAACCGGAACAGTTTTTTTAACTTCTTCCATGGAGTTCTCATGGCCTCCCATTTCCACCAGCACAGAACGGTGGTGCAGGTCCTGGTTGTAAGTATAGGGCATTTTCCTTACCCCCCTGGATAAACCCGCCTTATAGTTTTTCAATTCCCGCTCTATGGCCAGGGCAGTGGCATAATTGCTGCTCCACCTTTCGTGGTTGGAGCCCGTAATAAAAAGAAGCTTTCCCATTTTATCGCCTTCAACTTCAGCCGTAGTAACTTCCCTGCCTATGCCATCCCGGTGCAGGTCTATTACCAGCACTATACCGGGGTTTTCTTCAATTAACGATTCTACCGCCGGGCGCGCTTTTTGGTAGGCTGTTCTACGCGGAATGTCAAACACCTCACGGTGGTGAATGGTGGGGATATCATACTCTTCTTCCAGGATATCGCATAATTTATTACCCAGGTGGGCTACCGTCAGGTCCAGGTTTTCCGTAAAAGGTTCTCCCGCATCTGGCACAAAAGTTTCTGTAATATGTGAATGGTAAACAAGTATCTTCATTTCCCCATATGCCGCATGTTCACCCGGGTTTAGAGTTTCCGTTTCATTTTCTATGATTTCCGCCGCTTCCTCCCCGGTTTCCTCGTCTTCACCGTTTGCAGCAGGGGGTTCCGGCTTAAAATCACCCGCTATTTCCTCTTCTTCTTCATAGCGGTAATCCCCGTTTTCTTTTTCTTTTTCCTTTTCCTTCACATAACCGGAAGAAAAACCGGGAGGCACCTCCCCGGGGGACATCCCGGCAATTTCCAAAGCTACTATGCTTGCGGGTTTTTCCCACTTGAACCCGCATACCGCTTCTACCGCCCTGCGTGATAACTTGTCAACAGTAAACTCGCCGGGAGGAGAAGAAGAAATGCCGGGAATTTCCCTCCCCAGCACGCTAAAAAATAATTCCACGTATAAACTTGCTTCTTCTCTTACCGCTTCTTGTTTAAACAAAACTTCTTTGGAAGTATGATCAACAGCTGTTCCCGGCAAGAATGTAGAAAAAACGGCTGCGGTTTTATAAATTAAATATATAACCAGCACCACAAATATTATCCCCGCCAGGCGTACTTTCCGCTGCTGCCTCCGCTTTTTCCGCCCGGGAGGGCGGAAACTCGTCCAGCTTACCCCGGGCATTACATTTTCCTCCTGACATATAAGCTCATATTAGGTTATATGCCCGGGGGGAACTGATTTATGACTCCGGAAGGTCTCCACGCTATTTCCCCAAATTGACTTTATAATCCTCAATAGCCTTGTGCAGGGCATCAGCTGCAAGATTGGAACAGTGCATTTTTAATGGCGGCAACCCCTCCAGTTCTTCAGCCACATGTCGGTTGGTGATTTTTTCAGCCTCTTCCAGGGTCTTGCCCTGCACCATTTCCGTTAACACCGAAGAGCTGGCAATTGCGGCGCCACAGCCAAAAGTTTTAAATTTTACTTCATTAATGATACCCTCCTCTACCTTTATAAATATCTTCATTATATCGCCGCACTTCATGTTGCCCACTTCCCCCACGCCGCTTGGATTTTCAATTTCACCAACATTGCGCGGACAAGAAAAATGTTCCATGATTTTTTCGTTATACATTACCTTAACACCCCTATCTGATTTTACCTCTTGTTTTGCCTGTATACGGAAGACATCTGGCGTAGCCTCTCCACGATCCCGGGGATAACATTCAACAGGTATTCAATTTCCTCCATGGTGTTTCCTTTACCCAGAGAAAACCGCACCGAGCCGTGCGCCAGTTCATGTTCCAGTCCCAGGGCTGTTAACACATGGGAAGGATCCAGTGACCCCGAGGTGCACGCCGAACCGCTGGAAGCTGCAATTCCTTCCATGTCCAGGCTCAAAAGCAGTGATTCTCCTTCAATATATTTTATGCTTACATTTACGTTGCCCGGCAGGCGCCTGCTGGGGTGCCCGTTAAGCACTACTTCCTCCATGGATAAAAGCCCTTCCATAAGTCTATCCCTCATACCGGTAAGTTCTTTTATTTTCTCCGGCAGTTCCCCGGCAGCAAGTTCTAAAGCTTTTCCCATACCTACAATCGCTGGTACGTTTTCCGTACCAGGCCTCAGCTTCTTCTCTTGAGCTCCTCCCTGCCAAAGAGGCGTTATCCCGGTCCCCTTGCGGGCATAAAGCGCTCCCGCTCCCTTGGGGCCGTTAAACTTGTGGGAGGATATAGAAAGAAGGTCGACATTCCACTTATTAACATCAACAGGGATATTGCCCGCCGCCTGCACGGCATCCGTATGAAAAATTATATTATTCTCCCTGGCCACAGCTCCAATTTTTTCCAGGGGTTGAATGGTGCCCACCTCATTGTTGGCAGCCATTACCGTAACAAGAGAGGTGTTATGTTTGACTGCTTTTTCAACATCCCCGGGATTTACCAGGCCATAACGGTCTACAGGTAAAAAAGTAACTTCATGTCCCTCTTTTTCAAGTTCCATGCACACATCCAGCACCGCGTGATGCTCTATAGAAGAGGTAATAATATGCATCTTTCCTCCCCTGTTTCTGACTACACCCTTTAAAGCCAGGTTGTTGGATTCGGTTCCCCCGGAAGTAAAAAATATTTCATCGGACCGGGCCCCCAGCGCCTCCGCTGTCCGTTCCCTGGCTTCTTCCACTGCATTACGTGCTTCCCGGCCTATCCGGTAAATACTGGATGGGTTTCCGTATTGCTCTTTTAAATATGGAAGCATCTCCTCGCAGGCTTCTTCCCTGACCGGTGTAGTAGCAGCGTTATCCAGATAAATCATCTTATAGCCCAAATATCTTTCCCTCCTTAACTAAAAAACTCTTTAATCTTGCTGGTAATTGCTCAATTGATACTCCCTTAATAATTTTCCTCCGTAAACTCATTATATCCAACATCCATGCTATACTGCGCAGGTTTAACTTTCTTCAAGAATCAATCCGGCTTTTCTTCAAGGCCCCAAGCCCGGCTTATAATTACTTTCCCGCCACATAATCCTACTAATTTTATATGTTTTGTTAACTATGATATCCTTACGCCCTCCCGGTGTCAATATTATTTTTTTATTTTATTAAATAGCTTTGAGATCAAGTGTGTAACCAGGCCACGGGACCCCGGGTATTTGACGGTATACGGTTGCTCTGGTATATTTTTATTCAATCAAACAATTCAAATTATGCATAAAGAAGGGAGAATAT